>Ga0247727_10000394_pt1 | contig 106636 bp, 85 predicted proteins | sample WisWelCaveWW1625_FD_202498 | JGI IMG/M metagenome (GOLD analysis project Ga0247727, IMG submission 202498) | Biofilm microbial communities from Wishing Well Cave, Virginia, United States - WW16-25 | ecosystem: Environmental > Aquatic > Deep subsurface > Groundwater > Cave microbial mat... | reverse complement strand
AAAGTTCAGCGCGGTAGATTGAGTGGCGCGCCGTTTGGAGTCATTAGATTAGTCGTCGATGCAGAGGTACGCCTATTTGATGGTGTATAGGAAAAAAATCTTGGAATTTCCGTGCAAAATTCAGGTAGTAGCAAGATATTCAATGGCTTAGTAGGCGCAAAGTCAAAACACCTCGGCTACGGCACACCCAAACATTTTCATCGTGGCGGGTGTGCAAACGTACATGGACATTCTTCCAGCATGACAGCACGCATTTAAATTTCCAATTCTTCAAGCTCGCGGCGCAGAGCTTCGACTTCCGGTTTGCGCCGGCCGTAGCCCATCTTCTCGATCATCTCCGCTGCCTTCTCCAAATGCTCTTTCGCCTTTTCAGGTTGGGGCGCACCGCCGTGCGTCCCTACATTTTGATATTCTGCCAAATGCAAACGACAAGCTTCGAGATGATAATCCGCCAAAAACAATTTCATCTCCCCGCGTTCGGCAATTTCTCGCGCTTCTTCGAGATCGGCCCAGGCTGGGGCAAATTCATTTTGGCTGCGATAGCAGGCGGCTCGTGGGAATAAACCGCGCGGCAAATAATCTTGCCGACTTGCCTCCCGCAAGCCTGCCACGGCTTGCTGCAGATAATCTCTGGCTTGATTGAAAGCACTGGCGCGGAGCGAGAGATCAGTAGTTTCTGCCAGCGCTTGTAATAGAAAGGCGCGGCCAAGGGAGAATTTGTCCAGGGCAATAGACAAAAGGCTATACCAACTTTCTTTTTCATACTTTAATGCTTGACGGGCTCGCTTTTGCACCTCCTGATACTGCCCCTGATTCAGCAGCAGATCGCAGAATCGAAAGCCTAGCAAAGAATAGAGGTAAGAATACTCCGGCCGCCTTTGCTGTTGCATGGCCTCGGCTTCGCGAAAGAGTTGATACGCTTCCGCCAACTCGCCGGATTGATGCAGCGCATCAGCCAATTGTGTTCGTGCAACCTCTTGTAGGAAACCATTACCACTGCGGTCAGCAAAGTCCACGCTCTGGCGGGCAGAAGTCACAGCTTGGCTGACCTCGCCCAAACTGAGATAGAGTTCGCTGAAGTTGCCAGCAGCACCCGCTGTCTGCTCCCAATTTTTTTGCTGAATCAAAATCTCTAACCCCGCTTGCATGGGTTGCGCGGCCTCGCGCAAACGTCCCAGCGCCCGCAGACGAAAGCCGACCCAACTCAAGACAACGGCTTTGGCAGCATCTGTCAAACCAGATGCTGGTTGGTTCCACAGAACTTCAAAAAAGTTGGAGAGCGCCGACAAATCTGCACCAAAGGCACCGAGTTTATAAATACTGTATTTTTTATTTCCTCTATAAATTCTTTCACAAAACACATCATCCAAAGCTTCCTGATGCCGCCCCGCCTGACACCCATGCGCCACCGCCGCAAACAGCGGTTCCATTTCTTCCAACGTATCGGGCAATTCTTTGGCAGGCAGGTTTTTGTAATATTCATAAAGCCGGCTGTGCGCTTCTTTCCAAGCCGCCGGGTTTTGCTGGCGGAGTTTTTCGCCAAAATGCTCGCGCACGAGCGGGTGGCAGTCCAAGGTGTCGGGGCGGTGCTGGTATTCTCGGGCAAGCAATTTTACTTCACGCAGCTTGTGCAGCAAACGCAGCCACTCCGCCTCGCCAAGCTTGGCAAGACGATCCGTCAATCCGGAAATCGCTGGGGCTTGCGTAACCCGTGCAATGGCCTCGCGCGGCGCCGGACGGTTGAACAGGCCCAAGACCTGCAATAATTCCAGCTCAGCCCCCGTCCCGCTAGCGGGAGAAAATTGCTGCGCAAATGCTTCCATCAAACGGCGCGCATGACGGCCTTTGGCTTCGGGTACCTCAAGGTCGGGAATGGCAAAACCCTTTTCCGCCGGGTGGCATTCAAACTGGCGCAGGTATTCGGCCAGCAGCGTGAGGGCCAGAGCGTGGTTGCCAAAAGCAGCGCTCAAACGTTCCAGCTCCTCGTCCGTGCCCTGCACGCGCCGCACCCGCAACAACGCGCAACCCGCTTCCGGCGAGATGTGCTCCAAATTGATTTGTTCGCACCAAGCGGCGTAACGGTCGATCTCGGGGACATTTTCGCGCGTGGTGATCACGCACAAGCCGTTATTGCTTTTGGCCAACTCCGTCACCAGCGTGCTCAAAGCCGCGTCTTTGATTTTTCCCTTTTCAATATCGTGGCCGGATTGCAAAGGCTCCAGCCCATCGAGCAGCAGCAAGGTTTTTTGTCGGCGAATCAAATTGGCCAGCCGTTTGCCTTTGTCCCACGGCGTGCCCGCTTGCGGATTTTGGTCGCCGAACCATTGCAGCGCGGTATTGATGAACACGTCCGCCGAGGTGACCAGCTCGTTGGTGCCCTGGCTGTAAAACGACCAGGCGAAAACTTTTTGGCTGCCGCGGTAATTGTCCCAGCGCATTTTCTCGAGCCATTTATTGACCAGCGTGGTTTTGCCCACGCCGCCGAACGCGACAAAACTGATGACGTTGGTCGCAGCAGATTTCCAAGCCTGATCGAGTCGGGCCAGTTCCTGTTGCCTGCCGAAGAGATCGAACTCGGTTCTGAGCCAGTTCTTCATGTAGATGTGATCGGCGGGCAGGGGCGGATAGTCCGGTGGAGTGGGCGAGGGTGGAGCAAAGTCCTTTTTGATCTGGGTGATCAATCTGTTAAATTCAGCATCCCAATTGGCCTTGTCTTTAAAATCAGCATAGGTGTAAATACCAAACCGCTTAGGAAGCGGGCAATCCACTAGCATTAACGGAAGGATTTTTTTTGCTGAATTCATGGGATCACCCGTTTGCAGCATACTGAATTCAAACTGGGCAAAATCGCTCTGCAGATAATCGGGCGTAAGCACGAGTAGGGTCTTGGCACATTTTTCTATCGCCCGCTCCATGTTGATGACTGCCAAGTCGCCGATTTCGAAATCGCGGTAATCGACATGCGCCGGCACGCCGTGGCTTTCGAGTTTGGGCACGAGCCAGGTTTTCACCCAATCGGCGTTTTTGTGACTGTAGCTGATGAAGATTTTGCTCATGTTGCAATAATGAAAAAACGCTTGACAATTGCAAGCAAATCCTTTATATTATCTTTGGAATTGCCCCGCTTCCGAACTGTCACCGTATGGTGGCTTTCCCAAATTCGTTTGGGATAGGAAGCGGGGACGCTTCAAAACTGGAATTGCCCCACGCTCCGACCTTGTCACCGTAGGTGGCTTTCCCAAATTCGTTTGGGATAGGAAGTGGGGATTTTTATTTTGGGATTGTCTCCACTGAAATTTCGCGTTGGGCGATAATTTTTCGATAATCCTGAGCGTCCGGCTTTTGCGAAAACGACCGATTGATTGCCCCGCACACCATATCCGCAAGCTGCAAAAGATTATTCTTCTCCGAATCTTGAACTTTAACCTGCTTAATATGGCGAATGGCTGCAGAAGATGAATTGATTTTCGTCTTCAAATACCGTTGTAAGTTCTGTTTGAAATAGATGCTGCGGCTGCCATCGATGACGACGGCGGCTTCGGTTAAATAAGGCTTGGCATTTTCAAAGACCAACCCGCAAGCATGCTGATAAAAGGCCTCTGCCGTTGTCCTTTCCGCTCGAATGAATTCCTCTTTATCAACAACAATCGCAAAGTAGAAAAACTTATACGGAGCCACCGCCAGCAAAAAAGCTTGCCGAATCTCGGGGCTATTTTGATTGAAATGAAATTCAAATTGCTTTGGCAGCCGCAGTTCTTTTCGCAGAAGATCAATGCGAAGATCACAATGCTTCGCTTCTTCGTGATCATCAAACAAGGTTATGGTGACAATAAAGAGCCGGCTGGAGCCTTGCGTGAATTTGAATCCGACGTCGCCAGCTTCATCAACGAATGCAAGCATTTTGTTAACCCCTTTGAATGGATTGAAAATTTGGTAAAAATTTAGCGCTTTGAAGCGGAGTGTGAAGCTTTAGCTTCGCAAAACTAAAGTTTTGCACTCCGACTTCACATAACTAAATCCATACAAAATTTGCAATTTAAAATTTTCAATTGTTTTTGACAGTCTTCCTCATCACGAGATAATACAATCCTGCCGCTAATGGCAAACCCACAAACCACGCATAGGTATAAATCGTATCAAAGAACGCCGGAAAAATTTTACTGCCAGATGCCGCATTAATGAAGCCTGGAACGTTGGGCAAAATCGATAGGAACAAGACAATGACGGCTTTCCAGTTGATGCCGTTTTGATAAGTGTATTCGCCGCTGCGTTTGTAGAGATCTTCGACTTTCAAGCGCGCGCGACGGAGGAGATAGTAGTCGGCGATCATGATGCCGCCAATCGGGCCGAGCAGGGCGCTGTAGCCGATGAGCCAAACGAAAATGTAGTTGCCGAGATCATTCACCAAACGCCACGGCATCATGATGATGCCAATAACTGCTGTAATCATGCCGCCCATTTTAAACGAGATCAACGACGGTTTGAGATTGGAAAAATCGTTGGCCGGTGAAACCACGTTGGCGGCGATGTTAGTCGTCAAGGTGGCGATGGCAATGGAGACGAGTGAGAGAATCACGACAATCGGATGATCAAATTTAGCGAGCAACGCCACTGGATCCCAAATCGTTTTTCCAAAAACAATGACCGTGGCGCAGGTGACGGCGATGCCGATGAACGAGTAAATGCCCATCGTCGTCGGCAAGCCGAGAAGCTGGCCGAGCATTTGATCTTTTTGGCTTTTCGCGAAACGCGTGAAGTCGGGAATGTTCAACGAGAGCGTCGCCCAAAATCCCACCATCGCGGTGAGATTGGGAAAGAAAATTTTCCAGAACGAAACATTTTCACTGCCGGCAGTGGTTTTGATTTTCGCCACGGTTTCGGCGGAGAGAATGACGTCCAATCCGCCGGCCGCGTCAATCGCCCAATACAGCAAACCAAACCCGACGAGAATGAGAAACGGCGCGGAGAGGGTTTCGAGCCAGCGGATGGATTCAATTCCGGCGAGGATGATGGCGACGTTGATGGCCCAGAAGAGCATGAAGCAGCCGAATTGCGGCAACGAGATACCGAGCCAGCCGATCACGGTGTCGTCAACGCCGGGTTTCAAACCGAACAGCACGCCGAGCAAGGCATACATGGCGCTGCCGCCAATCCACGTTTGAATGCCGAACCAACCGCAGGCGACCACCGCGCGCATCAAGGCGGCGATGTTGGAGCCGATGGTGCCAAATGACGCGCGCAACAGAATCGGGAAGGGGATGCCGTATTTGGTGCCGGCATGCGCGTTGAGCACCATCGGAACCAAGACCAGCACATTGGCGAGGACGATGGTAAACATCGCCTGCTGCCAGCTCATACCGGCGTCGATCAACCCCGCCGCGAGCATGTAGGTCGGAATGCACACCGCCATGCCGATCCACAACGAAGCGATGTTCCACATGGACCACTTGCGCTGTTGCAACGAAGTCGGGGCCAAGTCTTCATTATATAAATCAGAGCCAGCGACGGCAACGGAAATTTTTTCTACGGCAATGTCATCAGCTTTCGGCATAAAGCCTCCGCAACGGAATTAAATAGAGATTTGCAACTAAAAACAAAAAATTAAAATCGCAACGAAAAGAGAACGGCAACGAATAAAGCAAAATCAAAGCTTGCAACGAAAAGAGAACGGCAATGGATAATGCTTTTTATTTCTGCGGGCCAACGCCGACAATTTTGAGATGGTCTTTGCCCCAAAAAGCAATAAGGCCGGCGTTCAAGTTCAGTCTTTTCAAATATGAGCGCATCCGCATAATGTCGTAAGCGCTCACCTCCTTGCTGCCGGCAAGGGCGGCGAGCAGGATTTTTCCGTTAATGCGCCAGAAATCTATCGCGTAATTGTTGATAAAAACGTTTTGGTAATACACCGGAACTTTCACTTGATCTTCACAGGAAAAGTTCTCCAGTTCCAACTCAACTTTCATAGCTTTTTGATAAATTTCAGTGTGGTACCCAAGCCGCAATTCTTTTGCGACGTTCACAATGCTGTCGCGCAGCCGCCTAAGCTCTTCATGGTCTTGGATGGGTTGGGGCAGCTCGTTAAAATCTTCCACAATTTTAAGCGGGCGTTCATCAAATGGGACTCTTTTAAAATCGGCCTTGAGCAACCCGAAGTTGATGAGCATGCCGAGACGTTTGTCCGTGAGGCGCAAATACGAAATAATTTGCGTGTAGTTCGCCGGCAAAAAGTCGGATTGGATTGCCTTCAGCTCCAAAACGGTCTTGTCATCAACAATATAATCCGGCTCTAATTCGATAATCTCGACACCGCGATAGTGGATCTTGAAATGGGGTTTGCTGAGAGACGGTAAACCTTCTTTAGCAAGACGCACTTGCAAGCTTTGATGATAGGTAAATTCGTCGTATCCGGGCCCGATTTCACGAAATACATCGAAAACACAGCCGATGATCCGACGGCTCAAATCCTTGTATAGGAGTTCCATACTGAATTGCCCTCCGTAAGTTTCATTGATGCGAGTTTTAGATTTGCCGTTTTCGTTGCAGTTCTCTTTCCGTTGCGAGTTAATTCTTCAAGCCGTTTTCGTTGCAGTTCTCTTTCCGTTGCGAGTTAATTCTTCAAGCCGTTTTCGTTGCAGTTCTCTTTCCGTTGCGAGTTAATTCTTCAAGCCGTTTTCGTTGCAGTTCTCTTTCCGTTGCGAGTTTTATTTGACCAGCTCACCATACATCTCCGGCCTTCGATCTCGAAAAAATTGCCACACATTGCGCACCTCCCGAATCATGTCCAAATCCAAATCCGCCACAACCACTTCGTCTTTATCACGGCTGCCTTCGGCAAGAATTTTGCCGCGCGGGTTGCAGAAGTAGCTGGTGCCGTAAAACTCGCCGATGTTCCACGGCTTTTCGGTGCCGACGCGATTGATGGCGCCGACGAAATACTGGTTGGCGACGGCGTGCGCGGGTTGCTCGAGTTTCCATAAATACTCGGAAAGACCGGCAACAGTGGCGGAGGGATTGAAAACGATTTCCGCACCGTTGAGGCCTAATGCTCGCGCGCCTTCGGGGAAATGGCGGTCGTAGCAAATATAGACGCCGATGCGGCCGAACGTCGTTTCAAAAACCGGATAGCCGAGATTGCCGGGCTTGAAATAAAATTTTTCCCAGAAGCCGGGATGGCAATGCGGGATGTGGGTTTTGCGATATTTGCCGAGATACTCGCCGGTCTCGCTGATCACGGCGGCGGTATTGTAAAACACGCCGGTCATATCTTCTTCGTAAATCGGCACGACGATAACCATGCCGTGTTTGCGGGCCACCTCGCGCATCAATTTGGTCGTCGGGCCGTCGGGAATGCGTTCGGCGGTGTTGTACCACTTGATTTGTTCTTCCGCACAGAAATACGGGCCATAAAAAATTTCCTGCAAGCAGAGCACCTGCACGCCTTTGCTCGCGGCCTGCTCGATGAGTGCGACGTGTTTGTCAATCATGGCGGATTTGATTTTTTCAAGGGGGGAATCAACGGGCACTGCCAATGAGGCTTGGATCAAGCCTCCGCGTACGATTCGAGCCATAGTTGCCTCTTTGAAGTTTGGAGTGAAGAATAATTTTGCAACAAAAGCAAACAGCAACGAATCTGCGCGAATCGTTGCTGTTTAAGCCGTTCTTGTTTGGCGCAATCGGGGATATTGCTGAGTGAAGAGAATTATACAAAAAAAGCGCGAAAAGTCAACAGAAATTATTGAAGATTGTTCGACGGGACTCATGGGTTCTCGGGCCGGCGTTCCTGCTCCAGCTTTTCCACCTGCTGCTTGCGCTGATTCAAGAGCTTCTGGATTTGTTGCACCTGCAGGATTTGCGCCCGCAGGTTTTTGTCCTGCTCTTGCAGCCGTTTCTCGTATTCGTTCAGCTCGAACTTGCGCTGCGAATAATATTTTTCAAACTCGGCGCGGTTCCAAAAGCCGAGACGCTCGAAATAGCCTTTGAAGAGCCAGTTGTGCTTGAGCGCTTCCATATTCTCGGCGAAACCCAGCGCGCCGGCGCGAGCAATTCTGCTGACGCCGGTCAGCTCGTCGTTCAGTTGCGCCAAGCGATATAGAGATGAATCAAGCTGCGCGGCCAGATTTTTGTCTGAAACGGCTTTGCCAATCACGCCGTCACCGTGACGCATTTCGCCGATCAGCCCCTGCAAGGAATCCCGAACACCGCTCATGCTGGATATGGCGAGGTCGTGGAGATCATCTTTGTAGATCAACGCACCCAACGTGCCTTTGCCTGCCCGCACTCTTTTGATGAGTGAATCGGTGGAATTTGATACTTGCGTAATGATGTGGCCGAGCCTGCCGGTTTCTTTGAAGATGGCGGCGGAGATGGAGTCGCTGTGCCGAGCCATGGAAATGAGCTTGTTGTAAAATTCTTCTTCGTACACCAGCTTGCCGATCGTGCCCTTGCCGGCGCCGATCTGCGAGGTGATGCCTTCCAAACTCTGCGTCACCACTTGCATGTAGCGCGAAGTCTCGTCAAAGGTGTCGAGAATGGCGTTTAAATCGATGGGGCTGCGGCTGTAAATCGAATCGCCGTCCGCGACCGGCGGCGCTGCGAGCGTGCTGCCTTTGAGCGAAACGATTTTGCTGCCGACGAGGCCTTCGGTTTCGATCACCGCGTGCGCATCTTTTCTAATCAACGGCTGCGCATCTTGATCGAGACGCAGATCGACGATCACTTTTCCGCCCGGCGCCTCGGGCAGGCGAATTTTGTCAACGACGCCGATGTCGATGCCGGAAAGCCGCACGGCGGTGCCGGCGCGCAGACCGACGACGTTTTCAAATGGGACGTAGAGATGAAAAGTTTGTTCAAAAATTTTTTCCTTTTTGCCCAGAAAAAAAATTCCCCAAACGATCAAGGCCAGACCGCCGGTGATGAACAAACCCAGCCAAAAGAGACGGTTCTTCCTCATGATTCCACCAGTTCGTTAATCGATAGATGTGCAAAATAATTCTCCACAAACGGATGCCGGCTTTTGAGCAGCTCGGCAAACGTGCCGGTCTCGACGACCTCGCCGGCGTGCAGCACGGCGATTTGGTCGGCGGTACGATAGGCACTTTCCACGCTGTGTGTGATGCTGATTGCGGTCACTCCGGTCGCGCGCTTCAAACGCGCGATGAGTTCGTCGATTTCCGCCGAGGTGATGGGATCGAGGCCGGTGGTCGGTTCGTCGTAGAGCATGATCTCCGGCAACAAGACGAGGGCGCGCGCCAAGCCGGCGCGTTTTTGCATGCCGCCGGAAAGCTGCGACGGATATTTGTCAATGGCTGCTTCCATGCCAACAAATTGCAATTTCTCTCGAATGATATCTTCGCATTCATCGGCTGACAAGTGAAGATGCCGTGTCAAATGAAACGCCAGATTTTCCCGCACCGTCATCGAGTCATATAGCGCCGCGTTCTGAAAAACGTAGCCGAGGCGCCGGCGCAAAGCATCAAGGTGAGGCTGCTGCAGCCCGACCACTTCGACGCCGTCGATTTTTATGCTGCCCTCATCAGGCCGGATCAACCCGACTATGCATTTGAACAGCACGCTTTTGCCGCTGCCGCTGCGCCCGAGAATCACGAGCGTTTGCCCTTTGGGAACAACCAAGTTGATGCCGCGCAAAACTTCCTGGTCGCCAAAGGTTTTGCGGAGGTTGGAGATGGTAATCATTTTTCTAAAAATAATGCCACGTTGAAAAGCTGACGCCTGCACCGGCAGATCTAAATCAAAAGCTTTTAGAACACGGATGACGCGGATAACACGGATTCTCGCGGATTTTATATTTTTGTCTTAATAAAGTTTTCAAAATTTTTCTGAGTCGGCTGCCTTGTGACCGATTTAACCAAACAAAATCACCGTCAATTTCACCAGAACAACGTCGGCGATGATGATGAGCAACGATGACAAGACCACCGAGATCATCGTGTTCTTGCCCACACCGGAAGTGCCGCCGGTGGCGTTATAGCCGAGATAGCAGGCAATTGAGCCGATAATGAAACCGAAGACAACGGTCTTGCCGAGCGCGGGGATCAAGGTTTGGAGGTTGAGAAAGCGCGTTGCCGAGTCGAAGTATAATTTGAAGGACATGCTGCGCTCGAGATTCATGGCAAAGTAGCCGCCGACCAATGCCAGAAAATCCGCATACGCCGTGAGTATGGGCAGCATGAGCATGCACGCCAGAATGCGGGTGGCCACGAGAAAGCGAAACGGGTTGAGCGCCGCCACTTCCATCGCATCGATTTGCTCGGTGACGCGCATGGAACCCAGTTCGGCGCCGATGCCGGCGCCAACGCGGCCGGAAACCACTAGCGCCGTGATGATCGGGCCGATCTCGCGCAACACCGCGACGGCGATCATGCTCGGCAAAAGCGCCTGACCGCCGAAGCGCGCCAGCGTGCTGCTGGTTTGCATGGCGAGAACCATGCCGATCGCCGCGCCGGCCACGCCGACGAGTAGAATCGATTTGGCGCCGATCTCGTGCATTTGCCGGCCCGTTTCCATCCATTCAAACGGCGGTTTGAGCAAGTTGCTGAGAAAGCGCCCGACAAATAAAAAATAAAGCGAGATGCCCTCAAAAAGTTTGACCATTGCAGTCATGATGATTTAATATAAGAAATTAATAATGAAGATGTCAAGGCTGGGTGGGATAAATTTTGCCGGCTAAAATTTATAGCCAATATTGAGGTGCCCGAGCAAACCATGCCGGCTGCCGCCCATCACGGTAAGCTCGATGGGGCCAATGAGTGTTGGTGCGCCAACGGTGAGACCAGTTCCGGTGACAAAGCGCTGCCGGTTAAAACGCAATTGCCATTTATCAAACGTGTTGCCGATATTCCAGCGCCAAAGCACGAAACGGTGTGGAAGGATTTCATACTGCAAACCAAGCTGCAAAGCTTGCAGATTTTTTCCGGCCAGCTCCTGCGGCCGCAATCCCACAAACGAACCCACACCGCCGAGGAAAAATTGATAGTGCAGAGGCAAGCCGGATTTGTGGGCGCTGCCGAACTGCAAGCGGCTCAGCAACGAGATCGCGCCTGGTTGCCGCATCGTTGAAAAAGGCCTGCCAATCTTCTTGCCGCGCCAGCGCGGCGAGCGAATCAGGATCGTAGCCGATTGCATACAGGCCGCCAATCACGCCGCCCATGCTCGTGCCCGCGATGCAATCCACCGGCATGTCGATTTCTTCCAAAACCTTCAGCACACCGATGTGGGCAAATCCCTTGGCGCCGCCGCTGAGCGCCAAGCCAACTTTGAGTCGGGAGTGAATTTCCTGGGCGAGAACGGCAGAAGCGAAAAATGAAAAGAGGGCGACCAATAAAAGGAATTTTTTGAAGGAGGTTTTCAGTATCAATGCAGTGGGATTTATTATTCAGTGGACGAAAAACTTTCAGAATTTATCCGGCTTTCACGGCCTTCTGCCACAACGCCGACGAGCCACAACCAAACAGGGGCAACCGCAAATGAGCGCGAATTGACGCGAATGAAAAAAATTAGCGGCTATTAACTTTGATTAGCGGTTTAAAAATATTTACCGAAAAAGCAAAAATTTTACTAGCTTGAGACTTCTTGGGCTATCTGCAAATAAACATTTTTTATGGCCATTTCAAATTCTTTTTTTTCTTTCAAAATGCGGGCGTTCCAGTGCGCGCCATTCCAATGCCACCAGCCCATTTGATTCACGTGATCGGCAGGCATGGGAAAGTCATGTTGTTTGATGATTTTGGCAACGCCGTTTTTTCCCACCAACCGGTCTTCCCATTTCTGCGATTTCACCGACACCAGGCCTTCGTTGTCACCTTCATTATCATAGGTAATTTGCCACGTTTTCTGGAAGAGCCGGAAAGTCAATTCGCGTTTTTGGGCGCTCGCATAAACTTGATAAACGACCGAGTTGGCCGCTTCGGCGTCGCGGGCAAAGTCATTGAATTCACGACAGGCCTTGGTCGTCAAGCTTCGGAAACCTTCCAGATTGATCACATTGCGGATGGTGCCGACAATTTTGTCCAAACCGATGGCGATGAACCAATCCGCCACGCTGGCGCCCAAGTGCGGCGTGCCGATGGTCGTCAGCGAGGCGACCTTGTATGCCATGCTATGATTGACGATCATGTGCCGGGCATCCAGGCCGCCCATGCTGTGGCCGATGATGTGTACCTTTTCATGGCCGGTGTTGGCAAGAATTTTGTTAATCTCTCTGGTGAGATCCTGCGCGCGCGTTTCGATGTCAGCAGCAAAGCTGACGCTGGTGTGATAAACTTCAAACCCGTGGTGCCGCAAAAAGCTGGCAATGCCTTTGAAATAGTGAAACTTCTCAGAAACCAGCCTAATACCCTGAAAATTCAAATTTCGTTTAATAAAGTCGATGATATAATCAGGTCTGGTGATGCCGTGGGCGAGAATGATCGGATGGTTTTTTTGCGTGGTCATTGGAGTTTCTGTTTGTAGTAGCGCCTTTAGGCGCAAGGTGTACGGAATTAACAAATATGTTTGCTAAGACCGGTGCCTAAAGGCACTACTACGAACTTTCATTTCCCAAAGAAAAAAAATTTAACACTCGAAACAAACAGCCCCAGCCACAGCAGCGGGTGCGCACCATAAACGTACGCGATAACGCCGCCGATAATGCAGGCGCCGGCCATCAGGCCGCTGCGCAGGCCGGCCAAAGGATTTTCCTGCACCGGGGTATTGAACACTTGCTGCAAATAACGCGAGCTTGCCGAAATCAGCTCCGGCAGGCGCACGACGATGTCGACGATTTCCGGCACGCCGCGCATGAACTGTTTGAAGAGGTGAACCGGATTATAGTGCTCGCCATAAATGGCGCGGATGTGTTTACGGGAAAGTTCGGGTATATTGAGATTGGGGTCGAGCATCAGCCCGACGCCCTCAAACGTCACCAAAGCCTTGACCATCAACGTCATTTCCACCGGAAAAAAGATGCCATATTTTCCACCGATAGCGAGAGATTCGAGGATGAGTCGAGCGAGGCTGGTGCTGCCATTGGCGGCAGCGGAACGCAAGAGATAGCGCCGAAACAAATCGGCAACCGAGCGTTTAAATCCCACGGAGTCGCCGTTTTTGCCAATGCGCGCCATCGCCATCAGATACTGAACGGAACTTTCCACCGCGCCATTGACCAGCGAGTGAAAATAATACAGCATGTTGAGTTTCATCTTCTCGTCGAAACGCCCGACCATGCCGACGTCGATGAATCCGACCTTCGGCCCGGGTAGGATGATCAAGTTGCCGGCGTGCAGATCGGCGTGGAAAAAACCGTCAGCATAGAGCATTTTGATAATGGCGCCGGCGCCCACGTCGATGATCTTTTGCAAATCATCGTGGGCGAATTGAAAAATTCCGGGATCGGTGGGCTTCAAGCCGTCGAAGTATTCCATGCAGAGCACGTCGCGCGAGCTCATGTCGCGATGGATGCGGGGGAAGACCACATCGGGATTTTCGGCGAAGTTGGCGGCAAAAATTTCCGCATGGTCGGCCTCAAAAGTCAGATCGATCTCTTTTTCAGTATAGGCGCAAAATTCATTGATGATCATCTTGGGCTGATAGCGTGGAATGATCCACTCCAAAATCGTGGCCAGGAGTTGTAGCAGCCTAATGTCAGAAAGAATGGCTTCGCGAATGCCGGGTTTGATGACTTTGATGGCGACCACTTTGCCGCTTTGAGTGGTGGCCAGATGGGTTTGCGCGATGGAGGCGGAACCGATGGGGACTTTTTCGATGTTGCTAAACAGCGTTTCAACCGGAGCGTTGAGATTCTCGGCGATGATTTCCCGAATGATTTCAAGCGGCACATCCGGCAGGCGGTCCAGCAAGCGCTTCAGCTCGTCGGTGATGGACTTGGGCAGAATATCCTCGCGAATCGCCATAATCTGGCCGAGCTTGATGTAGGTCGGCCCCAACATCTCCAAGCGACGCCGCAACTGCACCGCGAAAGGCTGGCGGCGCAAATCTTTTTTAATGAACGGACGCAGGAGAGAAGCCAACAGGCGAGCTCCGGCAGAATGGAAATATTTGCGTTTGTAAGCGGGCAGGTCGTTGACGTAGGCCAGGTGCGCTCCCATGAGCAATCCGAGAGCGTGCCGGTAGAGCAGAAAAAAACGATGGAAGACACGGCGGCGAAACGCCGGCGGAAGCAACGCGCCTTTTGTTCTGTTGCGATATTTGCCGTCGGTTCGGTGCTGCAGCGCCGGGTCTTTTGGGGATGCTGGCGCGAAATCATCCACCGAGACGGCTTGCAATGGCTTGACCGATTCCATCATCCCTGAGTGTTCTATAAATTAAACTGGCAAAAAAGCTTTGGCATCCGGATTTGCCGAATCGCCCGAATTTAAGCCATTCGATTTTTGATCCGGGCGATTCGTAAAATCCGCATACAAAAAGTTTTTTCCTGTTTGGCTACACCCGTCGGGTTCCGGCTCGTCCGGGTCGTGTATGTTCGAAATGCGGAAAAAGCTACCGCATCGTGGCAGCTTTTTCCGTGCATTTTCAGCGGCCGCATTCCCAATGAGCGAACGAAATCAGAAGTTAGTGGCCTTCTTGGTGGATTTGGTGCTCTCTTCCATTTTTTGCACGAGCGCGGACACACTCTCAGTGAGTTTATCGACTTTCTCGGTCAAGTGCTTGATCTCATCACGGGTCGAGTAAGTAATGCCTTCGGTCAGCCCGGAGACCCGCTTACGCACAAAATCAGCAGCGTCGCCCACGCGCGAGACGACGTCGTGGGTAAGCTGATCCACTTTCTCGCTGACGTAAGTGGGCTTCACTTCGCCATTCTGCTTCACCGTCGCTTTGCCGCTTTCGGACAACTCGCGGCCTCTCGCTACAAATTTGTTGAACAGGTTGGCGCCCTCCCTGTCGATCGTGGCAAAAACGCCGAGGCCGGCCAGCCAGATTTCACGCGAGGTTTTGGAGAGCCCTTCTTGCAAAAGCTCGAGAGTTCCCTTTTCCTCAACTTCTTTTTCGATGGTGGTTTTTTCGGTGGTCATGATAGACTCCTTTCCTAAAAATTGCGTTTCACAACTTGCGGTTTAAAATGCTTATTTGCTTGCCTTCGTATCGTCCGGTTGATCCTCGAGCTTCTGACTCATCAACGCCTTGATGATGGCTTCCAGCGACTCGACTTTTTCGTGAAGCTGCTTGAGAGCTTCCGAATCTGCCGCCGAGGCGGCGCCGAAAATTTTATTCAAGACATTCGGCGTCAACACGTTCAGGCCCTGGCGCATCTGTTGTATCCCGCCGTCGATGAAGTCACTGCCCAGACGAATCACGCTGTGCAACAAATCCTTTGACAACGGGTTTCGCCCTTTCTTGCCCTCTTCAAAAATCACTTGGGTCAAGGTTTGGGTGGTGATATCCTCACCGTTCGTGTTGTCGATTACCTGCACCTCTACGCCGTTTCGAATCAGCTCGGCAATCTCTTCCAACGAGATATACCGGCGATCTTCCGTATCGTAAAGTTTGCGGTTCTCGTAACGTTTGATGATTCGGCTCATATTCTGCTTTCCAATATAACACACCGCGTCATGAAAGTCAAGCTTTTTTTGACGCACTGCGTAAGAATTTTTGAACAGTAAATATTTCGAGAAATAAGAGTTTTGGCCTAATTTCACTTGATTTCTTGCCGCAGGTATTGTATCTTCATGCTACCCAAAGCTAAACTACGACTTCAATATAACACGTTGCGTCATCAAAATCAAGCACAACGTATTAAATGATCACCTGGTCTGAGCCGGCATTGACGCCTCTCATCCGAGAGAACCAAAAGATCTACACCGAGTTTATGGATCGGAAGTTCGTGGAGAATTTAGTGGAGCATGTGCTCGATCCGCTCGACCAATTTTATTTCCGCTCGCAATTCATCGGGTTTGACCCGTTGCCGGAACGCCCTTTAACAAACAGAAAAAGCTGTCTTAAGACAGCTTTTTCTGGGAATATACGGCACTCTCGTCTAGGCTGGCGTCCGTTTGGGAATTCATCAAACTGAACGGCCGGTATGTTTCAGATATTTTGAAAAATATAGTTAATAGGTTTTTACTGTATCTATACAAGATTTTTTGGTTGGTATCTTTTCAAGTATACTGGCTTCTGGCTTACTATATTTTTCTTCTTTTACTTTATTGCGTAACTTATCTAATGTCTTGAATGTCAATTCCTTAACTTTTGAGTTAACCTTCCATTTTACAAAGAAGTCCATCGGGGTGGGATCAACATAATTTTGGTAAATCACCTTTATAAAACCATTATCCTGCAAAATAAACATCCAAAGCGTGGCTAGTTTACTGATATGTTTGAATTTTGATTGTTTTATAAATGGTAGCGTTGTATTAAAACTTTTATTATTTAATTTAATAAATATCGTATCAGTTCTTGAATTTTTGAAAATACAAGTATATAAAATCATGTCTCTAGTTATAGTTGATATTTCATATACAAAATATAAATAGCTTTCCGTGTTGTTAATGTTTTTAATAATTCTTGCGTCTTTACAAAAATGTAGCCACGAAGTATATTCTAAAGTATCCTCCAAAAGCACGACTAAGCTAGCTAATGTCGTTTTGATTTGAGTTACCCCTCTATATTCATTAAACTCTAAGCCGTTTATTTTTCGGCTGAAAATTTCAATACCTTTCTTTGTTTCGATTGATTTCCAATCGCTTTCTTTATCATCCTGCCCATTGCAATTCGATGGATAATTGATTAAAGCAAATATAGCGGTAAAAAAGAACAACACTATTTTGTGAATTGAGTGATTCAAATGTCTATCTTTTTGATGGCGATTCAATAATTTTGTTGAATACATTATACACCTCTTCCATTAAATTGCCGCATTCATTGTCGTTACTAATTTATTTTTTTCTCCGCTAAATCATTATTTTGTTGATTGGCCATTCTCTCACGAACTTTATGAACCCGGGGATCCATAACTCTTCGCCAAAGCGGCGGAATTAAGGCGAGAAGAACCATCCCCGCGTAACCCGTGGGAAGTTTAGGGCCTTCTGCAAAACTTCGTAGGGTTTGGTATCTGCGTGTGGGATGGATATGATGGTCGGCATGGCGTTGTAGTTTAAAGAGAAAGTAATTTGTGATACGATGATCAGCGTTCCATGCATGGAACATAGTTACCTTCTCGTAGCATCCAGAAGATAATTCTTTGCGCACCAAGCCGTAATGCTCAAGATAGTTGACAATTTCTAACAGCGAAAAAGCGATAACGCTTTGCGTGAAAAAATAAGGGACAGCCTTCCAACCAAAAACAAGTCCTAAGGCACTGGAAAAAAGTATTGGCAGAATAACGAACCAATACATTTGATTGTGATAACTCCATTGCGATTGTCCGATTTTTTTCAACCTTTGCGTTTCGATTCTCCAGGCGTTACGAAAACCGTAAAAAATGGTACGAGGATAAAACGCATAGAAGGATTCACCAAGGCGAGCTGTGGCCGGATCTCTCGGTGTACAAACATTGATATGATGATCAATCAAATGCTCAATATAAAAATGCATATAACTTACCGTCATCAGTAACGTTTTGCCTAAAGCTTTTTCTAACTTACTGCGTTTATGAAAAAGCTCGTGTGCCACCGTAATCCCTATACTCCCTGTGGTGATACCAATAGATAGAACCAACCCGATCAATTCAATTGTGGGAAGCGCTTTGTTACTCACAACATAAGCACCCCAGACAACAAGGGCGATGTGGATGGGCACATAAAGAATAGTTACGAGTCTAAAGCTAGTCGTATGTGCGAGTACTTCCATTTCTTCATGTGTGGGATTGGCAATATCTGGGCCAACGAAAAGATCTAATATTGGAATCACCACAAAAGTAAAAAATGGTATCAAAAAGCTGTAACCATCTCCTAACCAATACCCAAGAGGCAGACTTATTGGCATAAGATATGCCAAACAAAAGGGTATTACTTCCATAGTTATCTCCCTGATAATCAGAAAACATCCAATGCACAGACTATAGATTTTCAGAAATTAAATTTCACACCCATACCTGCCGAAATGCGCACAAAATAGGGTTTTCCTGAGATGGTTTGTGAAACTATTTATCTGAAAAACTATAGCAATACTTCATTTGACCAGGACTCGACATGTTTGGAGTTCTAAATTATCTCTCATTTTCTCAGTTTTCTATTTATTTAAAAGCAATCCTACTTTTTTTAGAAACTAAATTGCACGACAGCAAAAGCCATCCCAGCACTAGCAGGACATAGAATAACCTTATCCCCTCGCTTTAACTTATTTTCACGAAACGCTATGTTTATAGCCACTGGAATAGATGCGGATATAAGATTACCATATTCTATAAAAGTTTTAACATAAAGCTTCTGAGGATCAATACACAATATTTTACCAGCTTCTAGACAAACATTAGATGAAGCCGCATGAGGGAACCATATATCTGGTTCATTAATATTTATAACCTTTTGCTGCACAATATTTACTAAATGTTTTACGGCAGTCTCAAATAGTCCCGAGCCATAGGCGACAAATCTATAAGCACCATGGAAATTATTACCCTGATCTTTTTCACAAAAATCCTCATACCCTTTCAAAGGGATGGCACATAACTTTGAAAGTTGCGGTACGGATTCATAATAAAAGCTCCACTCATGTTGAGATCTAGATATTATAGTTGCCGTGGCAGCTTCTCCAATAGTATAGGTGGGAAAGGTGTATCTAATTTGTTTAAGCGTTTCAATTTTTAGCAAGTCTGGATAACCATATTCATAGGCAGTAAATTCCGCATTGATTATCATGATATTCTTGCTGGAGCCAGATTTTAAAAACAGATAAGCTATCTCCAAGGCTCTAACCCAACTCATACAAGCATCTGATATATCAAAACATCGACAATTCATTCCTAAAGCATTGGCATAAAAATAAGCATTGGCAGGTTCCAAGAAGCCTCGTCCAACACCACAAAAAATCAGCAGATCGATATCAGATTTTGCCATATTAACATTCCGCAACGCATCGAGCATTGCAGATTTTACTAGACTGATCGCTGTCTCTTGCTTATTTTTATCTCTTATATAGCGTGTTTTAGAACCAGCTTTCTGGAGTAAATATGCAACCTCCCTTTGATATTTATTAACAACTTTTTGGGGTATATCTTGATTGTACTTTTCTAAATCAAAAAGAATTTGTTCATTGGTTAATTTGAAGGAAGGAATTCCGACTCCTATTGACAATATTTGCATAACACGCCCTTTGGGTCCTGAAGATGACTGAAAATCGAGAGTTTGATAAACTTGTTTTTTTCAAAAAATGATGATTTTTCAAGCATTTCCTTCTGCTCAGTTTTTGAAAAATTTCTTCAAGAAAACATTCTTACGACTCGTGGCCGTATCGCCATTTTCGTCTTTGACATTTATATTGACAGTGGTTGTGCTGTCTCGATTAACCCTAGGCACGTCCACCTCTTCTCTGATCCACCCCTGGGTATTTTTATCATAGGTAGATACTGACGATATACCTACCCCAATCGAGTAGTGATAAGGTGGTTTCCCCCCTATCACATGTGTTATTAAGGTAGTTTTTCCCCCACTCGCCAGAGTATCGGGGATTAAAGGTGTAATTATTTTTATAGACTCCTCCGGCGCTTTTTGTCCAACAGCGATCTGAGAACCAAAATAAAAACCAATGATTGTTCCAAAAATGCCAATTAAAAGAGATAATATTTCTTTAGCTTGTCCAAACCTCTCTTTTGCGTCACCTTCACCCAATAGAGCTGAAAGTATTAAAATAATCAACACGCCTATAGTTACAATAGCGAATAAGTATGTAATCAATCCTCTAGCATATTGTATATCTGAAAGTTTATCCAGAATTTTCCCCTTGTCGAGCCCAAAAAGGCTGGTCCCAATTAAAATTATTACTGAAATTAGAATAATGAATCCAGTTAATGGTATCGGGTTTAAAAGGCCTACCAGTGCCTGCGTTAAAGTTCTTGGGCTGGAATTCGGTTTAGTTTGATTTTCCATGTTATTCCCTTTCATGTTTTAGGTAAGGGGGCTAAAACCAACGCCGAACGCTCTGGCAATATTCTCTATAGCGTTTACCATGAATCTGCACTAAGTAATCTTCTTCCAAGCGTACTTGAATTTGTATGAGTATATCTCCTACGATTAGTATTGTCAAAGTCACAGCGTTTGGTAATACCAGAAAGAAACCCAATAAGTTGACCTGCACACCAAGGAAAATAGGGTTACGTGAAAAATGATAAAAGCCCCGTTGTACGAGCTCGGTTTTAGCAGTTAAATCAATTCCCATACGCCATGACTTGTCCATTTGGTTCTGGGCGATGAGTATCCAGACTAATGATATTAGTAACAGCATCAATCCAATACATGCCATCAGAAGTTCTTGCAGCCAGAAAATTGGTGCCAGATACTGATACCAACCCTTTGACATAGAATAAACCATAATAACAAATATACTGGCCGTGACAGTAAGGCCTGAACTTTTTTCAATAAAACCATATACATCGTCCCTCTTACTCAATATAACTGGATTTATACCGGTCTTTTTCCGAACAAGATAAGAACGCCAGAAAACGGTTGTAGCAAAGAATACGATTAAATACGCCGGTAGAATATATCGTAACATCTTGTCTAAGTTCGCCATAACATAATAGAAGTATTGCCAGTAATTTAATATACATTTTTTTTTAAAAATTTCAAAGGACTTTTTGGTTACGTTTTGTGCTTGAAAGATTTGATCCGGAAGCTGGACTCCTGAAGCGGAAGCGCAACGCCCCAAGCTCGCTTATTTGCCCTTTAGCGCCGACCCGCGCGTGTGCATCGGCGAATCATTTGCTTGGATGGAAAGCATTCTCGTACTCGCCACATTAGCGCAACTTTGGCAAATGCGCGTGCTTCCCGGATAGCAGATTGCGCGACAGCCGATGATTACCTTGCGGCCAAAGCATGGCATGCGGATGACACTGCATTGCAGGAAGTCGATGTAGATACGCTCCGAGGAATGAAATCAATATGATTTTATTCTGAAGATTTTGGCTTGATTTTCTGACTGCCAATTCTTATGAATTGACAAATGCCCTTTCGCTGCGCGCCAGCTACGCCTATGACAAAGCCCTGCAACCGATTGAATCCGTTAGCTCGTTTTTGCCGGTGGGATTCATGACGTTGCTGATTCCTTTTCAACCCTGGCTTTTTTATTTTAGCTTTCCCGCCAAGCTGACTTTCGTGATGGGCAAGCGCATCAAGCCGTATGAGATGATCGACAAGCCGGTGCAGAAAATTACCGAAGACGATGTGCGTTATGTGACGGAAGGCGTGCGCCGGCAAATGCAAGCCGAGCTGGATGAGGCGGTGAGCAGATACGGAGTGAAGCCTTACGACGCCAAAGAATTTTTTGCCATCTGTCGCGACAACATGAGAAAGTTTCCTTATTTTCTGCCGGTTTTCTGGCCATCGCTTTTTGCCGAATGTGAGAGACGTTTTAGCGAAAACGAGGCAGTGATTGGGAATTAACTCTGCTCGCCGGCGTCAAAGCTTTTCTGAAGCGCCCGCTGAATTTTGCGTTTTTTCTGCCGCTCATCGGCTGGATTCCCATTTTGCTGTGCGGCTTGAGGCAGCGCCCGTAAAAGGAGATGACATCATGCATCAGGCCTCCGTTCAAATCTCCTTGAAACTCGATTACAAAGAGATACCGGTTCCCCCCAAGATCATCATTCAATTGGAGCCTGGAGAAATCAGGCTCATCAAGCGCATCAAGTATGCGCAGCACGAAGCCGATCCCGTCAGCGCCATCAAGCTGGCTTTCAAGTATGCCGGCGGCAATCAGTTGCAGATTGCCATGCAACTGGCTGGCCGGATTGTTTTGGATCCCGGCGGAGAGTTCAAGTTTGGCGGCACCAGTCTGGTTCTGGTTTGCACGCCGGTGCTGGCGGATCAAAAGCTGATGCTGCAGCACGCGACGATCAAACAAGTCGAGTTGCCCATGGCCCCGCAGTTCTTAAAAAACTTCATCGTCAAGGTGATGAACAAAAGCTTCATTCCGAATTTGGGCAAATCGCTACACTTCGATTTGGAATATATTCTAGAGGAGGTCAGGAAAAAAATAAACGATCTGGCGCCGGTGCCATTGGAAATTGGCAAACAGCACTTCCTGTTTCGCATTGCGCCCAATATTGAGGAGGGCTTTCATCGCTTGACGCTGTCTCATGACTCGATCCATTTGAACCTCGATCTGAATTTTGCCCCGAAATTGGCGATGGAAGAAGCGGTGACTGATTCTTAAACTCAAACTTTCTTTGCTATCGTGTGAAATTTTTGTTACATTGCTTACGTCAATTTCAGCGTAGGCTCTGCCATGGCCATCATTCCCAGTCTCGTGCTCAAACAACTCTACACGTTTGGCAGCTTGAAGAACGTCGAGGGTGGAGTCAAGTTCTCGATCAAAAATCGCCTTAGTGATGCCACATTGAACGCGCTTGGAGGCGTTACCATTAATGGCGTTGAAGTGCCGCGACACGCGCTCTCGCTCGACCTCGGCAATGGCCAAATCCTCACGCCCGATCAAATCTCATCAATTCATCCCATTGACTTTCCGCTGCGGAAGACACTGGATATTTTGGCGCGCATCGCGCCGCTGGCCGAAGGCAAGCACAGCCTTGAGATCGCTTTTGAAACCAAGTCTTTCGGCAAATTGAAATTGAAAGTCGATGATGCGATTTCCGAAACGACGCCGATGCGCATTGTCATCCCTCGCCATCCCGATGATGATTATTCTGATGAAGCGATCAAAAGGCGGCAAAAGTTTGTCGAGCAGCTCACGGGCGCCAAGCTGGAGCATGTCGCCAAATTTTCTTTCGACCCGCATCTTGCCAAAGGCAATTGCGAGCATTTTACCGGCGTGGCGCAAGTGCCGCTCGGCTTCGCCGGGCCGCTCAAGATCGATGGCGAGCAGGCTCAGGGTGAGTTCCTGATTCCTTTGGCGACCTCCGAAGGCACGCTCGTCGCCTCCTACAATCGCGGCGTGAAAGTGCTGAACCTTTGCGGCGGCGTCAAATGCAGCGTCGTGGGCGATGCGATGCAGCGCGCGCCGGTTTTCGTTTTTGCCGATGCCCGCTTAGCGCGCGATTTCGTGAAATGGGTGGACGCCAATCTCGACAAAATCCGCGAAGAGGCCGAAGCGAGTTCGCGGGTCGCCAAGTTGCTGTATATCGATCCGTACTTGGCGAGCAAGTTCGTTTTTCTGCGCTTCAATTTTTCCACCGGCGACGCCGCCGGGCAGAATATGGTTGGCCGCGCCACTTTTGCGGCGTGCAGTTGGATCATGGATAATTACGCCGGCATCCAGCATTTTTATTTGGAGTCCAATTTCGCCACGGACAAAAAAGCCTCGCAGATCAATATCATGCGCACACGCGGTAAGCGCGTCACCGCGGAGGCCGTGATCAAACGCGACGTGCTCATCCAGCAAATGCGCGTGGAGCCGGAGAGCCTGACTTATCACAACGGCATCGCCAATATTGGCGCCATTCTTTCCGGTGCGAACAACAACGGCTTGCACTCGGCCAATGCGATCACGGCGATGTTCATCGCGACGGGGCAAGATGTGGCGAATGTCGCAGAGTCCTCGGCGGGTATCATTTATACCGAGTTGACCCCCGAGCGTGACTTGTATCTCTCTATCACAATTCCTTCGCTCATCGTCGCAACGTATGGCGGCGGCACCGGCTTGGCGACGCAGCGCGAATGTCTCGAGCTCTTGGGATGCTATGGCAAAGGCAAGGTCAACAAATTGGCGGAAATCATTGTAGGCGCGGTGCTGGCGGGTGAAATCTCCTTGGCGGCGGCGATTTCCTCTTCGGACTGGGTGTCGAGCCACGAGCAGTACGGGAGAAACCGATAAAGCGGAGCGATGGATTGATGGAGTGCTGGAGTAATGGATTTTTGGATTACTGGATTTTTGGGTAGCTGGAGTAATGTGCATCCCAGCACTCCATCAATCCAACGATCCACCAATCCAGCAATCCAACCATCCACCAATCCAGCGATCCAGCAATCCAAATTGCGAGAGCAAAGAAATGCCGAAAGTTCAACTTCACACGCCGGCGCCGGACTTCACGTTGAGTGATTTCAACGATAAACCCGTGCGGCTTGCCGATTTTCGCGGCAAGAAAAACATCGTATTGGTTTTCAATCGCGGCTTCTTCTGACCTTTCTGCGAACAGCATACGGCGCAGTTGCGTCGAGAGTACGAGCAGTTTGTCCAACGCGACGCGGAGATCGTCGTGGTTGGCCCCGAGCCCAAGCATCTCTTTAAAGATTATTGGGCCAATCATCAATTGCCCTTTGTCGGTTTGCCCGACCCCGAGCATCGCGTACTCAAGCTCTACGGGCAGGAAGTCAACTTATTCAAACTCGGCCGCATGCCGGCACAGGTCATTGTTGATAAAAGGGGACAGGTGCGTTTTGCGCATTATGGTCATTCGATGAGTGACATCCCGCGCAATAAGGAAATACTCGAGCTGCTGGATCAACTCAATCGCGAGCCAGCGGCCGAAACGGAGAATTAAGAGTGTGTTTGGAAAGCCACTTCTAGCAGGATGCTGAAAAACTCTTTTCCATGTCATGCCCGCGAAGGCGGGCATCCAGAAAATTTAACAAAATTATGGATTCCCGCTTTCGCGGGAATGACAAATCCGAACAATTCGGGGCTTTTTCAGCACCCTGCTAAGTAAGGCATTGACCGATCATTTTTTCCATCGAACGTCACTCGTCGAAAAACACCCGCAAGGTTGCAAAAGTCTGAGCTACGTTTTATCCTTCTTGTCCATAATTTCCTTCAGCATCTTGGCCGCTTCTTCTTGGGTCATCGGGTCGTCCCATTGAGCTTGCCGCAAACCCACACACGTTTGGAGCTGCTCCCTTGCCTCCAAGTGCCGTCCCAACTCGATCAACGTGCGCGCATATTCCAAACGGTGCACCGGTTTGTTGCCGTTTATCTCAACAGCTTTGGCAAACATGTTTGCGGCTTCCTCCAAAGAAGCGCCAGGGGGCACGCCGCCGTAGATCATTTTTGCAAACGCTTTGAGAACCCAACTCAGCGTCGCAATATTATAATTCCAACGGCCGAGAATATGATAGGCGCTGTCATGGCTCGGAGCCAAGGCGATGGTTCGCTCCGCCTCTTGCTTGACCTCTTTGGAGAGTCGAATCTTGGTCTTGCCGCCCTCAAACAACGCCACTCGCCCAACGCCCAACGCCAGCGCAAAATGCGCGTCGGCGGAATCCGGATACAGTTTTACGGCCTCCCGCGCCAGGCTGCCGCCGCGGAGATACAACGCTTTGGCCTTGTTCTTGTCGCTCTTCTCAAAAGTTTTGCCCACATCGGCATACGCGCGGGCGCCTTTCCACAAGGCTTGGTAATTTTTGGGGTCTTCCTGGAGCGCCTTAAGAGAATACTGCAAGGCCGTTGGATTATCAAACTTCGTATACGCTGCATCTCCCAAAGCGATTTCTTGCACCACGCCGTCTTGTTGCATTGCTGAAGCACTCATAAAGGGCGTGGCAACGAGAAGCATTCCTAAAATCAGTAATCGATTCATACACGCCTTCCAACTCACCATTCCGAAGCTGAATCCGGCCGAATTTAAAGGTCAGTATGGCAGTAGGGTTTCGGCCCAAATAACGCTGGAAGCGGTTGAGCAAGTGAAAGCGATTTTCTGACGACCATTCTGTAATTTTGTGCTGCCCTTGCTCCTACTCGTACTCTTACGCGCTTTTGAAAATATTGAAGCGAGTAGGAGTATGAATAAGAGTAGGAATTATGGATGATTCAGCGGAGGAACCGTTATGATGATCCCCAGTCTTTTGCTCAAACAGCTCTACACCTTTGGAAGTTTGACGAACTTCGAGGGTGGCGTCAAGTTCTCAATTAAAAATCGGCTCAACGATGCGATGCTCACCGGCATTGAGTGCGTCAAATTCAATGGCGTCGAGGTGCCGAAAAATAACGTCAAGCTCGACCTCGGCAACGGCCAAATTTTCTCGCCGGATCAAATCTCGTCGAGCAATCCGCTGAACTTTCCTCTGCGCCAGACGCTCGATATTATTGCTCACACCGTCTCGTTGCCGGTCGGAAAGCATCAGATCGAAGTTGAGTTTATGGCCAAACCGTTTGGCGAGCTGAAATTAAAAGTCAATTGCGCCATTGCGGAAGCGGACGATCATCTGGTGCGCCTTCCGCGCGGCTTAACGGACGATTACTCCAACGAAGTGATCGAGCAACGGCAAAAATTCATTGAGGATTTCGCCGGAGTCAACTTGCAACACCTCACGCACTTTTCTTTCGATCCCCATATAACAAAAGGCAACTGCGAGCATTTTACCGGCGTGGCACAAGTGCCGATGGGCTTTGCCGGACCGTTGCAGGTGAACGGCGAGCAGGCGCTGGGTGAATTTCTTATTCCCCTGGCCACTTCGGAGGGCACATTGGTGGCCTCGTATAATCGCGGCATCAAGGTGTTGAATCTTTGCGGCGGGGTCAAGTGTACGGTCGTGGGCGATGCCATGCAACGGGCGCCGGTCTTCGTGTTCGATGATGCCCGCGCCGGGCGCCGGTTTGAAAAATGGGTGCACGCACACAACGATCAAATTCGTGAAGCCGCCGAATCCACCTCGAGTGTGGCCAAGCTCAAATATATCGATTTCTACCTGGCCAACAAATTTGTTTTTCTGCGCTTTAATTTTGCCACCGGCGATGCCGCCGGACAAAACATGGTCGGGCGCGCCACCTTTGCGGCGTGTAGCTGGATTCTGGAGCATTATCCCGAGGGCATCCGCCATTTTTATTTAGAATCCAATTTAGCCACCGACAAAAAGCATTCGCAAATGAATATCATGCGCACGCGAGGCAAGCGCATCACGGCGGAAGCCATCATCAAACGCGACGTCCTCATTCAGCAGATGCGCGTCAAGCCGGAGAGTTTGGTTTATCACGGCCAAGTGGCCAATGTTGGCGCGTTGCTTTCCGGTGCCAACAACAACGGCTTGCATTCGGCCAACGGCATTACCGCCATGTTCATCGCCACCGGCCAGGATGTCGCCAATGTGTCGGAGTCCTCCGCCGGACTTATTTACGCCGAGCTGACGCCTGATGAAGATCTCTATCTCTCGATTACGATTCCCTCGCTCATCGTCGCCACTTACGGCGGCGGCACTGGTCTTGCCACTCAGCGCGAATGCCTCGAAATCTTGGGATGTTATGGCCAAGGCAAAGTCAACAAATTGGCGGAGATTGTCGCCGGTGCGGTGCTGGCCGGTGAAATCTCGTTGGCTGCGGCGATTTCATCTTCGGATTGGGTTTCGGCGCATGAAGAGTATGGAAGAAATCGCCATGATAAAATCAGCATGGAACGGCTGATTGCCTAATAGTTATAAAAGTTTCATGAAAAAAGAGGGAGTGCGGACATTCTTGTCCGCGATGCGTGTGTGGACTAGAAAGTCCACGCTCCCCTCAAAAAGGAGGAAGCCATGCCAATCAAAGATTACCCAAACATCCACGCGATGGTCAAAGAAACGGTTGATCGCTTGCCTAACCAAGCTGCCTACCGATGGTTTGTGGAAGCCGGGCGCACCGAGTCGGTGACGTGGTTGCAGTTTTACGAGCAGGTCAAACAGGTTGCCAAAAGCCTCATCGCTCTTGGCGTCAAAAAGAATGACAAGGTCAACATCATCAGCTACACCTGTTACCGATGGGTTTTGGCAGATGTTGGCATCACCAGCATCGGCGCGTGTACCGTCGGGATTTATCATTCTAATTTGACCAAGGATTGCCACTACCTCATCAATCACTCCGATGCCGTGCTCATCTTTGCCGAGGATGAAACGCAGTTAAAAAAAGTGTTGGAAATCCGCAAAGAAATTCCCAATATACGCAAGGTGATTCTTTTCAAAGGCACCCATCGGGATGACTGGGTGATGAGTTTTGACGAATTTCTCAAATTAGGAAAAGACGTGCCGGATACGGAATTTCAAAAGCGCGTGAATTTGGTAACGCCACAAGATCCGGCTGGCATTGTTTATACCTCGGGCACGACGGGAATACCCAAAGGCGGGCTGGCGTTGAAAATTTTCCGTTGGGCTTGCAAGGTTGGAAATACGGTTAGTGATTGCCAACTGAACAAACAACCCATTTCCGCTTTTACCAAGTTGCAATATCGCCTGGCGACCAAACTGGTTTTTCACAAAATACAGGACGCGCTCGGTGGCCGCGTGCGCTGGTGCATCAGCGGTGCCGCTCCACTCAGTCCAATCATCGGCAAGTTTTTTCATAGCGCTGGTGTCTTGATTCTCGAAGGCATCGGCATGACCGAGAATACTTCGTTCACCAACGCCAATCGCTATGGCAACTATCGTTTTGGTTGGGTTGGCCCTCCTGGCCCAGGAATCGAGCAAAAAATTGCGCCGGATGGCGAAATCCTGTATCGTGGCCGCAATGTGATGAAGGGATATTACAAGATGCCTGCCGAAACCGCCGAGACGATTACGCCGGAGGGCTGGCTGCGCACGGGAGATCTGGGAGAAATTGGCACGGAAAATTTTCTCAGAATCACGGGCCGGAAAAAAGAGCTTATCATCACGTCGGGTGGAAAAAATATCGCGCCGACGCGTGTTGAAGGGCTTCTGGCCATGTCCAAATATATCGGCCAAGTTTGTGTGCTGGGTGATCGCCGCCAATTCCTGGTTGCTCTCATCACGTTGAATCCGGACAATGTCAAGGCGTATGCGCAGGAGAACGGGATCGGCTTCACGAGCATCGACGATCTCATAAAAAATGAGCGTATCATTCGTCTCGTCGAATCCGAAGTGGAAGGAAAAAACAAAGGGCTGGCTTCTTTTGAGAGCATTAAAAAGGTCAAGATCGTCCCTGAATTTACCATCGAAAACGGTCTACTGACGCCGACGCTCAAAGTCAAAAAGAATCTGGTTGCCGAAAAGTACAAGCAGGAAATCGAGGCCATGTATGCCGGCAATGGAGCGTTGTTCAATAACTTTGTGAGCCAGCCGGCTGAAGCTGTTATGGAAAGGATCGCGGCATAATCATTATGCTTCCACGAGGCGATTTCGATTACGACTACATCATCATCGGCTCCGGTTTCGGCGGCTCGGTTTCGGCGCTGCGCCTTTCCGAAAAGGGCTACAAAGTTCTCGTGATCGAAAAGGGAAAGTGGCTGACCGCGAAAGATTTTCCCACGACCAACTGGAATTTGAAAAAGTGGCTTTGGCTGCCGGCGTTGAGATTTTTCGGACTCTTCAAGCTGACGTTTTTTCGTCACGTGGCGATTTTATCCGGCGTCGGCGTCGGCGGCGGCTCGCTGGTTTATGCCAACACGTTGCCGGTGCCTAAAACAAAATTCTTCAAAGCGGCAACGTGGGCGCATTTGGCGGATTGGGAGGAAGAGTTGAAGCCCTTCTACCAAACCGCGCAGCGCATGCTGGGAGCGACTCCGAATCCGCACCTGCAGATCGGTGACATGGCTCTGCAAAAGTTGGCCAAAGAAATTGGCCAGGAAGATCATTTCTGCCCCACCAACGTCGCGGTTTATTTTGGCGAACCTGGTGTGACGGTTCCGGATCCGTATTTTAACGGAAAAGGTCCAACTCGCACCGGCTGCATCTTGTGCGGCGGTTGCATGCTCGGTTGCCGTCACAACTCGAAAAATACGCTGGACAAAAACTATTTGTATTTTGCCCAACAAAACGGCGCCAAAATACAAGCGGAATCGGAAGTCTATGATGTCGTCCCGCTCGATGGCAAGAACGGTGCGCCGGGCTATAAGGTCAAATGGAAATCATCCACCTCGTTTTTCAAAAATAAAGGCGAATATACCTGTTGCGGTGTCGTGTTTGCCGGTGGCGTCTTGGGAACGATAGCATTGCTTTTACAATTGAAGCGATCCTCTCTGCCCAATCTTTCCGGCCAGCTTGGAGGCGGCATCAGGACGAACTCGGAGAGCCTCGTCGGCGTGACCACCTTTGACAAAGACACAGTTTTTTCGGATGGCATCGCCATCGGCTCGATTCTCCATACGGATGAATACAGTCATCTCGAACCCGTGCGCTACTCTGCCGGCTCGGGATTTTGGCGCATCTTCATGTCGCCGTTGGTGTACGGCGGCAATGCGTTTTCTCGTATCGCGAAAGTTTTTGGCGATATCATTCGGCACCCCATGGAGAACCTGAAAGCATTTTTCGTCGATGATTGGTCTAAGCGAACGCAGATTCTGTTGTTCATGCGAACGATTGACAGCACGCTGCGATTTGCAAAAGGGAGGTTGGGCATGAAATCTTTGCTGGACAAAGGCGCTGCCCCCACCGCGTTTATCCCTGAAGCCAAAGCGTTGGCCGAGCGTTACGCCAAGATCGTCAATGGCAAGCCCACCGCGCTTTCAACTGAAACGCTGCTGGGGATTCCGACGACGGCGCATATTTTGGGCGGCGCGGTTATGGGCAGGAATAGGGAGGAGGGCGTGATCGATAAAGACAACCGCGTTTTTGGCTATGAGAATATGTACATTTGCGACGGCTCGATGATCTCGGCAAATCCTGGGGTGAATCCATCTCTCACGATTACGGCGTTGACGGAGAGAGCGATGAGCAAAATCCCGCCGAAGAATTCGCCCACTGAAACAGAAATCCCACTGAATTGAAACTTACAAAAAAGCTATTCCCACACGGATCAAGAACTCACACGGATAAAGCGCAACGCGGACAAGCCGCAATCAAATAGGTTTAAAAAATTTCCAACGGATAGAAGAACCCAACAGAAAAAGTTTTACAGTGGGGTTCTTCTATCCGTTTGAAAAAAATGAGAATTTTTCTAACTTTTGCTGCACAATGACCTACGCCAGCTTTTCAGACAAGCTGAAAACTGGGCCGCTTCGCGCCAGCCTTTGTCTGACAGGATAACAGGATCAACTGGATGAATTTTAATCCTGTCAATCATGTTTATCCAGTCAGAAAAAGTTAGAATTTTTCTGACTTTCGGCTGAAAAAGACTTAAGCTCCATCCTCGTCCATCGCCAAACGATAGCCGATGCCGGATTCCGTCAACAAGTGGCGGGGGTTGGTTGGATCGTCTTCGAGTTTCTTGCGGAGCTGGCCGACATACACGCGAGTGTATTGTGTCTCATCGGCATAAGCATGCCCCCAGACTTGCTCTAAAATATAGCGGTGAGTCAATACTTTTCCGGCGTTGCGCACAAACAATGACAAGAGAGAATATTCGGTCGCGGTCAGTTTGATAAATTCGCCGCCTTTTTTCACCGTGCGCGCCGCCAGGTCGACGATAACTGCTCCGAAAGCGAAAACAGTTTCCGTTGGCGTTGCCTGTCGGTGGCGCAGCGCGGTGCGAATGCGCGCCAACAACTCTCCGGTGCGAAAAGGCTTGGGCAGATAATCGTCGGCGCCCGCGTCAAGCGCGGCAATAATATCCTGTTCCGCATTGCGCACGGAAAGAATAAGAATGGGAAGCGTTGCCCATTCCCGCAGTTTTTTTAGAATGTCAATGCCATCCGCATCCGGCAATCCCAAATCCAGGATGATGAGATCGGGGCGATCCATCGCGGCTCGAATCAGGCCGTCCTCGCCGGATTCCGCCAAATAAATTTTGAAACCATTCGCTTCCAGCGTCAATTTCAGCAGTCGCCGGATTTGAATTTCATCGTCGATGACTAAGATTGCAGGCTCGTTGCTCATGCTTTGTGCCAGTTTATCCATCCGAATCGGAGTGCGATGCTTTAGCATCGCACTGTTCCGCCTCCTCAAAAGGCTTTGGATATTCGGGACGTAGCAAAACTGAAGTTTTGCGCTCCGAGTTCATTTTATGTTGAGTGTTCTGCGGCTCGAGCGGCAGGCGGATTGTGAATTGCGCTCCGCCTTCGGCGCGGTTCTCTGCGGCTATCGTTCCTTTGTGTGCTTCGACAAAACCGCGGGCAATGGAGAGGCCCAACCCGAGTCCTCCGGCATGGGCGCCGCGAACGCGATAAAATTTTTCAAAGACGCGGCTCAGCGCCTCGGCAGGCAAACCAGGGCCATTGTCGGCAATCGTGATCACGCCGTTGTCATCTTGCGCTGATGCGCAAATCTGAATCGTGGAGCCGGCAGGCGTATATACAGCGGCGTTATGGAGAAGGTTGGCAATCGCTTGCTCCATCAACCCAAAATTGATTTTGAGCAAAGGCATGTCCGGCGAGACGCTCACCGACAGGGAATGGCCGGCGAGCTCGGCGCTCAGTTTTTTGACGGCGGTATTAATCAAATCGTGTACGTCGCACCAATCGCGCTTGGGTTGAATCCGGCCGGATTCGAGCCTGGCCATGTCTAGCAAATTTTCGATCAGACGATTCAATCTTTCCGCCGCCCAATGGATTTCTTTTGCCAGCTCGGTTTTGATTTCAGGCCGCTGGGTAGCGCCGGCGTGCAGCAAGCTTTCGGAAGCGCTCATGATGGCGGCAATCGGCGTCCTGAATTCATGAGAGATTGAATTGAACAGCGTTTTGTACAAACGCTCGGATTCGGCCAGCAGATGCGCCTGCTCCGCGGCGGCGCGCAACATTTCGCGCTCGATTGCAATCGCAATCTGGTGCAGAAAAGTTTGCAGCAACCCTTCCTGCTCGAGTGTGAGTGGCCGCAACAAAAGCGGGGCAATACCGATGACGCCAACCGCTTCGTTGCCGGTGAGCAGCGGGTAATAAATCGCTTCAGCAAAGGGTAGGGTGCTGGTGCCGCGGCCGGCAGGTTGGCGATTTTGATAGACCCAGAGCGCAACGCTCCACTCCTTTTCGGATTTGGGTGTGAAGGTGCTCGCCGAATGTGGCGTGGGCGAAAGCTTGTCTGCGCCTTGCGGCAAAAAACAGCCAATGCGAGCATTGAACGTTCTGCCGATTTGATGCTCGGCAATGCGCATGATCTCGTCCAACGTGCTGGCGCTGTTCAGCTCTTTGGCCAAAGTGTAGAGCGCCATGGTTTGCTCTTCACGCCGCCGCACGGCGATTTCACGGCCGCGAACGCGCGCCGTCAACGTGCCGCCCACCAACGCGATGATGAAATACATGCCGACCATCAAAGCATCGGAGAACGCATGGATTTGAAAAGTGAAAAGCGGCGGAATGAAGAAAAAATTCCAGATGAAGGCGCTGAAGGCCGCTGCCGCGAAGATGGGGCCACGCCCGACTAGCAAGGCCAGCAGCGAAACCGTGAATAACAGAAACATGCCCACCGAGCGATAGTCGATAATGGCGGAAGCCCAGGCGCATAAAAGCGAAACCAAAATCACCGCGCCGCAGGCCGAGAGATATTGCGACAGGCCGGAACGAAACAACGGCATATAACGCTTTGGCGGCGCGCCGGTGGAGAGATCGCTTTGCACGACATACACGTCGATGCCGCCGCTGTCGGCGATGAGGCGATCGACCAGCGAGCCGCCGCGAAAATGATCCCACCATGATTTTGACAGCGATTTGCCGACGACGATTTGCGTGACGTTTTTCTGTTGGGCGACGCGAATCAGCGCTTTGGGGACCACTTCGTCAACCGTCGTCACCAGCTCCGCGCCCAATTCCCGCGCCAGCGCCATGTTTTCTTTCAAACGCTTCTCTTCGCGCTCCGTCAGCGGCCGTGAAGTTTTCACATACGTCGCCACCCACGGCGCTTCCATCGTCGCGGCCAGACGCCGCGTCCAGCGAATGAGTTGTTCGGAATAGGGGCTCGAGCCAACCGCCACCATGAGACGCTCGACTGTTTTCCACGGGCCTTCAATCCGGTTGACCTGCATGTATTCCTGCAAGTCCATGCCCACGCGCTCGGCAGTTTTGCGCAAGGCGATTTCCCGCAACGCCGTGAGATTGCCCTTGCGAAAAAAGTTTTGCACCGCCGCGGCGGAGCGTTCGGGTGTATAGACTTTGCCTTCGGCCAGGCGCTTGAGCAGTTCCTCCGTCGGCAGATCGACCAGCTCGATCTCGTCGGCGCGATCCAAAACGCTGTCGGGAACGGTCTCCTGCACGGCGATGCCGGTAATCTGCTGCACCGTGTCAACCAGGCTTTCGACGTGTTGAACATTCAGTGTGGTGTAGACGTTGATGCCATGATCGAGCAATTCCAAGACGTCCTGATAACGTTTCTTATGGCGCGCGCCCTCGATGTTGGTGTGCGCCAGCTCGTCGACCAAAACGTAGTCGGGCTTCAATTTCAGGATGGCGTCGAGATCCATTTCTTCCCATTCAACGTCACGATATTTGATCTTGAGCCGCGGCACGTGCGGCAGGCCGTCGAGAAGCTCCTGCGTTTCGGCGCGACCGTGGGTCTCGACATATCCGGCCACCACGTTGAGGCCACGATCTTTAAATTCGTGGGCGGCCTGCAGCATCGCATACGTTTTCCCGACGCCGGCGGCCATGCCGAAAAAGATTTTCAGTTTGGCGCGCGTTTCTTTTTCCTCCTCGCGCTTGATGGCGGCCAGCAATTCGTCCGGATCGGGACGGGAGTTTTCGATCATATTTTTGCGGTTATCAGCAGTCATAATATAAGCAGAATAACTCAATTTTGCCAGCCCGCTTATAATGTCAGCGCCAGCGCAGTCACCACCAAGCCGTTGCGCTCTGAAAGTTTTACAGACTTATTTGTGGGATAAATCCGGTCCTTGCTCGATAGCAGCCTCGCTTCGAGGCGCCAAATCAGATTCGGCGCAACGATGACATCCGCGGTGATCGAGCCGCCATAAATTTGGAAACCGTCTGGCGTGCCGGTTTTAACGATCACCTGATCTTTGTCACCGTAATATTCGACGCGGCCGGTAAGCGCGAGCGATAACGTAGCCTGAAGTCTTCCCAAAAGCATCGCGGCATACCAAGTCGAATTTCCCGAACCGGCGGGCTTTTCTTCAAGACCGAGATCAAACATGCCGGCGATTTGAAATGACGGACTCAGTGAGAATTTCAAAACCACGTCGTTGAAAAATCGCGTGCGTGAGGCCAGCGAGTCACTCTGTTCATTGCCGATGAAATTGTTGTAGGTCAAAGAAATATTTTCCGAAGGCGTGAATGCCGCCTGCAACCCGACGGCTTTGCCATTATTGGTTTCGGCGATGTTTTGCCAGCCATTCAAAACATGAAATTGCAGTGTGAATTGGGGCGAAGCTTGCAAAGTCGCCATCACGCCGGTTTGATAGTACGGCGAAAAATCGCTGCACAGTGAGCGCGTGTAAGTCCAGTTGTCACGCGAAATCCACGATTCCAAGCCGATGTGTGATAAATAAATGCCGGCATCAATCCACAGGTTGTTGGCGAGGCGGTATCCGACAACGCCTTCCTGAATCAATTGCGCCAGCTCGCGGTTGTTCGCTTCAGCGGCATAATTGAAGTTCACGGAGGTGCCGGTCTGCAGCGCAAACCGCCCGCGCACACGTTCATCGGAAATTTTGGCTTCAACGAACGCCAAATTGATGTTGAATTCATTGTGCCGCGCCGGTTGCGTTGTGTACGCACGGTCGCGGGTTGTTGGGCGCTCGAAATCGTAGGCATAATAGGCGTCAAAAAAAGCGCCGAAAGTAATCTTCGGAGGCGCGCCGGTTTGCGCCAATAAAGCGGACACAAAGATGGTGTTAAACAAAAATCCATAAGACAGGCTCGAGGTAAAACGAATCATATAAGTGCATTATCCTTTCTCTGGAATACTTTTGCAGACTGGAAGTCTGCGCTACAGTGGCAACGCCTCCAACGCCAAATTCAATTTCAACACATTGACACGCGGCTCGCCGAGAAATCCCAGTTGCCGGCCTTCGATGTGTTTTTCAACCAATTGCCGTACGGCTGCTTTATCCAAATTGCGCGCGCGCGCGACGCGAGACACTTGATACAATGCCGCCGCCGGACTGATGTGCGGATCGAGGCCGCTGCCCGAAGCCGTCACCAAATCAACCGGAAGGGGCAGGGTATTGCTCGAATCAGCTTGCTGTAACGCTTGCACGCGCGCCTCGACAGCCTTCAACAACGTCTCATTAGTCGGCCCAAGATTGGAACCGGAAGAGGCGGCAGCGTTGTATGGAAACGGGCCGGTCGCTGATAAGCGGCTCCAAAAATATTTTGGATCATCGAATGGTTGCCCGATGAGCGCGGAACCGATAAGCTTTCCATCTTGGTAAATCAAGCTGCCGTTCGCCTGTTTTGAAAAAACGAGCTGAGCAATGCCCGTGACGAGCAGCGGATATGCCACGCCAGTGACGAGCGTCAACACGAGCAGCATGAGTAGAGCAGGTTTGAGGAGAGAATGCATGGTATTTCATCCTTCGTAATTTATCATCGCCAACCATCGCTTGATGATGAATCATCAAGCTAAGAGTTGAAAGCCGACTAAAGTCGGCTACCACCCAATGATTATTTAGTCATCTTTAGATGACTTTCATCTTTTAGCCTGATGATTTATCATCAGGCGGGCGTCACGCCAGCCCCAACGCCACCAGAATCAAATCAATCACCTTGATCCCGACGAACGGGACGAGCAAGCCGCCCAGCCCGTAAATCAGCAAATTGTTTCGCAAAATCGTTGCCGCTCCCACCGGACGGTAGCGAATGCCACGCAACGCCAGCGGAATGAGAAAGATAATGATGAGCGCGTTGAAAATGACCGCCGAAAGAATCGCGCTGGCGGGCGTTGCCAGTTTCATGATGTTGAGAGCTGCCAGTGCCGGATAAGTCGTAACAAATGCCGCCGGAATGATGGCGAAATATTTTGCCACATCGTTGGCAATGCTGAACGTCGTGAGCGCGCCGCGCGTCATCAACAACTGTTTGCCGATCTCGACGATCTCGATGAGCTTGGTCGGGTTCGAATCGAGATCGACCATGTTGCCGGCCTCTTTCGCCGCTTGCGTGCCGGTGTTCATCGACACGGCCACATCGGCTTGCGCTAGCGCGGGCGCATCGTTGGTGCCGTCGCCGGTCATAGCGACGAGTCTGCCACCGGCTTGATGCTCGCGAATGAGCTTCAATTTTGCTTCCGGCGTGGCTTGCGCGAGAAAATCATCGACGCCGGCCTCGGCAGCGATGCTGGCAGCGGTCAAGGGATTGTCACCAGTGATCATTATGGTCTTGATACCCATCTTGCGCAATTCGGCGAAACGCTCTTTGATGCCGCGCTTGACGATATCTTTCAACTCGATGACGCCGAGCACTTTTGCGCCTTCAGCCACCACGAGAGGCGTTCCGCCATTTTTCGAGATGGACTCGACTGAGGCGCGCACTTCCGCGGGAAATTTTCCGCCCAGATTTTTGACATACTCCTCGATTGCATCAGCCGCGCCTTTGCGGATTTGGCGGCCATCGAGATTCACGCCGCTCATGCGGGTTTGGGCCGTGAACGGAACGAACGTTGCGCCCAACGCATGAATGTCGCGCCCACGCAGGCGGTATTTCTCTTTCGCCAAAACGACAATTGAGCGACCTTCGGGCGTTTCATCAGAGAGTGACGCCAGTTGGGCAGCATCGGCCAACGCTTCCGTGCCAATGCCATTGGCGGGAATAAACGAGGTGGCTTGACGATTGCCCAACGTGATCGTGCCGGTTTTGTCGAGTAACAACACGTCGACATCACCGGCGGCCTCAACCGCGCGGCCGGACATGGCGATGACGTTGGCTTGAATCATGCGATCCATGCCGGCGATGCCAATCGCAGAAAGCAATCCTCCAATCGTCGTTGGAATGAGGCAAACCAACAATGCCACCAACACGGTGACTGTAATCGGCGAGCCTTGTCCGGCCGATTCAACACTGTAGATCGAGAACGGGAGCAGCGTCACCGTTGCCAAAAGAAAAATGATCGTCAACGCGGCGAGCAAAATGTTCAACGCAATCTCGTTCGGCGTTTTCTGGCGTTTGGCGCCTTCGACCATCGCAATCATGCGATCCAGAAACGTCTCGCCGGGATTGGTGGTGATGCGCACGACCAGCCAATCCGACAACACTTTCGTGCCGCCGGTGACGGCATTGCGGTCGCCGCCACTTTCGCGGATGACCGGCGCGCTTTCGCCGGTGATGGCGCTCTCATCCACCGAGGCAATGCCCTCAATCACTTCGCCGTCGCCTGGGATGAAATCGCCGGCTTCGACGAGCACGACGTCGCCTTTTTTCAACGTGGCGGCCGATACTGTGACGAAGCCCGCGCCACGTTCTGGGCGTGAGAGTTTCTTGGCGCTGATGTCGCGCCGAGCACGGCGCAATGATTCTGCCTGCGCTTTGCCGCGGCCTTCGGCCATGGCTTCTGCAAAGTTCGCAAAGAGCACGGTGAACCACAGCCAAAGTGACACGGCGATAACAAAACCTGCGGGGGCTTCGCCTTTTCCAATCAAGGCGTGAACAAACAATGCCGTCGTCAGTACACTGCCGATGAGCACGACAAACATCACCGGATTGTGAATTTGCACGCGTGGATCGAGTTTGCGAAACGAAGCGATGATCGCCTGCCGCACGATGGGCGGATCGAATAAGGGTCGAGTTTTGAGTTTATTGGACATGGGAAATCTTCCTTCATCAACTTTCTCGTACTCTTACTCCTACTCTTACTCGCCGTTCAAAAAACTCAAAAGCGAGTAAGAGTACGAGAAAGAGTAGGAGTAAGAGATGCGATGTTTATGATAGTTGCTACGAAATCATCATCAAATGCTCCACGATCGGCCCGAGCGCCAGTGCGGGAATGAACGTGAGCGCGCCGACGATGATGACGACGCCAATCAACAGTACGACGAACAGCGCGTTGTGCGTCGGCAATGTGCCGGGACCGGTTGGCACGATCTTCTTGCGCGCCAATGAACCGGCGATGGCCAATGTTGGAATCGCCAGCCAGTAACGTGCAAACAGCATGGCAATGCCGCCGGTGAGATTATAAAACGGATTGTTCGCGCCCAATCCTGCAAAAGCGCTGCCGTTATTGTTGCCTTGCGAAGAAAAAGCATAAAGCACTTCGCTGAAGCCATGCACGCCGGGGTTGTAGATCGTCGCACGTCCGGCCTCGGTGATAACGGCAAGCGCGGTGAATCCGAGCACGACGATGGGTGGAATCAAAATGACCAGCGAGGCCATTTTCATTTCATACGCTTCGATTTTTTTGCCCAAATATTCCGGCGTGCGGCCAACCATGAGTCCGGCGACGAATACGGCGATGATGACGAAAACCAACATGCCGTAGAGTCCCGAGCCAACGCCGCCGTAAATCACTTCGCCGAGCTGCATGAGCCACATCGGCACAAGCCCACCAAGCGGTGTGTAAGAATCGTGCATCGAGTTGACGGAGCCGTTTGAGGCGGCAGTCGTTGCAGTTGCCCACAGCGCTGAGTTGGCAATGCCGAAGCGTACTTCCTTTCCCTCCATGTTACCGCCGGCTTGCAATGCGCTGGCATTTTGATCGATGCCCATCTTCGTGAAAGCGGGGTTGCCATCTTGTTCCGCCCAAACGCACAACGCGAGTAACGTAACGAAGATGACGGTCATCGCCGCCAGCACGGCCCAGCCTTGGCGAGTATCGCCGACCATTTTACCAAAGGTGTAACATAATCCGCCAGAAATCACCAGAATCGCTAGCATCTCAAGAAAGTTTGCAAGTGGCGTGGGATTCTCAAACGGATGCGCCGAGTTGACATTGAAAAATCCACCGCCGTTGGTGCCGAGCTGCTTGATAGCGATTTGCGAAGCCGCCGGTCCCATGGGCAGTAATTGCTGGGTAACCGCGTTGCCGCTGCCGTCAACGGTTGGCTGGAGCAACGGCACGTTTTGATACGCGCTGAAATTTTGAATTACACCTTGCGAGACTTGAATCAGCGCCAACACGATGGCGAGCGGTAGCAAAATGTAAATTGTGGTGCGCACGAGATCGACCCAGAAGTTGCCGATGGTCTGCGCCGTGCGTCGCGCCAAGCCGCGAATGAACGCGACGAGCGTGGCCATGCCCGCAGCCGCTGAAACAAAATTCTGCACGGTCAGGCCGAGCATTTGCGTCGAGTAGCTCATCGTGGTCTCGCCGCCATAGCCTTGCCAGTTCGTATTGCTGGCAAAACTAACGGCGGTGTTGAAAGAAGAATCGGGCGTGATCGCGGCGAAGCCCTGCGGATTGAGCGGCAGCCAATGCTGCCAGCGTTGCAGTATGTAGACCAACACCAATCCGGCGAAATTGAACAGCAGCATCGCCAGCGCATAAGTTTTCCAATTCATCTCTTCGTTGCTGCGCACACCGCATAGGCGATAAATCAAACGTTCGAAGGGGCCGAGGGCGCGATCCAGCCTGGGGGATTTTCCCTCGTAGACGCGCGCCATGTACAAACCCAGCGGCTTGGCCAGCGCGATCAGCACGATGAGGTAGAATCCGATTTGGAGATAGCCATTCAAAGTCATGAAAACTTCTCCGGTTTTAAAAGTGCGACAAACAAATAAACGAATAACGCCAGGGCAATGACGCCGCTGATAAGATAAAGCAGGTTCATTTGAGTCTCCTCAATTCTAATGGAGGGTGGACTTTCTAGTCCACAGGCGGATCGCGAATAAGAAAGTCCGCGCTCCCTTAATTTATTTCTCCAGTCGTTCGCTCAACGTTACAAATCCCCAAGAGAGCGCGAAAAAAATCAGAACAAGACCGAGATAGATAATATCCATGACTTTTGTCTCCTTGAGATCGTTTTGCTTTCCAATATCTATCTTCCAAGTAAATGTCATCCCGCTGTAGCGGGATCTTTTTTAAAACAAGCACTGTGCTTGACAACAAAAAGATCGTTCCACGATGACCCCGCCACGGCGGGGTTACTTGCTGCGCTAACCCCGAAAATCGAGGTCAATCGCTGAAATAGTACGATTGTTCAGTGTGACAATAATTTAATGCAAGTGAAGATGGGAAGCAATTCAGAGGATATAAAGGATGGTGGAGAAGGTATAAAAATTTTATAAAGAACTGCAAACGATTTGGAAGCTTGACATGCATTCTCCTAAAATTGTGAAGTCCGGCTTGCACGCGGTGGTTCTTCTGATTTTGGACAATATGGCTGTACAAGCCGGATTTCGCTCAGGTAGCGGTTGGCACAAATTGCTCGTTGGCGAGATGCCACAACTCTTGTGCAATCGTCTTGCGATCATCGCCTTTGACCGTGGCGGATCCGAATGTGATCGTTGCCTCGATTCTCGATAATTTCAAGAGATCGAGAAAATGGCCGCCGAAGGTCATGTCGCCCCACCAGCAAACGGCGAGACAGGCCGGCGGATCGGTTTCTCCCGTGCGATAATGTATGGTCGCATACGAGACCGGAAATTTTTTTTCCGCCGCATATTCGAGCAACGGCGACTTGAAAGGCAGCAGGGCCTCGCCTTTGGTGCTGGTGCTCTCCGGAAAAACGATGACGCCGTCGCTTTCGTGAATCGCCTGCTCGATCAACCCGATCACGCGCGGAATGTCTTTTTTGTTCGTGCGGTCGATGAACATTGTATTGGCCGATTTCGCCAACAAACCGAAGAGCGGCCAATCCGCTAATTCCGCCTTGGCCACGAAAATGCAATAAACCTGGGTGAAGTAGGCGATAACATCGATATAGCTCAGATGATTCGAGACCAAAAAGAAGGGAGGCTTCGGCGGGCGGCCCTTGACGTGAACCTTCAGATTCATAATCTTGGCCAGTGTTTTCGCCCACACGCTCACCATAAAGTTCCGCCAACGCCGCCGCAGCGGCCAGAATAAAAGCAAAATCACGTTGCCGAGATGAAGGAGCACATAGTCGAAAAGCGTAACCAAAACTAAGCCGAGCAAGCGATAATAGAGCCGGATCGTCCTCATGGAAAGAACATGCGAAAGGTTCGTTGGTCGAGCGTGGCAATGTCCAATACGACGAGATAATCGATCGTTTTGAAGCGGCGATCGATAACTGGCGGCCCACAAACCTTGGCGCCATATTCCAGGTAAATCCGAAACAAACGGGGAATTTTGACGCGCAAATCTTTTTGCACAGCCAAATCATCCGCATAACAAACGAAATCGGGCTGCGGCAAAATTTGCAACTCCGGATGCACGTGGCCGTTGGCTTGCAGATAGTCCATCACTTGCTTGCCTTCCTCGGGATTTTGGCTGGTGAGGGAGCAGCAGCCAAACAAATAGCGCTTTTTCGTCAACATCATGTAAACCGCGAGGCCGCGCCAGAGCAGAAACAGAACGCGGCCGTTCCGGTGCGGCGCGGCAATGCAAGCGCGGCCGACCTCGACGGAATTTTTAATCACGTCCTCCGGCAAGCGGGTCAAATCAAACTCGGCGGCGGAATAAAAGCCGTTTGCGGCTGCGGCCATCTCGTGAGTTTGCACGCGGTACGTGCCGATTACTTCCGCATTCTTTTTATCCACGACGATGAGATGGTGACAGCTCAAGTCGAACTCGTCCTGATCGCGCTGCGTGCGATAAGATTCTTCCAGCCCTTCGCCAAGCTCGAGATTGAAAACGGTGAAGCGCAGCTTCAAAACCGCATCCAGTTCCTCGGCATTTTGCACGAAGCGAACTTCGTAGCGCGCATCCGAAAAATTCTCCTGCGGCGCCGGATGAATGAACGCGCTCGGCAAAGCCATTTGCCGTGGCGCGGAGGAAAGAGGTGCCGTATGCATAGGATTATTGTTGAGGGCATTGTCCTGATTGGTTGTGCTTTATGTTAGTCGCCAGCATGGCTTTATTCTTACAAAAAATTCTACACATTTGCAAGCAGAAATAATTCCGGCCGATTCGTGGTTTCCATAAAGTATGGAATCAAAAACCGTTGCGGTGTTGCATGGGCGTTTTCACATTCTGTTTATCAGTTGTTTCATTTTTGCTCTTCCTCTGCGCGCGCAAACTCCGCTGCTGCAACCCGAACCTGGCGAGCTGGCGCCCGTTGATCCCACTTTTGACGCGCCGTTGTCGCGCGGCATTGCGCTGGTGTTTAGCGATCGCTTCGAAGAGAGCCTGGCCTTGTTTGACAGCCTGCAAAAAGCGCATTCCGAACATCCCGGCCCATATTTTTACAAAGCGGCGGCATACCAAACCTGGATGAGCAGTTTTCGCTTCAATAGCTTTCAGAAAGAGCTGGAACAGAATGTCGAAGCCGCTATTGAAAAAGGCGCCAAGCTGATGCGGGCCCAAAATGATCCTTGGCTGCTTTTTTACATGGGCGCGGCGTTCGGCTATCGCGCCTTCTACAAATTCCGCAATTATCATTGGCTCGACGCTTATTATGATAGCCGCAAGAGCCTGAATTACATTCAAACCGGCTTGCAGCGGCAGCCGAAGCTGTATGACGCTTATCTTGGCTTGGGATCGTATGATTATTGGAGCACGGCGAAATCGATTGTGTTGAAATTGCTGACGTTTTTGATCGGGGATAAACGCGACTTCGGGTTGGAAGAAATAAAATTGGCCATGCAACATGGCCGCTACTGCCGCGACGAGGCGAGACTGGTTTTGGTGACGGCGTTATTTGATTATGGAAAATACGATGAGGCTCTGGCAATGCTGGATAAAAAGGAGAACCCGGCTAAATCGCCGAGCATGACGGAACTGTATCTGCGCGGTAGGCTCATGTTTGAATTTGGCCGTTGGCAGGAAGTGGAGACGATTTTCCGTGAGCTACTGCAACGGCTGGAAAAGCATCGATACCAATCCATCGGCTATCAAGTGGAGTGCAAATATCGTATTGCCAAAGCGCTGCAGCAACAGGGACGTGCGCCGGAAGCTTTGGCGCTCGCCGGCGTCGCACTGGCGCTGAGTGAAAAACGCAACGCGAAAGTCGAGCTGGAGAGCGATCTCGGCAGTTATAGCGACACGAAAGCGGCGTTAAAAAAGTTGAAGCCGGAATTGAAAAAACAAATGGAGAACCACAACAACTGATTTCAAATTTACTGCAATTCAATACAACAGCATTGTAATCAATAAAAACATGAACGCCACTTGTCCAGTGCTGTCATCAGACGGGTGGCGTTTTATTTTTAAAAACGCCGAAGCCTTGTAAGGATTGCCCGCTTTATACGACTCAGTAACGTGTGCGCTTTTACGCGAAGTTTATTTTCGTTTTTTGCAAGAAGCGCAACCTTAACCCGATAAAACAACAACGCACTTGAAAAATAATTACCGACTTTGATTATGCTCGCGAATACGCCAAACGGCAACAACCAACACGCTCATCAACATAGCCTGAATCGTTTCGCGGTCATTCCGACGGCGTTGCGATTGCAGGCTGACACCGAACGCACCGGACGCGGCGTGACCATCGCCATGATCGACTCCGGTTTTTATCTGCATCCGGATTTGACCGAGCCGGCCAACCGCGTCGTGGCGACGGCGGATGTGACGCAACGTGATGGGCGCTACGAATTGAATGGCAGACCGCATGATTGGGATTGGCATGGCACACAAACTTCGGTCGTCGCCGCGGGCAATGGTTACCTTTCGGATGGCGCCTATAAAGCGTTAGCCTCCGAGGCGCAAGTGGTTTTGGTCAAAGCCAGCGATCGCGGCAAGATTACCGAAGAGAATATCGCGCGCGGCTTTGAATGGGTTATCAAAAACAAAGAGCGTTACAACATTCGCGTTGTTAGCATTTCGCTCGGCGGAGATGACGACGTTTCTTATGAAACCAACATCGTTGATCAAGCGGCTGAAGAGGCGGTGAAGCGAGGACTAATCGTCGTCGCGGCTGCCGGGAACTCCGGCTGTACTGGCAGCCCTCGCCCGGTGCCGCCCGCCAACTCGCCGTCGGTGATTACGGTTGGCGGATACAATGACAACAATCAGCTCGGCAATCAAAATCTCGATTTGTATTGCTCCAGCTACGGTCCGACCGCAGACGGCTTGCTGAAGCCGGAGATCATCGCGCCGGCCATCTGGGTCGCCGCGCCGATTTTGCCGGGCACCTCGGCGTATCAACGCGCGGAGGCGTTTTCACAAATTATTGCGGCGCCGGATTACTTGCTTCCGAATCTCGTACGCGAATTGTGGCGGCAAGCCGAAATATCCGAAGCGCTCGTGCAAGCATCGCCCGAGCAAATTCGCGCCGCCGTTGAGTCGATCTTGCGCGAGAGCAAAATCGTGGCGACGCACTATCAGCACGTGGACGGGACATCTTTTGCCGCACCGATTGTCGCCTCAGTCGTGGCGCAAATGCTCGAAGCCAATCCCTACTTGACGCCGGTGACGATCAAGCAAATTTTGATTGCGACGGCGGACAGAATTCCTGGCGCGCCGTTGGTGCGGCAAGGCTATGGCGTATTGAATGCGCGCCGCGCCGTCGATCACGCATCTCGTGAAATGCACGCGCTCGAGCACGCGCATTTTCAGCCGCCGCGGGTTGAAATGGGCAGGCTGATATTTTTTTATCATAATGACCACGCCGAACGGGTGGCGCTCGCCGGTGATTTCAACAGTTGGAATGCAAATCACACGCGCTTTGTTAAAACACCGGAGGGCTTATGGCGCGTGGAGATCGACTCGCCCCTGCCAGGACGTTATCACTACAAATTCGTGATCGATGGTGATCGCTGGGTGGATGACCCGAGCAATGGTTTGAAAATGCCGGATATTTATGGCGGGTTCAATTCGGTGTTGAATGTGAGGTAAAACGTATAAAAAGAGTGAAGTCGGACTTGGTCAGTAAAACTTTCGAAATTTGAAAAATCATCGCGACCAAGTCCGACTTCGCATTATAGCGAGAAAGAAATGATTGAGGCATTGAAAAAACATTGGCCCGAATATCTGATGGAAGCCGCTGGACTCGGTATCTTTATGATCTCCGCATGCGGCTTTGGTGTGCTGCTCGAGCATCCGGCTTCGCCGGTGCATCAAACACTTCCAAATCCGTTCGTGCGGCGTGTTTTGATGGGCCTGGCCATGGGGCTCACGGCGGTCGGGATCATTTACTCACCGTGGGGCAAGCAGTCCGGCGCGCATATCAATCCTTCAGTCACCTTGATGTTCTTGCGGCTCGGCAAAATCGAAGCTTTTGATGCGGTCTTTTATATTATCGCACAGTTCATTGGCGGCGTTATCGGTGTGCTATTAACCGCAGCCGTGTTGGGAAATTTGCTCGCGGCCCCATCCGTCAATTACGTTGTCACCGTACCAGGTTCCAGCGGGCCAACTGTCGCATTCGTTGCCGAAATTGCCATAACGTTCATTTTAATGATAGTGATCTTGCACGTCTCGAATAACCAACGCTTCGCGAATTTGACCGGACTGTGCGCCGCGGTGTTGGTGGCAACGTACATCACCTTTGAAGCGCCGCTCTCCGGCATGAGCATGAATCCGGCGCGCACGTTCGGCTCGGCATTTCCGGCGCAGGTTTGGACGGCGCTGTGGGTTTATTTCACCGCGCCGCTCATCGGCATGTTGGCGGCGGCGCAGGTTTATGTGACGATGAAAAGCGCCCGCGCGGTAGCCTGCGCCAAGCTGCATCACCAAAACACCAAGCGCTGTATTTTCTGTGGCAAACCGGAAGACGTAACAGGGTAATGGCACTACCCGACTTTTTTTCCCTGTTAGAATACCTGCCCGTATTTCTACCAACCTCTTTTGCTTCTTCAAATAAATTCTTGCTCATCCTCGACACGAAATAGACGCATTCACTGTTTCACTTATTTTCCCTTCTTTGCAAAACCTTGTAAATTCGTCGTTGTTGTTTTATTGTCGAAGTTTCATGTAAGGATTTAAACACTCGAACGACTGATTTACAGAAAGTGACGAGATGATAAAACCTCGATCACAAAATAAGACAACAAGTTTAACACAAGTTGTTAAAACAACACAACCCCATTTAAGGAGGATTATCATGCGTAGTTTTTCCAAGTCCCTGTTGCCGGCTTTAGTTGCCGTTATCATGTTGGCGGCTACCGTCAGTCTGGCCAATCATATGGCGAAGAGCGGCCCGTTTGCGGGCGCGAAGGCCAATACCGGCTTCGTGACGGCCAGCAAAGAGAACGGCAAGCTGGTATTGACGCTGTCCGATGATTTCGTCGTTCCCGATACCCCGGCGCCGCACTGGCAGTTGGTCGATTCCAAGGGCAACGTGTATTTGTTGAACCGCCTCAAGATCAAAGGCGATAAGTACAACCAGACGCTCGTGGTTCCGTCGTATGTGAAAGACGTTGCCAAAGTGCAAATTTGGTGTGCTTGGGCCGAGGCGTTGTTGGGCGAGACCTCGTTCGAGAAACCAGTGAAATAACCGAGCCTCCTCCACGAACGCCGGTTGGTTGAGTTGCAAACTTGATCAACCGGCTTTTTTATGAAACGGAAGATTGGATTGATGGATTGTTGGATTTCTGGAGTAATGGGTTTCAATGAGTTGAGCATACACAGCTATTTTTTAACAAGGAGAAACGATCATGAAAGCGATAAAAGTCTTTTCGATGATTCTGTTTTTCGCCGCCGTGAACGCACTTCATGCCCAGTCGACAACACAAAAGCAATCCTTGACGCTGGCTGGCGCGAAGAAGGCCATCGCGGCGGCGGTGGCCAAGGCGAAAGAGTTGAGTGCGCCTGGCGGCGTCATTGCGGTCGTCGATGACGGCGGCAATTTGATGGCGGTCGAGCGGCTCGACGGCACGTTTGCGGCGGGCGCGCTCATTTCCAGCGGCAAAGCGCGCACCGCGGCGATTTTCAAACGCCCGACGAGCGTGTTCGAAAAAATTATCCGTGAAGGCCGCACCCCGATGGTGGCGTTGAATGATTTCACGCCTCTGCAAGGCGGTGTGCCTATCGAAATGAACGGCCAGGTCGTCGGCGCCATCGGCGTGAGCGGCGCAGCGAGTGCGCAACAAGACGAAGAGCTCGCCATTGCCGGCGCGAATGCATTGACAGTCAACACCAACGGCGCAGCTTCAACTTCCGCTGTGTCATTTTTTGACAGCAAGAGTGTTGCTACCGCTTTCATCAAAGGCCAGCCGTTGCTCGAAACCGGCGAATACAAAATTCACGCGAGCCATCGCGACAGCCCCGGCAAGGCCGAAGTACACGATCACGAGACGGACATCATCTACGTGCTGGAAGGCACGGCGACATTCGTCACCGGCGGCAAAGTGGTGGATGGCCAAATGACCGCGCCCGGCGAGATTCGCGGCGCCGGCATCGAAGGCGGCGAAACGCGCAAGCTGGTGAAAGGCGATGTGATCATCGTGCCGCAAGGCGTGCCGCACTGGTTCAAGGATCTCAAAGCGCCGTTCAATTATTACGTGGTGAAATCCATTAACTAAAAAGTGAGAAGTGAAGTCGGACTTGAGCACACTGAGTCTTCAAATTTGGTAAATCCTATTGCTCAAGTCCGACTTCGCTCCTGAAAATGGAGAATGAAAATGAAAAACCGAATAACTTTTATACTCGTCACACTCGTGATAACGTTAGGCATCATGATAGTTGGTCTAATGGCACAAACCACCGCCGACACACCCAAAGGCCAGCCTGAGGCGACGATCAATCTCGCCACCGCCGAAGGCGTGAAGCTCGTCAAAGGCGAGTGGCGTTACAGCGATACCAAAATCATCGAGATTGATTTCAAGGGTCCGGGGCCGGACAATCAGCCGACGGGCGCGCCGGTGAAGACTTATGATTACACACCGCATGCCAGCGGCGCTGATTTTGATGATTCGAAATGGCAAGTCATCGACGCGACGACGCTCAACGCGCGGCGCGCGACGGGCCGGCTTTGCTTCAATTGGTATCGCATCAAGATTACGATTCCGGAGCCAGTCGACAATTTTGATCCGACTGGCGCAACAATTGTTTTTGAAACCGCGCTGGATGATTATGCCGAGATTTGGGTGGATGGCGAGTTGTCGCGCGCGCTCGGGCAAATGGGCGGCTCGGTAATCAGCGGCTGGAATGCGCCGAATCGTCTCGTTGTTGGCCGCAACGTTAAGCCCGGCCAGCAAATTCAACTGGCGATTTTCGGCGCGAATGGCCCGCTTTCGAATCCGCCGACGAATTTTATTTGGATGCGCTACGCAAAATTGGAGTTCTACAAAAACAATGTTCCGGCAGTGCCTCTCGCATTGACTCCTGCTGAAGTGAATGTGGAAATCCTGCGGCTTGATCCGGCGATGGATGCGATCGTCGGCCCGAATCCGAAAATCTTCAAGCTCGCCGAGGGCTTCAAATTTACCGAAGGCCCCATCTGGGTACGCGATGGAAATTATCTGCTCTTCAGCGATCCGAACAGCAACATCATTTACAAATACACGCCGGACGGCAATAACACCGGCAAGCTCGAAGTGTTCCGCACGCCGAGCGGCTACTCCGGCGCGGACATTGCCGAATATGGACAGCCCGGCTCGAATGGCTTGGCGCTCGATGCGCAAGGCCGGCTCACAATCAACGAGCACGGCAATCATCGTGTTTCGCGTTTGGAGAAAGACGGCAAAGTGACGGTGCTCGCCGATCGCTACAAAGGCAAGCGCCTCAACAGCCCGAACGATTTGGTTTATCGTTCTGATGGTGCATTGTTCTTCACTGATCCACCGTTTGGTTTTCCAAAGTTTTTCAATGACCCGAGAAAAGAATTGCCTTTCAGCGGCATCTATTCGCTCTATAAAGGCAAGCTGCAATTGCTCAGCACGGAATTGAGCGGCCCCAACGGCATCGCGTTGTCACCGGATGAAAAATATCTTTACGTTGGCAATTGGTATGACGCCAAACTTTATACCTCCGGCAAAGCCGATGAGAAAAAGATCGTCGTCATGCGCTTCGAAGTGAATGCCGACGCGACGGTGTCGAACGGCAAAGTCTTCTTCGATATGACCGGTGCCAAAGGTGAAGATGCGATTGACGGCATTAAAGTCGATCAGCAAGGTAATCTCTACGTTTCCGGCCCCGGCGGACTTTGGCTGATTTCTGCCGAAGGCAGACACCTCGGTACGATCATCGCGCCCAAGCATCCACACAACATGGCGTGGGGCGATGAAGACGGCAAGACGCTTTATCTGTGCGCGCGCAGCGGGTTGTATCGGATGCGGTTGAATATTCCTGGCGCGCCAACGAGCGTGCCCTCGATGTCGAGCCGATGAAAGGACAGTAAAAAAGATGAAAAAACTTTTGTTGATTCTTGGAATGGCGATGACGATCGCGGCCATCTCGCCCTCGGTGGGCGAGATGGCCGCGCAGCCGGGGCACTACACCACTCAGCCCATCAGGATCATTCGTCTTGATCCGGCTTTTGATCGAATCGTGCCCAAAGACGCCGTGTTGGAAAAAGTTGCCGACGGTTTCGTCTGGGTCGAAAGCCCGTTGTGGAATCGCGCCGAAGGCTATCTGCTCTTTTCCGAACTTGAAAAGAACGGAACGAAAACCATGCTTGTGAATCGTTATGCGGCATCTATGTCTTTTCACCCGAAGGCAAACATCTCGGCACGTTTGATTTCGGCGTGCCCACGGGCAACTGCAATTGGGGTGAAGACGGCTCGACGCTGTTTATCACCTCGAACACCGCAATCTATCGCATATGGCTGAATACGAAAGGGGGGCGGGATTCTAAAATGGAATATTAAGTAGATGAAGTAATGGGGCTTTTTAATCACGAGGTGGATGCCATCCCACACTCACCCAACGTCGGCGGGCATGAATACGAACTGGTGCGTTCACTTCTTGAAGCACCCGTGGATCAGACATGTCATAGCCACGGCTTTGGAGCAACACAGCGGCCTGCCCGCGTCTTAGAATAAGGGACTGATAGTCTGTCGCTAATTGATCGAGAGTCTTTTGTTCATCCGACATCAGTGTTCCCCGTTCCTTCTTAGCCAACAGAGAATCCGCTTGTTGATGGTGCTCTGGCGGCAGCGTTTCACGAGCGATCTTCCATAATTCCGCATCGTTTAGAAAAGCCAAATCAGCCAGATTATCAGCTAATTCTTGCGGCAATCCGACCAGCGGCGGCAGGGCGGTAGCGACAGCGTCGACTAAGACGTCCTCGAGAGAACGACGTAACGTCAAAGCCATGCGTTGAGCCTTTTGATAAAGCATATCAGGCAAACATAAAGTTATCGGTTGTCCCATGGCTGTATCTCGCAATTGAAATAAGATTTTAATGATGAAAAATACAAAAGAGAAGTCTTTGGCTTTTTGACGTTGTCAGCACTATAAATTAGCAAGAATTTCGTTCAAAAGCAAGCAATAGAAATTTGGCTTAATTTAAGGAAAAAGAAAAATTGATTAAATGATTGTCAAGCCGTACAAACGCTCGCCGTCCGGTGAGCTCTCCGGCGCGAATCCCATGCTGCGCAAATACGTTTCGTGTTTGGGGCTTCCCGGCGCGCTGTAGATTTTTCGCACGCCCTTTTTCTTGAACACCTCGGCTTTTTCCGCAAACAAAAATTTGCCGATTTTAAAATCCCGATAGCCCGGGATGACGAAATCAATCGTTATCATGAGCGCGTCGCGGTCGCGCGGCTCGGCAATGAACAATCCCGCCGGTACCATGTCCCGCAGAATGAAAAAAGTGATCTGGGTTTCAGAGGGGTGATAGGAGAAATCGGGCAAAAAGCGCTCGATTTCACGATCGTAAAAATTAAAAAAGTAGCGGAGATAATCCGACTCCGGCCGCACAAAAAGTATCTTAAAATATTCTTTCGCGGTAAAGGCGTCATATAAATGATAACAATGAATCAGAATAATGAGAAAGTTCAATCCGGCCACCGGATAAGCCCTGATCGCCAATCCATAGATGACAAAACAAGCCGCGCCGCAAAGGCTGATGATTCGCAATTTGATAATCGAGCTCATCATGAGCGCGGCCGCAACCAGAACCGAAGCCGCGTAGCCGAGCATCTGATAAAACGCGTGATTCATTGCAGACACCTTTCTGTTGTTACAGGCATGGATTTTTTTACAATATGCACAATCGAATGCAAATGGTCAAGCCAAAGTCCCACTTAAAATTCAGTTGACTTTAAAGTTTATAAATGGCACTATAATATTACCGCAAAACAACTATCTCTGGCCTGCAGCAGGGCAGGCACGACTAAGAAGTCTTCGAAAGACAGAATGATGGTTCGGCAGAATGATTAACAAATTATTCTGCCAAATAATCATTCTGCCTTTTGGCTGCGCCCGTAGGGTTGCGGCGGGTGCCGCGTTATGGAAATTGTGTAGTCGTTTACTCCACTTAACCGCGCTGGTCAGGAATAAGAAGATGGCCGATACCCCCTTGTACACTCGTTTTGAAGATATTGATTGGTCGAACTGGAAAGCCGAGCAACCGGCTACACTGCTCTTCGTGGTTCGTGATGGGCAGGTTTTGCTCATTCACAAAAAGCGGGGACTCGGCGCCGGCAAAATCAATGGGCCGGGCGGGCGCCTCGACAACGGGGAGTTGCCGGTGCACGGCGCAATTCGGGAAGTGCAGGAGGAGCTCCGAGTCACACCCACCGGCATTGAGCATTGCGGCGAGCTTTGCTTTCAGTTTGTCGATGGACTCTCCATCCATGTCGAAGTGTTTCGCGCCAAAGATTGTGAAGGCGAGCCGCAGGAGACAGAGGAAGCCACCCCGCTTTGGGCGCCCATCGAGCAGATTCCATTCGACAAAATGTGGGCCGACGACCGGTTGTGGATTCCGCTCATGCTGGCCCGGAAAAAATTCGCCGGGCGATTCCTGTTTGATGGCGATGCCATGCTGGGGCACGAGATCGAATTGAAAGCATAATGCGGTTTTTTGCTGAACAAAAAAAATAAAAATTTGTCTTAGAGAGAAATTCCGGCTATCTCATTCTTATCAACAGAAATCAAACGAGCCGAAACTCAAAAAACAAAAGCGCACGCAAAGGCGCAGAGACGCAAAGATACGCAAAGGCTGCGCCCATAGGAGTTTTCTTTGCGACGCCTTTGCGTCTTAGCGGCTTTGCGTGATTTTTTCTTTTTGCAACGATTCGGTTCTTTAGAAATAACCTAATTCTTTCACTGGAAAGGCAAACGCATGTTAAAAATTTCGCTCTCGTTGATTCGTTCTTGTGGTGTTGCAATAGACGGTTACAAGAATTCGCTGTTCTCGGCAATTTTATTCTCTCTGCTTCCTCTCTGCGCTCTCGGCCAAACCATGTCATTCGAGGAATACGAGCCGCGTTCGACGCTCGTCGTGTCAGAGCACCCTGTTACCCGCGCCAAATATCCGTTTATCGACGTACACAATCACCAGTCCAACATGCCGGCGCAAAATCTCAACGAGCTGGTGGTGGAAATGGACAAGCTCAACATGGCGGTGATGGTAAATCTCAGCGGCCGCGGCTTCAAGCGCGTACAAAATCCCGATGGCACCACAACTTCCGGACTCAATGACAGTAATTATCTCAAAAAAGCTGTTGAGAATGCAAACGCCACGACGCCGGGCCGCTTCCTCGTTTTTACCAATGTCGAGTTCGACGGCATCGGCAATCCGGGGTGGACTGAAAAAGCCGTGAAAGAATTGGAGCAGGATGTCAAGAACGGCGCAAGCGGCTTGAAAATTTATAAAAGCCTCGGCATGGAAATCAAAGACACGAGCGGGAAGCGCGTTCCCGTGGATGATCCGCGTCTCGACGCGATTTGGGATAAGTGCGCTGAGTTAAAAATTCCGGTGCTCATTCATACCGGCGATCCGGCACCCTTCTGGCTGCCGCAAGATAAATTCAACGAGCGCTGGCTGGAATTGAAGCAATTTCCCGACCGCTATCGCTATGGAAAAGAGCCTTCGTGGGAAGAAGTGATGAACGGGCAATTCAATGTTTTCAAGAAACATCCGAAGACGACATTTATCAGCGCGCACATGGCGTGGATGGGCAACAATCTGGCTCGACTTGGAAAAACGCTTGATGAGATTCCCAACATGTATACCGAGATCGGCGCCATTATCTACGAGCCTGGCCGCCAGCCGCGTTTTGCGCACGATTGGTTCGTCAAATATCAGGATCGCGTCTTGTTCGGAAAAGACATTTGGGCGCCGGCAGAGTATCACGTCTACTTTCGCGTGCTGGAAACCGCAGACGAGTATTTTGACTATTATCGCAAACGCCACGCGTTCTGGAAAATGTACGGCCTCGCGCTGCCGGACGAGGTGCTGAAAAAGCTCTACTACAAAAATGCGTTGCGCCTCATTCCGGGCATCGAGGCGTCGCGGTTTCCGCAATGACAGAAACAACAGTGAAGTCGCATTCGCGTTACAACACTTGGTCGAGTTTATCTGAATACCCAATTATAGGACGTTTGTAGGACAGGAGGTCAGTGAATCAGAACTCACAAAAAATAATGGCAAAATTATTTAATGACAAAATAATTAAAAGCTTTTAAATCATTTTGGCATAAAATAATTTTGTCTATTCTCGACTCTGTGAGTTTCATTTCATTGAGTGAAATTTTTGCTTATCGGTCTGAGGCGAAGCGTCGCTGGATTCTTACGACCTGCTAAATTTGACTTCCCACGAAGTTTCCAGAAAATCTCCCAAGCTCGCGGCCTCTTCTTCAATTCTGGCGTGAATCATTTTGGGGAATTTCTCAAATGGTTCGATCTCCATATACAATGGCTTGCCGCGACGCATGCAAGACCAAACACCGATGATCCTGCCGTTCAGCAAAACTACCGGCGAGATCCAGCCTTGGTTGCGATAAACCCGTTTGTAGTTCTGCGCGTTCACCAAATGGTTCTTATCGGCATGGCCGAGAAGGTAGGGATCAAAATGTGGCAAGAGACGCAGGACGAGATCATCGCAAGAGTTATTGACAAGCTGGCCGTAATCTTCGCGGTGAAGCCATCCTTTTTTATCTTCGATATTGACTTCAACCAACTCTTCTTCGAGCGACGGCCAAACTGCACGCGCCTCTTGCATCGGAAGACCCGCCCATTTGGAAAAATCCTGGAGCGTGGCCGGGCCATACGCCCGCAAATATCGGCGCAACAGAATCCGTTTGGCCTCGTGTTCATCGACTGCTCTTGGTTCCGGCAGCCATTGATCAACCCGCACAAAGGTCGCTTTTTTGCTGCGCTCGGGACCGTAACAAATAAGCCCTTCGACGAGAGCCAGTCTGAACATCTGAATGCTCCAGGAAAGGTCGAGGTATTTCTTTACCTTTTTTCCGACTCTGGGAATGATTTGCTCTATTAATTCGGGCTGTGTCATCGGCCCGGCGTGAAGCGCATTCACGATGGATTTCGTCATGGCGTCGGCCTCTTTGGGATTAATACCGAATCTGGACATGACCCTCCGTACTGCTTCGACGCGGCTTCTTTTGAGCGCGCTGATATAAATGGAAAAATCAACAGCAGGTATCAAATGGAGCGTTTGGCGCATCAAGGAAGTCTTGACCAACGTCCGGTTTTTCCACAACGCCGCATGAATATCTGCCCGGGTGAGATCGTGCCGTCGCGCCCACAACTGCATTTCAGCCGCAGACATCAGTTGCGCTTGCATGCCGCAAACGTTTTGGCAAACGGTGGTGAGATTTGCTTGATTTGGCTCTGCCAAGTGATGGCGCATCAATCGGAATGCTGCAATCTGAGGCCATTTAAGAAATTTCATTCTTTTGTTCTTCAACTAAAACAATCTTGGAGGCCAAAGCTACCTCTTGCCTAACGTTGGTTCAAAGCCAAACGCCGTTGCCAAAAATAGTATGGTTTTCCCCCGGCTTGCAGCATCGAGGGAAAACCACGATTCAAACAGAACTAAAAATTCTCAGCAACGACTATTCAAAAAAGTACCGCAATCCAATCTGCGCCTGCCAGCGCGAATTTATGCGGGGATCATCAATAAATGTCTTCGGAGGTCCTATGAAGTTAAACACAGGCGCTCCCGCAGCGTTGAATCGCGCTACTCTTAGGGGTGAGGTTGCCGCAGCGGGCGCAACTTTCCTGACCCCCCAGTCTGAGTTAATCAAATTCGCCACATTCAGGATATCAAAGTTCAATTGAAAGGTATGCTTTTGGCCTCCGGCGTGCAAGGAAAAATCTTGGAGAATCCGCAAATCAATATTGCTGAACCAGGGATTTACGGCGCCGAAGCGATCCGCAATCTGGCCGCGGTGCGTGCTCAAATACTTATCTTGCTCGATGAACGCATTAAAGGCGTTCCATTGCGCTTGCACCGAAACCAAATCGCCTTTGGCATCCGTATAGGGATCAAAATTGATTTCATTTTGATTGCGCGGAATGTAGATCAGGTCGTTACTCTGGCCGTCGCCATTGACATCACCGGAATAGATAAACGAATATCTATTGCCACCGGCACCGCCGCCGGCGCCGCCGGATGAGGTATATCTGTTCCCCTCGGCGACTTCGAGGAACAGGCCGAAATGAGTCGCCAAACTCTTTGACCAGCTTTTGCTATAGGTGGCGCCGCCAACGATGCGATGCCGGTCGCCGAATTCGGAAAAACTGAGCTCGGGCTTGTTGGGGTTGCGTTGAATCGGTTGCTCTGCCCACAAGACACTGGCAATTTCGGTCGATTTTAATTTGCTTTTTGCCTGTGTGAAGTTATAAGCCAGGCTGGTATTAAGTCCGGAATCGAAATTCTTGCGCAACTGTGCCGTCACGTTGAAATTGTGCCCCGCGCCGGTGTTATCAATGACGTAGACCCCGCCAAAAAATGGAATGGTATTGCCATCGACAGGCACAAATGTATTCAGTCTATTGTTGCCCGTTGCATCAGTATAGAATGGCCTGCCGTCAATGGCAAGATTGCGCGCAGAAGGGGCTAAGTTGGCGTTTCTCACAAAAACCGCATTGATATCTTTGCCATAGAGAAATTCGAGCGTGCCCAGCATGTCCCAAGGCAGTTTCTTGTCTATCGCCAAATTGGTGGTCCAGATCTGCGGCCATTTGAAGTCCGGAGCCATGGCATTCAGGTCAAATGACTGAAGGTGAGCTGGCAGCTTAGGATTGGGACCCGGGTTTGAAATATTGTTCCCGATCCAGACAAATGGCAGGCGTCCGGTAAAGATCCCCGTGCCGCCGCGCAACTGGGTGGCGCGATCGCCGCTGACGTTCCAGTTAAAGCCAACCCGGGGTGAAAACAGCAGCTTGACATCCGGAAGTTTGCTTTGATCGATGGTTTCGGGCTTGCCGTTTTCGTCTGCTAGCTTGAGCGCTCTTGAAAATGGGTTGTCCACCGGATCGGTAAAGTACATGGGCAAATCGACTCGCAGTCCGTAAGTGAGATTGAAAGTCGGTGAGATAAGATATTCATCCTGGGCGTAGAACGCCAGTTGCCCCAAATTGATATCCTCGCCTTTGAAAGGAACCTTCACAGCGGCAGCGACGGCCGCATTAAAATCAAAGAACGCCGAAGGTTTACTGCGATCAGTGTGGGCGAAGAGAGAATCTGCCGACGGAAACAGCGGATTGCCGGCGCTGGTGCCCAGGAAACCGAGAATCGTGCCATATTTGAATATATTGAAAGAATTGAAGAAGGAGAACTTTTCAAAGTTGGCGCCCAAGGTAAAAACATGTTTGCCGGAAAAAATGCTTAAATTATCCGTAAACTGCCAAACATCCTGATCCAAGATATTGTGGATCGAAAAGGGTTCATGTCCCACCGTCGTATATTGAACGCCATTCTGTCCAATCTCTATGGTTGGAAACGGCTTGCTGAAAGGTTCTCGAAAATCACGAAAGCGATTGTAGCTGACAAAAAAACGATTGGCGAATTTGCTGGATCGACTATTCACTTCGAGGGCAAAAGAATTCAAATCGTTGTTGATCGCATATCCTGAATTCTTGAACGGCAGGCTGCTCTCGTTCGGTCCACGGCCGGTGCTGTTAAAACTAAGAACAAATGGGTGTGGCGGCAAATCACGCACGGCGTCCAAAAGATTATATCTGAAGCTCAGGTTATGATTGTCATTGATGTTCCAATCGAGTTTGGCCAGAAGTTTGTTGTTTTTCGTCTCGTGGATGAAGCCCTCATATGGCCCCGGATCATAGCCATAGGCCTGGATCATCCGCTGGCGAATGCGATCCATAACGTCGGCGCGCACACGGGATTCGCCGAAGGTGACATTGCCGTCGCGATCCGCAACAAAGTCGGTGCCGGGATCGTCGCGCCGTTCCAATTCGCCATTGACGAAGAAAAACAGTTTGTCTTTAACCAGCGGGCCGCTCGCCGTGAAGCCGGATTGATTGAAGGTTAAATCCGGATTAGCAATGACGTCATTGCCGCGCACGGTGTTGCCGAGCAAGCTTTCGTTGCGCACAAAGCTATAAAGCGACGCTTTGAGCTCATTCGTGCCGCTTTTCGTCACCGTGTTGATGCCGGCGCCGGTAAAGCCGCCCTCACGCACATCGAAGGGCGCGACCGAAACCTGAACTTGTTCCACGGCGTCGTAAGGAACAGGCTCCGCGCCAGCCTGGCCGCCCGGCGCCGGATCATCCAAGCCAAATGGATTGTTGAAATACGAGCCATCGAGAGAGATATTGTTGTACAACCAATTTCTGCCGCCGAAACTGAAATTGCCGTCGCTGCGTGGATCCAATCTCGTTAGATCGCGCGTGCTGCGTTTGATCGAGGGCAACTGTACAACCTGGGCGGATTTTATATAAGTTGCCGCGCCGGTGCGGTCGCTGTTGAGCACCTCGTCTTGCTCGGCCGTGACTTCGATTACTCCGACGGCAATGGCTTCTTCAGGCAATTTGAAATCGAGACGGACGGTTTGGCCCAGGTTGATATAAACCTCTTTTTCTTGTTGCGTTTTGTAGCCAACGTAACTCACGGTGACGGTATACGGCCCGCCAATTTTCATGTTGGGGATGTTAAAAGCACCACTGGTTCGTGAGGCGGCGCCGTAGCGAGTTCCGCTCGGCTCGTGCACGGCGACGACGTTAGCGCCGAGAAGCGGTTGGCCTTTGCTGTCCGCCACAATCCCGCTGATCGCGCCGGTGGTCACGCCTTGCGCGAGCAGGCTGCCGGAAAGAAGCAACAGCGCGCCCAGGCACAAGACCAACTTCATTGGCGCGGCGTAGCGCTGAATAATCTTCTGTAGCATATTATCCTCTCCTCCTTTTAGAAAAGGTTAATGATGGAAAAAGTTGAATTGCACAGATAATTTGGATAGAAGAGTTCAAATTGTCAAGTTAAATTTTATGATAAAGCCAATACGAGGCGACACACTCGGGATTTTCATAAAATTTTTCCATTACCGCTGCGATGGCTTGTTTGGCTTCGGCATCGATATGTTCCCATAAATTTTGATCCACGATCAGCCAATCCGGTTGGCGATTTTGTAGGTAGGCCAAGATTTCGGCTCGCCAGCGTTGACGATGGGCTGGGCTGTTCACCTTGGTGTAGTCATACAACAAATCTCCCGGATTGGCATGGCGACAAAATGCGCGCTTTTGTAAAGCGAGATAAATTCCCGGATCGCTGCCGAGCACGTAAATCTCATCTTCGGAACGCAACAGCGGGCGGAGCGTTTGCACGACCTGCAAACGGTCGCGATACATTTGCGCCAAATCCGGCAGCACGAACAACTCGGCGCGGTTCTCAGAATTAGGCGCCGATGAATAAATGAGGCGCAGGTCTTTTCCGATAAAAATCAATGGCGGCAAAAAGAGCAGGAAAATTCCAATGGCGGCGCTTCCAACTCCGGCCGGTTTGAGTTTCTGCGAGCTTTTATTCGAGAAAAATTCGCGCAGCCGTTGCAATCCGATGAGCGCGCCAAAAGCCAAAAATGGCAATATCGGCGTAAAGTGATATGGCCAAAATCGGCTTTCGACGAACACGGTCAGCAGCCCGCCGATAACCGCAAGCCGAGCGAGGCGGAGCGCCGACGTGGCGGCCTTTCCCCAAAACAGGCCTAGCAGCCCGCCGATTCTGAAAACCGGATCAGCGAGCAGCCATTTTGCAAACCCTCGCACATTGTGGCTCAAGATAAATTGCGTTTTGGGTACATACGCTAAAATCGGATCGAGCACGACGGCTTCGTAAAATCCAGTGAGTGCGCGGGTGTAATAAAGGTGGGAGATAATCAATCCGCTAAAGAGAACGAAACCGCATGCGATGAATGTCAATGATTTTCCCAGAGACTGACGCTCATATTTCAAAGTGTAAATGAGCATGGGGCTGACAATCAGCCATGCCGTGGGCTTCACCCAACCTATCGCCGCGGTGACAAAACCAACTACAAAGAGCCGAACAACATTTGGGCTTTCCAGCAAAATCGTTGCGGCGAGCACGCCGAGCACGATGAGATTCGTCACATCGCCGGTGTTGCCGGGACCATCCAACAGCGTGTGCATAAACCAAAGCGTCGCGCCGCCAAAGGCCGCGAGCGGTGCAAAAGCTTTGCGAATGAATTTGTAAAGGCAAATTCCGATGCAGAAGAGAATGAGCCAATCGAAAAAACGATACGCCAAATCCGACTCACCGAATGATACCGCCGCGAGGCCATAGATCAATAGCCCAAACGGGCCTTTGCGATCCACAAAATCGCGATAGGGCGCGCCACCGTCTTTTAACACCGTGCCCATGTAATGATAAACGGTCTGATTGTAGCCGAGCGGGAAGTTGAGGTAGCAGAGAAGGCCCAATAAACAAAGGGCAGAGAGAAACAGCCATGTACCCCATTTAAGAATGAAGTGAGATTCCACCCAGCGTATTGGCGAAGCGTGCATTCGAGATGACGAGGAGGGTGAACCGCCGGATCACACGGTCAAATGAATCTCCTGTCCGACGATTTGTCTGGCATAAACGTCCGGCAAATAAAAATTGGCGGCAATCAGTTTGAGGATGGTCTCGAGATCGACGGGCGGAGCATTGAAATGCGGCAGGTTCACGATGACGTGCATGTGATATTCCGGCTTGCGAAGCAGGTCAGCGCTTTCCTCACGCTCGTAACGGAAGAAATAACCACCGAGGCGTTCGTAATGGTAAGAGTATTTAAGGCGATGGATTTCACCATCTGTAACACGAACTTCTTCAAACACCTTTAGCTTGGCGCCATCTTGAAAAACCAAATGAGAATCCCGCGCGCTAACAATTCCACCTTCATTCGGCGAAATTCCCTGCACCGGAAAAAACTTTATCGGAGTGGCTCCGACGAGAATTCCTTGCCGGCCATAATTCGTGAGAATAGCGCGAATATGCCTTTTGTATTCGGCATAAGTCATTGTATGAGGCCCCTATGGTTTTGGTTGGCCACCGTTTTGGCCGTTGCGTGCTTGGTACGCCCTGAAAAAGCCACTCCACTCCACCGATTCTGAGACCCACTCGGTCTCGCCCCTTTTCCATTTTTCATAGAACTCTTGAGAAGTCATCCCGTACCTGCGCTCAAACTCTTCGAGGATGGCTTTGACTTCCTCAAGAGTCATTTCGTGCTCTTCAATATAAAAATCTGTTTCAGGCATGGCGCTTTTCTCCTATCTTTGACAGTTATTCAATAATAAGCAAACCTTGCGCTAAAAGCAAGATATTTCCCCGCTTTGAAGACGCTCGCCGAAAACTGTGCCGAAGCCATCAACAGTCTTTTCTTAGCGTGATTTGAACCTATCCCGTAGCCTCTGAAAGAGATATCGGACCGAATAATCTTTTTGTGCTTGCTCAATCTTGCGGATTTTTTCCTCAGCGCGGGCAGCATACTTTCCGCTTAGCACTTTGAGCGCTTCAAATCGTTGCAAGGCTCGCTCATCGTCATTTCGGGCCAACCGGGCGTTGCCATCGTACCATAGAAACCTTTCCTGATAGAGCGAATCGTTCAACGCCAGCCCCTGTGCAAAGACGGCGGTGGCAGAATCCGGCTGTCCTAACTGCATATAAGAAACGCCGAGATAAAAGAGCGTGGCGGTATTGGTCGAATCCAAGCGAAGCGCTTGCCGCAAAGATTGCACGGCGGCAGAATCGTTGCCGTCAAGATAATGCGCCATAGCTTGAGAGAACAGCCTGGTGCTGGTGAGACTATCCGCTTCTCCCATGAGATTGAAGGGGGTGTAAGGCTCTCGCGTGATTTCAGCCAGCGGCGTGTAGTTTAGGCGCGGATAGAAGGAAAACAAAGCGATGAAAGCGACGACGGCAACGGCAAAGGCAATTCCGATTGGGGCGGGGCGAAGGAGGGAACGTATCCAAGTGACGGCGGTTTCGACGGTGGAACGTGGCGAGGTTTCCACTACTTCCGCTTTCTCCAATTTCGCCAGAATACGCCCGCGATGTTTCTCCATGCCGGCAATCACCGGGGAAAAACGCCAAACTTCATCCATGCAATATTCACACGAAAGCAAGTGATCCTCAAAACGCTCGCGCTCATCGTCAGAGAGCAATTTAAGTTCATACATGAAGATCAGCTTGCCGATTTCAGGATTGGTGCATTTCATAGCTCAAATCCGCTCGCGATGAGAAGTTCTTTTAATTTCTCACGACAATCGAAAAGCCGTTTATAAAGCCGGTTGCGAGGCATGTACGGAAATGCCGCCAACACTTCCTTTCTTTCCGAGCCTTCCAAAAACAAACTCAAGATATCCTGGCACATTTTCGAAAGCTTTTTGATCATTTCGGGCAGTCGTTCGACCAGCCGGCCTTGTTCGAGAAATTCTTTGTGGTGAAAGTCCGGATCGGGTATGTCCGAAGCAGAATCGTCGGTTAAAACAAATTTTTCTCTCCTTCTTCTATCGCCACGAACATAGGTGCCGACAAGATTGTAAAGAACAGTGTTTGCCCACCCGATGAAACGTCCATTTTCCTGGCTTTTAACTTCCTCCCATTTTTCCCACACCGTTTCCAAAAAGTCTTGCACGAGGTCTTGGGCATCTTTTTCCAGCTCCTGCCGATTTTTAAAGGCGCGGTAGCGCACCAGCTTGCTCTTCACCCGTTCAAAATATAATTGGCGGAGCTGAAAAAAGAAAGCGTTTTTCGACTTTTCGTCGCCGGCTTTTCCCTGCTCGAACTGGTCAAAAAGTTTTTTTCTCGTCATGTCGTCCATGGCGGCCGCTCTACAATTTGCAACTAAAATTTACAAACGAAAAGCATGTTAGTTTGTCGGCTCGACTTGCAGAAATTTAAACTCCACGCGGCGATTTTGTTGCCGGCCCGCTTCGGTGGCGTTAGTCGCGACCGGCTTGCTCTCGCCATAGCCTTTGGCGATTAAATTGGCCGAGTTGCACTCATTCGCCGCGAGATAGGCCACCACCGTTTTCGCCCGTTGTTCTGACAAACGGAGGTTAGACGCCTCCGACCCCACATTATCGGTGTGGCCCGCGATTTCCGTTTTCATATCCGGATTTTCCTTCAAAAGCTCGGCAAGACGCTTCAATTCCGGGTAAGACGCCACCTGGAGCGTGTATTCGCCAGTATCAAAAAAGATGTTGTTAATCCGCACGGCGACGTCTTTCTCCTTCATCTCCTCGATCAAAACCAAATTGATGTCTTCGGTAATGTTCAGCGCGTCGGTTTTGTTGCGCAGATCGATGTTTTTGGAAACCGAGTAGTAGCCTTTCTTTTCGGCATAATAACCGTAGTTTTTCCCCAGAGGGAGCACGATGAAATAACTTCCGTCTTGCGGGTTGCTCTTTAGTTGCCCCACATTTCTTCCGGTAGCGAGATTCTCCCATTTGATGTCGGCTTCAAGAGGCTGGCCGTTGCCATCGGTGACCTTGCCGTAGATGGTTGCGACTTGTTCGGGGCGGGCCGCTTTGGGTAATGTGATGGAAAAAATATCTGAATTGCCATATCCTTGGTTTTTATCCCATGCCGCAAAATAAGCCAAATCGCCAGAAGTAGAAATTTTATAGCCCCAATCATCGCCAACTGTATTAACTTCTTTACCCAGATTAACGGGATCGCTCCATTCTGTCCAGGAATCCTCATTCAAACGAACAGACTTAAATACATCCAATTTGCCCAAACCGTAATGGCTGTCAGAGCTAAAGTACAAGGTTTTGCCGTCTGGGTGTAAAAATGGTGAGCGTTCAGCATAAAGAGTATTGATGGTGCTACTCAAATTAATCGGTTCACTCCATCCATCTTCCGTGCGTAGACAGATGTAAATATCGGTGTTACCCCAATGGTCACCATGAAAGAGTTTACCTTTTTGATGTAAACTGCCTATACCACCTGGACGCTCCGAAGTGAATAAGATCGCTTTGCCATCACTTGTCAGAAAGCCATCGCAGTCCCAGTATTCGCTGTTAAGCGGTTGCGGAAAATGCTGAAAATCGCTCCAACCCTCGGGCGTTTTATCGGCAAAAAAAATATCGCCCATCCCGTAGCTTCCTTGATAATGGCCAAAAATGATGATTCTATTGCCATCAGCCGAAATTGAAGTGACCCCTTCGTGGGTATTGGAGTTGATACTGCCGCCCAAATTAGTGGCGCTTTGCCAGGCACCGTTTTGCCATTCGGCGACAAATATATCTTCGCCGCCATAGCCGCCAGCGCGCTGCAGTGCGGTAAAATATAAGTACAATCCATCCGCTGTTGGTGACGGCACATATTCACCAGCCGAAGTATTAACCCCCGAGCCCAGATTCGTCACCACCAACCCTTCTTCTCTCGCCTCGAGCAGTGCAACGATCTTCTCAAAGCGCTTATCCATCGTTGGAAACAACGGGCGGTACGTTCGAAAAACTCCCACAGCCTTTTCCCACTGCCGATCTTGAATATACTGTGCGGCAACGCGCTGCACGGCCACGAAGGCATCTTCATCCGGCGTATTCTGCTTGATGAAAGTCTCGTATTGCGTGCGAGTTTCAGGCGTTGCTGGTTTGGTCAAATCCACCGTTTGCGTGAGACCAGAAGACGAAGTGACGGCTATCGACGCCATGGCGATGAACAACAGGTGAAAACGTTTCATGGCTCCTCCTTAAATAAAATTACACCCAAATTGAAAAATTTTGCCTTCCTTCTACTTCGGAAAAACTATCACTGGCCTGCGCCTGCTCAGAGGCAGAGCAGGCTTGACCGCGAAGATTTGTAGCTTGATCTGCTATACTCGTTACGTGTTGGAATGCGAGTCATTGCGAGGCGTTTTTTGCCGAAGCAATCTCTTGATTTTCAAAGGATTGCTTCGCTGAGAAACGCGCGCAATGACGGTTACAAAATAACCCTTAACGAGTATAGCCGGGTTCGTTTGCAGACTGGCAGTCTGCGTTACGAATGGCAGCCTACAATTATTCCATTTTGGTTGAATCCGTTTCGGCGCTTGCCAGTACGTGGTAGCCTCCCTTTTGAAACTGAAAAGACTCCGCTCTAGAGATTAACTCTTTCTTGCTCAAACTCGTATTGCCGACATTATCGACCATGCAGACGTACCGTCCGACCGGGAAGTTTACTTCGATGGGATGCCAATAAACCTCCCAAGTTTCCGAATCAACCAATTGTCGTGCAACGAAAAAGCCATCTGTCCCATAAACCTTGACCGGGTTTTTACCCTCGCTTGTCTTCTTGGCATATAGCTTTTGGGTATAAACGACTTTTTCTTCAGTCAGCAAGTCAAAAATTCCGTAAGTCCACGGACCCTTTTTCAGGTTATAAAACAGCCCATGCGCGGCCCAATGCCCGACATATTCCTTGGCCCATGGCGCATAGTCTTTTTGTTTGGCATAACTCCAATCGAGTTTATCGATATAAAATCCGACAAAAACATCGTTAGTGTCCAGCTTATTAGGCAAAGTGTAAAAGGTGTTATAGAATTCATCGTATTCGATCATGCCGCCGCTTTTGCCCACCAATGCCAGAATTTCGTTCAAGTCTTTTTCAGACTTGTCGGTGGATTGGCAAAAAATCACATATTCGCAGGCTTCATCGGCAAGAATCAGGTAGGTTCGGAAGGAGCCGGCTTTGGGCTGGATGACGGTGCGATAACCAGCCAGATTGTTGAATGCCGGCACGGAAAACTCGGTTTTTTCTTCAGTCAAATATTCGCCGGTATTCAAGACTAGGTCGGCAAAATATCCGGCAATGGCCAGTTGGTTTTCTCGATTGCCGGGCACGGTGAGGAAAGCGGCCTTGGTGACTTTCTTGGTGATGCCGTGATCGGGCTTTAATTTAATGATGTCCATCGTCACCCGGTCGCCATAGATATTGTCGCGGTAAACCGCTTCGGCAAAGCACAAGGTTAAATCCAAGAGCAGATTTGGGCTTATTCCCCTGGGCAGATCCAGTTCGGCGTCTTTGACCAGAGAGAACATTTTCTTTTCTTCATTCTTCTCGGGCGCGCCGAACACATGCATCTTTTCGACGTAAAACATATTGCTCTTGGGAAATTTGGCGATAATGTGATAAATTTTTTCAGGCAGGCCGGGCTTTTCAGCCTCGATTTGCTTCTTCTCTTTCTGCTGGACGTCTTCGGCGGCAATCTCGACCAGATTCGCTTTGACGGCGGCGTAATCAACCACTTTTAAGGAATCAAACTTGAATTGCGCTTTCAAGTCGCCGCTAAGCTTACTCAGCTCCAGCGAGTCTTTGACGGCACCAACAAGGATGGCATACCACTTTCCACCTTCGACCGTATCCTGCGAGGCGACCACATAGGGATTCAACCCCATGTTTTGCAGGCGGCCTTTGATATTCTGCGCATGATAATAACTTCTGACGCGGGTGACTTCCACGGCCAAAGGTTTGTTTTCAGCAAATCTTTCCACTTCCTTTTCAACGGCTTTTTCTGCTTTCTTTTGGCAGCCGGCCAGGCAAACCAGAGCCGTAACGATTAAAAGATAATGCAGCTTTCTCATTTTACCTTCCTCCTTTCAAGGGTTGGCGAATGAAAGCTCTAAAATGATTAGGGCGTGTTTTTGCGATAGAGAAACGTGGCAGGAGCGGCGCCAGAGATGGCTGCTGATGCAAAAATGAGTTCTATCGCCTTGACTGTGAAATTGTGACCTCATTATATATGTGTCATCAATGTGATTTTTCTTGCGTGATTTTCACAATTTTTTTGGGCCGGTGTGCCGGCGTCACCGGCGAATAGAAACAACGACAACACGGCAGCCCAATAAAGCCGCGCGCGCCAGATTCTTGGCCGGATTTTGAGCTCGACGAGCGCGAAACGCGCGGCGCAAAAACTGAAAACGAGGCCAAACAGCTTGAAGCTGATTTTCACCACAAGATCCTGCTCCATTTGGGTGAGGAACCCGCCGTGGTCAGGCCCCATCAGCGAGTACAGGTAACCAAGCGTCGACTCGGAGCCCAAAATAAGACCGGTCAAAGCGATTTTGATAAGCTTGCTTTTCATGCCGTCCTTCCATGAGATGATTGAAAAACTCCCTCCGAGCGCCCTTGCCTACGGCCGTAGGCGCCACTGCTGTGCAGACAAAAGCATGAAAAACGCGCGTATTCAGACAATAGCGAACCGCGCCGAGAGCGTTCCTCTTCGCTCATGGCGCGCCAAGCCGCTATCGTCTTGCTATAGCATTTTCAGGCTTCACTATTAACGTGTCGCCAGATCAAATTTTCTTACAAAAATTTTGTACAAAATTTTTGATTTTACCGCAAATCTCCGGTAAACGTGAAGGCGCCCCAGAATAAAGGATGCTTGAAGCGAGGATCCTTCATTAAAGACAACTGTGCCTGATGCAGCGCTTCCAGGGGGGATTGTTGTTTCTCAAAAAACTCCCGGTAAAAATGCACCATCAATTCCTTGGTCGAATATTCGGGAATGGCCCACAACGTGGCGATGATCGACCGCGCGCCGGCCAGACTATAGGCGCTGGCCATATTCAAAATCTCAGCGCCGTTATGATTGCCGCCGATCGCGGTCTCACAAGCGGTGAGAATCGCCAACTCCAAAGACGGACAGCGATAGCTTTGCACCTCGTTGAAATAAAGACGCCCATCATCTTTCGAGGAGCCGGCCAGTTGAATATAGGTTTGTTGGGGATTGGACGGATCGAGGCGGCAATGATTCAACAGAACCAAAATGGCATACTGCTGGCGCAGCTTTTTGTACTGTTCTTCGCTGGCTTGATCTCTGACAAAAACCTGAGCGCTAGAGACAAAATTGAGAATCTCGTCGGCTGCTTTTTCGGCTTCCGTCAGGTCGCCCAGGGAATTGGCGAAGACAAAAATATTTTCCTTCGGCAGCGGCTTGAAGGAAGGCTGCGCGAACCCGAAACGAAAAGCAAGAAGGTAGGAAACGCGCCACCGCTCCAATACAAATTCATAATCGCCATCGCCGCGCTTTTTTGCCAGCGCATGCACCGGCAGGTAATAGATGGTTCCCGACGGAACGATGGTGACGGCTTTTTTCCTGGCTATCTGCGGCTCGATGGGGGCAATCAAATTATCATACAGCGCTTGCGCCTCACGCAGCAACGGCGTCAAAGATGGATCGTTCCAGTCGATGATTTCGGGGAGCCTTTGGGTTTGGCGAATATTGCCAATAGCTCTGTTGATTTCATTGCGGTAGGCCTCAATGTGAGCGTAAAGCTCTTTCTGCGCGATTTTGACCGCTATGCCGCGGTGGCCCTCGCGCGTCATAACGACGATCAACAGCGCCTCGGCAGTGGGGTAATAAAGCACGTAAGCCTGGTCATCCGCAATGCGCTCGTTCTTGAAATGTCCCACCCGATAAATGTCCTCCAGATTGACCCCATACTTGGCAGCCTCTTGCACGATCCTGGCGAACGAGCCTTCGATGGTTTTGGCCGTTTCGTGCCACAGCTCGGTATTGTCGGACATTTCCAGTTTGGCGGTTCGCTCGAGCCGGCGGCGCGCTTCCATAATGTTTTTGGCTTGTTCGTTGAAATACGCGATGAGCGCCGGGTTGCCCGATCGTTCGATCACCTCCTGAAAAATCTGCAGCGACTCCGGCGATTTCATTTTTTCAGCGTAAAGCATCACCTCGCCCAGCCGGTTCTGCTGATAGAGCAAAAGAATCAAATGATTGTAAAGCTCCGCATAATCTTGAAAAAAGCTGCGCAGCAGATGCTCGCGGCGCAACCCGGTGCCGATCTGATCGATAATTTTGATCGCCGCAATATAGGCGTCGGTGGCTTCGTTGAGCCGTTCCAATTTTTCCAAAACCACGCCTTTGTTGGTGTAAACCAGGCGCAGCTCGCGCTTGAAATAGTAGCGCTGGCAAATGGTTTCGGCCCGGCTCAAATAATCCAGCGCTTGCGGGTATTTGGCCTGCTTTTCGTAAACACTGGCCAGGTTGCCGTAGCCGATGACTTCGCCTATGGGAAAATTATGCTGCCGCGCCAGGTCTAAAGCCTGTTGATAATCCGCTGCCGCCGGCTCGATCTGCTGGGCTTGGATTTTTATATTGCCCAAGTTGATGCGGCACGAAATTTCGAGCACGTAGTCGGCTTGGTCCATCCCCATTTTCAAAGCCCGGTCGTAATAACTTTTCGCCTCCTGATACTGTTTTTTATCGTAATAAATATTTCCCAACAGCATCAGACTCGTCGCTTGGGTCTCTTCGTTGCCGGATTTTTCTGTCAGGCTCAAAGCGTTACGGTAATGGTAAGCGGCGCTGTCCGGTTGATTGATGTCGTAGTAGACGTTCGCAATTTGAATCCGGCAATCCGCTTCCGCATCATCGAGCTTCGCCTTTTGATAACCGGTAAGCGCGTTGGCATAGTTTTGCAGCGCCTCTTCGTAACGCAACGTGGAATACAACACCGTTCCCCGCGCAAACCAATAATTCGCCAGCGCTTCTTTGTCGTCGTATTTTAAAATGATCTCCTGCGCCTTGTCGAGCCACTTCAGCGCTTCGCCGTAATTTCCCAAACCCGCCTCGGCCTTGGCCAGGCGAACCTCGCAATCGGCTTTTTCGAGAGATTCGGGGAGACTGCCGTACTTGGCCAGGGCTTCCTCAAAATTGGCTTTGGCCGAAGCAAATTCCAAGCGCAATAGATTGATGCCGCCGATTTGCACCAGCGCATTCGCAATGCCGGCGGGATCGCTGATGGAACGATAGCGATTCAAAGCCGCATTCGCGCTGGATAAGGCCTTTTCCAACTCCGGCGGATTAAATCGCAGGTAAGTTTTGGTGATTCTGATTTGGCAGTCGGCGGTGTTCTCGTTGTCATCCAAGCGGCGAAAGAGTGAATCGCTTTGCAAATAAAGCGTGAGCGCGCGGCGGAAGTCCTTGAGGTTGAAAGAGGCGCTTCCCAAATTCAACAGGCATAACGCCTCGTTGGAATGATCGTTCAGCGCATGATAAATTTGCCGCGCCGTCTCGTAATAGCCTTGCGCTTCCTGATAACGTTCCTGTTGAAAAGTTTGCCGCCCCAAACCGAAATTGCAGCCGGCCACGCCGGCAGAGTCGCCGGCTTGTTGGTAAAGCCGCTGGGCTTCGAGATAATTGGCTTTGGCCTTCTCGAATTCATTCTTTTCAATTAGCAGTTTGGCCAGGTTAAAAATACAGTGAGCTGTGCCGGAGAGATCATCCGTCTGGCGATAAAAAGACAGCGCGCTTTCATAGTTTTGTATGGCTTCGTCGGAATGGTTCAAATCGCTATAATAGTTGCCGAGCTTGCGATAAGCCAAGCCGATTTTTTCCGCTTCGCCGGTCGTTTGCAGCGCGGCCAGGGCCGCATCATATTTCTGTCTTGCCTGGCCATATTGCTTCAGCGCCAAATGACAATCGCCGGCATAATACAAACTTTCTCCGGTTCTGGAAGAATTTTCCAATGAACGGTAAAGCGCTTCGGCTTGCTCGTAACTTAACAAAGCCTGGCCACACTGCTCCAACAAGTGTAGCGTGCGGGCCTGGCGATAGAAACACCAGGCGCGAGACGAGGCGCTCGCGTTATCGAACGGGAAATAGTTCAACGCCCTGGCATAATAATCCAGCGCCTCGTTGTAAAGCTCGCGGCTGAAATAACCATCTGCGATGCCTTCGTAGCACTTGGCAAGATCGAGCCGATTATCCAATTTGGCATACAACGCGGCGGCGCGCATATATTCAGCGTGGGCTTTTTCGTACTGCCCAAGATTGGCGAGTGCATCCCCCAAATATTGGCGCACCTTTGCTTCATGTTCTTGCAGACCCAGCACGCTATCGATTGGCGCAGCCACCAGGTAGCGTGAAACGGCTTCCTCATATTGGCCGAGATTGAACAAAGCGTTGCCGGCATTAACAGCGCATACCGCTTCATTTTCTTTGGCATCTTTTGATTCGGCTCGGCGATAGACCACACGCGCCGAATCAAAGTAAGCTGCCGCGCGCGCATAATCCGGTTGAACGAAATAGCAATTGCCGATTCGCATCAGGCAGAACGCTTCGTCCGGCCATGCCTCCAAAGCTCTGAAAAGCGGTCGGACTTGTCGATAGGCTTGCAGCGCCGGCATATATTGCTCCTGCTTGAAATGCGCGGACGCAATAAACTTCAGGCAATCTGCATAAATCGCCGGATTGGATCGTGGCCTGCGCGGATCAAGCAAATCCATCGCCTCGGAAAACGGTTGAATGCTTCTTTGGTATTGCTCTCGCCCAAAATACGACAGCCCGAGATAATAAGTGCAGACCCCTCGTGTGCTGTCATCGCTAATCGTTTGATACCGTTCTTCGGCCTGACCAAACACCACGGCGGCAAAATCGTACTTTTCTTGATCGTAATAACAGTGCGCTTTTAGCTTCAGGCAAGCAGCCGCCATTTTCGGAGACCTGATTTTTTCATACAAATTTTTAGCGGCGTCAAAGGCTTCGATGGCCTGGTTGTACCGGTCAGCTAAATAGAGAACGTATCCATAATTATAACGGCAATCCGCTTCCAATTCCGGATCTTCGACGTTGTTGTCTTGCAAAATGCGAATGGCCCTTTCGTATTTTGCCATGGCAAAATCGAGACGGTCCGTCTTGTAATAAATCTTGCCTTGCAAACTCATGCACTCGACAAGTTGACGAAAATAACTGATCGATTGATAAAGCGGGATTGCTTTTTCAAGCTTGGATAAGGCTTGCTCGTAGGCGCCAATGTCCTTATCCGCGTATGCCAGCCGCCGGAGGGAATCGGCGTGCGCCGCTTTTTTTAGATCTTGCTCTTGCGCGGTTTCCGCTAAAGGCAAGAAAAATGTATTCGAGAAGTTGCGGCTGGCAGCTTCACATATAGGGGGAGAGAAAAGAAAAAGCCAAACACCCAACCAATGCCGCAGCCAAAAGAACGAAATGAGAGTCGGGGTATTTCTCATTTTTTCACCTGCGTTATGACGTTCCGAAATCTGAATTTATTTAGGCTATTAAATTGGTGTTCCAAAATGTCAATTTCTAATGGGGTGTTGAGATCGCCACGTGAAGAAAAGCCCAAATGAATATAACTTTTTTGTTACAAACGCGCAAGGGCTTTCTTTAAAAAGCTTGCAACGTTTTGGCGGCGAAGCATTCTTTTTTATAGTATTGCGCCGAAAAAATATCCTTGGCCTGATGCAGGGCAGGCACGACCGAGAAGATTTTTAGCCTGGTTCGTTTGTCCCGCCGTGGCGGGAGCAGTCTGCGTTACGAAAAACAACGATAATAATCTGACGATACAGGAGTCGATATGGCTGAACAACGCATGAAATCATACGAAATGATTCCGGAACGGTTCAAGAAACGCTATCTTGATTTTTACGACGAGCTTTACCATCCCGAGCGCAGCGTGCTCGATCTGCGCACCAAAGAGCTGGTCGCCATCGCCGCGTCGGTGACTGCCGGTTGCCAGGGCTGTTTTCGGGGGCACGTTCTCAAAGCCGTCCGCGCCGGCGCGACGCGCGAGGAGATTGGGGAAGCGATCAGCGTTGCCGTCGCCATTAACGCCGCCGCCGTGGTGGATCGCACGGATATTGCCAATGAGAAATTCGACCTCGTCCGCAAGTTGTGGGAAAACGGCGCGGACAATTTGGAAGATGCCGACAAAACCACGCCCTGAGTCGGACGAGTTAGAAGCTTTAGTGCGAGGCCAAACAGTTTTCGATAATTGCGCCCTGACTGATAAGAATCTGATGGATTATTATTAGTTGGGGCGGCAAATTTTAGGTCACATGGGGAGTGCCGAAACAACTCTTCTGCCTGCCCTAAACAGTTCCATCCCTTTCTCAAACATGTTGCTTCTCTTTGTTCGCACGCGCCTGCGCTATTACCGAAATTATTTGCGCTATCATTTCGACCGCATGGTGTGGCTTGAGATCGGGCTGATTGTGACTATTCTGCTCTTTTTGACTGTGCGGTCACCGGCGGATATCGGCTATAGCTTAAAGTTCCTGCGAGCAGAAGATTTTCCTTTGCGCTTTGCGGAACATTGGGTTGCACTGTTGCCAATTTTTTATCTCGTCGCCGAAGCTTTGGCGCTGGTTACGCTGCGCCCCACCGGCGAATGGCAAATTCTCGGCGCGCTGCCGATTGATAAGACGGTTATTGCCAAATATCATCTGCTTCGTCATCTTGGCAAAACCGCCGGTTTGTCGTTGCTCGGCACCTTGCCGTTTTGGATCGGAAACGATAGCGCATTCGTAAAAATCTCGCGCGGCCTTTTCGCGCTCGGCTTTCTGATTTTGCTGCAATTCACCGCATTCGCACAGGCTTATACTCTTCGCAATGTCCACAAGAAAACTTCGCGAAAATTCATGCGCTGGTTGGCGGTGGAAGCAGTGATTATTTTAGTTCTCATTAGCGGCGCACCGTGGCTGCAGAGTATGTTCGTTGGCGCAACAAGCCACGTGCTCATTGCGGTGCTGCCAACTTGGAGCTTGGCGCTTGCGTTGCTATTTTACCTCCGCCGCACTTACGAGCCGGGATGGATCGAGACCCAAACCTCACAAGCGAGCGAGAACATTATCAACCGGCCTCACGGGATTGCATTGAGCAATATAGTGGGGTTGACCGGAGCGCTCATCTTGCACGACGTGCAGTTCTTGTGGCGTCGCAAACGTTCGATATTCGCCTGGCTTTTGTTGGCCGCAATTATACTCGCCGCGGCCGCTTTTGCGCAAGAAAGCGCCGAAGCCGCTTACGCGAGCAGCATCGTTCTGGAAATCATCTTCAGCCTTTTGCTCATCAACGCCCTGCTTGTTTTATTTGAGCGCGAGGTGAAAACCGTTGGTTTGATCCGTTCGTTGCCCATCGGCGCTCGCAAGCTGTGGCGCTCGCGCTGGCTGTTGACAGCGGCGTTCATCGTCTTGCCAATGCTGTTGCCGATTCTCATCATTCCATTCAAGTTTAATGCCGGCGCCGGTTTTTTCTTTTTTCTCGCCATGGCCATCGGCGTTCCCGCGGTGTTTGCAGCGCTGTATTGCAATGCCGGTTTCGGCTTATTTCCCAACACCAAGTATTGCAGTCTGCTGTTGAATATTTCGCTCGGACTGATGATTCTGTTTTGGTTTTACATGCCGTTCGGCACGATCTTACTATTGGGAATAGCGGCGCTGTGGATTGGCAAGTCACAAAGACATTTTCAATTTATGGAAATACAGTAAGCGGATTAAGCAGATCGAGCGGATAGGATGGTGCCGATATTGAACCACGAGCCTTGTGGTCGGCAACGTTTTTTTGTTTTGTCGCTTCATCTGCTAAATCCGCTTGATCCGCTTGCAAACAACTGATGCTTGGACATGATCATCGTCAAAAACCTCCGGAAAGCTTTCGAACGCGTGCAAGCACTCAAAGACGTTTCCTTCACCGTGGAGAAAGGAACGTTATGCGGTTTGCTCGGCCCGAACGGCGCGGGCAAATCGACGTTGTTCAAAATCATGATGGGTCTATTGGAGCCCGATGCTGGGGAGATCGAGCTGGTCGGGGCGTGCCTGGCGTTTGGAGAGAGTGAATACAAGCGCAAAATCGGTTACGCGCCGGAAACCGCGATTCTTTATGAATATTTGACTGGAGGCGAATTTCTCAATTTTATTGCCGCTGCCAGACAAGTTTCAGCCGCAAGGCGTGGAGAAGAAATTCAACACTGGCTGGCGTTTTTCGATCTCACCGCCAAAGCCGACGAGCTGATCATCAACTATTCCCACGGCATGCGCCGCAAGATCAGCCTATCGGCGGCATTTCTCGGCGCGCCGGAAATTCTGCTGCTCGACGAGGCCACCAACGGCCTCGATCCCGAAAGCAGCTTTCGGTTGAAAGAGTATTTGCGGCAATTTTGTGATCGTGGCGGCACGGTGCTCTTCTCTTCGCACATCATCGAGACAGTGGAACATTTGTGCGACCGCATCATTATTCTGCATCGTGGCCAGGTGCTGCGCGAGATGGAAAGGAACGAGTGGGAAGAATTACGCCGGCAAGGCTCATCTTTGGAGCAGGCGTTTATTAAATTAGTCCGAACATAAAGCAAATTCGGAAGGAGGTTTTTAGCCCACTGAAATGGAAATTCCACAAGAAATTTTAAATTTTATTTCAGTGACTTTTCCCACGGATTGAAGAATCCCACCGATTTTACAGCCAATCCGTGGGGTTCTTCAATCCGTGGGGCGGAAGTTAAATTCTTTAATCATTTGCTTGTTTAAAGCGAAACCTCTTCGGAGATTGTCACTTCAATTTTTTTCATTTGAGTGCTTTTCATCCTGCGCAGTTTGTTTGATATATTTTGTGTACTTCGTATCAAAACTCATGCGCTCAAACTTGGGGAAAAAGTAGCCGGACTTTTTTAGCTGTTGATAATCTTGATTCACCCAATACATGATCGCCATCACCGATCTGAGGCTGACCGCTCCAGCCGTTGCCAGTTGCCGATGGGAAAGGTCGCGCCACGGCAACAATAAATTCTGCCGGTTTTCTCTCTCTCGGCCCGGCGTGAAATAATAAGCCATGTAAGCCGCATCCAAAATTCCTAAAAACAAAGACCATCCCACCGCGGCTTTTCGAGAGACGGTGGGATCATCCTTCATCATGTACCAAGACGCCAAGCCAGGATTAAGCAGGTTCCATCCCATAAACGGCAAAAAGCTTTTGCCGGGCAGCGTTTTGTCATAAAGCGGCGCATTTTTTCGTAGCGCAATTTCTTGCGTCACGGCATACAGAAAGAGCCGCAGATAGTTGCGGTCCAATTCTTTCATCATCTTGCTATATCGGGGAATGCTATCCGGTGCAAGAAACCAAAAACCTTGTGCGGTCAATTGCATGGCGGAATCAAGCGGGGCCAAATGTACGAGAATGCGATATTGGCGTGCATCTTGCGGGTAGCTGCGGATGATCAAAACTTTGTCACAGGGTGGATTCACTACCACGGAATCATAGCTCATTTTTAATGCGGCCGCTTCGATGATTTCCGCCAGCGCCGGCGCTTTGAACCCGAAAACGAGTATCTGCTCTTTGGGCTTCTCTCGCAACTTTTCCGAAATAGAAGAAGGTTGCGCCTGAATTGCAGGCGCTGCACAAACGATGATCACAATGACGGCATAACACAAATTTATTTTTCGCATACCGAATTAGTTATAGCTTTCAACACCCGGGTATGCGGAATCGAGGCTTTATTTGCCTAAAAAAATGCTTGCTATTCTGCAACAATTGCATTACAATTTTAGACGTTTTGTGCTACCGCGATTTTGGGTTGAATCACCCAACCCGCTTTTTTGATCCAGTTCACGTCAAAGCAAGGAGGAAGGATGCGTGATCTCACCAAGATGCTGCTCCTTTTGGCCGTCGGCATTATTGGCGGCATGCTGTTGTTCAAATTCACTTGCGCCGGCGACCCAAAAACCGACGAGCTGATCCGACGCAACGAGCAGCTCATTCGCCGCGTCGACTCGCTCGAGGCCATCAACCGGCTGCGGCAAGGCCGCATTGATTCGCTGCAGCGAGTAGACGCAATCAACCGAAGGCGCGCGGATTCGCTGGCGCTGGCCATTCGTGAAAACACTCGAATCATCACCAGAATCGTGAGGGACCTCAATGTTTACAAAGGCACACCGACTGATCTTTTGCGCGAGTTTAATCAGCTTATTCGTGACCCCCTGCCTCCGCTCCCAGACACGAGTCGTGCCCGATAGCGTGTTGATGGTCATCGACACCAAAGGCGACACCGGCTTCGTGGTTCCCATTCGCGCGGCGGAGAGATTGAGCAACGTGCGCTTCGGCGTTCTGCCCCGCGTTTTTGATTTGTGGGGCCAACTGGAGGCGCAAAACAACGTGCTCAACAGCCGCGTGACAAATCTCGAGCAGCAGTTTCAAGAAGCCACGCGGATTGCCGAGACCCGCAAGCAGGAAGTGGATGAGCTGAAAAAAGCACTCGGCGAAACCGAAGGCGCGCTCAAGAGAAAGAACTTCGGCCTCAAATTCTTTCGCGGCACCACCGTGGTTTTTGCTATTGCAACGGCAACTTTGCTCATCATCAAATGACCGGCAAGGAGCGCTTCGGTTTTGCTCTAGGAAACATTTTATTTCATGGCAACCGCACCCGAATTTACCAAAGCGCAGCAAAAACGCGCTCCGGTTGAAGCAAGCGAACAGGAAAAATTTCTTGCAATTCTCAACAATCGCGGCAAGTCGGATACAGCCGACAGCCTGCCGGCGCGGCGCAACGGCTTCGTCGTTTTGGTGCATGGCGCGAAGAGCCTCAAAAGCATTCAATCGCTCTGCTTTTCTCCCGAACAAAGCTGGAATACTTGTCTGACCGCGCGCTATCGGCTCCAACCCGATGCCGTGCTCGGAACATTGCTGGCCGCGTTTATCGCTGATCTCCGGCAGATTCAGCGCGGTGAGTCAAATGGCCTTTTGGGTGAGATTCAGCCCGAGCCGGTGGATTCGGTGTGGCAAAATCTTTTGAGCGGGCCGTTCAGCAGTCTTATTGCTGAATGGCCGGAAGAGCAAAAGGGCAATTTACCTCGGGAGCAGCTTGATAAATTATGGGAGATTTTATCCGACGGCACAACACTCGCATCAGGAAGGCGCTTGGTGCTTTTCGGTGAAGTTAACTCGAAACTCCCCTCGGAAGAAAAATTTTTCGAGAAACCGTCTTCTCGCCCCAAAGCTGCGGAGTCGAATTTTCAAACGAACCCCTCAGCGGCGAAAATCTCCGAGAGTCCCGATATTGAAGAATTGGAGTGGAGGCAAGCCACGGAGGCGCTATTTCAACGGCTTCCGGAGCGCGTCGGATTCGCGTTCTCGGGTGCGCCGAAAGATTTTCATCTGCCCACCAATGATCCGCATTTTCTCGAAATCAATTTGCCAACCGACGATTCGACAGAGAACGAGGAGCAACAGCGAGATTTTAAAAGCCTGTTGCATGAATATTCACAAAGCCGCAAACTCGGGAAACCTTCATACACGATCCGTTCCGAGGAAGGTCCGGACAACGATAAAGTTTTTACAACCGAGGTGAGACTTCAAGACCGCGTCGTGGGTGTGGGCGTCGGTAATTCCCCAGAACGAGCCGAGCAAAACGCAGCACAAAATGCGTTTGGTAAATTACAAACGGAACGGCTCTATAAATACATACTCCCACCTATTCACACTGATCGGGTCGCGCGCGAAGATCGCTTGGGGATCAACGCTTATGCCGAAGCACTCGGCCGTTTTGTGCTGCACCCGCAAACGCAAGCGCCGCTCACCATCGGCATTCACGGCCCGTGGGGAAAAGGCAAATCCTCGTTCATGGAGCTGATCGACATTGCGCTGGTCAAATGGACGAATGCCAACCGCAGCTCGCAAACGCCAACATTGGCGGATTTGCAAACGGTGATCGAGCAGAAGCAAGCAGAGGCCGAAATCGCCGGTGAAAATGAGCTGGCGCAAATTACGAGCGATTTGACGAGCGCCATCAACCGGCGTGAAAGTTTGTGGCAAGACATGCAGCGCGCGGCAGAAAAAGAGCTGCTCACCGTCCGTTTCAATGCCTGGCAATTCGAGGATGCCAAACAAATTTGGGCCGGACTCGCCAGCGTCATTAGCGAACGCCTGGAGCGCGCGCTGTCCTGGCCGGCGCGGATGCGGATGCGCGTCGTTTACGCGTGGAGAAAGCATCGCGCCGAACTGCTGCTCAATTTGTTCCTGCCAGTGGCGATTGTTTTAGTCGTTGGCATTTACTTGCTCTCAGGCGGCGCGGCAAAATTCCAAAGCCTGACGAGTGAAAGCGCCGGCAAGGATTTGCCGGCCCTGGGTGAGCTGCTGAAAATGCTGCTGCCGACCGGGTCAATTCTGTTTTTGCTCTGGCTCATCACGTGGCGCACCTTGAAAGTTCTGCAGCCGGTCAGCGCGCGCGTTTTGAATTACATCGAGCTTCCCAGCTATCGCGAGCAGATGGGCTACCAACATCGCGTCATGAATGATTTGCGTTTCGTGTATAACCGGTTTCGGGCGCCGCGGCCGAAAGTAGTGATCTACATCGACGACCTCGACCGTTGCTCCGAAGAGAAGATCATGGAGATCTTGCAGGCGATCAATCTCATTCTCGGCAACAGCGAGTTTTTCGTTTTTCTCGGCATGGATACGGAGATGATTCATCGGGCGATTCGCGTGCACTATCGTCAGAACCAAGCCGACGAGCCTTTGCCTGTTGATTTTCCGGAAAACTATCTACGCAAGATCGTGCAGCTTTCTTTTCATCTGCCGGAGACGCCGCCGGAAAAACGCTTCACGCTGGTGAGCACATTATTCAGCGCGGCGGCGCGGCACGAACTCGAGCAACAGAGTTCACAGAATGAACATGCAGATAATCCTCAAACAAATCAAGGGGAAACGGTAACTGATGGGTTCCTGCCTTTCGATCTCATGCTGTTGCAGAAACCCATACGACAGGAATTGAAAGAGGTGGAAGATACCGCCGAGGAGCTGGCGGCGTTTGGCGATTATCAGGAGTTTTTGGAGGACAATCCGCGCGAGATCAAACGGCTGGTCAACGTGCATCGGCTGGTAAAAATTATTCTGCAACGCGAGGGTATCTCCTGGCCCGCTGAACGGCAGCGCAAATTGATCAAGTGGCTGATCTTTTGCGCGCGCTGGCCGGAGCTGCTCGACGATCTGTTGACGGAAGCGAAAACAGACCTCGCCGCGCCCAATCCTTTGGATCAAATGCTCGACAAGCTGGCGATCACTCCCGACGAGGCCAAGGCGTTTCAAGAGATCAAAGCCTTTGTCTGCCATTTGGATATTTTATCGTCAGCGGATATTGACGCAGACTTCAGCCTCGCCGCTCAAATTTGCCAGATGGTGCGCGAGTCGCCGGCGCCGCTGAAAAAAGCAGCGCGACAATATGGTTACCAAAGCTCGACGCCGGGTGACGCGCGAAAAGGCTGAGAATAAATCATCAGGCCAAGATATGCAAGCACCATGAATGATGCTAGATTTCAAGGCCGATTTATCGGCCTTTCATCTCTTAGCTGTGGGATTCATCCCACAGCATTATTTGACGTAAAGCATTTTCTTTGCCGCCGTAAATGAACCGGTGTTGAGGCGATAAAAATAGACGCCGCTTGGCACGGTGCGCCCGCGCTTATCCAGCCCATTCCAAATTTGCACGTGATAGCCCGCCGGTTTTTGCTCGTGACCGAGCAGCACGGCGATCTCTTCGCCGAGAACGTTGAAGACCTTTAAAGTCACCGCACTGGAAACCGGCAAGCCGAAACGGATGGCGGTGGCGGGATTGAACGGGTTGGGAAAGTTTTGGCCGAGCTCAAAATCGAATGGAACTTGATTGATGCGCAGATCGTGACGCTGAAAGAAATCCGGCTTGCCGATGGCTAAACGCAATTGTTTTTTCAATGTGGCACTGCCGGTAGGAAAAGTATAGGCAGGGTTTTGCCGAAGATTTTGTGAAATGGCAAGATTGTCGTCCATGAGATAAACGTCAAATTCAGGCGGAATCGACTTTACGCCGTTAAAAATAATTTCCGTTGTCGCGTTGAGTACATTTGTCGTTACCACAAAATCCCAAACTTGCCCATCCTGAAAAGGAGAACGAAAATCCGTGGTATAATGATCCGGATATTTCTCCCAATCGCGATGGGGAAAATAGAGTGCGACATATTCCCCAATCACTGGCGGCTCGGGTTGGTCCTGCACGTCCCAATCGTTTTGGGAAGAGGTGTGAATACCCAGGAAGTTAACGTCGTCTCTGAACCCTTGACAATCAACCAAAATTTGTAATGCCCATTCTGTGTTTGCTGTTTTTGAGCCAAGCGCAGGATGCTCAAATTGGGCCAGTCCTGCCGATGATTCCTTGGCAGGAATAGTCAATGTTATGGGATTTGATGACGGATTTTTGATAAAATAGCCATTCCACGGCAATAGCACATCCACGATTTCGTAAGTATCTTTCTCCGGATCGCGTCGAGACGGCTTCGCAATGCCTTGAGGATTTCCACTGGCCGCCATAATGCTTTGCCATGGCACCGGAAAAGCGAAAGGATGGCCAACCTGATTCCATCCGGACAAGGGATCATTCGTTAGACTGGGTTCAAGCGTTATTTGAAAGTCTTGGAGACGAACAGATTTACCCGTGGTGATATCAAAACCGGCTTTGCGGGAGACGAGCCAAAAAGCTTTTCCAGGCTCGAATTGGCCGACGGGATCAACCAGGAATTCGCCATTTTTTTTGTCGCGTGAAAGCCAGCGGAACAAACGCCAGTTGGTTGGCTTTTTAAGATCATACGAACCAAAGTCATCTACCAGGAGAGAATCAATGCTTCCGTCATTTCCCAAAAACTCGAGCGGGACAGAGATCATTTGGTAACGCGGCCGCTCCGGCGTTGAGGCCGTGATTGGCCGCGAATAACTGACCACCTGGATCGAAACGAATTGCACCAGCGAAGCGGCCCGGTTCATTTTGAATGAAGCATCGAAGGCTTCGAGGTAAAATTCAAATCCTTGCAGTCCTTGGTCTTGTCCCGCCGGCCACGGAATCTTGGCTTTAAAAGTATCATTAGTCGCCGGCGTCATGCCAATCGCCGGATTAAAGGAACTTTTGCCGGCCAAGCGATGGTATAGCTTCGCTTCTTTGATCCCACTTGCGTCCGTGATGATGGCCGAGATCGGGACGTCTTTTCCCTGCTTGCCCGTCAACGAAGAAGGAAGCACTTGAATAGGGGGCGGCGTGTCGTCGGGCTTGAAAATGGTGAAAGCCTGGTTCGATTCGTCTCGAACAGTTGGCTTGGTAACGCCGGTGATTCTGATCTTGCAACTCGAGGAATTGATATTCGTTGGTGGTGCCCAATTGAAAGTGCTGCTGGAGGCGTTGGTCGCGGAACTGATTGGATTCCAGCTTGCTCCGTTGTCGATGGAAAACTCGATTCGCACTTGGCTCAAATAATTGGATTCCCATCTTATGGTTTGCATTTTCCCGCCTTCCAAAGCTTCGCCGCCGTTGGGCGCGGTGATCGTCACGTTTCCTTGCGAGTATAAAAGATTGCCGCTCTCGTTGCCGATGATCCAACAATTTTCGAGATTAAAATAGAAAACTTTAAAGAAGCGGTCCGTAACCGGCGCCGCTTCCAAGATCCATGCGTTTCCGCCGTTTTTAGTATGAAGAATCAAGCCGTTCTCGCCGACAGCGACGCCGTTATTGTTGTCGATGAAAGAAAGTCCGAACAGTTTGGCCGTAGTGCCGGTGTTTTGATTGGCCCACGAATTTCCACCCGAATTCGTGACGAGAATGTTGCCCGCATCACCGGCAATCCAACCCGTGCTCGACGAAACAAAATACACGGCGTTTAAATTGACGTTCGTCGGACTTGTTTGAGCGCCCCAAGTTGCGCCGGTTGAAGATCCGTTAGTGGTATGAAGAATCGTGCCCTTTTCACCGACTGCCCAACCAATGTCTCTATTGACAAAATCAACGCTAATCAGTGTGTTGGCGCCGATATTCTTCGCATTCCAACTCACCCCGGTGTTGGTGGTGTAAAGAATCGTCCCTTGTGTGCCGACGGCCCAAGCATGTGTGCCGGTTTTCAGAAAGAGCTCGACATCCAAAAACGAAGCGGTAACACCGGTCGATGTGGTTGGCACCCAGATTCTGCCGCCATCTATGGACTTCCAAGCCTGTCCGGAAGAGCCAACCATGAGACCGGTATGACTATTGGCGACTTTGAAGAACTTTAACGCGAACGCCGTGCCGGAAATGCTGGCGTTGACGCGGCTCCAACTCTTGCCACCGTCCGCCGTGATGAAGACGGAATCTTGCGTGCTCAAAATCCATCCGTTTTGTAGGATCGTGCCGGTCGTGTCAAACTCAATATCGTACAGGTTATTCCTGGCGAAGTTATGCGTCCGCACCCATTGTGCGTCAACAGAGTTTGGCATAAAAATCGACCACACGAGCAGCAAAAGAAATAATCGTTTCATGTGCTGGGGTCCTCGATCTTAAACTATTTCGCCAAAACAACAGACACGCCTGCTGTTACGAACAAATTGTGGCTGGTGCCTGTGCCAAAGGCATTGAAAAGGATATAGTCTTTTGCAGCGACCGTAAACGCCAAGTGGTTGGATGAGCGCAATTTGATTCCACCTCCTACATTGATTGAACCACCACTGTGGGTAGAGGAAAATTTCTTAAAGCTCACCCATCCCCCACCAACGCTGAGATATGGAACAACGGCGCCGCGGCTCGCCAAATCGAAAGCCAGGTCGCCATCGGCTTGCATGATTACGCCGTGCGTGCCCAAACTATCTTCGGTCGGTGTGAGCCCAATGCGAGCTTCCAAGCCCAATCTCGAAGTCAAGTGAGTGGCCAGTTGCACGCCATACGTGAGCGCATCACGGATCGGGATTTTCTTGGCAAAATACAAATTTCCGATATAAGGTTTAACAGCCAGCGTGTAGACCATCGTTTCGTCCACTAAAGGTCGTAGCGGAAACCGTGTCTCTTTATAAGATACAGTCACTATCGGACGCGGCCCGGCACGAGGCACAATGACGATTTGGGTGTAACTGCCTTGCAGATCGTCATCCAATTCACCAATCAACTCCCGCTTGCCCGAAACCTCGATCTTGACGTGCTGCGCCTGGCCGGGAATGAAAAAATTGCCAAAGCGATCCCTTGGCGTGAACTTGATTTCAAAAGTTTTTGTCGAGTCGTTTTGAGACAGAAAACCAATATCGAGCCTGGAAGCGCCCCATGTGCTATCGATCTTCGGCTCAACCAGAAGGTTTTGCAGGTGCTCTCGGGTAAACGCTTGGCCGGTCGGCGTTTTGCCATCGACCAACAAGCGGGAGCGATAGAGCCCGGGGCGAGAAATATTCTTCAACGCATTCCCGAACGTCCCGTCATTTTTGCCGTTGTCGGTGTGTTCGCCATCGTCGAAGAGCTTGAGCCTATCGGTTTGGAGGCTCGGCGGCGCGATCTTCTTGAACTGGCGCAGATAGTAAGATTTTTTGTACGTATCAGAGGCTTCGCCCGGGAATTTGATGCTCTTGACATACTTCAGCTCGGCAGCGCTCAGTTTGTGCGCGGCATACCAATTCCCCGGCGCCATCGAAGGTTTGGCGATTTCGACTTTCATGTTGACATTTTTCAAAATGGTTTCGCCGGCGATTGCCCGAAAAACATATCGCAGGGAATCGCCGGTAAAGATGATTCCGTGTGACGAGAGCCGATCGATATCGATTTTTAATGCCGAAGGGCCGCCAACGAAATAATCGGTAAGCTGTTCCGTTTCCGGCGGCAAATTCGCGCCGTCGATAATCAGCCGCCAAGTGCCCAAGTTCGCCTGCAAAAAATTCGGATTGATCACGTACATCATGTAAGCAGACCTGTCTATAAAGGTGACTCCGCCAAGAGATGCGGCATTTTGCGGCGTGATCGTGAGGTTCGGCGTCTGCAGTGTAAAGACAACTTTATTCGAATCAACGGGCTCGTGCCAGGAAGTGATAAAATAAAGTTGTTCATCGTAGTTGGTCACTTCGACATTGAAGGTTTTAACCGTTCCACGCCGCATTGTAAAGACGGGATCAGAAACTGTGGAATAGCAAAGCGCATTGAAAAATGTGGTAACCAAAGTATTAGTAAGGTTTTTGGGAAGTAGGGCATCGGAATTGAAAGATTCGAGTGACGTAATCGGCCCGCCCTTACAATCCGTATCTGTAGTAATCGTGGTAAGCAAAGTATAATCCGTTTCAGATACGCCGCTTTGGCCGATTCCGAGCGCAGCAATTTTTACACTTTTCGTGCCTTTCAAATTTGCCGCAACCGTATACGGGTTCATGACGCTGCCATGGTCACTTCCATCGGTCAACAAAAAGAGAATTCTGCCGGTATTAGCAGGAAGCGCACCGGGCCACTGCGTATCTGCCAATTGCAGCGCATCCCCAATTGGTGTTCCATTCCAGCGTGAGGTGATTTGGTTAGGGGGTGAACCCGGACACGCGGCTGTCGCCACAAGCGGGCCGCTGCCTAAAATATTGTTGAATTCGCATTGGTTCCAGGCGCGCAGATTGGCGCTTATGAATGCACCTCCGGTTCCTTGAAGCAAAACGGGAGTCGCGCTTGCCGGAAATGTGGCGCCCGGAAAAATGCCAACGGCAAACCTCTTCGTGCTGGTTGGAACCGGGGGAATATTTTCCACAATATCACCCAGCACGGGCAAGCATTGTCGTACATACCACAGTCTTTGCCAAGACGATCCTGCTGCGGGTGGATACGGTGGATTGCCAGGACTGCCTGGATTTCCCGGTCCGATTTGCGGGCCGCCGAACACACTCACGTTTGTCCCATCCAATGACCACTCCATGCTTCCTGATACATCGATCAGGAAGATGAATTCCATCGTGGCGGGAAATTGTGCCTGCAACGGTGCCGCGAAAAACCACAGAACGAGAAACGAAAACGTCGTTTTCGCGTTGAAAGATTTCATGATGTAACCCTTTCTTTGAATTTTTGGAACACAAACAAAATTTTTATTTAACCAAAACACAGCATGATTCGCTTATTGTCCACCCGGTGGACCTGGAGCCGCCTCGAAAGTTTTTTCATCCGCGGTAGCTGGTTTTAGCAAAAAATATCCGCCTCCCCCCAGCGCCCCGATTTCCGACAATAAAACCACCGGATCGCGATACAGCCGCTGCCAAACCGAGACGTACTTCTGCCGCTCCCAGCGCGTTCGCAATTTCATGTTCCTTAGCCAACCATCGACGATCGACAGCACCAAACTCATCGGGCGCGCATAGCCTTCGCCTTCCACCGTTTTGACGGACAAGCCGATCATGCGACCGTGTTTGTCAATCAACGGTCCGCCGGAATTGCCGGGAACGATCTTGGCATCGAAGACCAGATCTTTTTCTTCCAGCCGCGTAATGAGTCCTCCGGTTTGCGTCAGCGCGTCCGATTCCGGAAAACCAAAGGCCGCGACTTTTTGGCCGGGCTTCACCCCGTCGCTGCGATTATATCGAATCACGGCAGCATGGGAAACCCGAGCGCGGGTCACAATCAGAGCAACATCAATGGCCGAATCAAACCATTTCGGTATGGCTAGCGCTGGAATAAAGAGCGAATCAAGCCCGATTTTCACTTGAAGATCGCGGTGAAATTCCAAAGCGATATCCGGGTCACGCTCGCGCTCGTCAAAATTGCTGGCAACGACGTGGCAGGCCGTCAAAATCACGGCACGACCTTCCGGCGTCAACCCCACCACGGCGCCGCTGCCGACTTTGTTGCCCTTTTCAGCAATAATCTTGACCACGACGGGTGCGACTTTATTGTAAACCTTCGCCGGCATTTCCGTCAACGGCGCTTTTTCTTGCGGCGTCTGCGCCCGGCTACAAATGTTGGAGAGCAGAATGAGCCACAGCACTGCCGCCGCAACGGCCGGTTTGATTAAACGTATGCACTTACGCATTATCATACTCATCTTTATTGCGTGATTTAAATTGAAGAATAAGCGGAACAAGAACGGTCATGATCCATCCCATCGCCGTAATCACCACCGAGGTCCTCGGGTTTTCCGTAATCACGGCCAAATATTTGGGCACCAGCTCGCTACGCAAAGCGCCACGGCCAATTTGCAAGCTTCGCAAGCGTCCCTGCGCCCGAACTTTCAAGCCGTTGCCGGATTCGGAAAGATCATAAATCATAAAGCGGTTCGGCTCCGGCGCGACTTCGAGATCGCCGAAGGCGTGCGAAGCAAAGGCGGCGCTGGGAAGCGGAAAGTTCCCTTTGACGGAAATGCTGTCGATGGTGGAAGCGTTGATGACTTCGCCGTGGTGATAAACATCTTTTGAAAAGGCCAACGCCTGAACGAGCTGCCGTGGAATAAACCGTGCGCCCTCTTCACCGGCGGCCGACGACTCCTTAAGGCTCGTTTGCAGCTCCCCGTTCTCACCGGCAACAGGCAAGGCCCGCGACAGATCGTGCAACTTCATTTTCACCGGACGGCTGAACAAAGGCGTGAGATCACGCTGCGCGCCATCGACCATTTTGCAAGCCTGAACGGAGACTTCAACGTGTGTCCCGAAACTGAGCGTTTGGTAAGGAGCTTGACTGCTTTCTTTCACTTCGAGATAAAGATTTTCTCCCTCGCGCTCGAAACTGATTTCGCTGCCCGAATCACAAACGGCATTCTGCAGCGAAAGGACGGAAGTTGCAGATCGAAAAGTCACCCTCCCTTGTCCGGGATCGGGAGAGATGGTTAACGGATTCTTGAAGGCCGCGCCGGCTGCCATCGTCTCGAGAGAATCGAGCCACAATTCTATCGGCTGAAAATTTTTCAAGCTGACGGCGCTTGCCCATAGCGCCGAGTAGAGCAAAGGAATTTCTTCGCCGCTGCCGATTTCAGGCGGCAGAGAAAAGCTGATGCGCCTGGCAAAGACCTCAAGCTCGATCATCGTGCTTTTCGGAACAGCCGACAAGACCGCAAAAGTCATCGCCCCAAAAAACAGCGTCACGAGCACGTAAAATAAAGCGCGGCGCCAGGACGGCCGGGGTTTCTTTGCGGCACTCGTGTGCTTCACTTCGAAGAGCGTGCCGTCGGAAGAACGCATGAACAAGACCGGGGTGCCCCATTCAAAGTGATTCGCGGCGGCAAAAATCGCCACTCTTGCTTCGGTAACGGCCACATCGACTGCCAGGCCATCGGCAATCGCCGCGTAAAATTCGTTGGCGAATTTTATGGCCGCCTCATCTGAAATGGGAAATTGCATGGCCACGACCGCCGGCAGGCCTTGCTGGACGAGGGTGGCCGCCGTCCCGACAAACGGGTTGGCCGCTGCGGCGCGCGCGCCTTTGCAGCTATTCAAGATCACGAGACGAAAGCTGCGGTGGTTGCTCAAAATGGCAGCGAGCTGGTCGGCGTACATGCGATTCGCCAATTCATTTTCATCTTCAAAAGCCAGCCAGCCTCTTTGGGAAGTCTCGTCAAAATCACCGTGGCCGATAAAATGCAAGATGTGATATTGAGAACGGCGCAATGCCTTTTGCAATTCCGCAACCGTGGCGGCTTCAAGCCAATCGACGGCAACCAGCCCGCCCTTCGTTAAATCCGCCAAGGCTTGGGATATTTTCTCCTTTTCCGCTTCGACTTCGAGCGGAGGTAGGTTCGCCGGACTCGAGATCACAGCGAGAATGCGGAGTGGCGGCGCGATTTTCAAAGGCGAAATGGCCTTGGGCATCTCGAGATAGCGCACAATCGGCGTTTGGCGGTTGAGACACAAGAACTGATTCGCGGCGGTATCGTACAAATATTCCCAGGGCAGAAGCGCTAATTCCGGCGCCTCTTGCAGGTGCAGCCTGACCCGCAAACCGCTTTCGGCTTTGGCGTTCACGAGCTCGAGGCCGCCTTTATAAATGGCGCGAATATCATTCTGAAAAACGGCCCCAAACAGATCGCCACCCAAGCGCTTGATGAGATCGGCATTCGCCGCTTCCCCAGCCGGCGATTGTTCGAGGCGGCGGATGAGCTGATCGGCCTCAGCAAAACTATGGAGCAGCGAAAACTTGTGCTTTGCTTCACCGGCAAAGGAGCGGGCCTTGACGTGAGGGAAGCCTTCCGCCCGGTAAAACTCTAAATCGAAGTTTTCATAATTTGTCTGGCTCATCAAAGCACTCCAATATTGACCCGAGGCAAGGCGCGGACGATTATCGCCGGCTAAAGCGCTCTTCTTGCAAGAGGTCGGCATGATGATAAAATTGATATTCCAAAATTACCGAAGGACGCGCTTTGAATTTTGCCTCGAGCAACAAGCTGTACCAGCCGCTTTTCACGGCAAGGCTATTACGGTCTTTGCCGCGCCACCGGACGCTTATTCTCTCATGCGCGCGCAAATCGCCAAGGGTATCGGAATACACCAGCTTGGGCATCTCGGTCCCGGTGGCGTAAATTTTATATGCCAATATGCTGATTTCATTCTGCGCCACAAAATAGAAATAATAGCTCACTTCCGCGCCTTGGGGCTTGACATAATAAAGCACGACCGGAACAATTTTTTGGTTGCGCGATCCTGCAACTTTGGCCAATGGAAAAAGGTCTTTGAGCGCGATGTTATAATGGCGCGGAATCTCGGGTGACCATGCAAACTGCTGAAGGCCCGAATTCCACTTGTTTTCCAAAGGCTCCATTTTATAGCGTTTTTCAAACTCCCAGACTTCGATGTTTAATTTGGCAGGATCTTTCAAATAAAATCCGAGATGGTATTGGTTCACGTTCTGCTGGGGCAAAGGTTCGTTGTTGGCAATCGTCGCTGCCACTAAAACCAATTTCTCTCCGGCGACAAGTTGGCTGGATATGATGATGCCTTCTTTCCGATCATCATACTGTTTGTAAGCGTACTTGTTGCCTTGCGCGTAAAGATCGTTCCCCATGTCCCCAAGCAAAAGGGCATCGGGAAAATATTGCGTGCCTCGAATCAGGCTTACCGCTAAGGCAAGCCCAAGAGCAAAAGTTTTCTGATTTCTCGTCATAGCAAACCTCCCATGAACAAGTCGATGAAGACGGCTACGAAGGTGAATTCACCCTCTAATATAGAGGACACAAATTAAGGGGAAATTTCACGCACTTGTTTAAAATTTTTTAACCGTGACTGTGCTGAAGACGAGAGGAAGGAAAATAGGGGAGGCCAACTCGTGGAATGGCAGGCTCTTACTAAGTAGAAGATGAACTGGATTGCTGAATGGCAAATAACAGAGCAGCAGCGATAAAGACGACCATATTTCCTCCTTAAAGTGAAAAACAAAAACGAGCTTAAAGTATTCAGGATCGAGCATCCAGGATCAAGCAACTATCCCTTCAACCCTGTCAACGTGATCCCTCTGATAAAATACCGTTGCGCGAAAAAGAACACCGCCACGATCGGCAGCATCACCACCACGGCGGCAGCCATTTGATATGGCCAGTTGGTGGCGTGTAGGGAGTGGAACATGGCGATGCCGACCTCCACCGTGCGCATGTCGTTCTTGCTGGTGACGATCAGCGGCCAGAGAAAATCTTTCCATGTTCCCATGAAAGCGAAAATGGCGAGAGTTGCCAGTGCGGGTTTCGAGAGCGGGAGAATAATTTTCCAAAAGATGGTAAATTCCGAAGCGCCGTCGAGGCGAGCCACATCTTCATAATCGCGCGGGATGGTGAGAAAAAATTGGCGCAGCAGAAAAATGCCCCACACACTCGTTAGCGTCGGGGTGACGAGGCCCCAGTAAGTATTCATCCAGCCAAAGGCATTGATGATGAGAAAAGTCGGAATCAAGGTGACAATGGCTGGAATCATCATCGTCGCGAGATAGAGGGCGAAAATTTTATCCCGCCATTTGAAGCGCAGGCGCGCAAACGCATACGCCGCCATCGAGCAGGTGAGAAGCTGCCCGAGCACCGAGCCGAACGACACGATCAGCGTGTTCAGAAAAAACCGGTCGAATGGAAGAAGAGTCAGCGCTTCCTTATAATTGCTCCATAAAAGCTTCTTGGGGATAAATTTCGGCGGAAAGCTGTAAACTTCCAAATCATCCATCAGCGAAGTGGCAAACATCCAAAGAAAGGGAACGAGCATGGATGAGGCGAGGGCGAGCAGGCAGGCGTAAATCAGGAAGCGGCCCCAAATTTTTTGAATCCGGCGAACCTCAGTTTGGCGCAAGTGATTCATGTCATGGCGTTGCTTCCTCTTCTGCACCCATTTCAATTCCGGTGAAAATATCCTGCACGGGCAATTCAAAGCCTGGCAAAAGTTCCGGCGCCGTCAGCTTGTCGCGGACGCTATAGTTGCCTTTCGCGGTGCAAACCAGCACTTCACGCGTGCTGGCAATCGCGACCCACACGATCTTGACGCCTTGCCGGAGGTACTCGTCCACCTTTTCCATCACCCGCATAAAGCTGTCATCAGGAGAAAGAATTTCGACCGCCAAATCCGGCGCCATTGGCAAAAAGCGAAAAAGGTCTTTCGGCAGCCGCTCTTTCAAAATAAACGATACATCCGGCCCGCGGGATTCGTGGCGCCGTTCCGGCCACAGGCGAAAGTTGGCGTCGCCACCAACCAAGCCGATCGGATGCACATCCAAATAATTTCCGATCTTTTTTCCAAGATTATTTTGAATGACGGCGTGAGCGAAATTTGGCATTTTGAATACCACCCTCCCGTTATAAAGCTCGGCAGGAAAAGGCAGTGAGAGCTTTTCCAGCTCATCGACGGTCACGTCGGTGCGCTGCTCGAGCGGCAACTTCTCACCAGTGCCATATCTATTTATGGCGGCATCTGCTTCTCGCATTTTCACCGGTGCGGTCAAAATCGAATCAGACATGAGCGTATCTCAAGACAGTTTGGTGATCTGGCGGCAGTTGCTTATGACAAAATATAGCGCATTTGTCAACAAATCGCAAGCCTTTTATCGTCCTGAACTTTTGACTGCAACCCTCAAACCGAATTTACACAGACCAATCTTCGATCACCAAGCCAGGCACTTTTTCAAAATCTGAGCGGTTGCGGGTCACCAGAATGTTCCCAGTGGCCAATGCAATGGCGGCGATCCGCAAATCGTAAATACCCGAGCGAATTTTTTGATGGCGCAATATAAATTCATACTCCCCACTCTTTGTCAACCTCCTCGCGGTAAGCCTTGATCTCTTGAAGGAAATCATCAAAAGTTGGGTCATTTTCCCACATGCCGGCAAATTTCATCCACGGGTGCTCGCCATTCGCTGGTTCAATCTGGAGGCTAATGATCTCGCCTTTCGCGAGCTTGTTTGTCAACTCTGCTTTGACTTTTTCCAGAGCTTCTTCTTTCGTCTGCGCCTCGACGACTAAATCCGCCCAACCGAGCACGGTGGCTGTGTAACCCTTTTCAGGGCTTGGCTGAACCAATACGTTGACAGTCATTTGACACTCCTGCGGTTGCTTTTCATTATTAAATATACGCAAAAACGGGCGAGAGCGTAAGGCAAGAAAACAAGAATTGCCACTTAACTGAGCCTAAACGTCCCGCACCCAAAGTGCGTGTGTTTCCCGATGTGCAGAATCGACGCGAGTTCGAGGTAAGGAATGAGCACTGCCGGAATGGGCACGTAGGTTTGCGTTCCGCTCCACGCGCCTGGCCAATTCGCCGGCGCGGGTTGGAGATTTTTGTGGAGAAGTTGGAAGCGCGCCGATTCTTCCAACGCGCGTTGGAGAGAAGCTTGCTCTCCGGCGTTCAAAATGGCCATCACGCCTTCGCGCGATTTGTGGCGACCGGAGATCAACCGGCTCACACGAGTGATGAGCGCCTCCAAAATAACGTGCAAAGTTTCGGGCGTTTCGTGCGATGAATGAAACGAACCGGTGCTCTCGCTCAGATCAAAAGTGGTCAGCCAATTCAAACGGCTGAAAGTCCGTCGCTCCGGCGCGGCGAACGTCAGACCCTCGGCCCATTGGATCGGCGTCGGGCGATAGCGCAAATCCAATCTGCCGTCCGTCACCAAAGGCTCCCACGTCGCACCTTTGGCCACATAAACGGCATTGATCTCGAAATGGCCCCAGAGCCGGTTGGGGCGATTCCATTGCGTCTCGGAAGTGTAACCGGCCTCCTCCATCGCCGGCAAAATCAGCTCGAGAAAAAGGCCGTGATCCGCGCTCTCGCCCAGCAACTTGAGCTCCCAAAGGATCAGTTCGTCTTTGCCAAAAGTTCGCTTCGAGGGATAAGGCAACAACACTGTTTCAAGCGGCCATGCCGCCGCCGGAAAGGGTTTCGTTACATTTTGATTTTTTGCCGAAATTTCTGCATGATACTCCGCCAATGGCGCCATCGCTTTGTGCCAAGGCGCAGCTTCCTGAGTCGCCAAGCGCTTTGCGATAATCGTTCCGAGAACGAGGGACAACTCGACGGGGAAATATCGGGACAGCGCGACTAACGAGCTGTTGGCCTTCCACACGATCAAGTAGCGCAGCAAACTAAATGGAATCGGGGAGGTCGGCATAGTCGGTCAACTCATATAACAGCTTGATGCGGCTTTTCGGCCACTGGCGAATGCGCCACGCCGCGAGCATGTCTTTGGCCTCCTGGTGCAATTGCCCGAGAAAGCGTCCCCAGTAAAATTGCTCTTCTTTGGGATTTTGCAAATCCAACAATTCGCGAAGCTGGCGCTGCTCCGCCGGATATAGCAACGCGCGGAAAACTTCCGTCATCTCGAGCAATCCCAAAAATTCCGCCGCTTCAAAATTGAGCAAACCGTGCCGGTCGCGCTCGCGAGGCTTCAAAAGCTGAAATGGCGATGAATAAAACTGAACGTGCAAGCGCTCAAGCTGCAAGCGCGGCTCATAATGAGCGGCGTAACAAAAAATGTCGCCCATGCTAATATTTCCTCTCATCCCCAGCGGCGGAAAGATTTGAATTAGCCCCTTGAGATCAGCGCCATGATACAGAATGAGGTTTTGCAGCCATGGCTTGAGCTTGCGCCGGCCCAGCATCACTAAAAAGCGATGCTCGTCGTGAACATAGCTGCCGACGAGGTGCTTGGTGGAAACGCCATCTCCTTCCTGCCATGATTTGGGCAAATGATTCACAAAACCCCAAACGATGACAGACTTGCGTGAGATGAAAGCCACGCGTTTGGCGCGCTCGACAATGGTTTTGCAAAATCGGCAATAGGATTCATCCGTTTCACAACGAGCATAGATATAACATCGCTCGCACGGGCCGTTCAGCGCCGAGAATGGCGCACCAATCTCTTGCTCATCCAATGATGAACGAGGCGGTTTTGCAAAATATCGCAGCGTGGCCAACAACTCCGCGCCGCTGGCGCAGCGCCGGAGCCAATCAAAGGTGTTGAGCATTCAAAGCCTTTTGCAATTCGGCGTGATGCGCAATGACGCCGGTATTCACCCACTCGCTTGCTTTGAGGGGCAAGCGCCAGGCCTGCTCACCTTTGCCGGTGTAACGATTCGCCCAATCGGTGAGAAAACTTTCCGGCTGAATTTGCAAGCGCAAGCTGCCGAACCCGACGTAACGGCCCGCGCCCATCTTGTGCGCCAGCTCCGGCTCCAACGCCAGACACCAGATCAATCTTTGCAGCTCTTGCTGCTCGAGATTCCAGAAGCGAACGGTGAAGCGAGATTTGGCACTAGGCAAAATGGCACGCATGTACGTCGCTTGCGCGGTGTCGGGGCGGAAGTCATCCAACTTCTGAACGATCGGCGCGAGCGGGGCATGTGGAAAGAGCCGCCATTCTTCGGCAATGTGCAAAATAGGAACTCTGCCTTTTTGAATTTGTTTCCACTCGCCGTCGATGAAATGCCACGAGCCGTAGGGATATGGCACTTTGAACCAGGCAAGCTGCGGCGATTCGAATGGGCCGAAGCTGAACGCGAGTCGTCCCATCAGTGCTTGGTTGGGACCGGTTCCCACGAAGCCAAACAGACTATCAACCGGATTGAGATGGCTGAGGTCCGAACTCGGTTTGATGGAATCGCTCGCAATGGTGTAAATGTGCCGAACCATGCCTTTGATGCTCTTGCTCGGCAGCGCATAAATTTTTTGTGCGCCGCGCTTGTCAGCCTCCGGCGGCGCCATCGCAAAAAAGTCGTGGCCATAAATCGGGCCGTCCTCGAGCACGGCTTTGAATGACGGCTCGCCGCTTTCCTGCACGCAGGCCGGCGTCAAAATTTCTGCGAGCAGCGAGAGTTCGCCGCAATAGCCGCTGAAAGCGCGGTGCGAAATAAAACCCTGGCTGGCCTTGATCGGCGCCGAAGAGATTTTTTTCTCGCCGGCAACGAGCGCATTCGTGGGCCGTAACATGCCGGCCGCTGCTTCCCCCGCCAGATTCAATTCGCGCCAGATGCCGTTTGACGCCAACGCTAGCTCGCCGAAAAGTTTTTTGCTGACGCCGTTGGGATTCGCGGTCAGCCAATTGATTCCCGCGATCGCGGCTTTGACCCAACCGAAGCCGCAAGTCTTTTCGCCGCCCAGCGGAATATCGCCGCGCTGAAAATCCTGCAGCAAATGCCCGAGCAGCGAAAAAGTTTCCAAATCTTTGTCATCGATATCCTGCATGTCGAGGCGGAGATTGAACGTCAGCTTGTCGCCGAAAGCGTAAAGATAATCGGCCTTCGCTTCTTCAATCGGCTGCGCGGTTTTCGGATCCATTCGTATGCCGTCCATGGCGCATCGCGCTTGCTCGAAGGTTTGCGGATCGGCGAGATAAGCGTCGGAGAAAAACACGAGGCCCCTTTCTCCTTGCGTGCCGAAGAGGCGATCCAGCTTTGCGTTCGTTTGTGGAGATTCGCCCCACAAAGTTTTCAGTACTTGCGCGGCGCGCTTGCGGAATGCGCCTTTGATCGTGCTGCCAGGAATGTAAATTTCCCAGCGGCCGGTCTCTTTTGACGACGGCGCCCAATTGAGCATGCGCATGAACATTTTATCATACGGCTTGCCATACTTGCGCGCGATTTCGCGATTGGCGACGCCGCCGGCGCGAAAGTCGGTGTTATAAGGCTGCGACAATTCCTGGCGAACGCGATCGCGGCCGGCCTTCAGCAGCGCGATTTGGTTGCGGTCGTTGCTAATGCTCTTGTTGAGATTCTTCGGCTGGAGCATGTGATGAAAATCGACGCGGCTGTGCGAGTCGAGAAACTCTTTCCACGTGGCGACGCGAATGCCTTCCGGCGGCGTCGCCGGATTTTTCCACTGTTGCTCTTTGATCTGCCCGTTGAGCAACATTTCCTTGATTCGCAGATGCTCTTCGCGGTTGGCAATTTCGGCGTCGATCCACGGATCGCTCCGCAGCATTTTGATCTGGCGATCGATCTGCTGATAAAGCATGGGCAGTATTCTCTCGCACGCCGGCGAAAGAATCTGCATGAGCGCCGCTTCGTTTTGAATTTGCGCAGCAAGGCGGTCGCCAAGTTGCGGATTGAAACCAAGACCGCCGGCAAGCTGGCGCCAGGCTTCGTGATCGAATTGTTGCATTGTCTGCTTGACCTGCGCCAAAACTTCGAGAAGCCGATTCGCCATGTTGGATTTTTTTCCGAGCACGTCATCGAGCGCGGCTTTCGCAGCGTCCTGGTTTGGAAACGGCTTGTCAACGAGCGGCTGCAAGCTGTCGAGTATTTTTTGAGAAAGCGGATGCTTGCCTTTTCCTAATTTATTGACCGCAGCTTTGGGAAATACCCAACCTTCAATTTCCCTATTAGATTGCTCGCGCAGCCAGATCGCCATCACCTTCGGCAGATATTCCGCCAATTTCTTTTTCCAAATTTCGGGGTTGAGAATCGGCCCGCCGATGCTCATCTCGAGCCGTTGGCGAATCGGCTCCGGCACGCTGCGCATGGCTTCGACGAGCAAGCGCCCTTCGATCGCAGCAAACGCGGGCACCGCGGGATCCAATTTGCCCCAGTTCCAGCCGACGAGCACGGGGTTTTCCGTATTGAAACGCAGGTTGATCGTCAAATGATTGGCGCGCTCGTGAACATGGGGCGGCGTCGCCGGCGCGGAGAGAGAAGTATTCATTTCGAGCCGGCAGCGTCCCAGCCCTTTGCTCTTGCCGGCGCCGAACCAGAAGCGGCCCGCTTGCAGCTCTTGCAAGACGTAATACAAACGCGCTGAATTTTCACCTTGTTTGAGCGCGGCGTCGTTCACTTCCATTTTGAGATCGAAAACCGAGTTGCGAAACAAGGTTTCATATTTATAATTGGCGTTGGCCTCGGCGGCCCAGCGATCTTCGTCCAATCTAATTCCCATGCGCAGATCAAACAGGCGGTCGCGGGGATAGCACTCTTCGCGCAAATTGCACTGCACGCGCTTGATCAGATCATTCGGCATTGGCGATTTATACAACCGCAGCCACAGATGATTGAGCAGGCCCATGTTTCCGCCGGAACGCGAAGCGCCAATAAAGGCGTCCATTAACGCCTGCGCGGTGCCAGCGATTTCTCCTGGCAGCGAAACCAAACGTTGCGTCCCGTCACCGTCGCGTGTGAACAACGTTTTGCGCGCGTTGCCCCGGTAAATCGGGGACTCGGCGAAGAGCTTGCCTTGCAGGATCATACTTCCTTTCCTCCTCTCTTGGATTGATTCCGTGAACGACGCTGAGGGATTCAGCGCGAAAGTTTTAAAAGAATTCGGTTGCGAGTAATAGGTCTTAGTCTACATGACCCAAGCTAAAATTTTTTTGCCAGCCACTTGGTGCTCGCTGAAACTGTAAGCTTTCGGCGAGATTTCTCGCCGATCGAAGACCACAAGATAGCCGTGATTCAAACTTTCATTTTCGAGATATTTTGCCAACTGCGCCAAACCGCTTCCATAACGGCGTCCGCCATACCAGAGCTTGATCTCGACAATTTCTTTTTGTTTTTTGTAACAACAGAGCACGTCGATTCGCCCTTTTCCAGAGGGCACTTCTTTGAATGTCCAGCCTTTGCCGTTGACTAAAAGATCGAGATAGCTCAAAAGCAAAAGTTGGCCGGTGACTTCCCTGAAATCCGGCTGCTTTGTAACCGCATCTGCCTTCGCTTTCAAAAAAGACTGAAATTTGTCCAACACCAAGCGGAAGTCCAAACGGCCGCGCTTATCTTCCAACTCACTGCGATCGACGATTTTTTCGACACCCCATCCTTCCAATTCTTCTTTAAAATGCTTGAACAGAACTTGCGTATAGATGCGATTCGCGATGCTGAGCTGTTGATTTTCTTCTGCAAAGATGCCGTATTTGACGCCGAGGTCGATATTGTCGGCTTGAATATTATATTCGCGCTCCTTGCCTGTCAATAAATCCAACACCACAGGAAGGAGGCGCGGGTTGCGGGCATTCTTGAAAAGGCTCTCAAAATTGGCGTTGCGGGAAGCGATCAGCTTTTGAATCGCTGCTTCGGCGTGATCAAGCTGAATCCGGCGTCGCCGCTTCGGCACAAGGTTTTCGGCCATCGTTTTGGCCAATATGGAAACCAACCAAGGATGGCCATTCGTAACGTGATGCACGCGAGCGATAACCTTATCATCAAACACCTGTCCAGTCTCCTCGGTGTGCTGCGAATAGTACTGGCGAATATTCTTGAGACTAAAAGACGGCAACTGGTAATCAATGGCAATGTTAAAAGGCGAGGCCGAGCCAATCGAGGCGGTTTCGTCCCTATAGCGCGCTTTGAGATTCTTGATGTCGTGGACGCCAGCAAGACAGATGGCATAAAGAGCGGGCTTGCGATCGCGTTGGAGAAACATCTCGCGCAAACCGGCAAGAAAGCCGATCACCACAGTTTCAGGCACTGCATCGATTTCATCGATTAGCAGCACTAATTTTTTTCTTAAATGCCGACAGGTTTCACGCAGCCATTCGAAAAATTCACCTCGACTCTTAATATCTAGATCGCTTATTTTTAAATCCGATGGGCCGTCCGCGGCAAGCTCCAATTCCTCGAAAATGCGTTTAGCCACATTTGCGTAAAATTCCGCTTCGGTAAGATCAAATTGTTGAGTAAAACTCTCAAATGAAATCAGCGCCGGCACGAAGTCCTTCGAGACTTGCAAACGTCGCGCGAAGAAATCCAACACCGTCGTCTTGCCAAACTGCCTTGGCCGGTTGATCACGAAATAGGCTCCCTCGTCAGCCAGCGCCATCAGTTTCTTGATTTGTGGCGTCAGATCGACGTAGTAATGAAGTTCCGGAATGATCTTGCCGGTAATGTTGAACTTCCGCATGGAATGCCGTTTGAGCTTTTCGCGAAATTGATTTATCCAAAGTTAAGCAATCAAGTTTTCAATGTCAATCCCAAAGTCAATTATAATACATGAGACAAAAAATGCACATTTCTCACGGAAACTGCCGAGGCCAAATCGGCAGCATTGCACTGAAGAAGAGAGGCCGCGAGAATTTCCGGGAGCCGAGCTGGAGAAGGGAAGATGATTGGGAGGGCGGCGCCGGCTCTGAAGTTGTTCAGGTTGCGCCCCTGATTTGCGCATAATTTGTCTCCACGCTCACACGTTGGATTCAACCAGTGCGCCTTGCTCGAGATGGGCATAGTGTTTCTCCCATACCCATTGCACGATGTCAGCAAAGGAGGCGTTCTTCACGCGGGGATCACAAATAGAAGTGACGTTGCCACACTCTTCCACAGATTCCACGGAAAATCTGCCGGAGATTGGTTTCTTTTTCAGTCCTTTGAGAAGCCGTTTATAGAGCTGCGGGAAACTCAAGGCCATGTAAGCAACAATCTTCTTTGATCTTTTGTCACGGCCTACTTCGAGCTCCGCTTGATCTTCGTCACCAAACACGATGCGCTTAGAGGGGCCGAAGATGAACTCAACCACGGTATCCGTCATTCTTATTTCCAGCGTTTCCATTTAAATCCACCTCGCAGATAAAGAAATTGGTTCGATGAAAGCAGATTTTGTTTGAGACCTTTGAGGTATGGAGTCTCGTACATCGTAGCCATATATCTAATTTCATCTTTTATGTGAACAGCTATAGCAAGAAGCACTTTGAACGTCCGGCCTGCGCTTGAGAAATCCCGCGCCGCCAAAGCCTGCTCGCGATTGAGCGGCTTCCATAGACCCGTTCCAGATTGTCCGATGGCCCTTACCTCCTCCGATTAGTTTTGCTCACCACAACCTTTGCAAACTAAATTAGCTGGAATTGTCCTGAAAATCAAGTGAAAATTATATGTGCAAAGCCTGGCGGGTATCATTTCTTCTTCAACTCCTGATTCCACGTGCCACCCAGACTGAACACTGAGTGCAAAACTTCAGTTTTGCAATGCTAAAGCATTGCATTCCGATTCAGATCGCTAAACTCATACGGCAAATGTAATTCTCAAATTTGTGGCCACTTTCAGCTTGCACCAGCTTTCTCCCTCACCGAAAATTCTCCACCAACATGACGTCAATCTCGTTCTCCCCTTTTTCGTAAAGGAGCCATCGCTGGTCTGGCGATACGGCGAGTGTACCTATTCCTTCGCCCAATTCAGCGATTCTTGTCACCTTGCTCGTCGCAAAACTAAAGAATTCGATAGCATCTGGTTTTGCCAAATCATAATTAACATAATAGATGCCATCCTCGCTCAAGGCCCATGACGCCCAGCCTCCGAGCGGAAATTCCAGGACAGTTGATTCTTCCCCACCCTGAATGGGCGCCCTCCAAACGCCGAATTTCGTTTGTTTCGGATAATAAACCCACTTGCCGTCAAAAGATTCGAATGGACAGATTCCATTGGCGTCAGTTGTAATCCGAACGGCATCACCCCCTTGCGCCGGAATTTTCCAAATTTCATAGTCCCCGCTGTGATTGGAGGCAAAATGGAATACACCATTGCCGGCTCATAATCCCCTTTGAAGGGCAATTGTCCGGTGAGCATTTCATACAAGACCACGCCCTACGACCAGATGTCGGTACGATGATCGGCCTCTTCGCCACGTGCTTGCTCCGGCGACATGTAGGCCGCCGTGCCGACGGTCATGCCGCTTTTCGTAAGCCGCGTCAGGCCGGCGAGCTTGGCGAGCCCGAAATCGAGAATCTTGACCACACCATCTTTGGTGATCATCACATTCGCCGGTTTGATGTCGCGATGAGTGATGCCGTGCTCGTGTGCTTTCGCCAAGCCTTGCGCAATTTGAATCGCAATCTCAATAACACTGCTCACTGATAATCCCGCCGCGGCGGGACTTACTTTCTTTTGCAGCGTCTCGCCTTCATAGTAAGCCATGCAAATGAAAATTGGTCCCGCCCTTCCTTCTAATGATGCATCAAGGGAAGGCGGGATCTCGTCGATTTCATAAATGGTGCAAATGTTGTTATGATCGAGAGCCGAGGCGGCCTGGGCTTCGTGGACAAAGCGTTGTTTGGCCTCGTCGTCATGGGTCAAATTCGGCGGCAGGAACTTGAGCGCGACCGGGCGGTTGAGCTTGAGGTCTTGGGCTTTGTAGACCACGCCCATCCCGCCGCCGCCGAGCTTTTCCAAAATTTTATAATGAGATATTATTTGACCAATCATATTCATTTCTACCTCAAACTTTGGCGGGACAAGTGCCTCCGCCGCCGAGCTTGGCAAGAATTTTGTCCCGCCGTGCGGGATCCCGAAAAGCGGGATAGTGGGAGATGGTTTGGCCTAACATTTATCTTTGCACCTTTCAATTTTACCAGCCGTACTTTGGCAAGAAAACCATGGCAAATCTTCAATTGTTTAAACGAAACGGTATGAAAATCAAGATCATCGCTGCGGGAAAATCATCCTTGACTGCATGGCATGGAATACTTATATTGTTTTATGTGAACAATTTCGAAATTTGGAGACCAATCATGAAAATAGAACTTCATATTGATTACTTTGAGGAAGAAGGAACAATAGTCGCCTTGTGTTCGGAGTTACAGGTATCAAGCTTTGGCGATACGTTGGACGACGCTGAAAAGAGCATTAAAGAAGCCTTAGATCTCTTCTTCGAAGGTTGTGAAGCATTAGGCACCACGAACGAAGTACTTGAAGAATCCGGTTTCAAAAGGGTCGGTGATCAATGGATGCTTCGGAAACCGATTAAGACAATGAAAACCACCTTGCAACGCGCAACGGGGCCCGCCTCCTATGCCTAAGCTGACACCGGTACGCTACGAAAAATTAATCAAGCTGTTCGAGCTCGATGGGTTTCGGGTCGCTCGCAAGCGTGGCGACCACGTCATGATGACCAAACCAGGAGTCAGGCGCCCAGTCGTCATTAAAACCAGCCCAAGAGAAGTGCCCGTCACGCATATCAAAACCAACCTTAACTCTGCGGGGATGTCACGCGAAAGATATTTTGAGCTGTTGGAGAAAGTATAATAATCTGCCGTCCTTATTCCACCCGTTTTCCCAGAAATTTGAACTGCACCCACGTGGCGATCATGATGATGAGAAACAGCACCCACGACATCGCCGAGGCATAACCCATTTTCAGATATTCCCAGGCGTTTTGGTAAATGTGGTAAACCACCACGTCGGTGCTGTGCAGCGGCCCGCCTTCGGTCATCACGTAGACAGACGCGAAAACCTGAAACGAGCCGATCATCGATGTCACCAAGATAAAAAAAGTTGTGGGCTTTAGCAAGGGCAAAGTTATTTTCCAAAATCTTTGCCAGGCGTTGGCGCCGTCGGTGCGCGCCGCTTCGTAAAACTCGTGAGGAATGCTTTGCAAGCCGGCCAGAAAAATCACCATCTGGTAGCCGATGCCCATCCAAATGCTTACGAGCATGATCGAAATGAGCGCCGTGGACGGCTCGCGCAGCCAGCTCAACGGCGGCAGGCCGAATACTCCCAAAAGATAATTGGCCAAACCGAGTTGCGGATGATACATCCACTGCCATATCAACGCAATTGCCACAAAAGATGAAACGCTCGGGAGAAAAAACAACGTCCGCAGGAAATTCACGCCGCGAAATTTTTGGTTCATCATCAGCGCCACGATCAATGAGACTGCCATGCCAATCGGCACGTGCAGCGAATAAACCGCCGTGTTTTTCAGCGCATTCCAAAAAGCTCGGTCGCCGAGCAGAGTTTGAAAATTCTCGATGCCAACAAACGGTTTGGCGGGCGAGACGACGTTCCACTGGTGGAAACCAAGATAAAAAGAAAAGAACAGTGGAGCAAAAATGAAAATCATCAAAATTAAAAAAGATGGCGCCAGAAACGAATAGGCTTTAAGAAGAGTGAAGCGCTCGTGGCGCCGAATTGCCAGCATGCCTGCGCCGGCGGCAACCAGGGAAGCGCCAAATACAATATAAAGGAAGCGCAGAATTTCCGGATTGCCTTTTAGCGCTACCGCTTGGCTGGATAGGCGGGACAGGTTTTTTAACTCTTCGTCAAGCGCCCGCGCGGTGGCGGAAAACACGGCGTGAATGTCTTTGCCGCCGATCATGACTTCATCAACGGCGTTTTGCGTGATAATTTCGACGCGCGAGAACTCGTCGATCTTTGTGCCCCACGGCTGCCGGCCAAACGGTATCGATTCGATGAAGGCGGCTTCGAGATGATAAGGATCGGCTTCGACTTGCTGTTGCGCGACTGCTTTATTTGCCGAAACGCCGATTCCCGATTTGGCGCGAATTTGCGCGGCTTTGGCGCCGCCGAGAAAAGCTGCGAGTTGCAAAGCCGGCTCGCGATGGCGCGCCGTTTTCGGCACGCACCAACCTGCGGCGTAAATGGGCGTGACCAGCTCGCCGCCGCGAGGCCTCGGCAACGGTACGACGCCGATTTGCAATTCTCCACGCGCAATATATTTTTTCAATGTCGGCAGCGTCCAATGGCCGCTCGAAACCATGGCGATTTTGCCGGAATAAAACATCCCCACCGAGCCGCTGCCCGATTTCAGCGCGGCGTCGTCCGGTGCAACGCCATGCTTCACGCGCAAATCGATGAGAAATTGTAAGGCTTGCTCGGTTTGTGGAGAATCAAAATAGCCAACTGCGAAAAGCCCGTCGGGGTCAAAGATGTCGCCACCGGCCATCCACACCCACGGCTGCCAAAGATAAAAATAATTTGAAAATGCCGTGCCGAATCGATCGATGATTTTATCGCCATCAGTGTCTTGGGTGAGTTGACGCGCTAGGTGCAAATAATCATCCCACGTCCAATCGCTTGCCGGATAAGCCACCCCCGCTTTGTCGAAAAGCGCTTTGTTATAATACATCACGACGGGCGTGAAATCTTTGGGGAAAGCATATAAGCTTTCTCCTTTCACGAAGATATTCAGCACGTTTGGAAAATACTCATCGAGCTTTACATCGAGCGTGTCGATATAAGGCTTGAGATCGAGCAGAATGCCTTTGTTCAAAAGCGCGGGAATGATGACACTATCCAGCAGAAAAACCTCCGGCGGCTCTCCGGAAGCGATGTAGGTGAGAATTTTCTCTTTGTAGTTGGCGGGAATGGATTCGATCTGCACTTCAAAACTTGGATGAAGCCGCATAAATTCTGCGGCGATATCCTCTTCGATCTTGACTTCCTCGGCGCCGCCCCAATTGGCAACGCGCAGGGTTATTTTTTCTTGGGCCAGTAAAAATGGCGCCAGGTAAAACAGCGCAATATAAAAGAAAAGGATCGCTGTGCTGAACATTCGAGGTCGCTTTGAATAAAACTTCGTATTCTCCGGAAGTTTAACCGACGAGATAAAGAAATTTAAAAATAAACGCCATTCATTGCAATAAAGATCGTTCATTAAGCCAATAATTTTTTGACGATCAAAGCGCGGGTAACGAGATATTGCCGGCTCTAAATCCGTTTTTTTGTTCGACATCGGCAGAGAGAAAGCACAAACAAAGCACAAACAAAATCCTTGCATCCCACCAAAAGTTTGTTTATCTTCGCCTTTGTCCGTTTACCCGGTATGGCGCCGTTGTCATTCAAAGCGTCCTCAACTTTGGCTGATTCTGCGCGCGACGCTTGCCTGAGTATCTATTCAAAAATCCATTCAATATTTGCCCCGACCTTGATTTTTTTCTTCTTTAGTAAAATCGGGGTCGAGCGCATCACCAACAATTGGTCCGAAACCATCGCGACCGAGGAGGAGTGCATGATACCTGCAAGCTTCGATTACGTTGCTCCCAAAACCATTCGCAAGGCGATTTCCCTGCTCCAGCAGCACGGCACCAAAGCGAAAGTGCTGGCTGGCGGCCACAGTCTTTTGCCGGCTATGAAATTGCGGCTGGCGTCGCCGAAAGTTCTCATCGATATTAACCGCCTTCCCGGATTGGATTACATCAAAGAATCCGGCGGTTGGCTGCGCATCGGCGCGCTCACCCGTGAGTCGGCGCTTGACGATTCGGAGTTGATCCAATCCAAATATCCGATCATCGCCGACACCGCGCGAGTCATTGCCGATCCGCTGGTGCGCAACATGGCCACGGTCGGCGGCAATCTGGCGCACGGCGATCCGGCCAACGATCATCCCGCCACCATGCTCGCGCTCGGCGCTGAAGTTGTCGCCACCGGCCCCAAAGGCAAGCGCACCATTCCGATTGCATCCTTCTTCACCGATGCCTTCCAAACCGCGTTGAAATCCCAAGAAATTCTCACCGAAATTCGCGTACCGATGCCCAAACCTCACAGTGGCGGCGCGTACATGAAACTCGAACGCAAGGTCGGCGACTTCGCGATCGCCGGCGTGGCCGCTCAATTGCTATTGGACGATGCCGGCAACATCAAAACGGTCGGCATCGGCCTCACCAACGTTGGGCTGACGGCGATCAAAGCTGAGAAAGCCGAAGCCTTCTTGCGCGGCAAAACGCCGGACGACGCGACATTGAAGCAAGCCTGTGAGCTTGCCGCCGAAGAGTCGCAACCCTTGTCAGATTTACGTGGCCCGGAGGAATACAAACGCGCGATGGTGCGAGTGCTCGCCTTCCGCGCGCTCAAGAAGGCGATTGAACGGGCGCAGGGGTGAAAGGCGAGGGGCGAATGGGGATAAAGGCACAATGGTCTTTTAAAAGAAAAATTGATTTGGAGACGATTATGAGTTTACCTATAAAAGTTCAAGTCAACGGCGCCATGCGCGAGGCCACAGTTGAGCCGCGCTTGCTATTGGTGCATTTCATTCGCGAAACGCTGGGACTCACCGGCACGCACATCGGCTGCGATACCACCAACTGCGGCGCGTGTTCGGTGCTGCTCAATGGCAAGCCAGTGAAATCGTGTACCGTGCTCGCCGTGCAAACCAATGGCGGCGAAATCATGACCGTCGAGGGCATGGCGCAAAACGGCAAACTGCATCCCATCCAGGAAGGCTTCTGGGAAAAGCACGGCCTGCAATGCGGCTTTTGCACCCCGGGCATGATGATGACGACGTACGCGTTGCTCAAGAAAAATCCCAACCCAAGTGAAGACGATATTCGTTGGGCGATCTCGGGCAACTTGTGTCGTTGCACGGGATATGTCAATATCGTCAAGGCGGTGCAATACGCGGCGGAAAAAATGCAATCGTGAAACGTTTATCGTGTGACGTGTAACGTGTAACGTGCAAAACTTAGAACGTTACACCTTACACGTTACACGAAAACTTAGACCGTTACACGTTTCACGTTACACGTAAACCTCAACACAACCAAATAAACGAGGAAAAATCCAATGGCCGAAATACACGGAATGGGTCACTCGCTCAAGCGCAAAGAAGACCCGCGATTTTTGCAGGGCAAGGGCAATTACGTCGACGACATTAAATTGCCGGACATGCTGTATCTCGACATCGTCCGCAGCCCGTATGCGCACGCGCGTATCAAGAGCATTAATTCCGACAAAGCGTTGAAAATCCCCGGCGTGCTCGCCGTCATCACCGGCAAGGATCTTGAAAAGTACAACCTCGCTTGGATGCCGACGCTGATGAGCGACAAGCAAATGGTGCTGCCGGTTGACACGGTGAAATATCAGGCGCAGGAAGTCGCCGCGGTTTTGGCGACGGAGCGCTACATCGCCGCCGA
>Ga0247727_10000393_pt1 | contig 106667 bp, 34 predicted proteins | sample WisWelCaveWW1625_FD_202498 | JGI IMG/M metagenome (GOLD analysis project Ga0247727, IMG submission 202498) | Biofilm microbial communities from Wishing Well Cave, Virginia, United States - WW16-25 | ecosystem: Environmental > Aquatic > Deep subsurface > Groundwater > Cave microbial mat... | reverse complement strand
TGGCGGCGCTGGCCGGCGGAGCAGTAAACGCCCTCGCCGGCGGCGGCACACTCATCACATTTCCGATGCTGACGGCCGTGGGCGTGCCAGCGGTGGCCGCAAATGTTACCAACACCGTGGCGCTCTGCCCGGGCTATTTCGGCGCAACCCTCGCCCAACGGAATGACTTACGCGGTCAACGCGGCCGGCTTACATTGCTTATTCCGGCGAGCATTTTGGGCGGTATCGCTGGTGGTATTTTGCTGCTAAACACCGGGGAGCGAAGCTTTCGCGCGCTGGTGCCGTTTCTGATTTTGTTGGCGGCGGGCTTGCTGACCGTGAAGGAGCCGTTGCGCGCCTGGCTCAGTCGTCGTAGCAATAGCGACCGCGGTGATTCTAAAAACTGGGCGGCGCTGCCGGTGGGACTGGCCGCGATCTATGGCGGCTATTTTGGCGCAGGACTGAGCGTGATCGTGCTGGCTGTTCTCGGCCTGACGCTCGAAGACTCGCTGACCCGGCTCAACGCGTTGAAACAGGCCATCGCATTTAGTGTGAATATTGCCGCTGCGGTTTTTTTCTTATTTTCGGGCGAAGTGGTTTGGCCAGCGGCTCTGGTGATGGCGGTGGGCGCGCTGATCGGTGGAGCGATTGGCGGACGGCTGGCGTCACGCATCAAGGCGGGGGCGTTGCGATGGAGCGTGGTTACCATCGGAGTGGTGGTGGCCGTAATTTATTTGGTACGGTGATCGCTTAATCTATCGATGACGGCCATGCCAATCACAATCCTTTATTTTGAAATAAAAAATGCTATATTTAATCAGCACGACATCGCAGACGACCGCAAGCGCGCCCGCCTTGCTCACCAGCTCAAAGACTTCCGGCGGCGCGTGCAATACTCGGTACGAGCGCATGCGCGTTTGCACACGATCGCGAGTAAATGACCGTCATCTTTAAGATGACGGTCATTTTTAAAGAAAATGCCGGCCAGTTGGGCAACCTTTATGCCTAAAAAAAGTGGCCAAAAACCGCCAGGGGTTACACCGCTGGCCATAGCTCATCGGAAAACAGTTGCTTACACCCTTAAAACTTGAAGGAGGTGAGAAAAATCATGCCGAAAAAATCGCAGTCCGGAAGGGGTTACACTTTTGGGCTTTGCAGGCTTTTGAAAAACAGGAGCTTGCAAAGGCGGCTGTGGGAATTGACCTGAGTGGTAATGAGGGGTTAAGACTGAAAGATGTGCTGCTTTTGGATGTGACGCCGCTTTGTGGGAATTGACCTGAGTGGTAATGAGGGGTTAAGACGTGGTGTGGGCGGTGGCCTATTGATGGCAATTATTGGGTGAGAATTGACCTGAGTGGTAATGAGGGGTTAAGACGTCAATTTGGTAACTTGGTGAGTGGTGCGCTACGAAGTTCAGGGAATAGTTGACCGCCATCTTCAAGATGGCGGTCAACTTAGAAAGTAGTCCGTAAAATAGAATTCGCGAGGAAAGCCATGAGTCTCTCCGCAACTTGCATACATCGTCCGGTTCTAACCATCGTGATGTCGATCATTGTGGTTCTTTTCGGCGTGATTGGTTTTACTTATCTCGGCGTGCGGGAGTATCCGAACGTCGATCCGGCGGTCATCAGCGTCAACACCAATTACACTGGCGCCAACGCCGACGTCATCGAATCGCAGATCACCGAGCGCCTCGAAGAAGCCATCAGCAGCGTGCCCGGCATTCGCACCATCAATTCCACCAGCCGCGAAGGCCGCAGTACGATCAGCATCGAATTCAATCTCAATGTGGATCTGGAAACCGCAGCCAACGACGTGCGCGACAAAGTTGCCGGCGCGGTTGGCGGGTGAGAATTGACCTGAGTGGTAATGAGGGGTTAAGACGTCAATTTGGTAACTTGGTGAGTGGTGCGCTACGAAGTTCAGGGAATAGTTGACCGCCATCTTCAAGATGGCGGTCAACTTAGAAAGTAGTCCGTAAAATAGAATTCGCGAGGAAAGCCATGAGTCTCTCCGCAACTTGCATACATCGTCCGGTTCTAACCATCGTGATGTCGATCATTGTGGTTCTTTTCGGCGTGATTGGTTTTACTTATCTCGGCGTGCGGGAGTATCCGAACGTCGATCCGGCGGTCATCAGCGTCAACACCAACTACACTGGCGCCAACGCCGACGTCATCGAATCGCAGATCACCGAGCGCCTCGAAGAAGCCATCAGCAGCGTGCCCGGCATTCGCACCATCAATTCCACGAGCCGCGAAGGCCGCAGTACGATCAGCATTGAATTCAATCTCAATGTGGATCTGGAAACCGCGGCCAACGACGTGCGCGACAAAGTTGCCGGCGCGGTTGGCAATCTGCCGCTGGACGCCGATCCACCCGTGGTCTCCAAAGCCGACGCCGACGCCAACCCGATTATTGTTATGAACATCAGCAGCAACACGCGCAACCTTTTGCAGTTAAGCGAAATTGCAGACAAGACGTTCAAGGAACGCCTGCAAACGATTGCCGGCGTCAGCGAAGTTCGCATCTTTGGCGAGAAGCGCTACTCCATGCGCTTGTGGATGGATCCGAGCAAGTTGGCCGCGTACCAAATTTCTCCCCTCGACGTGCGCAACGCCATCAACACCGAAAACATCGAGCTTCCCGCCGGGCGCATCGAGGGCAATAGCGTCGAGCTGACGGTGCGCACACTGAGCCGGCTGGAGAAGCCCGAAGAATATAACAATCTGATTCTCCGCGAACAGGATGGCAGCATCGTGCGTTTTAGCGACGTCGGTTATGCCGAGTTGGGTCCGGAAAACGAACGCTCAATATCGAAAGGGTTAGCCGGACCGCGGGTGGCGGTGGCGATCGTGCCGCAGCCCGGCTCGAATCACATCTCAATCGCGGACGAGTTCTTTCATCGCGTCGATCAGATTCATAAAGAATTGCCAGACGATATCGAAACCAGCATCGGCTTCAATACCACGCAATATATTCGCAACTCCATTTCCGAAGTGAAGGAAACCATCTTTGTCGCATTCATGTTGGTGGTGCTCATCATTTTCTTGTTCCTGCGCGACTGGCGCACTACGATCATCCCGGTGTTTGCCATTCCCATCTCGCTCATCGGCACGTTTTTCATCATGTACCTGGCGGGCTTTTCTATTAATGTGTTGACATTGTTGGGGCTGGTGCTGGCCATCGGCATTGTGGTGGACGACGCCATCGTGGTTTTGGAAAACATCTACTCCAAAATTGAAGATGGCATGGCGCCCGTTGAAGCCGGATTATTAGGCTCGAAAGAAGTGTACTTTGCTGTCATTTCTACTACCGTCGCGTTAATTGCCGTTTTCATGCCAATTGTCTTTTTGCAGGGGCTGACTGGCCGGCTGTTTAAGGAATTCGGCATTGTCATTGGCGGCTCGGTGGCAATTTCCGCTTTCATCGCGCTCACGCTAACGCCGATGTTGAGTACCCGTCTTATTAAGTATCGTGAACGTCACAACAAGTTTTATGAAAAAACCGAGCCCTTTTTTGAATCGTTGATTAATGGTTACCGCAACACTCTTGACACGTTTCTTCGTCACCGCTGGGTCAGCTTTGCTACGATCATTTTTTCCACCGGTTTGATTTGGGTCCTTTTCAAAAACATTCCCCAGGAACTCGCACCACTGGAAGACCGCAGCCGCTTGCGCCTTACGGCCACCGCGCCGGAAGGCATTGGCTTCGAGCAGATGGACAAATACATGGACAAGCTGGTGGAGTTGGTAAAGAAGGAAGTTCCTGAAGTTGAAAACGTGATTGCAAATACTTCCGGATTTTCCGGCGGCGCCAATTCGGGAGTAACAACCGTTACTTTGGTTCCGCCTGATCAGCGGCAGCGCAGCCAACAGGATATCGCTGATGCGTTGTTGCGATCGGTGCGAAATCTGAATGAGGCGCGGACGTTCGTGTCGCAGGAGCAGACCATCAGCGTGGGCGGGGGCATGGCGCGCTTCGGGCTGCCGGTGCAGTACGTGATTCAAGCCCCCAATTTTGAGAAACTCAAGGAAACGCTGCCGCGATTCTTAGATGCAGCCAGCGACCACCCGGTCTTCAGCGTGGTCGATGTCAACCTGAAATTCAATAAGCCGGAATTGCTAATTGGCATCAATCGCGATCGCGCCCGCACGCTCGGCGTTTCGGTCAGCGACATCGCGAAGACTTTGCAATTGACCCTGAGCGGCCAGCGCTACGGCTATTTCATCCGCGATGGCAAGCAGTACCAAATCATCGGCCAGCTCACGCGCGCCAACCGCGATGAGCCGCTGGACCTCGGATCGATTTTCGTGAGAAACCGCGCCGGCGAGTTGATTCAAATGGACAACCTCGTGACTTTGTCCGAGCAGGCCAATCCACCGCAGCTCTATCGCTTCAACCGCTTTATCTCAGCGACGGTGTCGGCGGGATTGGCGCCGGGTTACACGTTGGGCGACGGCATTCAGGCAATGGATGAAATCGCCGGCAAAGTGCTGGATGAGTCGTTCAGCACGTCGCTGGCCGGCGCCGCTCGTGATTTTTCAGAAAGCTCTTCGAGTCTGCTCTTCGTGTTCATACTTGCGCTGACGCTGACTTATTTGATCCTCGCGGCGCAGTTCGAAAGCTTCCGCGATCCGTTCATTATCATGTTTACCGTCCCGCTGGCTGTGGCCGGTGCGCTGCTATCGCTGTGGTATTTCAGCCAGACCGTCAACATCTTTAGCGAGATCGGCATGATCATGTTGATCGGTCTCGTCACCAAAAATGGTATTTTGATTGTGGAATTTGCCAACCAGCGCAAGGCGCTCGGGCTCTCAGTGATGGAAGCGGTGAAAAGCGCAGCAGTCGCGCGCTTCCGGCCCATCCTCATGACAAGCCTCTCAACCATTCTTGGCATCTTGCCGATTGCGTTGGGTTTGGGCGCCGGCTCGGAGAGCCGCGTGTCGATGGGTATAGCGGTAGTGGGCGGAATGATTTTTTCCGGTGGGTTGACGCTGTTTGTGATCCCGGCGATCTACTCGTATTTCTCGAGAGAATTCAAACACTCGCCAGCAGCTTTCAGGCCTTCACATAAGAAGGAAGAGCTCATGGAAGTGGAGGCATGAGAGAAAAGATGAATCCAGAAAAAGAAAAGGAGGTGTCAAAAAAAGTTTTGTTGTTTTGAGGTACGAATCAAACGAATCGATGGCAGGTTATATGCTCGAGGGTGGCGAGGCTGATATGGAAATTACACGAAGCGCTTTCGGAAAAACGCACGATGGTCAGGAAGTCTGGTTGTTCACATTGCAATGCGATTCTGGCATGAAAGCGATCTTAACCAATTATGGTGCGATCTTGACTTCTCTTTATGTTGCGGATCGAAATGGCCATTTCGACGATGTGGTCTTGGGATTTCCCTCCCTCGACGGATATTTGCAGAAGCACCCTTATTTCGGCGCTCTTGTTGGTCGCTACAGCAACCGCATCGGCAAAGGTAGATTTATGCTGGATGGTGTGGAATACAAACTCGCCACCAACAACGGCGAAAACCATCTCCATGGCGGAATCAAAGGATTCGATAAAGTGGTGTGGAGTGCGGAGCCAGTTGAGCGGGACAGCGCGGTGGGCGTTAAATTCAGTTATCTCAGCAAGGATGGCGAGGAGGGCTATCCCGGCAATCTATCCTGCTCGGTGATCTACTGGCTGACGAGCAAAAATGAACTCCGGATTGAATATTTCGCAACCGTGGACAAAGCAACTCCCGTCAATCTCACCAATCACAGTTATTTCAATCTCGCTGGTCAGGGAGTTGGCGACATTTTAAATCATCAACTCGAGATTTTTGCCGAGCGCTTTACGCCGATTGACAAAGGTTCGATCCCCAATGGCGAGCTGCGATCGGTCGAGGACACGTCGATGGATTTCAGACAGCCTCACACCATCGGTGAGCGCATCAACAATCACGATGAGCAATTAAAGTTTGGTCGCGGTTACGATCACAACTGGGTTCTCAATCGAATCAGCCGATCGCTGACCCTGGCTGCAAAAGTTTACGAACCCACGAGCCGACGGGTGATGGAAGTATGGACGACCGAGCCGGGTATGCAATTTTATAGCGGGAATTTCCTCGATGGGTCGTTGGCGGGAAAGGATGGCCGAGTTTACAAACACCGCCATGGCTTTTGCCTGGAAACGCAGCATTTTCCTGATTCACCGAACAAACCTGATTTCCCCAGTACGATTCTGCGGCCGGGAGAAACGTATCGCACCGAAACCGTTTATAGGTTTCTGTCCGAAACGACTGGTTGAGCCAGATTTTCGGAGGAAGAGTTGCAGGTATTTGTCCTTGATCGAAAGTCCAAAAAAGGGCTCACCGAAAAGTGAGCCTTTACTTGATTTAACTTCGTGGGCGATACGGGATTCGAACCTGTGACCTCTGGTATGTGAGACCAGCACCAAAGTTTTCTGGAACATTCACGCCAACGCATAAGACAATGGTCCCTGAAGTAGTTATGCTTCAGGGCTTTTTGCTTGTATTTGGTTCGATTTGGTGTCGTTTAGTTCTGTTTATGACACAATACCGACACACGAGCGTCAAGTCTTGTTATCGGGCTCAGGAAGTATCCAATAGAATTCTCCTTCGCCGCTCGCTTCGTTCTTAGGTAAATTTTGAGGCGGTTCCCATTCCAAGATGTCGTAAAAAGCATCTTCCAACACTCTTCGATATTGTCGGTATTCGCGTGTCGTTGTTCCATAAAAACTCAAGTCCATCTGATATTTCACCCAATTGATCATCGGGTTGTAACTCAGCTGCTACATATTCAAAATTGCCCTTATCATTGCGATAAAGTCGAGAAATGAAACTTTCAAACGGTCTACCGGTTAATAAAAGGTCCAGATCCCTATCGTTATTGTAATCTCCAAAATCTCCAAATCCCCACTCAACACTTGGCAATTGCGTATCAATATCAACGAAATTACCTTCATCATTCTGGTATATTTTGGTAATGCCCTTCCAAACTCCATCGTAAAAAGAACCTGCCATGAAAATATCGAGGTCCCCGTCTTTATCATAGTCGACCCAAGTTGCGTTCCCGTGGCAAACTCCAAGAAGGGAGACTCTTATGTCAACAAAATTTCCGTCATCATTCCGATAGATTATAGTAATGGAGTCACCTGAAAGCAATATATCCATATCGTGGTCATCATCATAGTCACCCCAAACGACCGAACCAAAATCATTTATTAACTCTATGGGTGCAGATATATCAATAACGGGTTGGCTGTGCAAGCTAATAGTGAAACAAACGTTGAGCGTAAAAGCCACAAGTATTTTTTTTGAAAGACCTATAGAGTCCATTGGATTTTTCCAATTGAGTCCGATATATTCTAATGCATGTCGGGTGGGAGCAAAATATCAGGCTCTTGTGGTGGAGTCAAGATTTGACCTACTGCAAAAAACATTGCTGCCGAAAAAACGAGTTCACCAAAAATTAGCCGAGGGTCCTTGTACATCCTCTCCCCAAAATTCCCGTATTTTTGGTATTTCCAATGTAGTGGCTCTAAGCTGCTCACAACCATTGATAACAACTATTCTTGTCCTCACATGAAAATTGGGGTACCTTCAGATTTTCAAAATAAAAATTCTCAAAATAATTCTTGACTTTTCTGCGAAGATTTATTATTTACTAAAAAAGAATAGACACCCTCACCTTTGGTTTAGCATCTACTTAACCATAATCTAATAGCAAAACGGTAATATCATATCGGTTCGAGTTTACTTGAATTGAAGGGCGATTTTTTTCACTAATCGCAGATTGTTTTTTTATATACGCTGTTCCAGGAATTGACTGAGTCGGTTGGTAGTTTTCTTGTTACGGATTTGAATTTTGGGGACAGATACCTGCATGAATGCACGGCCAACTTCCGATTCGATTTATCTCCCTCTCAGAGGCAACAGTCCAAAGCTTAATTCAATATTTGAGCATATTGATTTAGTTGCTGATACCAGAGCCACCGTACTGATTGAAGGGGAGAGTGGCACGGGCAAAGAACTGATTGCGAAGTTTATTCATTACCGCAGTGCGCGGTCTGATAAACCTCTGATTTGTATCAATTGTGGAGCGATTCCTGAGCCGTTAGTCGAGTCAGAGCTTTTTGGTTATGAGAGAGGCGCCTTTTCCGGAGCGATAGGTAATTTTAAGGGAAAGTTTGAAGCGGCTCAAGACGGGACGATTTTTCTTGATGAGGTGGGAGAGCTTGCAGTTTCCACGCAGGTTAAGTTACTACGCGTACTACAATGCGGCGAATTCACGCCGTTGGGGACGAATGAAAGTCGCAAGAGTGAAGCGCGGATAATAGCGGCAACTAATCGCAATCTAAGGGAATTGATAGATCAGGGATATTTTCGTAATGATCTGTTTTATCGTCTGAACGTTATATCCTTTCAACTTCCTCCGTTGCGTGAGCGACGGGAAGATCTACCGTTATTGATAGAATATTTTTTGCACAAATTCTGTAACGAATATGGGCGGCACTCTCTTACCATTGCGCCATCTGCAGAAGCGCTCTTACTGCGTTATAGCTATCCGGGCAACATTCGGCAATTAGAGAACATAATCCAACGCGCTGTACTGCTGTGTGCACACAAAGAAATTCACAATGAACATTTGCCGGAAGAAGTCCAGAAGTATGCCGAGGATAATAATGGTTCTGAGCAACAGCCACTGACCTTTACCGAGGCCAAAATTTTGTTTGAGCAGAACTATTTGAAGAGTGTATTAAGCGTAAGTGACGGTGTGATACGAGAAGGCGCACGGTTAGCTGGAATGAATTACAAGAACTTTTACATGAAATTGAAATCTCACAATATCAATCCCAATACATTTAAATCTCCCCCTCCCAACTAATAGTGATGGCGTTTTGCCATCCTTAATGGTATTTCGACATCAGAAAAACCCCGTAATTTGTTTTCCCTCCTAAAAGCTTTTGTTAATCCAATTATTTAATCAGCAAACACTTATAAGAAGGGATTATTTCTCTGGTATAAGAGTTGATGTGAAGCCGTAAAAGTTGTTCTTTAAAAAATGCTACCTGAGTATGAAATCTCATATACTTCTTTGTGGACATACTCTCTATCACGACAAAGTGCTGCATGGGTATCTGAGAAAAAAGTTTAAACTGTACCTGCTATCCAAGTTTGAAAATAGAGAATTATTTGAAACTATTTTGATAGAAAGTATCACTCTGGTAGTTCTGGAGTTCTCCAAAATGTGGGAGAGCGAACTCAAGATTATTCGTGGTTTGCTCATCAAGTATCATAACCTTATTGTTATTGTAATTGACGGCAATAGCTCGAATGAGGCTATTATAAAGGCTTTTTATTACGGTGCGATAGATGTTTTCCGCAAGCCATACAGACGAGAATTACTTGTGGAAAGAATCGAAGCATTGTTAAAGTAGAATCCCTTTGGCCGTGAGTTTGAGAGCCAAAGTGTTTTACGACGCGAAATAACCTTACAGTTCGAATGCGCAATGGGACTGAAAAGGCGGAGCTGTATATAAACGAAGAATCAATATTACAATGACAGACTACGGAAACACTCGACGCTGGTATGCTCTCTATACGCGCCCTCGATTTGAAAAGAAAGTTAATGCTCTTTTGCAGGAAAAGGGTTTAGAAAGTTTTCTGCCCTTGCAGACGGTTTTAAGCCAGTGGAGTGATAGAAAGAAAAAGATAGACAAGCCGCTCTTTAGTCGCTATGTATTTGTTTACGTTTCTTTCAGACAAATAATTCATGCGATACAGACGCATGGCGTTGCGCGCGTGCTTTCTTGTAACGGTTCTCCATCTGCAATACCAGAAGAGGAGATTAACGCCATCAAACAAGTACTAGAAAAGGCAGATTCTTTCGAGAACGGACATTACTTACACTTAGGGCAAAAAGTTGAAGTCATCAGAGGACCTTTTCAAGGACTTCGTGGACGGCTGATTGAACAGCGCGGTCAAAAAAGATTTCTGGTGGGAATTGAAAGAATTGGGCAGGCTCTGATTGTGCAGATCAATGAGCGTGATGTGTGTCCAATAGCTCAATTTGATTAAGGTTACGCGTCCGAAAATCTTTTTCATGGATGTGATGGACTGCCAAGTACCATCTAAAATAATCTCCCCTCCCATTGTTTTTTTTCTTAACGGTTGAATTCCTCCCTATTTGGCTGCCTTATCGTCTGAACAAGCACATTTGATATACGAATGAAGAATTTGAAAAATTATAGGAATCTCGTTGAGGTTGTTCAAGATCGCCATGCCATCGATAAAGGTATCCGGTTTATTGAGACATCCACAAAAGAACAGTTTTACTCATACGAGACAGTTTTTACAAATGCTGTCAGAATGCTGCACTTTCTGCAAAATCAAGGTCTCGGCCCTGGAGATGAGTTAATCTTTCAAATCAGTAATAACGACGATTTCATAGTCATATTCTGGGCATGTCTATTGGGAGGAATCATCCCGGTTCCTCTGACGGTCGGAAGGTATGACGAGCACAAATTGAAAGTCTTTAATGTTTGGAAAGTACTTAATCGGCCCCATCTAATCACCTCACGCATTAACCAGCAGAATTTAGAAAAATTTGCATTTGAACATGATCTTCTTGACACTTTTAGTAAGTTTTCAAAACGCACAATTTTTGTTGATGATGTGCAGAAGACAGGTATTGGAGAATTGTATGCTCCGAAGGAATCCGACGTTGCATTCATACAATTCTCCTCCGGTTCTACAGGAGACCCCAAAGGCGTTGTTTTGACCCACAGAAACTTATTAACCAACATAAATGCGATACTGAAATCATTGAAATCGCCTTCGAAAGGTGAGGAATTCTTTTCGTGGATGCCTCTAACCCACGATCTCGGTCTCATCGGTTTTCATTTAACTCCCTTGGTTGCAAACTATAACCAATTTCTAATGCAAACCGAAGTTTTTTTAACCAATCCGATTCTGTGGCTGCGCAAAATCACCGAACACAACATTACGTTTACTTCCTCTCCCAATTTTGGTTTTAACTACGTGCTCAAGTATTTCAAGCCAGAGAAGCACTCTGATATCGATTTGGCTTCCGTCAGATTATTCGTAAATGGCGCTGAACCGATTTCTGCTGACGTCTGCCGCCGCTTTGTTGAGACCTTTGCTTGCTACGGACTAAAAGAGAACGTGATGTTTCCAGTTTATGGACTGGCGGAGGCAAGTTTAGCGGTTTCATTCTCTGAGCCGGAAAAGGCTATCATTGCGCTCAATCTTGATAGGAATCATCTCAAGATCGGCGATAAGATCGAAGAGCATGCCAATCCTAAGGATTCATTCTCCTGCGTCTCGGTGGGTTCTGCTATAGACGATTGTTTTGTAAGAATTGTTAACGACGACGACCAAATGCTTGATGCTGAACATATTGGAAATATTCAGATTAAAGGTGGTAATGTCACCTCCGGATATTACAACAACAATAAGGCCACCCGTTCGATTTTCACTTCTGACAATTGGCTGAAAACGGGAGACATCGGTTTCACAAAAAATGGTAGTCTCTTTATCACCGGTAGAGCAAAAAATATAATTTTTATAAATGGCCAAAATTTTTATTCCCATGATATTGAGCGAGTGGCCGAGGAGGTTGATGGTATCGAGCTTGGGAAAATAGCCGTTGTAGGTTGTTTCAATAAGGAATTGCAATACGATGAAATTATCGCCTGCATACAATTCAGAAATAAAGTGGAAAGCTTCATTTCACTGAAAATTAAACTGCAGGAACACATCAATGAAAATTTGGGGATCGAAATTCACCATGTTATTCCAGTGGCCAGAATCCCCAAAACCACCAGTGGCAAAATTCAACGATACAAACTTTTAGAGCAGTATCTTAACGGGGCTTTTAATGAAGTTTTTCATGAGATTCAGATAATTGAAGCACCACAGTCGGCTCACACCTTTTCTGTTTCTCCCGCGAATCCGACAGAAGAAAAGTTGCTGACGCTTTGGAAAGCTGTTCTCTCTAAAAAGCAGATAGGCACCACGGATAACTTTTTTGCCTGCGGAGGCAATTCTCTTAAAGCTTCCATGCTTTTAATAATGGTTCAAAGAGAATTTAAAGTTGACTTGAAGCTCCAAAGTATTTTCGATAATCCGACGGTTCAGAAGTTGGCCTCCGAAATCGAAAGTGCTGAATTCAATATCAGCCCTGCGATTCGGCCGGTTATGGGAATGGACAGCTACCCGGTTTCCTCTTCCCAAAGAGGTTTATTCTTTCTAAATCATTTGGCAAAGTCGAACACCGCATATAGCCATACACAAGTTTTTACTCTTGAAGGCAATCTTGATTTTGAAAAACTACAACGGGTTTGGCAAACTTTGGTCCAACGACACGAGGCGTTGCGAACATCGTTCGAGCTAATCGATGGCGAGCCAGTTCAAAAGATTCATCCGCAGTTGCAATTTGAAGCCGAGTTTGAAAGGGTTGTAGGAAAAAACGTTGAGGAAAAGATAACTGAGTTTATGCAAGAATTCAATTTGCAGCGGCTGCCATTAATTCGAGTTAAAGTCCTGCAGATAACGGAAAGAAAACATTTCCTTCTGTTGAACATGCACCACATCATTGCCGATGGGACGTCTGTAGCCTTACTCTTGGACGAAATGTGTCAACTATATTCTGACAGCTCGCTTCCGGAGCCCGGAGTTCAGTTTAAAGATTATGTACTGTGGAAAAGTAGCCATTTTGATCAACGCGCTATCGGAATTCAGGAGAAGTTTTGGCGCAGTAGATTCGGCGAGCTTCCGGTTTTAACATTACCGACTTATTATCCCCGCCCGACATTGCAGAGCTTTCAAGGGAAAAGTGTCAGCTTTGAAATTGGAACCGAGCAAACCATAGCGCTAAAAAACCTGGCAATGCAGGAGGAAGCCACCCTATTTATGGTATTGCTGGGTATCTTTAGCATCCTACTCTCAAAATTGAGCACGCAAGAAGATATCATCGTTGGCACGCCGATTTCAGGAAGAAATCATTCCGACATTCAGCGTACTGTTGGCATGTTCGTGCAAACCTTGCCATTGCGCTGCTTTCCCACAGCTCAAAAGATCTTTCGAGAGTTTTTGAAGGAACTAAAAGTAGATACCATAGCCTGTTTCCAGAATCTGGATTATCCCTTTGAAGATTTGGTAGCGCTTGCCTCCAAAAATCGAGATGTCAGCCGGAATCCATTATTTGACGTGATGCTGGTGATGCAGAACATGGAAATTCCGGAGCTGCACATTCCCGGTTTAACGCTTAAGCCTTTAGAGTACCGGGGCTTAGCCGCAAAGTTTGATCTGACGTTGGAAGGCATGGAACACGAGGATCGAATAAAATTTTGTTTTGAATACAATACCCAACTTTTTAATGAAGACACCATTGACAGGTTTATCAGTTATTTCAGAAAAATCATCGAGTGTATTTTGATAGATGCAGCGGCTAAAATCGCGAATATTGAAATTTTGACTGCGGCCGAAAAACAATATCTGCTGTTTGAATATAATGACACCTTTGCTGAATATTCTCGAACTGCAACTATTCATAAATTATTCGAAACACAAGTAGCCAGAACCCCTAACAAACCAGCCGTTATGAGCGAAGAGGGCGTCTGGACTTTTCAAGATCTGAACAAGCGCGCGAATCAATTGGCGAGGATATTGAGAAGCAGAGGCGTGGGACCGGATTGCATCGTTGTGATTATGATTGAACATTCGCCCGAATTGATTGCGGCTATTTTTGCGGTGCTAAAATCCGGAGGCGCCTATCTACCCATTGACCCCGAATGCCCACCTGCCCGTATAGACGATATCCTGCGCGACAACGGTGCTCAACTGGCGTTGACCGATACCAGGACAGCGGGTAGTGGTCTGAACTGTCTGACTATAGATTTGTGCGAGTCAAGTATTTATCAAGGAGACGGCTCGAATTTGGAGGACGATTTCAGTTCGTCCGAAAATTTAGCTTACGTCATTTATACATCAGGTAGCACCGGCCGCCCAAAGGGAGTCTTGATTAACCATCGTAATGTTGTAAATTACATTTCTTGGGCGTCTCAAGAATATGTCTCAAGCGATCGTCGAAATTTTCCTCTCTTCACCTCAATCGCCTTCGACTTAACCGTCACCTCGGTTTTTGTGCCATTAATTACCGGAAATTGCTTGGTAGTTTACCGCGACGAAAAGCAAGCGTTGGCAATCGAGACGCTGGTGCAAGATGAAAACATCGATGTGATTAAGCTGACGCCATCCCACTTATCCATGATTAATAGCTACTGCAATACAACGGGACTAACGCTCAAAGGAATCAAGGAATTCATTGTTGGTGGGGAGAGCTTAGTTAGGGATTTGGCCGAGCAAATTGTGTCTCGACCCGGCATGGAAGCCCGGCTTTACAATGAATATGGGCCGACTGAAACAACTGTAGGGTGCATGATCCACAAATTTGATAGACGAAACGATACCGGCAAAGTGGTTCCAATAGGCGTGCCGATCGCTAACACACAAGTTTACTTATTAGATAATCAGCAACAACCGGTTGCCCCCGGTGTAATCGGCGAAATTTATATTGGCGGAGAAGGGGTGGGCCGTGGCTATTTAAACAATCCCGAGTCCACAGCTGAGCGATTCTTGGACAATCCTTTTGTGCCGGGTCAGAAGATTTATCGTACCGGCGATTTGGCGCGCCGAATACAAGGTGGTAACCTAGAATTCTTGGGACGCTCTGATCATCAGGTTAAGATCAAAGGGTATCGCATCGAATTGGCTGAAATCGAAGCCCAATTGCAAAAGCATGATGCGATAAAACAGGCCGTGGTGCTGGCGTGCGCCAGCCCAGGAGATTCGATGTTGGAAATCTGCGCCTATATCGTTGCCGAGAAAAAGTTTACGATTTCGGAGTTGAGAGCGTTTTTGTTGCCGTGTTTGCCGGGCTACATGATACCCAATCGCTTCATTCAAACTGAGAGTATTCCGGTGAACGCAAACGGGAAGGTCGATCGAAACGCGTTAGAAAAGAATGGGATGGCGATCGGAGCCGGGGATGGATATCAAAAACCCGAAAGTGATGCCGAACAGCTTTTGGCCGAGGTATGGCAAGATGTTCTTCGAATCGAAAAAATCAGTGCCAATGATAATTTCTTTGAACTGGGCGGTGATTCCATAAAAGCCTTGCAGGTGGTTGCCCGTTTGAATGACTTGGGCGTTGCAGCAAATTTAAAAGATATACTCCATTGTCAAACCATTGCGCTGCTAAGCTCACGATTAGAGTTTAGGTCGCCTGTAGAAAAGTATCAGCAGGGAAACGTCACCGGCGAGAAAAACCTCGCTCCCATCGATCTCTGGTTTTTTGACCAAAGTTTTCCAGCCCTGCATTATTACAACCAGTCTGTTTTATTGGAGTGTAGAAGAAAGCTCAATGTCGCCATACTTAGGCGCTCATTTGAAAAACTGATTGATCTCCATGATGGATTGCGTTTGAATTATGATCAGCAAAACAACCGCCTTTTTTACAATCAACAGCATCTCAATTGCCCATTTGCCATTAACACGTTCGATATACCCCTATCAGCGAAAGACGCTGAACTACAAAAGATTGGTTCCGATCTCAAAAGTGGTTTTGATCTCAACGAGGGTTTACTCATCAAAGCCGCTGCGATCAAGTTTAGCGATGACGCCGAGTTTTTGTTGATCACCGCCCATCATCTTATTATCGATGGCTTTTCATGGCGAATCCTATTGTACGATTTGTATAAAATCTACAAAGCCTTTAAAAATGGCGAGGACTTTAGGCCCGCAAAAACCGCCTCATTGCAGGATTGGTACAACGCACTTCTAGAATTTTCACGTGTTCCGAGACTATCGCAAGAGGTTGATTACTGGAATGAAATTGAGCAGACCTGTTTTGATCTGCCACTGGATTTCTCAACAGATCAGTGGCATACCAAGAATCATCAGAGGGTGTCTGGCACCCTTGAAGGTGACAGGATTTTGCAAAAGGATGTTCATCGAGTTTACAATACCGATATTTTGATTTTGTTAACAACGGCGCTGGCAATGACCTTAAAACAATGGCTGGGGGAGAGTACATTTGTAATCGAAATGGAGAATCATGGCCGGCACCTTCAGTATATCGACGTCTCTCGTACTGTCGGTTGGTTCACCTGCTTGTTTCCAATCAAGCTGCATTTGCGTTCCAACGGTGTTGGCGAGCAGATCAAAGAGACTAAAGAGCAATTGCGCAGAATCCCCAACCACGGTTTGGGTTACGGCGTCTTGAAATATCTACGAAGGGAGTTGAAGCCTTCAAGAGCCGAGCGGAGCAGAATTAGACTGAATTATTTGGGTGTATTCGAAGAAGAAATTGACAACGATTTCTTCGCACTATCAGATTATTCCACTGGCAGTGAAGTGGCCGAAGCTAACCACATGACTACTGAGATTGAAATCAACTGTAAGATCATCAAAGGTGTTTTTGAGTGCGAGATAAATTATAACAAACTGGCCTTCAAAGTCGAGACGATGCAGTGGTTGCGAGACACATTCTTTGCCAACTTAAATACAATCATTGCACATCTGCTGAAAGACAACACAGTCTATTTCACCCCTTCGGATTTCGACACCGTCGAAATTAGCGAGGACGAAATTGCCGCATTATTTCAATGAATTTGGGAGACATGATGATTACCACAAAACATCTGAAGAAAATGTATTTTGCCGAAGAAGTCGAAACTACCGCGCTCAATGATATCAACTTCGAAGTTCAACCCGGCGAATTTGTATCGATTATGGGACCCTCCGGCTGCGGAAAGTCCACGTTGCTGAACGTACTCGGTCTTCTGGATAATCCTAGCGATGGTGAGTATTATTTTAATGACCGCGAAGTTTCAAAACTTTCTGAGCGTGAACGTTCAGATCTACGCAAAGGCAATATCGGCTTTGTTTTTCAGAGTTTCAATTTGATCGACGAGCTAACCGTTGCTGAAAACATTGAATTGCCTTTACTATATCTCGGGATGCCATATTCGGAGAGAAAAAAAAGAGTCAGGGAGTCTCTGGAACAAATGGAGATCGCCCACCGCCAAAATCATTTTCCCCAGCAACTTTCAGGTGGTCAGCAGCAACGAGTGGCGGTGGCAAGAGCCGTGGTTGGACAGCCGAAAATCATCTTGGCCGATGAGCCTACAGGTAATCTTGACTCCAAGCACGGTGAAGAAGTCATGGAGATTCTTAATCAGCTCAATAAGGCCGGAACGACGATTGTGATGGTCACACACACTGAAATTTATGCCGAATATGGCAATAGAATTGTCAACCTGTTTGATGGTAAAATTGTCACCGAAGATGTTAGGCCCGCGCGCGTATAAGAACCACATTACCAGCAGCGTTTTGAACCAAGTCGGCAACACCCCCTTTGTTGCGATAGACATGGATGGGCTAAAGAACATCCGCCTCACTGTAAAACTAGAATATCAAAATCCCACCAGTAGTGTAAAAGATCGGGCCGTGGCTTATCTTCTGAAAAAGTGCCTGGACGAAAAAATCATCAACCACGCCACTACCATAATTGAGTCATCATCGGGGAATATGGGAGTTTCATTAGCGGCCTATTGCCAGGAGCATGGATTGAAGTTCATTTGTGTCGTCGATCCCAACATCCTGCCCATCAATGAAATGTTGATTCGATCTTTTGGAGCGCAAGTGATAAAAGTCCATCAAGCCGGAGAGGGTGGCTTTCTGCTGAGTCGAATCCAAAAAGTGAAAGAACTTGCCGCAGAAATAGAAAATTCTTACTGGGTTAATCAATATGCCAATCCTATTATAGTGGAAGGATATTACCGCTCCCTGGGGGAGGAGATTTGTAGGGAGATAAGTCAGCTTGACTATATTTTCATTGGTGTGGGATCCGGAGGAACCATTACCGGCGTTTCCACTAAGGTCAGAGAGAAGTTTCCGGATTCAAAAGTGATTGCCGTGGACATCATTGGTTCGGTTATTTTTGGAGGGGCTCCACAAAAACGCTATATACCAGGAATCGGATCGAGCATGGTGCCTAGGAATTTACAACATGCCAAGATCAATGAAGTCGTGATGATCGATGAAGTGACGACCATCGATATGTGTCATGAATTGCTTAGAAACTATAATATTTTTGCAGGAGGATCCTCCGGCTCAGTTTATGGGGCCATTAAAAAATATTTTCAAGGTAAAAGAATCGGCGAGAAAGTGACCATTGTTACCCTGTTTCCCGACCGGGGTGAGCGGTATGCCACCACCGTTTATAACGAAGACTGGGTGCAGAATTTTAAGAAAAACCACTCATCATGAAAGTCAAAAAAAATGTTGTATCTAAACGAAGATCATCTCCGGAGCGTTGGCATTAACTGGCATGATACCATCGGAGTTATCGAGCGGGTGGTGAAATGCCTTGCCAGCGGCGATTTTTCACAGCCGGTCAAACCCTACTTGAGATATCGCGATTTAAAAAATCGGATTATTGCTATGCCAGCATTTGTCGGGGGCGGGTTTGATATGGCCGGCATTAAATGGATCGCTAGTTTTCCAGATAATCTCCAAAAAGGCTTTCCCCGCGCGCATAGTACTGTAATCCTGAACAATGCTGAAACTGGTGAGCCCGTTTGCATGATAAATACCGCCTTTTTGAGCATTATTCGTACCGCATCGGTCAGCGGCTTGATGATTCAAAGGTATGGCAGCGTCAGGTCACTGCGCAAAATCAAACTTGGCATTATTGGCTGGGGACCCATCGGGCAATACCACTGCAAAATGTGCCACAAAGTGTTTGGCAATAAAATTGACCGGACTTATGTGTATGATATCCGAAAAATCGACAACGTTTTACTGGAATCAGAATATATGGACAAAGTGGTGATTTGCGATGATTGGCCAGCGGCCTACACTGACGCAGATCTGGTTATCACTTGCACGGTAGCTAAATCCCCGTATATTACCCTCAACCCCAAAACCGGGTCGCTGCATTTAAATGTTTCTTTGCGCGACTACTCGGTGGAAGTTTTCGAATACTTTAAAGACGCAATCATTGTGGACAGTTGGGATGAAGTTTGTCGCGAGAATACGGATATCGAAAGAATGCATCGCGAAAAAGGCTTGCAAAAAAATGATACCAAAACCATTATAGATGTTGTTTTGCATAACGCTATCAGCGACTATGCTCAAGATGCTGCTATCTTATTCAATCCGATGGGAATGGCCGTGTTTGATATTGCACTTGCCAGCTTCTACTACCGTAAGGCGCTTGAGAGTCGCGTCGGTGTGCCGTTGATCTGAGCATATCCGACCTGCGCGATTATTTGTTGATAGAATTCGGCTGTTAAGGCATATTTTCATGAGTAAATGTGGACGTATTGCTATGAGTTCCCGTGACATAAAATGTGTTGGCGTATTGGGTGCAGGCTTGATGGGCAGCGAGGTTGCTCTCGATCTGGCGTGTTATGGATACAGAGTTTTGTTGAAGGACATTTCTTTGGACAGGCTTCACGCAGCCGAGGTCAAAATAAAAAGCGATTTCAAGCTCATTAAAATGATGAAGAAAGAACGTCAGATACCTACGATAGATGAGATCTTACAACACATCCTGTTTACAGACAGCTATGATAATTTCGATGAAGCCGATGTCCTGGTTGAAAACGTAACGGAAGACTGGGATGTGAAACACGGTGTGTATCTTGACTTGCGCGAGAGATGCAAGGCCGATGCGCTGTATGCAGCTAATACCAGTTGCATCTCAATTACCAAAATTGCCGCCGTGATGCCTCAGCCCGAGCGGGTCATTGGGATGCATTTTATGAATCCAGTGCCGTTAAAGGATCTGGTCGAGGTGATCAGAGGATATCATACAAGCGACGAAACCGTTGCCCGGAGTGAAGCATTCCTGCGTTCCATAGGTAAAAAAGCGGTGGTGGTGAGCGATGCTCCTGGTTTTGTCTCAAACCGGCTATCGCATCTGTTCATGAATGAAGCCGCGTTTTTAGTGCAGGAACAAGTTGCAACTCCTAAGCAGATTGACCTGATTTTCAAAAGAGGGTATGGACATAAAATGGGCCCTTGCGAGACCGCAGACCTGATCGGGATTGATACCGTGGTACGCTCTTTGGACATTTTGTATGAAAGTTTTCACGATCCCAAATTTCGCAGCTGCCCGCTCTTGCGAAAAATGGCCGATGCCGGACTCCTGGGAAAAAAGTCACGTAAAGGTTTTTACGAATATGACATCGCCGGAACGGTTCAGTGAAGGAAAACGGCATTAAATGCATTGTCTGGGATTTGGATGACACCATTTGGAACGGCGTTCTGCTGGAATCGCAACAACTTCGACTGAAGCCACAGATCACAGACATTATCAAAGAATTAGATGGACGGGGAATCCTGCATTCTATCGCCAGCAAAAATAATTATGAACTCGCCATGCAGAAATTAGAACAGTTTGCAATTGCCGACTATTTTTTGTTTCCCGAAATCAACTGGAACGCTAAATCCATTTCGATTGCGAAAATTCAGAAGAATCTCAACATCGGCATGGATTCGATAATGTTTGTTGATGACCAACAATTTGAAATCGAAGAGGTAAAAAGCAGTCATCCCGGCGTGACCTGTATCAACGCGACGGAGTACAGAAATTTTCTGACTCGCGACCAACTTAAGCCCAGGTTCATTACGGAGGATTCAAAGCGGCGGCGCTTGCTTTATCTGGCGGAACGAACGCGCCAACTCGAAGAGGAGAATTACCAGGGGCCCAAGGAGGAGTTTATGGCTGGTCTCAACATGAAATTCATGATTGCGCCGGCTAGTGAAGAAGACCTGAAGCGTGCTGAGGAGCTGACCGTTCGCACCAACCAGCTTAATTCAACCGGCCTTACTTACGATTATGATGAGCTTGATCGGTTTAGAAAATCCGACGATCATCTGTTGTTGATATGCGAGCTCACGGATAGATTTGGCTCGTATGGCAAAATCGGTTTAGCGCTGATCGAAATATCAATGAAGAGCTGGAACATCAAGCTGCTGCTCATGTCCTGTCGCGTCATTTCCCGAGGCGTTGGCACCGTGCTTTTGACTTACATTATGCAGCAAGCCCAAAAAGCCGGCAAAAAACTGTTTGCGGATTTCCGGAAAACCGATCGCAATCGCATGATGTATCTGGCCTACAAGTTTTCAAATTTTAAGGAAACTCAAACTAAAGAGAATGACATCCGTCTTGCCAACGATTTATCCTACATTCCAGAATTTCCACCCTACATCGATATTGTCACACACAACCGGCTTTAAAAGGCACACACATAATGAGAGAGAAGATCAGAAGTTTTATCGAAAAGAATCTCACAGTTTTTGAGGATGAGACTGAATTTTCTGATAGCGACAATATTTTTGAATTGGGAATAGTAAATTCACTCTTCGCCATGAAGTTACTCAATTTTGTTGAAAGCGAATTCAATATCACAGTCAGCAATGATGAAATAGAGATAGCAAACTTCAGTTCTGTTGATAAGATGATGCAACTGATCGAGAAAAAAAGGTTAGGCGCTGCAAATGTCACATCAAGATGAAATTATTCGGGAGGTCAGAGATTTTGCTGATCAAGAGATACGGCCCTATGCCAGTGTCTTCGAGACTAATGAAGCGATACCGCGAAACCTAATTCAAAAAATGGCTTCCAGGGGCTACCTCGGCGCCTGCTTTCCAAAGGAGTATGGCGGTTTGTCTTTGGACCCGATTTACTATGGCTATTTTACGGAGGAAATTGGCAAGGCCTGTTGTTCAACGAGAAGCTTGCTTACGGTTCACACCTCTTTGGTTGGCGAAACGATTCTACGTTTTGGCAACGAATATCAGAAGAAAAAATGGCTTCCGGCTATGGTTCGTGGAGAAAAAATTGGCGCGTTTGCCCTCAGTGAACCGGAAATAGGCTCCGATGCTAAGAGCGTTCGTACTTCCTATTGCAAGCAGGGTTCTGCATACGTGCTAAATGGCCGGAAAAAGTGGATCACGTTCGGCGGCATCGCAGATCTTTTTATGGTGATCGCCTCAAATAACGAAGAAATTACCGCATTCCTTGTTGAGCGCGATTTTAAAGGCGTTACAACCATTCCCATAAAAGGGCTACTTGCCAGTCGTGCAGCCTACATCGCCGAGGTCGTACTTGAGAATGTGACGGTGCCCGAGGAGAATGTGTTGGGAAGGCCAAGTAGTGGGTTCACATACATTGTGTCCAGCGCATTGGATTCCGGTCGCTACAGTATAGCTTGGGCGGGTTTAGCTATTGCCCAGGAAGCATTCGAGCAGATGGTAACCTATTCCCGTACTCGAAGCCAGTTTGGTCAGAAGATTCGTAATTTTCAACTTGTGAGGGGTATGATTGCAGATGCTTTAACCAAGATCCATGCCGCACGCGCTCTTTGCTTGAGAGCAGGTAAACTGCGGCAGGAAAATAACCCGGAATCCGCGATTGAGACGATGATCGCCAAGTTCTTTTCATCGCAAATTGCGCTGCAAGTTGCATCAGATGCGGTACAAGTACATGGCGCCAATGGCTGCTGCAGCCAATATTCCGTCGAGAGATTATTTCGAGAAGCAAAATTGCTCGAGATCATCGAGGGCACTTCGCAGATTCTTCAGAACGTCATATCTAGTTATGCTTTAAGAAATCACTCCAATTCTGTTGATTAACTAACGAGGCTAAACTATCATGTGGATACATTACTTCATCACTTTTTACAGAAACTTATTCAAGCACAAGATTTTTAGCTTCATTACACTGCTGGGACTTGCAGTTGGTATGGCAAGTTTTCTCTTAATCGTCCATTATGTACTTTTTGAAAGCAACTTTGACACTTTCCACAAGAATGCTGATTACTTATATCGGGTAGAACGAAAAATAACCAGTCAAGGTCAAGTTCACCATTTGGCTACTAATGCCCTCATCATTGGTCAACTTATGAAGCAGGATATTCCAGGGGTTATGGAGTTTGCCCGTTTACACCCTAAATCCGGTTACGCGGTAGTTCAATATAAAGACAAATCCTTTTTTGAGCGCAAGATTTTCTATGCAGATTCCACTTTCCTCACCCTGTTTTCTTTTAAGATGGTGCAGGGCGATGCGGCAGATGCACTCAGGAACCCGAACTCCGTGGTACTCACAGAATCGACCGCACGCAAGTATTTTGGAGACGAAGACCCGCTGGGAAAAGAGGTCATGGTGTTGGGGAAATACATGAACAATCGGTCTAAAGTTACCGGCATTGTCAAAGATGTTCCCCCCAATTCACACATTCAATTCGATATCCTTTCTTCAATACATCACTTCCTCTATTCCCCGGTATTTGGCGATGGCTGGGACAATACAACATTTCACGTCTATGTTTTGCTTCACCCCAGTGCGGACCCAAAAGCTCTACAGGCGGGTTCTTACGAATTTTTCAAGAAGTACCGCGGCGAGTACTTCAGGCAATATAATTACAAAGAGGAGTTTGTGTTAAGCCCCATAAAATCCATTCATCTGTATTCTACAGTCCGCGGTCAATTGCAGGAAATCAAAAACGGCAACTACAAGGCTATTTATTATGTTTCCGGTCTGGCGTTTTTGATCTTGCTGATTGCCTGGATGAACTATCTCAACCTTACCACTGCCCGGTTGATAGAGCGGCTCAAAGAGGTGGGACTGAGAAAGGTGGTTGGCGCCCGGCCGGAACAATTGGTAAAGCAATTGCTTTTCGAAGCGATTGCAGTCAATACTCTTACCTTTGCCATTGCGTTGCTGATGATTCAGGTGGCAACGCCGGGGTTTAACCATTTCATCGGGCTGCCTGCGTCGTTGTCCCCATTCGCGAATCTCAAGTTTTGGATGATCTTGCTCGGGATATTTGCCATCAGCATGGCAATCATGGGGATATATTTCGTTTTTGTGGTCTCGTCCTTTAAAACATCTGACATCTTGAAGAGTTTATCCAACCTCAAAATTTATGGCAGCATGAATTTGCGCCGCAGTCTTATTGTTTTTCAGCTTGTTTTTTCAATCTTCTTTATTTCTGGCACACTGACGGTGTACAATCAGATTGCCTTTATCAAAAATAAAGATCTGGGCTTTGACAAAGATAATATCTTGTTACTTAGGCAACCTTATGTGGCTGGCAGTACTACCAAACTCATTAGGGATACGGATCAAGAGTATCTCGGCTCCAACATGACAATTTTCGATAATGAAATTGTGAGAATTACCGGGGTCGATGGTATTACGCGTTCGGTCTATTTTCCTGGGGACGACTATGGGCAAAGCGCGTTGGTCAGGAGGGTTACCGATCACCCAACAAATTTGAAATCTGTTAATCAAAACATGGTCAATAATAACTTTTTTGGTTTTTACAAAATTCAATTCATTGCTGGGAGGAGTTTTTCAGAGGAGTCTGGCACCGACGCCGAAAGCGTCATTCTGAACGAGGACGCTGCAAAGCTTTTGGGATTTCAAAATCCGGAAAGCGCCGTGAATCAGTTTATCATGTGGGCCCATCAGGAGGGTTTTGAAAAACGTGAAATCATTGGCGTGATTAAAAACTATCATCAAGAATCGCTGCGGAACACAACTGAACCGCTCATTTTTATACCGCGGCGAGACGTCCGTGTCACTTCTGCAATTAAGTTGACCGGCTTGAACATGGAAGCTACCATCCAGGCGATTGAAAGCCGCTGGAAGGAAATATTCCCCGGGATTCCATTTGAATATTATTTTCTCGACAGTTTCATCGAGAGACTTTATGCCAGCGATCAAATCCTCGGGAGGGTATTTGGAACATTTTCTTTAATCGCAATTTTGCTCACCTGTTTTGGTTTGTTTGCCTTGTCCCTGTATTCCGCCACAAAACGCACCAAAGAGATTGGCATCAGAAAGGTTCTGGGGGCCGGCTCAAACACCATTATCTGGTCAATGTTGAAGGATTTTGTTTACCTTTTGCTCGGAGCGCTTATCGTAGCCCTGCCGTTGGCGTACATGATTTCAAAGCGGTGGCTGCATGAATTTGCGTATCAAATAAAAATTGGCTGGTGGTTCTTTTTGAGCCCGGCGGTAATAATCACTGTGATAACTTTGTTGACCGTCAGCTACCATGCGCTTAAGGTGGCTAAAACCAATCCCTCGCTATCACTTCGCTACGAATGATCATGAGGTCATCGATGCCTCTTTATTTTGTTTCTTTAAGCATTAAAATACTACAACAGGCGGTTGCTTTCTTCACAGCTTTGACCACTTTGTTGGATAATATTAATGCCTATTTTAAAATATATAAATTCTCCCGTTTTGATTTCTCACCAAGGCCGGATGATATTTTTATCGTAACTTACCCCAGATCGGGGACGACCTGGATCCAGATGATCCTGTATCAGTTGACCACGAATGGTAACATGAATATCCCCCACATCTCTGCCATAATATTCTGGTTTGAGCGACTGCTGATAAACAAAAAAGAATTTGAAAGATTGCCGGGGCCCCGAATTTTCAAGAGTCATCTACCATACAACCTGATCCCGAAAGGACCCTGCAAGTATATTTATCTCTATCGCGACGGACGAGATGTCGCGGTATCATACTACCATTTTCATCTCGCATATTTTGGTTTCAAAGGGAGCTTCGCAGACTTCTTTCGGTTATTTCTCCGCGGCGACGTGCAGTACGGGAAATGGGCAGTTCACCTGAGCCGCTGGCAAGCCAATCCCGAAAATCTCAATGTTTTGTTTTTAAAGTATGAAGACTTGAAAAACAACCTTGAAGACAGTTTAAAAAGAATAATTGATTTTTGTGGGTTCGAAGTGAGTCAGGAAAGGTTTCTTGATGTTATGCAAAAAGCGAGTTTTTCTTTTATGAAACAGCATGAAAATAAGTTCTCTCATATTGGGGAGATTCAGTGGGAACGGCAGTCAGGCATCGCCATGCCGCCTTTTATTCGCAAAGGTGAGCCAGGGGAGTGGAGGCAATATCTTACGAAATCTCAAGAGCTGCTTTTTGAGAAGAAGGTTCATAGATATTTATTAGCCTGATCATTGGCGAGTCAAGTTAAACTTCTGGTTGCCACCGCTGAAATCTGCACCATCACAGCTATCTTTAATCTCTCACGCGGCGATTTCATTTAACAATTCAGTTCCAGTCAAAAGTTTCTCACACCTGCTGATTGCTGGTTCATGTTAGGATTCGACAAAGAAAACGTTGAAGATGTAATCGGACTGACTCCCTTACAGGAAGGCATTCTATATCACTACCTGAAGGATCAGGGAGACGACACCTACTTTGAACAACTGTTCGTGCGTTTGTCCGGAAATTTGGATAATGCATGTGCTCAGAAGGCCTGGAACTTTGTAGCTGAGACCAATGAGATGCTGCGCGCCGTATATCGCTGGCAAAATCTAAAACATCCGATTCAAATCGTTCTTAAAGCGCACCCAGTGCAAGTGAATTTTTTCGATTTTTCAAATCTAGAGAGAGATCGCAAGCAGGCTGCTCTGCAAGCTAGAGCGAGCGAGGACAAAAAACAGGGTTTCGATCTGCATAACGTGGCCTTCCGCGTAACATTTTGTAAGTGCGGTGAGCTTGAGCATGAAATGTGCATCAGCTATAATCATATCCTTTTGGATGGGTGGAGTATCGGTATTGTACTGCGCGAATTCCTGGGTGCGTACCATGGTTTTTATCGAGACAGGCCGCCGCAGATGCCCACCAAAACGCGGTTCAAGGATTTCCTGAAAACGATACAGTCTCAAGACGAGGATTCACAACGGAATTTTTGGAAGATTTTTTTGGAGGATTTTGACAGCCGAAGCGAGTTGCCAAGAATTCAAGGAAATGACCAGAACGATTATCGCGTGATTATCGATCAGGCCACCAAAACCCAGCTTGAGGAATTTGTAAAATCGCAGCGTGTGACTCCAGCCGTCTTGATGTATAGCGCCTGGGGGTTGCTGCTGCAGCGTTATACCAATTTTGAGGATGTGCTTTTCGGCGTTACCCTGGCAGGGCGTTCTCCAAAATTAAAGGGCATCGAGGAGATGGTTGGATTGTTTATAAATACAGTGCCCATGAGAATCCGCGCCAATGGCCGAACCAAAATCGTGGAGTTGTTGGCAAACACCATGGCTTCATTACAATCCACGTCTGGCTTTGAGCATACGCCGTTGGTTAAAATAAAAGAGTATTGCGGGATGCCTAACCAAGATGCTCTTTTCGATACTCTAGTTGTAGTTGAGAACTATCCACTGATCAGCCGTTTTGAGCAATCAGACAGCACTCTGAGTGTCAATTCTTTTTCATTGTCTGAACACACAAACTATGGATTGACTATCGAAATCAGGATTATCGATTCTCAAATAGAGATTATTTTTATTTACACACCTGAGCTATTTGGTGATGATTTCATTCGAAATTTGAGCAGCCATTTCAAACACACACTCCAATATCTGCGGGATCATCCCGATCATGAAATTTCCAGAGTGGAAATATTATCAGAGCAGCAGAGGCAACAGTTGTTGATAGACTTCAATGACACCACAGCCGATTATCCGCGGAACACGACCATATCGCAGGCCTTTGAAGATCAGGCAATGAAATGCTGGGATAAAACAGCGGTGGTGTACAATGAAAAACAGCTGACATACGGATTGTTGAATGAACGGGCGAATCAACTAGCCAGAGTGTTGCGGGCAAAAGGAGTGGCTTCGGAATGCATAGTAGGGCTGATGGTCGATCGCTCATTGGAAATGCTCATTGGCATTTTGGCTATCTTGAAGGCAGGCGGAGCTTATCTGCCAATCGACCCCACCTTTCCAGACGATCGCATTAACTACATGCTCGCCGACAGTGAGGCGTGCGCATTATTGACCGTCGGGCATTTGAACGCAGAAAGAAATTTTGCGGCAGAGCCTTTAATAGAATTGGATCGAGAAGATTACTATCGCGGCGATAATAGCAATCTTACCGGGGAATTTCATGCCAGCGATTTGGCCTATGTGCTCTATACCTCGGGTTCAACTGGCGCGCCCAAGGGCGTGATGGTTGAACACGGTGCAATCATGAATACTTTATTCTTTTTGTCTCACACTTACCCCTTTTCAGCGCAAGATACCTATTTGCTGAAGACGGCGTTCTTATTCGATGTCTCGATCACCGAATTGTTTGGCTGGTTCATGGGCGGCGGCAGGTTAGCAGTGTTGCCTCCTTTAGGAGAAAAGGACCCGCTTAGCATGATGGAAATAATAGCAAGGGAGAGTATCACCCATTTAAATTTTGTGCCTTCGATGTTCGAGGCTTTCATGCATGTGCTCAATACCAACAGTGTTATTCGGCTTGCGAGCCTCAAGTTTATTTTTCTGGCGGGCGAAGCGCTCTCGCGGGGTTTGGTGCGGCGCTTCAGGGGCTTGGGTTTATCGGCGCGGTTGGAAAACCTCTACGGTCCGACCGAGGCGGCTGTCTATGCCAGTTACTACTCACTGGCGGATAACCTCGATCTCGAAATGGTGCCCATTGGCAGGCCGGTGCATAATGCGAAAATTCTAAACCTAAGTCGGCACAACTCCCTGCAGCCCATTGGCGTTGCGGGAGAGTTGGGTATAACCGGTGGCGGCCTGGCGCGCGGGTACATGAACAACCCGGCTCTCACGGGAGATAAGTTTGTGCAAATGTCCATTCTGTCCGAGGGGCGATTGTATCGTACTGGAGATTTAGCGCGCTGGCTTCCGGATGGAAACATCGAGTTTATCGGAAGGATGGACAATCAGATCAAACTGCGCGGCTTTAGAATCGAATTGGGAGAAATAGAAAATCAGCTTTTGCAGAACGAAGCCATCAAGGAAGCGGTGGTTTTGGCCCGGCAAGACCATACCCGAGAAAATTACCTGTGTGCTTATATCATTGCTGAAAAGAAGTTTTCGACTGCGGAGTTGCGCACATTTCTGATGAAGAAGTTGCCGCTTTATATGATCCCGTCTTTTTTCGTTCAGTTGGATAATTTCCCCCTAACCCGCAATGGTAAGATCGATCGCCGGGCGCTGCCTTTGCCCGAAGTGGTTGTTCAACGAAATCATGTAGCGCCGAGGACGAATTACGAGCGCCAGATCGCCAAGTTATGGAAAGAAGTACTCAACAGCGACAATATTGGAGTCCACGATAACTTTTTTGATATCGGCGGGAACTCGCTGCATCTCATCCGTTTGAGCAGCAAGCTCAATGGATCTTTTAACAGGCCAATATCTATTGTAACCATGTTTAACTATCCTACCATCAGCCTACTCGCGGGTTATCTACAGAACGATGACGGGAATGGCTCTGAGAATTTTATAGATAGGACTGAAGAGATCGGCAAGGCCAAAAACCGATTAAAACAATTGAAAATCCGCAACAAACTCTAATGCAAAAATTGGAGCAGAATAATATTCAAGATATTCTCGCCCTGACGCCGATGCAGGAGGGCATGCTGTTTCATTTCTTGAAGGGTGAAAGGGATGACAACTATTTTGCACAACTTCGAATCGGACTCTCCGGTCCATTGGACTTAGAACATATTGAAAGTGCATGGAATCTGGTAACCGCCGCCAATGACATGTTACGCAGTGTGTATCGCTGGCGCCGTGTTAACAATCCCATGCAAATAGTCCTAAAGCAACATTCAATCCAGTTTGCTTTTCATGATGCTTCAAGCCAAAATGAGCACGGTAAAGAAAAATTGATAAACGAGATCATGGTCAACGACAGGCTAAAGGGATTTGACTTGAGTTCCGTGCCTTTTCGAGTAGCTTTGTTCAGATATGACGAGCTAAGGCATGATATGCTCATCAGCTATCACCATATTATACTGGACGGCTGGAGCGCTGCGAATCTGATAAATGAATTTTTTAACGCTTATAACGATTTTTCTAATAACCGAAATCCGAAACTTCTCCCCAAGACGCCTTTCAAGGAATTCATCAAAGTGATTCAGCACCAGGATGAAAGCAAGCAAAAAGCATTTTGGCGAGAGTATTTGCGGGGGGTTGAGAGGCTCGAGTTTGGGGCGCTGAAAAAGCAGGACAAGAATCGAAATGAGTCTGCAGAGTATCGGCTCCGGGTTCCTGATAACCTGCAAAACAGTTTAGAGGATTTCGTTCGCAGCCAGCGGGTCACCTTTGCTGCCCTCATATATTGCGCCTGGGGGGTTTTATTGCAGCGATACACCAACAGTCCGGACGTTCTTTTCGGGATAACCACCGCAGGGCGATCTGCCCCGATAAAGGGCATCGCCGAGATGGTCGGGTTGTTTATCAACACTCTACCTTTGAGAATTGGCGCAACCTCAGCCAAAATTAAACATCTAATATCGGACGTAACCCGCGACATTCAGTTGTTGACCGAATTTGAGCATACTGCGCTGGTAAAAATAAAAGAGTATTGCGGCTTTAAGCATCAAGAAGAGCTTTTTGATTCTATCGTTATAATCGAGAACTATCCCCTTAGGATGGGTTTAGCTCAAAGATACGGTCACCTGGCGGTTGAGTCTATATCTGCTCATGAGAAGACAAACTACAGTTTGACAGTCGGTGTAACCCGATTTGATGGTGAAACGGAAGTGACTTTCGGTTACGCTTGCGATTCATTCGAGACGAGATTTATTCAGAATCTCAGCCAGCATTTTTTGAATATCCTAATGTATTTTAGCCGCTATCCTGACGGCGAGGTTTGTACCGTTGAGCTATTATCCCAAGAGGAAAAGAATCTGCTGCATGATCTTAATGGCAACCCATCCGACTATGTGAAGCACACATCTATTCCCGAGCTCTTCGAAGCACAAGTAAACCGCACCCCGGATTGGGTTGCCGTCACGATTGACAATCAGCATCTGACATTTGGAGAATTAAGCAAGAGAGCCAACCAGCTTGCGAGACTGCTGCGCCGCAAGAATGCAACTGCTGATTCAGTTGTTGGGATTCTGGCCTCCCCTTCACTCGAAATGATCGTTGCCATCATGGCGATTCTTAAGGCAGGTAGCGCGTATTTGCCCATTGATACCGGCCTTCCTGAGGAACGTATCCAGTACATGGCAGCAGATTGTAACTTAAATATTGTTCTAACAAATCTGGCAATTGAAGATATGCCCCAATTGCCGGGCATCGAATATCTTGATTTAAATGATCGACATATCTATTCTGGTAATTTCTCCACCCCGAAAAAAATTGCTGCGCCCAACAATCTCAGTTACATTATCTATACTTCTGGCTCAACCGGTCTACCCAAAGCAGTTTTGGTCGAGCACAGAAATGTGGTTGCGTTTCTAAATGCGTTTGACCAGCAAGTTGAGATCTCTTGCGAAGACATAGTTCTGCAGAATCTTTCTTATGCATTTGATGCCTTCATTGAGGAAGTGTTTCCAGTATTATTGCGCGGTGGGAGGATTGTTATCCTCAAAAAACATGCGATCATGAACATGACAGCGTTGGCTGATTTTATTAACAGGCATCAGATTACCATAATCAACAGCGCTCCCCATGTCTTGAATGAACTCGATAAGCTCAATTCAACAAACGGTGTCAAGACAATCATTAGTGGAGGAAGTTTATTAAACAGGCAACACGTTGGCAATTTTTTAGACCTCGCAAAAGTTTATAACGCGTACGGTCCCACCGAAACGACAGTATGTGCAACATTACATAGATGCTTAGATGGAGCGGTGATACATTTTCCCATAGGCAAACCTCTGCCAAATTATCGGGTTTATATTTTAGATTACTTGAACCACCTGCAGCCGCTTGGGATCGGGGGCGAGTTGTCTATCGCCGGCGATGGCGTCGCCAGAGGTTACTTAAACCGGCCGGAATTGACAGCGGAAAAATTTCTGGAGAATCCTCTGCAAAGTGGTGAGAGAATCTATAAAACCGGAGATCTGGCGCGATGGCTACCCGATGGTAATCTGGATTATCTTGGCAGAAAAGACCGGCAGGTGAAGATAAGAGGATTCCGAATCGAACCGGAAGAAATCGAGTCGCGGCTTCTGCAGCATGTAGCAATAACAGATGCGGTTGTACGGATGCGCCAAGAGGACAATGGCGAATGTTATTTGTGCGCCTATTTTGTGGGGGCGACGGCTCTCTCTCCGTCAGACCTTAGAATGTTTTTAATGCAGAAACTTTCTCCATATATGATCCCCTCTTTCTTCATTCGCTTGCCTGAACTGCCTTTGACCCGTAACGGCAAAATAGATTATGAAGCGTTGCCGCCTCCGCGCGTCGATGAAGTCAAGAACTACGTGGCCCCACGGAATAATTATGAGACCAAAATAGCCAGACTCTGGCAAGATGTTCTCAGGTATGGACGAATTGGCGTACATGACAACTTCTTTGATATCGGCGGCAATTCCACACATCTCATACGACTAATTAGCAGGCTAAATGAGCAATTCGTAAAACCCGTTTCCATCATGACCATGTTTCAATATCCCACCATCAGCACACTTGCGAGCTATCTCGAAGGTGATAAGGAACTGACTCCAAACCTTCCGCTGGGTTTAATGGACAGGTCTAGTGAAATTTCAAAAGCTAAGTCTCGCTTGAAACAGATACTCGTCAGGGCGGCATAGAATGAAATCGCATGCTACAGGTTTGGAAATTGCAGTGATTGGCTTGTCCGGTCGCTTCCCGGGAGCGGATGACGTCGAGCAGCTCTGGCAAAACTTAAGCAAGGGGAGACACGGCATCTCCTTTTTTTCAGAAGACGAGATGGCCGTGGCGCTGAAAGAAGCAGCCGCGCAGGGCAAAAGGGTTGTTAACGCCAAGGGTGTACTCAACAATATCGAGTATTTTGATCCGGCTTTTTTTGGTTATAGTCCAAAAGAGGCAGAAGTTATGGATCCGCAAATGCGGGTTTTTCATGAGTGCGTTTGGGAAGCTTTGGAAAATGCCGGCTATGATCCTGACTCATATCGAGGCCTGATTGGGCTCTATGCCGGGGCTTCGTATAATCCCTGGGCCGGCCAGTTGGTTTTAGCGGGCGGGCGCGATTTTACGGAATCGTGGAAGTCGATCCAATTCACCAACAAAGATTATTTGAGCACGCAAATCGCTTATCGGTTAAATTTGAAAGGCCCCTGCGTGATTATGGATACCGCCTGCTCCACTTCGCTGGTGGCAATCGATTTAGCTTGCCAGGGTCTCTTGAGCGCCCGCTGCGATATGGCATTAGCCGGTGGTATTGCGATCACCTACCATGATCGAACTGGATACGTCTATCAGGACGGCATGATCCATTCACCGGATGGCTATTGCCGTGCTTTTGACGCCAAGGCGCAGGGGACGGTTTCCGGCAATGGCGTGGGCGTGGTGGTCCTTAAACGACTGGACGATGCCATTGCCGACGGCGATTATATTTATGCCATCATCCGCGGGTCGGCAATTAATAATGATGGCCGGAGAAAGCTGGGTTTCACGGCTCCCAGCATTGAAGGCCAGGCCGAAGTCATACGGATGGCGCACTTGGCTGCTGAAGTCGAACCCGAGAGCATCAGTTTTATCGAAGCTCACGGCACTGGGACGAACATGGGCGATCCGGTCGAGGTGGAGGCGTTGAAGCAGGCTTTTAACACCAGCAAGCGCCGCTTTTGCGCTCTCGGTTCCATAAAAACCAACATCGGCCATCTCGATACTGCCGCCGGGGTCGCGGGATTCATTAAGACTGTATTAGCGCTGAATCACAAATTGCTGCCAGCAAGTCTGCATTTCGAGAATCCCAACGCCAAAATCGATTTTGAAAACAGTCCGTTCTATGTCAATTCCGAATCGCGCGAGTGGCAGAACGGCAAATACCCATTGCGAGCTGGGGTGAGCTCATTCGGGATCGGGGGAACCAACGCTCACGTAATTCTGGAAGAGGCGCCGAAACTCGATCCATCATCATCGGGCCGACCGTGGCAGGTGCTGACGCTGTCCGCCAGGTCGGAGTCGGCGCTCAACACAATGAGCCGCAATCTGTTGCATTTTCTGGAAACCCACAACGATGTGAATTTAGCCGATGTGGCCTACACTCTGCAGGTCGGAAGAAAGTCCTTTGAACACCGGCGGATGTTTCTGGCGCCGGATATTTCGAATGCCATCGCGATTTTAAAAAGTTCGGCGGCAGAAAGCTTTTATGATTCCTACAGCCGAAGTGAAAAACGTGTGGTGTTTTTGTTTCCCGGCCAGGGGGCGCAGTATCTCAACATGGGGCTGGAGCTGTATGAAAACGTCGGAATGTTTCGTGAGGAAGTCGACCGCTGTTTAGACATTTTGAAATCATTAGGCGAGGAACATGGGTTCTTCTCAAAAACGGTTTCACCCACAGCGATTGATCAAACTCATTTAGCCCAGCCATACATTTTTGTGTACGAGTATGCGCTGGCCCGATTGTTTATGAAATTGGGTGTCGAGCCTTTTGCCATGCTTGGTCACAGCATTGGCGAATATGTTTGCGCTTGCCTTGCCGGGGTGTTCACTCTTGAGGATGCCTTAAATGTTGTGTCGATTCGCGGTAAACTGATGCATGAAATGCGGCCCGGCGCCATGCTGAGTGTTCCATTATCGGAAGAGGAGTTGCAGCCGCTGTTAAACGACATCGAAATTGCGGCAGTCAATGGGCCATCCCAGTGCGTAGTTTCCGGCAGTGAGGAGGCCATCGAAAAGTTCTCAGATCAATTACAAGTATATGGCAAGCAGGGCATTCGCCTGCGTACCTCTCATGCCTATCATTCCAGAATGATGGCGCCAATATTAAAAACTTTTGTATCAGCTTTCAGCCAAGTGCGCTTAAGTAAACCGCAAATTCCCTACCTATCCAATGTCACGGGCCAGTGGATCACTTCGGAGGATGCCACTGATCCCGCATATTGGTCGAAACATTTGCGCAATACCGTGCGCTTCGCCGACGCCATAAATATTCTGCGGGCTGATCCGGATACAATATTTTTGGAAGCCGGTCCCGGTAAAGCGCTCAGTTTTTTTGTTAAACAGAGTTTGCAAAGCGGGGATGCCCATTGCACCGTGAATTTGATGCCCGCCGTCAGTGAAAACCAATCAGAAATTTACTGCCTTTTGAGAAGTATTGGCCAACTCTGGGTTTATGGTGCCTGCATAAACTGGAAAGATTTTAACGCCGCGGAGAAACGGCTGCGGTTACCTCTACCAACTTATCCTTTTGCGAAAGAGTATTTTCCACTTGACGAAACTGTTTATTCCCAGCTGGCTCAGACTGCGGGTTCGTCAACTGACAACGATGTGCACTTTTATGTCCGTATTTGGAACCAATCTGCGCGTTTCCAGAAAAAAAGGCCGGAAAATAGAAAGAGCAGTTGGATAGTATTCGTTAATGAGGGAAGCCAGGCAATCTTTGCGGATCTGCGATTAAGGATAGAAGACGCCGGGCATGAAATCTATACCATAAATATTGGCGCCAAACATCGGAAAATAGATCGTCATAGTTTCATAATCAATCCCGATGCAGAGAATGATTATGAAACGCTGCTATCGCAGCTGTTGCAGAAAGATGAGAATCCGAAGCGCATTTTGTTTCTGTGGAGTCTTTCCGAGATTGCTGAATCGGAAACTCAAACAGACGGCTTAATGAGAAATCATGATCTGGGATTTCATAGCTTGATGTACATTGCCAAAGCCGTAGGAAGACAGAAAATTGCGACGACGATTCATATCACGGTAGTCACCAATGGAGTTCTTTCTGTCACTGGTGAAGAGTGCCTGGCCCCGGTACGGGCTACGATTTTGGGAGCAGTCAAAACTATTCCCTTGGAATATGCCAACATTTCACTCTCGACTATAGACGTCGATCTGGATAAACAGTCCAACTTCGCCGACCATCTTTTTCAGGAAATTCTATTCGCCTCGGCTGATGAGGTAGTTGCCTTGCGCAAGGGGCAAACGTACCTGCCGGAGTTTGAGAAGCTAGAAATAAATGCCTTTCCCCACAACGGCATTCTGCTCCGCGAGCAGGGTGTGTATCTCATAACCGGTGGCCTGGGAGGGATTGGACTCGAACTCGCTAAGATGCTCGCGCAGCGGTACCGGGCTAAATTGATCTTGAGCGCGCGCTCCCCTCTGCCACCTAAGGAAAAATGGAATGAGCTTGTGCTAAATCACATCGACGATAAAACGCGATCATTGATAAACACCCTGATCGCCCTTGAAGATTCGGGGGCAGAGGTGCTGGCGTTAAGCGCAGATGTTGCCGACATGGGACAGATGTCCCAGGCGCGCAGGCTTGCCATCGAACGGTTTGGCCAAATTCATGGCGTTATTCACTGTGCGGGCGTGCCGGGTGGTGAATTAATTCAAACCCTGACGCGGGAGAAAACCGAGTCCGTTTTTTCACCCAAAATAAAAGGCTCGTTAGTGCTCGAGGCCGTTTTCACGGAGACCCCGCTCGATTTTGTCATACTGTGTTCCTCCTTGAGTTCGTTGATGGGATCGATAGGACAAGCAAGCTATTCCGCTGCCAACGCTTTCATAGATGCGTTTGCCCATTACAAGAACCGACGTGGAAATGTTCACACACTGAGCATCAATTGGGATGCCTGGCGCGAAACCGGCATGGCCGTGGCAGCGCGTAAAAATCTCCTTGAGAGACTTGAAAGCAAATTGGTAGAAATAGATCATTCGATATTTAAGGGCTATGAGGAACAAGACAATGAACGCATTTACCATTTGTGTTTGTCTCCCAAACAAAACTGGATGTTGGATGAACACAGAATCATGGGCAAAGCTACGCTCCCGGGCACCGCATACCTGGAACTTGCTCGCGCTGCCATACAGCATTTTACGGATCATTCATACGTTGAACTCCACCAGGTGCTCTTTTTAACCCCGCTGGTTGTTGAAGATACCGACGAAAGGCCGGTTCGCTTAATCATCAAGAAAGCCGAAAGCGATTTTGATTTTCGTGTTCAAAGCCAATTTCAGAATGACGGATGGCAGGATCACTGTCAGGGCCGCATTCGATTGCTAGACCCAGTAAAGCCCCCAAAAATAGACCTCGCGAAGCTCGCGGCGCAATGCAACCGGCGCGAAGTTGACGTTTTTGACGGCAATGAAGATTTCTTTAATAACCAATTTCAAAAAGTGGGTTTGCGGTGGAGTAATCTTCGCAAGATCAGTTATGGCGAAAATTGTGGATTGGCCAGAATTGAGCTTGCTTCCGAATTCGCCAATGACGTGGACGTTAATTCTTTGCATCCCGCCATTTTGGATACGGCAACCGGATTTTTGTCTCGCGAAGTGAATAAGAAAGATGGCTACTTGCCGTTCTTTTACAAAAGCATCCGCATTCTTTCGCCGCTCCCGCCTGCTGTTTATAGTTATGCCAGCCATAGAGTTAATCCGGCATCCTCCGATCTGGAAACGCTGGCATTCGATATCGTTATCACGGACGATACGGGAAAAAAACTGGTTGAGATCGAAGAGTACACCTTTAAGAGAGTTCACTCTGAAAGTTATCTCCAAAGCGCCGCCCCTGCCGGTGATTTAGAAAACACTTCATTAATAATTTCGACTCCCGGAAATTTGGACACGCTGAAATACGTGCCGAGCGGCCGCACAAATCCGGGCCCCGGAGAAGTTGAGATCGAGGTTTTCGCCACCGGTCTGAATTTTAAAGAAGTGCTGATGGCGTTGGGGATGGTGCCGGCGCCCGGCGCGGAGTCTTTCAAGTTCGGTCTGGAGTGCGCCGGTAAAATTAGCTCATGTGGCGAGGGCGTTGCGGATTTCAAGGTGGGCGATGAAGTCGTTGCGTTGGGCTCCGGTTGCTTTAGTAGGTTTGTGGCTTTACCGGCATTGTATGTCGCCTACAAACCCCCTAACCTCAGCATGGTGGAAGCAGCCACGGTACCGGTACCGTTTCTCACCGCTTACTACGCCCTCATTACGATGGGACGACTCAGCAAGGGAGAGAAGGTGCTTATCCATTCCGCAGCCGGCGGGGTTGGGATGGCCGCCGTACAAATTGCCAAGTGGGTGGGCGCCGAGATCTTTGCCACCGCCGGTAATCCTGAAAAGCAAAAATATTTGCAGTCACTGGGGATCAAGTACGTGATGGACTCGCGTTCCCTCGCTTTTGCTGATGAAGTCATGAAATACACCAATAATCAGGGCGTTGATGTTCTGTTAAACTCGCTGTCGGGCGAGTTTGTCACCAAAGGCCTCTCGATCATGGCCAGCGGTGGCCGGTTTATCGAAATTGGTGTGCGGGATATTTTTGAAGATAAGAAAATCGGCATGCGGGCATTCGCCAGGGGACTCTCCTTGATTGCCATCGATGAAATCAAAAATCGCGATGTTATTCATTCCGCTATGCAAAAAATTGTTCAGCACCTGCAGAAGAACGATTTCGTGCCCCTGCGACCCAATGTCTTTAAGAGGGATGACATCACCGCGGCATTTAAGTATATGGCGCAGGCCAGGCACATCGGCAAAATAGTCGTTGTTCACAAAGACAGCGCTCAGCAGTCGATTCGACGAAACAGCGCGGCAGCAAGCGGTCTGCAGGATGGGTTGCTGTCAAAACAGGGGGTCATAGCCTTTAGAAGAATTCTCGAGGGTTACCCAATTAATCATGGCAAGTCGCCAGCACAAATAGTGGTGACTAGTAGAGACGGCCTTCAAAAAAAATCTCAGTTTGGAAACTCGGCACGAGATAATCTTCTCAAAACAGTCAAACCGGCGCAGAAGTCCATTCGTCCACGCCCACAGTTAAGCGCTTCTTACGTCACACCCAGAAATGATGTGGAACATTCGGTGGCCGCGATTATCCAAGACTATTTGGGGTATGACAAGCTTGGCATTGATGACAACTTTTTCGAGCTTGGGCTCAGCTCATTGGATATCATACAAATCAATGAAAAATTGAAGAATCTCTTTCATAAAGATTTGGCGGTTGTTACGATGTTTTCTTATCCCACTATCGGAACCTTGTCGGCGTTTTTGCTCAACGGCACCGATAGCGATGAGAAACAACCACTAGCGGAGAAGGCGGATTTCGCAGAGCCTGAGCGTCTATTGCGTCATTCCATCGATACATTTAAGAAGTTGTAAAGTCCCTTCGACAAACTTACAAAAGCGAGTTACAATCGCTGGGTCTACTGCTGCAGCCCAGGCCTTCTCGTTTTTGCACAATTCCATTCGTTAGCTCCAAGCACTTTTCAAACAAGAATCATGTCTGAAATCAGAACTAATACCCGCACCGGGTTGGAAGTTGCAGTGATTGGGATGAGTTGTCGATTTCCGGGCGCGCGGAATCTCCGGGAGTTTTGGCGCCTCCTCAAAGGCGGTGCGGAGACTATTTCTTTCTTCTCCGACGAGGAGCTTACGGCTGTCATTAAAAGAGACTTACTGCGAGATCCCCGCTATATCAAAGCCAAAGGTTTTCTCGAAGACATCGAGTATTTTGATCCGGTGTTTTTTGGCTACACCCCACAAGCAGCAGAGATGCTTTCGCCGCAGGTTCGCTTGTTTCATGAATGTGCATGGGAAGCTTTGGAGGATGCCGGATATGATCCGTTTAATTATCGAGGCGATATTGGCGTGTACGCCGGCGCTTCGCCTGATCTGTATTGGGAAATGTTATCGTATGGCTCCGCAAAATGTGACCTTTTGGGGGATTTTGCCACCGGATTGCTGAACAACAAGGATATGCTTTGTACGCGTTTATCCTATCAGCTGAATCTCAGCGGCCCGAGTGTGACGGTGCATACGGCCTGTTCGACCTCCCTGGTTGCCATTCACCTGGCCTGCCGGGCATTGGTTACGGGAGAATGCGCCATGGCTTTGGCCGGCGGAGTTTCCATTTCGCTTCCCAAGAAAAAGGGTTATCTGTACGAAGAAGGAATGCTTCATTCACCGGACGGCCACTGCCGCGCCTTTGACGCACAGGCCAACGGAACTGTTTTTGGCGATGGCGCGGGGATCGTTCTTTTGAAAAGGCTTGAAGATGCCCTCCTCGACGGCGATCACATTTATGCTGTCATCAAAGGTTCGGCCATAAATAACGATGGCCATCTGAAAGTTGGATTCACGGCCCCCAGCACGAAAGGCCAGCGCAATGTCATAAAAGCGGCGTATCGCGCAGCTCAGGTTGACCCGGCGACCATCGGTTATGTTGAGACCCACGGCACGGGAACCAGCCTTGGAGATCCGATTGAGATCGAGGCGCTTAAGCAAGCTTTTGCTCGCCCTGAAAGCCCGGTCTGTAAAATCGGTTCAGTCAAAACCAATGTCGGACATTTGGACAGCGCCGCAGGTGTAGCGGGATTTATCAAGACGGTGTTGTCGTTGCGGCATCGGCAGCTACCGCCGAGTTTGCATTTTCGAGTAGCGAATCCGCGGATAGATTTTGAGGGCAGCCCGTTTGAGGTGAACACCAAACTAGTACCCTGGGAAGCGAACGGCCATCCGCTGCGGGCGGGAGTGAGTTCATTTGGAGTCGGCGGCACGAACGCGCACGTGGTGTTGGAAGAATCGCCGGTGCTGGAGCCGAGCGGAGGGAGCCGGGAGGTTCAAATGGTGATGCTATCGGGTCGGACGGCCGGGGTATTGGAGCGGCAAACGGCTCAGCTGGTGGAATACTTTGCGCGCGGGGAGGAGATGAATCTGGCGGACGTGGCCTACACGCTGCAAGTCGGCCGCCGCGGGATGTCGCATCGGCGGGTGGTGTGGTGTCGGAATCGCGCGGAGGCGATGGCGGGATTGCTCGGCGAGGAAGGTGTAGCATCGGAGAGCCGGGAAGTGGGAGAGAGCCGCCCGCAGGTGGTGTATATGTTCACGGGTCAAGGCTCGCAATATGTCGAGATGGGTCGGGGATTGTACGAGCAGGAGGAGGTATATCGGAGAGTCGCAGGAGAATGTTTTGAGCGTATGCGGGAGTACACGGATTTGGATTTAAGCGGGATATTGTATTCTGGACGGGGAGGAGGCGGACGGCAGATCGGGATAGATGAGACGGAGGCGTCGCAGCCGTTGTTGTTTGTTATAGAATATGGGATAGCGAAGCAGTTGGAGCATTGGGGAATACGTCCGGACGCGATGATTGGCCACAGCATCGGGGAGTATGTCGCGGCGACGATTTCGGGAGTGCTGAGGTTGGAGGATGCGTTGCGGTTGGTGGTGCTGCGCGGCCGTCTGATGCAAGGCTGCCGTCGGGGAGTAATGTTGAGCGTGGGACAATCTGGGGAGGTGATAAAGGAGTTGTTAGGAGAGGGATTGTGGTTAGCGGCAGAGAACAGTAGTGAACTGAGTGTGATATCTGGGGAGGAAAAAGCGATAGGGCGACTGGAGGAGGAACTTAGCCGCCGTGGGTTATGGAGTCGGCGCTTACGGACCTCTCATGCATTTCACAGCGGATTGATGGATGAGATGTTGTCGAGCTATCGCGAGGGTCTCAAGGGGATACAGTTTGGCGAGCCTGCGGTGCGTTACATCTCGAATGTGACTGGGGATTGGGTGAGTCGGGAGTTGGTGAGCAAAGGGGATTATTGGGTTCGTCATGTTCGGGAGGGAGTTCGATTTAGTGTGGGAATGTCGGAGTTGTTGAGAGGTGAAGGGGAGCGGATTTTGATGGAGATAGGTCCGGGTCAGAGTTTGAGCGCGCTAGTGCGTCAACACGCGGAGTACGGGAGTCGACATGGAGTGGAGCGGGTATTGCGTGGCGACCAGGAGTCGGTATCGGATTGGCATTACCTGTTGCGGAGTGTTGGGAGGTTATGGTTACGGGGGTTGGAAATAGATTGGGGGGGATATTATTCATCGGAGCGTCGGCGCCGGGTGTCGTTGCCGACATATCCCTTTGAGCGCAAGCGCTACTGGATTGATGGCAATCCATTCGCGGTGATTGAAGAAGTACGCGCTAAAAACAGCGCCACGGAAAAAAAAGGCGATGTAGGCGAATGGTTTTATGTGCCATGTTGGAAACAATCCATCCTGACAAAATCCAAAGATCATAGAAGCCAAAAGTATTTGGTATTCATCAACGAAACAGGCTTTGGAATTGAGCTTATTCGATACATGCAAAAAAGTGCGTTCGAATTTGTTATAGTGAAAAGCGGAAACAACTTCAATCAGCTCGATCACAATATATTTGAAATCAATCCCCGAAATGGGGAAGATTACAACCTATTGCTTTCCCGGCTCATTGGAGAGCACAAGCTGCCGGATGTGGTTATTCATTCATGGCTGGTCGATGAACCAGATAACCCATCACGCGATTTAAAAAATATCGGAACCATCCTGGAGTCCGGGTTTTACAGCCTGATTCATTTTGCGCGTGCGACGGCAAACCAAAAAATCGAAAAGAAGATTCGTCTTTATATCGTTTCGAATAACCTGCAAAAGGTTTTAGGTGACGAACCTTTATGCCCCGAGAAAGCTACGGTGCTCGGCCCCATAAAAGTCATCCCTCAGGAGATGCCTTGGTTACAGTGTAGTTCCATAGATCTGAATCTCGCGGATTTAAAAGATGCGAGGTTGCCAATTTTGATAGGAAGTCTGTTTGAAGAGAGCCAATTCTCAACGGATACCATTATTGCTTATCGCGGCAACCGTCGCTGGGTGCAGACTTTTGAGCAGAAGCTCTTGAACCCGGTTCCGGAAACACCGTCTGTTTTGCGAAAGCAGGGAGTTTACCTCATTACCGGCGGTTTGGGCAGAGTGGCTCTGGCGTTGTCTGAACACCTGGCGAGACGTATCCAGCCCAGGTTGATTTTGGTAGGACGATCAGACTTTCCGGATAAGACGAGCTGGAGAGCATGGTTGCATAGCCATGATAACAACGATCCGGTTAGCCGCAAGATTTCACAGTTACAAAAGATTGAGCAATTGGGCGCCATAGTGAGCCTAGTTGCTGCAGATGTTGCTGATGAAGAAAGTATGAATCGACTCATAGCCGAGGCCGAAAATCTTTTTGGCGGCATCAACGGAGTTATTCATGCAGCCGGCGATACCATGGAAGATCACCTGCTGCCAGCAGAGAGAATTATTTCGTCTTCCTGTGAATGCCAATTTCGACCGAAGCTCCATGGACTTATTGTCCTGGAAAAACTACTTCGTCACAAAAACCTAGATTTTTTCATAACGACGTCTTCAATCTCATGCATTTTAGGAGGGCTCGGTTTCACGGCTTACGTAGCTGCCAATACGTTCATGGATGCTTTTGTTCAAAAGCAAAACCAGATTTCTTCCTTCCGGTGGATGAGTATCAACTGGGACGCGTGGCAGTTTGATGAAAGCTCAGACCAAACGACGCAGTTCGGAAAGTCAGTCATAAAAATGGCTATGACTCCGGCGGAGGGCTATGAAACCTTTTCGCGAATTTTAAGCTGGCTTGAGACGGAGCAAGTAGTAGTCTCCACTGGAGACCTATTCCGGCGCATGCGGCAGTGGTTGAGAAATGAGGAGGATTCCGAACAGAATAAGGTTGTAAGGAACCTGATCTCAGTTTTGGACACGAATGGCTCCGGTCGGTCTTTGAAATCAAAGAATCAACTGGAAGTTCTTCTTTCCGAGATTTGGCAAGAACATCTTGGCATCGAGTGCATCGGTAAAAATGATAACTTTTTTGAGCTCGGTGCGACTTCATTAGATCTGGTGCAAGTAAACAAAAAGTTGAAACAGCAGATTGGCAGAGACATTTCAGTTGTGACCATGTTCCAATACCCCATGATTGGCGCTTTAGCAAAATACCTGATTGATGGGACGAACGACCATCACTCTGAAATAGATGGGCTCAAACAACGCAACCTGACAAAGGGTAAAGAGAGTATTCAAAAACGATTACAAATTAGAAAAGGGAGATAACATGCCTAAACAAGGTATGATTCGGCCTGGATTAGACATAGCGATAATCGGAATGGCAGGGAGATTCCCGGGAGCCGAAAACCTGCAGCAGTTCTGGGATAATCTCAAAAAAGGAGTCGAAAGCATTTCGTTTTTCACAGACGAAGAGCTGCGTCGGGCCGGGGAAGAGCTTCCCGACTTTCTTGATATGCCTAACTATGTCCGAGCCAAAGGAATCATTAAAAACATCGAATATTTTGACGCGGATTTTTTCGGTTATAACGCCCGCGAGGCAGATTTTATGGATCCCCAGATCCGCGTTCTCCATGAATGCGTCTGGCAGGCACTCGAACAGGCCGGCTATGACCCGCAATCATATAAAGGCGCCATTGGCATGTATGCCGGCGCCAGCAACAATCTCTATTGGGAAGTGAAGACCTACTACTTTGGCGGCGGCGGTGGTCTGGCCCGTACCTCCTTAAGCGATAAAGATCATCTCAGCACCAGAATCTCTTACAAGTTTAACTTGAGAGGCCCTAGTTTCACCATTGAGACGCAGTGCTCGACCTCGTTGCTTGCGGTCCACCTGGCCTGCCAGGGGCTGCTAAGTGGCGAGTGCGATATGGCCTTGGCGGGCGGCGTATCCGTCTCTCTGCCCAATAAATCCGGTTACTTGTATGAGGAGGGATCGTTGTATTCAGCGGACGGTCACTGCCGGGCCTTTGACACAGAGGCCAGCGGAACCGTATTTTCAAATGGCGCCGGCATCGTGCTCTTAAAAAGAGCGGAAGATGCAATTAACCATGGCGATCACATCTTTGCGCTCATTAAAGGCTCGGCGATCAACAATGACGGCAATCGAAAAGTTGGATATACTGCGCCCAGTGTCGAGGGGCAGGTCGAGGCGATAAAAACAGCTCTGCAGATGGCGCAGGCCGAGCCGGAGAGTATCAGCTATATTGAGACGCACGGCACGGGCACAAATTTAGGCGATCCGATTGAGCTGGAGGGATTGAAATTGGCGCTGAATACTCAGAAAAAGCAATTTTGTCGAATCGGCTCGGTTAAAACAAATATTGGACACACCGACAATGCTTCTGGAATAGCCAGCCTTATTAAAGCAGTCTTGGCGATTCAACACCGGCAATTGCCGCCCAGCTTGCATTTTCGAATCGCCAATCCGAAGATTGACTTTGAGAACAGTCCATTTGTGATGAATACTGAGCTAGTCGAATGGCGTCCGAACGGCTACCCGTTGCGCGCGGGTGTAAGCTCATTTGGCGTCGGCGGCACCAACACCCATGTGGTTTTAGAGGAGGCGCCGGAGGTTGAGGAGAGCAGCCCCAGCCGGGAGTGGCAGTTGCTGACGTTATCAGCGCGGACGGAAACAGCATTGGAAAATTTATCGACGCAGCTAACGGAGTACCTTGCAAGCTCGACTGAAAAGTTAGCCGACATCGCGTACACGCTTCAAGTTGGCCGCCGCGCCTTTTCAAATCGCCGCGTGTTGGTGTGCCGCAGCCATGAAGAAGCCATTGCCGCTCTGCAAAGTGGCAGCGGCTCAATCAACGGAATTGCAAAGGATCAACCTAAGCCAGTGACGTTCATGTTTTCGGGTCAGGGTTCGCAGTATGTAAACATGGGACGGGGACTCTATGAACGGGAGGAAGTTTTTCGGACTGTATTGGATCAATGTTTTGGGATCTTGGCGCAGCATTCCCAGATCGATTTCAAGACAATCCTGTATCCCGCGAAGGAGATCGAATCCAGCCGAATTGACGAGACTGAGGTGACGCAGCCGTTACTCTTTGTGTTAGAGTACGGGATCACGAAGTTGTTAGAGCATTGGGGCATACGTCCGGACGCTATGATCGGCCATAGTATCGGAGAGTATGTGGCGGCGACAGTGTCCGGAGTGTTGAGTCTGGAGCAGGCCTTGCGTTTGGTGGCGTTACGGGGCCGGCTGATGCAGGAGTGTCCGCGCGGCAGTATGCTGAGCGTGCGCATGGACGAAGATGCGGTACTGGAATTGCTTGGCGAGTGTCTATGGCTGGCGGCGGTGAATAGCAGCGGGTTGTGTGTGATTTCCGGCGAAGAAAATGCGCTGGCGGACTTGATGGTTAAGCTGCAGGAGCGGGGTGTGTGGTGCAAGAGGTTGCGAACCTCGCATGCATTTCACAGCGAGTTAATGGAGGTTATGTTGCCCGCTTTCGCAGAGGGCCTGCGAGACGTCGATTTTGGGGAACCGACAATTCCCTACATCTCCAATGTGACGGGAACTTGGATAACGGAGGAGATGGCAAGAGATCCACAGTATTGGCTGCGCCAAATAAGGGAGCCAGTGCGATTTTCCCTGGGCTTGGATGAACTATTAAAGGATGAGAACCGCATATTGATAGAGGTTGGGGCCGGCCAGGCATTGAGCATATTTGCTCGGCAGCATTGCAAATTTGCAGCAGGCCATGACGTCATGCAAGCTCTCCGTGGCGCGACTGAAGCCATTTCGGATGACTATTATTTGTTGCAGAATCTCGCTCGGCTGTGGACGAATGGCATCAACGTCGATTGGTCGGGGTTTTATTCCTCTGAGCGCCGGCGGCGAGTGCCGTTGCCAACCTACCCGTTTGAGCGCAAGCGTTATTGGATTGAGGGCAACCCCATCAGCATCCTCACCAACAAGTTTGGTGAAAAACCGCAGCCTCGTGAAGTTGCAAGCGATGGCGTATTTTACCATGTACCGATCTGGCAAAAGGTTGAGCTACCCGCCGCGACCGAATCTCAAAAACAAAGTTGGATCATATTTCTGGATGAACTCGGTATCGGCAGAGCCTTGTGCTCCCGCTTAAAAGAAGCAGGGCATACCGTGGTCACTGTGAAACCCGGCAAAGCTCTTAAAAAGAAAGCCGACGATAGTTATGTCATAAACCCTGGCAGGGATGATAGCTACGAGCCGGTTTTAGCCGATTTCTTAAAACGGGATAAACTGCCTAAACAGATCCTGCATTTATGGAATGTCGCCGAGCCAACATCTCAATATAACCCAGACGCTATCGAGAAATCTCAAGACTTAGGATTTTATAGTCTAATTAATATTGCCAAAGTCATCGGTAAATATCAGGCGGAAAGCAAAATTCAGATCAAAGTTTTGACCAGTAATATCCAGAAGATTGCCGATGAAAATGTGTCGGCGCCCTGGCGCGCCACGGTCTTTGGCGCCATCAAGATCATTCCGTTGGAATACCCAAACATCAGCGCTGCCAGTGTTGATTTTTTGCTCAACCCCCTTGAAAATGGCAACACGGATCATTTGCTCGATCTTTTGTTCAAAGAGATCATTGCGGGCAGTTCCGAGCAGTTCATTGCGTACCGCAGCGATCAGCGTTATGTCCAGAGATTTGAAGCCATTTCAATGGATTCGCCGGCGCCTAGCAAACCTCCTCTCCGTGAGCAGGGAGTGTATTTGATTACCGGCGGTCTGGGCGGCATCGGGTTGGAGCTTGCCAAAATGCTCGGCGCGAATTTGAAAGCAAAATTGATTCTCACCAGCCGGTCACAGTTTCCGCCAAAGGAAGAATGGCACAAGCAAAACGGTGACGTTAAACTCGGCTCAATCATTCCCATTCTGAACGCAGTGGAGAAATCCGGTGCAGAGGTGCTGGTTTTCACTGCTGATATAGCAGACCAGGAACAGATGCAGTCGGTCGTAAATGCGGCGCGAGAACGGTTTGGTGCAATTAATGGAGTGATTCATTGTGCCGGAGTTCCCGGTGGCGAATTGGTCCAAGCGTTAACCCGCGAAAAAACCGAAAGCGTGATGGCCCCCAAATTGAAGGGTACATTGATTCTCGATCAGCTATTGCAAAACGAAAAGCTGGACTTTTTTATGGTCTGCTCGTCGATCTTTTCTGTGATTGGCTCGATCGGTGAAGCCAGTTATTGCGCTGCCAACGCATTCTTGGATGCGTTTGCTCACTATAAAAATCAACAAGGCGACTGCTACGCCTTCAGCGCCAACTGGGATACCTGGCGCGAGGTCGGAATGGCGGTGAAAGCTGCCCAGAATCTCCTTCTGCGCAGCGCCAAGCCCACAAGTCATTTGCAAGAGATTCCTCACCCACTATTTCAAGGTTACCTCTCCGAGGAGCCGGAGTCTCGCACCTATATCTCCTCATTAGCCGTCGATAAGCATTGGGTGCTTTCTGAACACATGATTTTGAAAACGCCAACCTTGCCCGGCACCGCCTATTTGGAAATTGCCACAGCAGCCGTTAGAAATTTCGCCAATATAGCTACCCTCGAATTGCATGATGTTTATTTTCTTAAGCCCGCAGTTTTCGAAACTGCCCGTGAAAAAGAAATTCGGACCATAGTCAAAAAATCGAAGGCGGGATATGAGTTTACAGTCCAAAGCTTCTCTGACCATGAGCAGACCTGGGAAATTCATTGCAACGGCAAAGCGAGTGTCGCGAAGGAGGCGGTCGCCGAAATGGTCAACCTCAAAGAAATTGAATTCGTTTGCAGCGCCCGGGAGATAGAGGATGACATTCGCAACCCGAAGTACCTGGTAAAAGAATTTACCCAACTCGGCCTGAGGTGGGCGAATTTGAAAAAAATAAGACTCGGGGCCGATGAGGGTCTCGCCTCTCTTGAGCTTCTGGATGAGTACGTAAATGATTTGGATTCCTATCAGGTTCACCCGGCGCTAATGGATATGGCGGCCGGATTTTATATTCCGTTTATCGACGATCGTGGTGGATATTATCCGTTCCTTTACAAAAGACTGAGAGTCATGGGGCCGCTGCCTCAGAGAATATTCAGCTATGCAAAATTCAGAAAAGACAAATCCACCAGGGAATCTATGGTGTTCGACCTGGTGATCACCAATCCTGAGGGAAGGAAGCTGCTGGAGGTGGAGGGTTACACCGTTAAAAAAGCACACAAGCAATCCAATGTCGCTCCGCAATCTTCGATCCCAGTGAGCGAAAACACGGCATTGATTATTTCGAGCCTCGGGAATTTCGATAGCCTGCAATATCAACCAGCTACGCGAACCAAACCCGGTCCGGGAGAGGTGGAGATTGAAGTTTATGCCACTGGTATAAACTTTAAAGAAGTCTTGATCGCGTTAGGGATCATACCGGCCCCGGGCAATCCCTTTGCCTTCGGCTTTGAATGTTCGGGCCGAATTGTTGCTTGTGGAGATAGGGTGACGGATTTTAGTGTTGGCAATGATGTGATTGCCATGGGCAAATCTTGTTTCAGTCGCTACGTGACGCTGCCCGCCGCTTTTGTCGCTCCCAAGCCGAATAATGTGTCCATTGTCGAAGCTGCGACCCTGCCCATTGCCTACCTTACTGCCTATTACGCGCTGATCAAAATGGGCCGGCTGGGTAAAGGCGAGAAGGTGCTGATACACTCAGCTACCGGCGGGGTTGGCATGGCCGCCGTACAAATTGCCAAGTGGGTGGGCGCCGAGATCTTTGCCACTGCCGGCAATCCTCAAAAGCGCGAGTATCTGCAGTCGTTGGGGATCAAGCACGTCATGGACTCCCGGTCCCTCAATTTTGCTGATGAGGTGATGACGCTTACTAATAATGAAGGAGTCGATGTGTTGTTGAATTCCTTGGCTGGAGAATTCATTCCCAAAGGGCTTTCCATTATGGCAACCAACGGTCGATTCTTGGAGATCGGCATTCGGGACATCTATGAAAACAGCAAATTGGGATTACGGCCTTTTGAGAAAGGACTGTCCTTCATTGCCATCAATGAGATAAAGGGCATTGGCAATGTCAAATCGATGCTCTTGGAAATTGTTGAACATATCAATCAGGGGAATTTGAGCTTCATTCCCTATAAGGAATTCAAAATTGATGATGTCACCAATGCCTTCAAGTACATGGCTCAAACCAGGCACATCGGAAAAATAGTTGTGACTCACAAGGACACGGCCTTCTTAGCCCGGAATTCCCAACCCACGAAAGATAAAACATCTCCTCAGAATGGCATTTTGCAACAAGGCCTGCTTTCCAGCCAAGGCACCGAAGCTTTTCGGAAAATCCTATCCTTGCCTGCCGAAAGCAGGCCATCCCAAATAGCGGTTTCAGCACAGAATCGATTTTCAGACGAGGGCAAACATGAAGAAGTGAATTTATTGCAGGCGCTCAAGTCGGCGAAAAAGGGCGCTTCGTCGCAAGCGGTTCGCCCGCGACCGGAGTTAAGCACAAAATATGTTGCCCCCGAGAACGAGACTGAAAAAGCCATCGCCAAAATATGGCGAGATTACCTGAGAATTGAAAAAATCGGGGTCAACGACAACTTCTTCGAATTGGGCGCCTCATCTTTGGACCTTGTTCAGATTAATAGTGAATTGAAGCAAGAGTTTGCTATGGATATACCGGTAGCAATAATGTTTGAAAATCCCACCATCAATTCTTTTACCAACCAAATCAAGCATATGCTATCGGGTGATGAGCAAGATGACGGCGTGCAGGAACGAGTAGAAAAGATTCAGCAAGGTAGAAAACTGTTGCAGAAAAAACTTGAAAAACAGACTTCCAAGGGTTAGAGGCTTTGCATGGAAACCGGTTTTGAAATCGCTGTGATTGGAATGGCGGGGAGATTTCCGGGGGCCAGAAATCTCAAGGAATTCTGGCATAATTTGGCCAATGGTTTAGAAACCATTTCAGTTTTTACGGCCGAGGACATGAAGGACACCAACGTTCCCCAAGAATTCCTCAGACATCCAAAATATATCCCTGCAAAAGGCATTCTTGAAGGCATCGAATTCTTTGACGCAGATTTCTTCAATTATTCTGACGGCGACGCCAAAGCGATGGATCCGCAGCTCCGAATTCTGCATGAGTGTGTATGGGAAGCCATTGAAGACGCAGGATATACACCAGATGTGAATGCTAAGATTGGCGTCTATGCCGGGGCGACGGATAATTTGGAATGGCGTGCGCAGATTTTTTTAACCGGACAGAACGACGCAGTCATTCCGTTTCTGCATATCAGCAACAAGGACCACACCAGTACCCGAATCGCTTATAATCTCAATCTGTCAGGTCCAAGTTTCACTCTCGATACACAGTGTTCCACCTCGCTGGTGGCCATTCATCTGGCTTGTCAAGGTTTGTTGGGAGGCGAGTGTGACATGGCATTAGCGGGAGGGGTTTCTATTTTCTTGCCGCACAAAGTCGGTTATATTTACCGGGAAGATTTCATCTGCTCCTCCGACGGCCATTGTCGCGCTTTTGATGAGAAAGCTGATGGAACGGTGTTTGGTGATGGCGTTGGAATGGTTCTTCTTAAGCGCCTCGGCGATGCCATCCGCGATCGCGATCATATTTATGCGGTTATCAAAGGTTCCGCGATCAACAATGATGGCAGAAAAAAACTCAATTACTTGGCGCCGAGTTTAGAGGGACAAAAGGAAGTCATCAGCATGGCTTTGAAATTAGCCGATGTCGAGTCCGGGAGCATCAGTTATGTTGAGGCTCATGGTACGGGCACGTATTTGGGAGACGCCATCGAGATCGAGGGATTGAAACGCGCCTTCGATGGCGTCCAAAAAGGTCTTTGCAAGATTGGAACAGTTAAAAGTAATATCGGGCATGTCTATACCGCCGCAGGTGTAGCGGGATTTATCAAGACGGTGTTGTCGTTGCGGCATCGGCAGCTACCGCCGAGTTTGCATTTTCGAGTAGCGAATCCGCGGATAGATTTTGAGGGCAGCCCGTTTGAGGTGAACACCAAACTAGTACCCTGGGAAGCGAACGGCCATCCGCTGCGGGCGGGAGTGAGTTCATTTGGAGTCGGCGGCACGAACGCGCACGTGGTGTTGGAAGAATCGCCGGTGCTGGAGCCGAGCGGAGGGAGCCGGGAGGTTCAAATGGTGATGCTATCGGGTCGGACGGCCGGGGTATTGGAGCGGCAAACGGCTCAGCTGGTGGAATACTTTGCGCGCGGGGAGGAGATGAATCTGGCGGACGTGGCCTACACGCTGCAAGTCGGCCGCCGCGGGATGTCGCATCGGCGGGTGGTGTGGTGTCGGAATCGCGCGGAGGCGATGGCGGGATTGCTCGGCGAGGAAGGTGTAGCATCGGAGAGCCGGGAAGTGGGAGAGAGCCGCCCGCAGGTGGTGTATATGTTCACGGGTCAAGGCTCGCAATATGTCGAGATGGGTCGGGGATTGTACGAGCAGGAGGAGGTATATCGGAGAGTCGCAGGAGAATGTTTTGAGCGTATGCGGGAGTACACGGATTTGGATTTAAGCGGGATATTGTATTCTGGACGGGGAGGAGGCGGACGGCAGATCGGGATAGATGAGACGGAGGCGTCGCAGCCGTTGTTGTTTGTTATAGAATATGGGATAGCGAAGCAGTTGGAGCATTGGGGAATACGTCCGGACGCGATGATTGGCCACAGCATCGGGGAGTATGTCGCGGCGACGATTTCGGGAGTGCTGAGGTTGGAGGATGCGTTGCGGTTGGTGGTGCTGCGCGGCCGTCTGATGCAAGGCTGCCGTCGGGGAGTAATGTTGAGCGTGGGACAATCTGGGGAGGTGATAAAGGAGTTGTTAGGAGAGGGATTGTGGTTAGCGGCAGAGAACAGTAGTGAACTGAGTGTGATATCTGGGGAGGAAAAAGCGATAGGGCGACTGGAGGAGGAACTTAGCCGCCGTGGGTTATGGAGTCGGCGCTTACGGACCTCTCATGCATTTCACAGCGGATTGATGGATGAGATGTTGTCGAGCTATCGCGAGGGTCTCAAGGGGATACAGTTTGGCGAGCCTGCGGTGCGTTACATCTCGAATGTGACTGGGGATTGGGTGAGTCGGGAGTTGGTGAGCAAAGGGGATTATTGGGTTCGTCATGTTCGGGAGGGAGTTCGATTTAGTGTGGGAATGTCGGAGTTGTTGAGAGGTGAAGGGGAGCGGATTTTGATGGAGATAGGTCCGGGTCAGAGTTTGAGCGCGCTAGTGCGTCAACACGCGGAGTACGGGAGTCGACATGGAGTGGAGCGGGTATTGCGTGGCGACCAGGAGTCGGTATCGGATTGGCATTACCTGTTGCGGAGTGTTGGGAGGTTATGGTTACGGGGGTTGGAAATAGATTGGGGGGGATATTATTCATCGGAGCGTCGGCGCCGGGTGTCGTTGCCGACATATCCCTTTGAGCGCAAGCGCTACTGGATTGATGAGTTGACTGCTCAAAAGAGGATGGAAATGTTGTCCCAGAGAAATGGCAGCGCCCGCAAAGCCGATATCGCGGATTGGTTTTATGTTCCGTCATGGAAGCGGCTCAACCTTTATCCAAAACAAGAGGGGGGGCTGGCAAGTCACTCCAACTGCCTGATCTTTTTGGATAGATCCAGACTCGGGTCTACTTTGGCAAAGAAGTTAAGGGAAACCTATCCGCAGGTTGTTATCGCTAAATCAGCCGGAAAATTCAAGAAGCAGCGCGAGAATGTTTATCAAATTAATCCAAAACATCCTGAAGATTACCAGAGATTGTTTGAAGACCTTTTGCAGCTAAACCGAATTCCGGATGCGATTGTTCATCTATGGACCGTTTCTGAAAACCACTCCGATGAGTTTGAGAGAGCTGAATTTTTGAAGAGGGTGGGTTTTTACAGTTTGCTCTACATCGCTCAAGCATTCGATAAGCTGCGCATTACCAGTGACGCTCGCATCTCCGTGATTACCAGCAACACGCAGAATGTGACCGGTGAGGAAGTGCAAAGCCCGGAAAAGGCCATGATATTGGGACCGCTAAAGGTCATCCCGCAGGAGCACCCGAATATCCATTGTTGCTGCATAGAGATAGGGCTTGCTGATTTTGAGAATCGACCTGATGATTGGCTAATTCAGCAGCTTCATTCAGAGATTTTACAAAAGTCAGCGGATAAAATGGTGGCCTACCACAATGGTTTCCGTTGGGTTCAAACTTTTGAACCGGTTAAGATAGAGGAAACCGTTGCGACACCAACGAAATTGCGAAAGGCTGGAGTATATTTGATCACTGGAGGTCTGGGCAATATTGGTCTGGTTATCGCAGAGTACCTGGCCAGTAGTTTACAGAGTAAATTGGCCCTCATTGGCCGTAGTCCCATACCGGAAAGAGAGTCCTGGCAAGAATGGCTTGCTGCTCATGACGAAGCAGATAGCACCAGCCGCAAAATTCGCAGCATCTTAAAGATCGAAGAAAAGGGCGGCGAAGTGCTGACGATGAGTGCGGATGTTGCAAATGAAGAGAACATGCGAAATGCGTTGAAGCAAGCCGAGGAGCGGTTTGGGCCTATAAGCGGGGTCATTCATGCTGCTGGAATTTTGAATTCGAAATCAGCGCAATCTACTGTCGCTGAAATATCCGATGACGATTGCGAGCAACAGTTCAATTCGAAGGTTCTCGGAACTCTGGTTCTGGCAAAAATTTTGAAAGACAAGCCGCTTGATTTTTGTTTGTTGACCTCATCGTTATCAAGTGTCTTAGGCGGCTTGGGTTTAGTCGCCTATTCAGCTGCCAATGCATTCATGGATTCTTTCGTGCAAAGCCGAAACCGGTATGATTCTTTCCCATGGATTGCCATCAATTGGGATCATTGGCTACTGGATGATACAGACTCGAATCATCTGGTCGGTATTGATGAAGGTGCTATGAATGCACAGGAAGGGGCGCAGACATTTGAACGGATTCTATCTCTGCAAGATGAAAACCAAGTCATTGTTTCCACAAGAGATTTACAGGTCCGGATCAATCAATGGGTTAAATTAATAACTAGAGATACCAACGGCGCCGCCAGGGATGCCGATACAACGACGAGAGCTTCCCGGCCACATTTAAATACTGCTTTTGTTGCCCCGCGCAATCAAGTTGAAAATTTAATGTGTAAAATCTGGCAGGATTTATTCAGAGTGGAAGAGATTGGAATCAATGATAACTTTTTTGAATTGGGCGGGGATTCGTTAAGAGCCGTCAAGTTAGTTTCGAAAATTCATAAAGAGCTTAATGTAAAACTCCCCTTGACCCAGTTATTTGAGTCCCCGACCATAAAAAAACTAACCGAATACGTTAGCAATTCAAGAATCGAATCCATTGAGTTGACAAAACCCGCGGAGGCCAAGGAGTTTTATGATTTATCATCGGCTCAAAAGCGAATGTATTTTCTGCAGCAGGTGGTGAAAGATGGCATCATGTACAATATCCCCATTGCCGTCGCTTTGGAAGGTGAGATCGAAAAGAAACGATTAGCGAGAACCCTCAAACATCTGATTGGACGATACGAGAGTTTGAGGACATCTTTTCATATAGTGAACGACAAGCCCGTTCAAAAAATTGCGGAGAGCTTGGACCTGCAGATTAGCCATTTTAGAGCTCAATTATCTGAGGTTGAAAATATTATCCGGGGTTTTATCCGGCCATTTGACCTCACACAGGCGCCATTGTTCCGCGTTGGATTAATTGAAGTCAGCGCCAAGGAACATTTTTTGGTGATAGATATTCATCATATCATCGCGGATGAGGCCTCCATTTATATCCTGATTGAAGATCTTCTGCGCCTTTATGGTGGCCAAAAATTGCCGGATCTTACTTTGCAATATAAAGATTTCTCCGAATGGCAAAATCGCGAAAAAAATACCGAGAGAATGGCAAAGCAGAAAGAGTATTGGCTGAACCAATTTGGCAATGGCATACCGCCTCTGAATCTTCGGGCCGACTACCCGCGCCCGGCGATTATGAATTTCACCGGCAACCGATTGGTTCTGGAGATTGAGCGGGCAGATACCGAAGCATTGAAGATTTTCGCGCTGGAGGAAGGCGCAACCATTTATATGGTTTTGCTGGCCTGCGTTAACATCTTGCTGGCGAAAATCAGCGATCAGGAGGATATTACAATTGGAACCCCGGTGCTGGGCAGGAATCATAAGGATTCTACAGACCTCATTGGGATGTTTACGAATACCCTGGCTCTGCGGAATTTCCCCAACAAAGAAAAGCAATTCGTAGAATTCCTCAACGATGTTAAAACTCGGACTTTGGACGCTTTGGCAAATCAGGATTATCAATTTGAGGATTTGGTGGACGCCCTTGCTCTTAACCGCGCAATCAATCAGAACCCTCTTTTCAATATCATGTTTGCCTTGCGTCGCCGTAGAGCCACCCTGGGTGACGTCATGACTGAAGAGATTCGTGAGGAAATTAAGCTCAAACGCTACGACTTCATTTTGAATACTTCGATATGCGACCTGCTGTTTATTGGCGAAGAACTCGACGATAAAATAATTTTTGAGATACACTACAGCATAGAATTGTTCAAGAGAGACACTGTTGAAAGATTCATCAACTACTTCAAAGATCTCATCAAAGCGGTTTTGCAAAACAAATCTGTAAGACTCCGGGACATAAAATTTACTCACCACCTGATCGACGTTAAGGCTTACGCCGCCGAAAAAGAACAAGGTGATTTTCTTTTTTAGCGCAAATATTCGAATTATTCCCACCACAAAAATCGACAAAGAAAAGAGAACACTATGGTGGTTAGAAAACCGCTGGATAGGTTAGTCGTTGCTGCCAGCCATTACGGCAAAGAGAAAGATTACTGGCTTCAAAAACTATCTGGGGAACTCGTATTTAGCCATTTTCCTTACGATAACTCAATCAGCTTCGATGGCCGCGATACTCAACATTTGAGCTTTGAAATCAAGAGTGATGTTTGCTCTCGACTGCTTGAAATCAGCAATGGCTCGGATGTTCGCTTGCATGTCATCCTGGTCGCATCGGTCCTTTCCTTGATGTATAAATACACTCGCAACGACGATCTTTTGATTGGCATTCCCATCTATAAGCAGGAGGTGCACGGGGAATTCATCAATACGGTTTTGGCTTTGAGAAATAACCTGCGATCAAGCATGTCTTTCAAGGACTTGATAGTAACAGTACGCAATAATACCAACGAAGCCAATGAAAACGCCAACTATCCAATAGACGCTTTATTATTTCAACTGGATATGCACTTCACTGATCAGCGACATTTTCCTTTGTTTGACGTAGTCGCCCTGTTGGAAAACATTCATGATAAAGGCTATATCCAGAATATTAATAACAATTTCACCCTTTCGTTCCACCGAACCGATCATCGAATCGAAGGCGAGATCGAGTATAACTCATTATTATATATCGAAAAGACGATCAACAGAATTGCTCATCATTTGAATAGCCTATTGCAGGATGTCGTCTTTGATGTCGAGAAACAGATTTCAGAAATAGATTTAGTCGATGAGGAAGAGAAAGCCCTGCTGCAGAGCTTTAATGACCGCAAGGCGTTTTTCCCCCAGGATAAGACCATCGTTGCACTTTTCGAGGAGCAAACCCAGGCCGCGCCGGGTAGTATCGCGGCAACATTTAACGATGAGGCGCTGTCTTACCATGAGCTAAACAAGCAGTCTAAGCAACTGGCGAGAATTTTGAGGTCTTATGGTGTGCAACGCAATGTCCCGGTGGCAATCTTGCTCAATCGTTCGCCTTTGATGATGATCAGTATTCTTGCGGTCTGGAAAGCTGGGGGCGCCTACGTACCAATCGACCCTGCGTATCCGTTTCAGAGAGTTAAATATATTTTGGAAGACTGCAATGCCGCGATCTTGCTCACCAATGGGGACTTCAGTACGATTTCGCAGGCCCTTGCTTTGTATATTGCAAACCTGACTGTTTTCCAAGTGAGTACCTTAACCAAGCAAGGTCTATTCGCTGAAGAGGATAACCACCGCTCCGCCGGTTCGGTGTCTGATTTGGCTTACATCATCTACACCTCCGGCTCTACTGGGATTCCAAAGGGGGTATTGATTGAGCATCGGGGCATGGTGAATCACATTTATGCGAAAATCAATGATCTTCAGCTCCACTCCCAAAGCATTATTGCGCAAACGGCCTCGCAAACTTTTGACATATCCGTATGGCAGTTCTTCACCGCATTGGCGATTGGGGGCAGAACAGTAATTTACCCGAACGAGCTTGTTCTTGAAACCCTTGATTTTCTTTTTCATTTGCAGCAGGATCAAGTTACTATTCTTGAAGTTGTGCCCTCCTATCTGTTGGTTATGCTGGAATTCTTGCACCCCGGACAGGTTAAGTTTGATCAACTAAAATACCTGTTGGTCACTGGAGAGACTGTCAAGCCCGAGTTGCTGCGGCGATGGTTTGAGAAGTATCCAGCAATCACTATAGTCAACGCCTATGGTCCCACCGAGGCCGCGGATGATATCACTCACAACATTTTGAGCGAACCGCCTCCCGGCGAGCGTGTGCCCATTGGCAAGCCGATCCAAAATCTCAATATTTACATTGTTGACGAAAATATGAAACCGTGCCCGATCCGGATCAAGGGAGAAATCTGCGTTTCAGGGGTCGGGGTCGGTAGAGGTTATTTGAACCAGGTTGAAAAGACCGGCCAGGCATTTGCTTGCGACCCATTTGCAGAGCAAAAGCAAGTGCGCCTATATAAGACCGGTGACTTAGGCTGTTGGTTGCCAGATGGCGCCATCGATTTCTTCGGAAGAAAGGACTATCAAGTCAAAGTCCGCGGCTATCGCATTGAACTGGGGGAGATCGAAAACAAATTAGCCAGCCTGCCGGCGGTTAAGGAAGCAGTTGTGAAGGATTTAGAGGACGAGCACGGAAATAAGTATTTGTGCGCCTACCTGATCGCCGACAGGGCGTTGAGAATTGCAGATCTCAAAGAGGAACTGGCCACAATCTTGCCGGATTACATGATACCTACCCATTTCGTAAAGCTGGAGCAATTTCCATTGACGCCCAGTGGCAAGATTGACCGCAATGCGCTTCCCGAACCGGGAGCTAACGAGCAAGCTATTCACTACATTCCGAATGCCCTTTTGAAAAAGTTCCAAAGCGCTGCGCTTATGAAGAGCTCCGAATTGACCCGTGAAGATCAAGAAAAATTTTCCAAAAGAGTCAAAGCAACCGTAGAGCAGGAACGAGATATCCTGCAAAGGTTTTCTACCCAAAAGGGGCTCTCCTATTTCCCCTTAAGTTTTCCACAGCGAATGATTTATTTACACCAACGGCAGTATTTGCAGACCGGTTGTGAAAATCTTGTCTATACTATAAAATACCCCGAACTGCTTGACAGCAAATTACTCGAAGAAACTATTAATATTGTCATTCAAAAGAATGAAAACCTGCGCTTGCGTATAATAGAATTTGAATATGAGGGAGGCTTGCAGCCGGCGCAGTATGTGTCTGCTCATCACGCCATTGCCTTGGATTGCCTTGATTTTTCAGCTGAGGGTGGAGATACCCGGTTAATGGAGTGGCAGGCACAAAATGTAAAACAACCTATGCCGTTGCTCGATAGCGATCTCTATTACTTTGCCTACCTGAAGTTTAGTGAAAAAGAATCTGGTTATTACATGAAACTTCACCATACCGTTTCGGACGGCTGGACCACGTTTCTGCTTGCCGATGAGATCGAGCGCGTATATCGGAGTTTGCAGACCGGCATTGCTCAAGACGAAAGACCCAACCCCTCTTATTTAAATTATGTCACCCGTGAACGGGAGTATCTTTGCTCGCCCCAGCCAGAAGCCGATCTGAGGTTCTGGCATGATTACCTGCTGCCGCTCCCACAAGAAGTGAGTCTCTCTACGAAACCACAGAACCTCGACAGCATTGAGGGAGCGGCCTGCGATCTGCTCATTCCAAATGCTGTTCGTCAAAAAATCCATACCTATTGCAGAACTCACGAGGTTTCCCTTTTTAAGCTGGTTCTGTCCGCGCTCGCGCTCTACATCGCTAAAACAACCTCCGCAGATGATTTCGTCATAGGGATACTGAATCATAATCGAACCACTGAACTTGACAAAAGCACGGATGGCGCCTTCATTAGTTTTCTCCCGCTTCGAATTAGAATTAGTGAGGATAAGAGTTTTCGTGAGTTTGTCCATGAGACGAGTGAGCAGCTGAACTTCATCTTGAAAAACCATCAAAGATATCCTTTCGGAGTTTTGATCAACCAACTCAGAGACGAGTCCGGCGTTGACCTTAGTTATTTCTACAACATCAATCTCATCGGGCACCCGGATTTGGAACATCGGTCGTTTACGATACGGCACGGATTTCCAGGATATGAACCAACGCCGCTCTCGATTCATGTCAATGTGAACAACTTGAATGTGGATGGTATCCTTGAGCTGGAATGGGATTATCAGGTAAAGCAGTTCTCCGAGTCTGATATCCGGCGGATTCACGCCGGTGTGATTAATATTTTGAATGAGGCCTTGAGCCATCCGCAGGAAAAGCTGTCAGAGCTTGATCTCATTCTTCTGGATGAACCGGTCGAGCGATGGCTTTGGGTCCACGGTACTGCGGTGGCGATCAGCAGAATAGAGAGACGCTTGTTGGATCACGACAGCATAACTGAGGCGGTAGTCCTAAAGAAACAAGAAAGCGGCCGTGAGTATCTCTGTGCGCTGCTCGTTTCCGACGACGTTTTAACAGAGCCGCTATTGCGAGAGCATCTCTCCTCTGAACTGGCAAAGCTTCAAATTCCGTGGTATTTTGCACAATTGGAATCCATACCATTGAAGGCAAATGGACGCGTAGATAGAAGAGTTCTGGAAACAATAGAACTAAACCTGGATGCAAACGACAAATCTGCGGGAACAGTCAATGAGACTGAGAGTAGGTTAATTCAAATTTGGTCTGAGGTTCTTGGCGCCAATCGCGATCCAATCACCGTACACTCTAACCTCTTTGAGCTTGGCGGCAACTCTCTGAGTTCGATCATGCTGATCTCGAAAATCCATAAAGAATTCAATGTAAAAGTCACGTTAGCAGAGGTTTTCAGGACGCCACAATTAAACGAATTATCAAAGCTCATAGCCGAGAAATCGGAAGTGCGCTATGTTTCAATCCGGCCCGCTGAAAAAAAGGAATACTATGCTTTATCATCGGCGCAAAAGCGTTTGTATCTCCTGCAGCAAATGAATCCCGACAGCACTGCATATAATATTCCTTTGCTTTACATCGTAGAAGGCAAAGTAGATCACCATCGGCTGGAAGGCGTCTTTCGGGAACTTTTCAAACGGCATGAAAGCTTGCGCACAGCGATCGCCGTGATGCGCGGTGAAGCAATGCAAAAAATATACGACGAAGTCGAGTTCGCCATTGATTACCAGACGATTGAACAACCTCGCCTAAATTTTGATGATCAGAGCTGGTATCGCGAGAGGCTCATCGAGTTTGTTAAACCCTTCGATTTGCACCGCGCCCCATTGCTGCGGGTGAAATTAACAACTGTCGCCGAAAGTAAGCATCTGCTGCTGGTGGATATGCACCACATCGTTACCGATGGCTTTTCGCACGGTATTTTAGTAAAAGATTTTTTGACTCTTTACGCTGGCGCAGCGCTTCCCGCCCTGAGGCTACAATACAAGGATTATTCCGAGTGGCTGCGAGAGCAAAAAAAAGAGTCGGAAGCGTTAAAAGAGGCGGAAGCCTACTGGCTGCAAGAGTTTTCACAAGAAGCGCCTGTGCTCAATCTCCCCACGGATTTTTCAAGAACAGCAGCGCCGAGTTTTGAAGGACGCAAGGTCGATTTTGATATACCGGATAAACTCTATGCCGGTTTGCAACAACTTGCCGCCCGTGAAGATGCCACTTTGTTTATGACGCTATTGGCTACTTATACAATTTTGTTGTCGAGGTTCTGCAATCAGGAAGAGATCGTCATCGGGACTCCGGTGGTCGGTCGGTCACATGCCGATTTGGAGCAGATCATTGGCATGTTTGTCAACACCCTGCCTCTCAAAAATTATCCACAGCGCTCGCAACGCTTCACAGACTTTTTACAAGAGGTGAAGAGGCGGGCCTTGGCCGCATTTGAAAATCAAATGTACCAATTTGATGATTTGGTTGGCAGGGTAGTTGTTCACAGGGACCTGGGCCGCAATCCGTTGTTCGATGCCTTCTTCAGCCTCATCGAAATCCAAAAAAATCTGGATGAAGCAGATGCCCTGGAAATACTTGGCATGAAATTCCTGCCCGTGAAACATAGCGGCATCGCCACCTCGAAATTTGATCTCAGCCTCGAAGCCGTAAAGGCCAATGGGCGGCTGGTTCTTTCTTTTCAGTACAATACTAGGTTGTTGAAAGAGCAAACGGTAACGCGATGGCAGTCCCACGTGCTCAACCTAATCTCAGATATAGTTCAGCATCCGGACAAGCGGCTGGGAGATCTGGAAATTCTATCGCCACCGGAAAAGCATCAACTCTTAGCCGAGTTTAATGCTACCAAAGTTGACTTTCGTTTGACGCGGCCCATTCACGAATTATTCGAAGTCCAGGCCGCAGGAACGCCGGATCGGATCGCCGTTGGTTATAACGAAATACAGCTGAGTTATCGTGAATTGAACAGCCGAGCCGTTGTGCTTGCAAACAGACTCCGAAAGCGCGGTGTGGTACCACGATCAATTATTCCTATCCTCATAGATCATTCTTTGGAGCTGATGACTGCAATTCTGGCGGTGATGAAGTGCGGTGCTGCCTTTGTTCCGATAGACGTGCGATGGCCGATCGCCAGGGTCCGCGAAATTTTAGATGACGTAGCCGCCGGCATTGTACTTGTGAGCCGCCACACACCCTATGATGAAAACGCCTTATCCTGCCCGGTTTTCGAGATTGACAATACCCGGCTATTGGGCGACCCTGATAAATTTGCAGTCAGCGTAGCTTTAGAAGATCCCATTTATGTGATTTATACCTCTGGTTCGACCGGGAAGCCCAAGGGTGCCGTCAATCACCATCGTGGGATCGGCAATCGTTTTCTGTGGATGGATTCCTATTTTGGGGCCCAGGCCGCCGAAGTGGTGCTGCAGACTACTCGTTATGTTTATGACAGCGCGATCTGGCAGTTGTTTTGGCCTTTGATCAATGGCGGCAAAGCATTGCTGTTTCCCACTGATACAGAAATGAGCCCGCGCGCTATCGGCGATTTGCTCAAAAAGTATGCGGTTACCCTTATCGACTTTGTGCCGTCATTCCTTAATGAGATCGTTATTCAGTTGCATGAAACTCTGGGATTATGGCAGGGTATCACCGCGTTGCGGGACGTGGTGGTCGGTGGCGAAGAAATCGCTTCTGCCATGGCGTACCAGTTTCTTGATTCTTTCCCAGAGATCCGGATGACCAATCTCTATGGTCCAACTGAGACCAGCATCGGATGTATCTATCATCAGGTCCGCGGCGACGAAGGTGCGCGCATTCCCATCGGGAAGCCCATTGCCAACGCTGAAATCCTGATCTTGGCTGAGGACGGTAATTTGGTCCCGATCGGAGTCGCCGGTGAAATTCATATCTCCGGTGTCGGCGTTGGACTGGGCTACCTGAATGCCGTGGAAAAGACTCATGCCAGCTTTGTTGGCTCCCCCTTTGCCTCCAGCCCAAAAGCCTATCGCACGGGCGATTTAGGGAGGTGGCTTCCCGATGGCAAAATCGAATTTTTAGGCCGCATCGACCATCAGGTGAAGGTACGCGGATTCCGGATTGAGTTAGGCGAGATCGAAGCGCAATTGTTGGAGCATAAGCTCATCCACGAAGCCGTTGTGGTCGCCCGACACGATAAAAATCGCGGGCAATTTCTATGCGCTTATTTAACGTCCGATGAAGTATTGACTGTTAGACAACTGCGGGAGTATTTGTCCAACAGCTTACCGGACTACATGATTCCGTCCTACTTTGTAAGATTAGAAAAACTGCCTTTGACCGCAAATGGTAAAGTCAACCGCAAAGCTTTGCCAGAACCGGATGTCACCAGTGCAACGGCGGTCGAGTATGAGGCCCCACGAACCTGGAATGAGGAAAAACTGGTGCAGATCTGGCAGGATATTTTGGGGGTCGAGAAAATTGGAATCAACGACAATTACTTTGAATTAGGCGGCCACTCGCTAAAAGCGACTGCAGTTGTTTCCCGAATTCATAAAGAGCTGAACAAGGAAGTCCCGCTGAAAGATTTTTTCCACTTACAAACCATTAGCGGCCTCGGGCAATACCTTGATAACCTAGTTGAAAGCATCTATTCTTCTATTGAGGTATTTGAAGAACGGCCCCACTATCCGTTATCGTCGGCGCAAAAGCGGATGTATTTGTTAAACCAGATGGAATATGACAGCACCAGTTATAACCTGCCCGCGGTTTACACCGTGGATGGAATTCTTGACGAAAGCCGTGTTGAGACTATTTTGAATCAGCTCATACACCGACACAGTTCACTTAGGACCCAATTCATCTTATTTGATAATGAGCCGGTGCAGAAGATTTGCGACGAAGTTGAATTTGCCGTCGAGTTTTTTTCAGGCGCTAATGACTTTGACACATCGGAAATCATAAAGAATTTTGTTCGACCTTTCGATTTAAGCAAGGCGCCTCTGTTTAGAGTAGGAATGATCAACCTGTCGCCCGGTAAACATATCCTGATGGTGGATATGCACCATATCATCTCGGATGGAGTCTCCTTCGATGTTCTGATCCGCGACTTCGTCAAGCTATACTCGGAAGAGCCGTTACCGGAATTACGAGTACAGTACAAAGACTATACCTTGTGGCAACTCACTTCTTTGGCTCATGAGAAATTCAAGCAACAGGAGCAATACTGGTTAGAGCAATTTTCAGACGATCTCCCCATCCTGAATCTGCCAACGGATTTCCAGCGGCCCGCGCTACAGAGCTTTGAAGGCAAAAGCATCCGATTTGAGTTGACTCAGGATTTAAGCAGCAAGCTGGAGGCATTGGCAAAAGAGAATGGCTGCACTTCCTATATGCTCATGTTGTCGGCCTATACTGTGCTGCTCCACAAATATACCGGACAGGAGGACATCGTAATTGGAAGTCCAGTACACGGACGGCCACACGCCGACCTGGAAAATATCGTCGGTATGTTTGTGAACACATTGGCGCTGAGAACGCGTTTTAAAAATAGCATGCGTTTTCAGGATTTGTTAGCACAGGTCAAAGAGAGTACGTTGAATGCTTATGATCATCAGGAGTACCCTTTTGAGGAACTCGTTGAAAAATTATCCTTGCGCCGGGATGCCAGCAGAAATCCGCTATTCGATACAATGCTGGTTTTTCAAAATGTACTCCCTGCCGAGCGCGGCTTAGACGGGTTAACCATCGCCAGCCATGAGTTCGATAACCCGACCTCGAAGTTTGATCTTACCCTATATGTTTTCAAATCGGAAGCAACCCTGGGGTTCAGCTTGACCTATGCGATCAAGTTATTCAAAGAAACAACTATCGAAAGATTTAGCCAGCATTTTATCAATTTATTAAGCGACATCGCGGAGTATCCGCAAAAACCAATCAAAGAACTTAATCTGCTGTCTGCAGACGAGAAACAGCAACTGCTGATTGAATTCAATGACACCGCTGCAAAGTATCCGCAAGACAGAACTATTCAGGAATTATGCGAAGCCCAGGTGGAGAAAACACCTGATTGTGTCGCGGCAGTTTTTAGAGATTGCCAGCTTACATATCAGGAATTGAATGGACGCGCGAATCAAGTCGCCGCGTTTTTCAGGGCGAAGGGACTCCAGCCTGAAAACATTGTGGCGATCGAGATGCGCCGTACTCTGGAGATGCTTATCGGGATCATAGGAATCGTCAAAGCCGGCAGCGCATTTCTGCCCATCGATCCGGATCTCCCAAGAGCCAGAAAGGAATTGATGCTGCGTGATAGCGGCGCCAGTTTTCTGCTGTCCCACCAAAATCTGGCTTCCGATTATGACAGTAGTTGTTTGCCTGCCGAAAGAATTCTAAATATAGATGAAGTTAAAATCAGTTCACGACAGACAGCAAATTTACCAAATTCAAATCATCCCCAACATTTGCTCTATGTGCTCTACACCTCCGGGAGTACCGGACAGCCCAAAGCAGTGATGGTGGAGCATCGGAATCTGGTAAACTTAATCTCCTGGTTTGGGACAAATTATAATCTTCAAACCGGAGTGCATGTTTTGCAGATGACGGATTACACGTTTGATCCTTTCATGGAGCAAGTTTTTGGGACATTGACTCATGGCGGCACTCTTTTCATGGCTACGAAAATGCTGTACGGCGATAGCGGCGGATTCCGAAACTATTTGCTGCAGCGTCAAGTTGCTATGGCGAATTTGGTGCCCGCAGTTTCAAAAATGTTGTTAGCGTTCGAACAGAGACCGGAAAACCTGGAGGTGCTCATTACCGGTGGAGATCGTCTGGAGGAGAATACGAAAGACCAGCTCCTGTCGCAGGGGTATCGTCTTTACAATCATTATGGCCCGACGGAAATCACGGTAGATGCCCTGACGGCGCAGTGTAATTCCGAGAAAGTCGTCATCGGGAAGCCCATCAGCAACAGCCGGATTTATATTCTTGATAAAAATCATGACCTGTTGCCGATCGGCGTCCCGGGGGAACTTTGCATAGCAGGCGATGGTCTCTCGCGCGGATATTTGAACCAGCCGGATTTAATGGCTGAGCGTTTCACCGCGCTGGCGTTCCATTCTCAGGAACGAGTTTATAAAACCGGCGACCTTGCGAGATGGCAGGTGGACGGCAACGTCGAATTCTTGGGCAGGGAAGACGATCAGGTAAAACTGAGAGGTTTGCGAATCGAGTTAGGCGAGATAGAATTTCATTTGCAGAAGTATGAGACTATCAATGCCGCGGTTGTGGCCATAAAAGAAGATCGCGATCATAACAAGTTTCTATGTGCGTATTTGGTGACAGAAGCTGAGATTGCCATTGACAAGCTCAGGGATTTCCTGGCGAGACGTTTGCCGGATTACATGATCCCATCCCATTTTATCACAATTGACGCATTGCCTTTAAATGATCACGGCAAAATAGATCGATCGGCTTTGCCGGAACCGGATAGAGTGGCATCGGTGGCAGCACGGTATCAAGCGCCGCGAACGCGCTATGAGCAACTTCTGGCGGAAATCTGGGTCGAGGTGCTCGGAGTTGAAAAAATTGGCATTCATGATAGCTATTTTGATTTAGGTGGAGATTCTATCAAGGCCATCCAGATTCTCGCCAGGCTGCAAAAACATCACCTCAAAGTTCAGCTGAAGAACTTATTTCAGTATCCTACGATTCGGCAATTAGCTGCATGTATAACGGAATGGCAGAGCACGGCAGAGCAGGGCGCGGTTGCGGGAGAAATCGAACTCACTCCGATACACTATTGGTACTTTGAGAAAAACTTTACTGATATGCACTACTGGAACCAGGCGGTTATGCTAAAGCGCAGAGAAGGCTTCAAAGAATCCCTTCTCCGCGAGTTGCTGACTAAGCTGGCCGCACACCATGACGCTTTGAGAATGGCAGTTCTTAAAACAGAGCGCGGCATACTCCTGGAGAATCGAAAGCCGGATGAATTCTCAACCGATTTAACGGTTTACGATTTCCGGACCGAAGAGCGCTACCAAAAGAAAATCGAAGCGGAAACCACGAAGCTACAAGCCGGCATAGATTTAGAACACGGTCCGCTAATTAAGACAGCTCTGTTCAAGACCAGAACGGGAGATTATTTGCTGATCATTGTACATCATTTAATAATCGATGGCGTGTCGTGGAGGATTTTATTTGAGGATCTCGCAAACGGGTATAGGCAATTGCAGGATAGCGACACGGTAGAGTTTCCTCAAAAAACGACCTCTTTCAGAGAGTGGGCGTCAAAGTTGAAAGAATACTCACAAAGTGATAATCTACTGACGGAAAAAGATTACTGGAAAGAACTTGAAAAGAAAAAATGCCCTCCCTTGCCGGTAGATCGCATCATAAAGAAAGACATCGCAAGAGATGCCAGGACTATAAATATCACTTTCAGCCAAACAGAGACCAAACTGCTTCTCACAGATGCAAACCGGGCCTACAATACGGAGATAGCAGACGTGTTGTTGGCTGCTCTGGGTATGACCTTAAAAAGCTGGATTGGTGATAGCCGGGCTCTGGTAAACCTGGAAGGTCACGGCCGAGAAGAGATAATTGAGCGAGTGGACATATCCAGAACCGTGGGCTGGTTTACGAGCATGTTTCCCGTGGTTATCGAAACAGAGGACGGGCAAGCTCTCGGCGAGTTGCTGAAAAATACCAAAGATAGCCTGCGCAGAGTGCCCAATAAGGGAATAGGGTATGGAATCCTGAGATACTTGACGCCCGCTTCTCAAAAAAGCGATCTTACGTTTAATCTAAATCCTGAGATAAGTTTTAATTACTTGGGACAATTCGATCAAAATGTAAACAGCGAGCAATTCGAGATCGCGGATATTGGAGTTGGCGATGTGCGCAGCCTGGATTCGCAAAGAAATTTTAAATTGGATATAAACGGGATCATAGTGAACCAGCAGCTAACCCTCTCTCTAAGCTATAATCGCCGCCAATATGATCACTCCACCATGAAATCCTTCAGCGAAAACTATAAAAATCACATCACAGAGTTAATGGCGCACTGTTTGTCTCAACAAAAATCCGAGTTGACGTTAAGCGATTTTAGCGATAGCGATCTGGATCGGGAGGATTTTCAAAGCATTGCCGTGGAAATCGCTGATATCGAAACCTGAACGCAGTCAATTACCCCTTTCTTTACTCAATTTCAAGTTCTCTTTCCAAAATTATTTTTCGCTGTTTCCGCAAATCATTAATCGGAAGGTGATCTGTTGATGGATTCTAAAGCTTTAATCCAGGACATCTATCCTCTTTCTCCATTGCAGGAAGGGATGTTGTTTCACCATCTTGCTGATAAAAACTCCGACGCATACTTTGAACAAGGCGTATTTTCCTTGCAAGGGGATTTGGATATCCCAATCCTCGAAAGCTGCCTAAACAAATTGGTGGAAAAGTACGAAGTATTCCGCACGATCTTTTCTTATCGAAAAGCAAAATATCCACGACAGGTGGTTCTTAAGAAACGAAACGTAAGCGTGCACTATCACGACGTAAGGCATCTAAAGGACGAACAAATCCAGGATTTTCTTGATGATTTTAAAGCAAAGGACAGATTGAACAAGTTCGATTTGTCTAAGGATTTATTACTAAGGTTTTCTTTGTTGCGCATTGCAGAAAAAGAATACCGGCTGATCTGGAGTTTCCATCATATTCTTATGGATGGCTGGTGCCTGGGAATTGTCATCAAGGACCTCTTCGATTTTTATGCAAAGCTGTCCCATGGAGAAACGGTCAACGTTAACAACGAAAGGCCGTACAGCGACTACATCAAATGGCTGCGAAACCAGAAAAAAGACACAGCCATAGAATACTGGAAAAAATATTTGAATGGCTACGACGAGCGGGCCGGTCTCCCCCGAATAAGCGCTGACCAATCAGTTGACTATTCTCACCGGGAAGCGCACACAAGCATCGATCCGGCCCTGACGGAGAGGCTAAAAAAGATAGCAAAAGAGCAGGGGGGCACCATCAGCACGGTGTTTCAAGCCTTGTGGGGAATTCTTCTACAAAAATACAATGATACAGATGACGTCGTATTTGGAACCGTGGTTTCCGGTAGAACCTCAGAGGTCCCCGGAGTTGAGGAAATGGTCGGGCTGTTTATCAATACAGTTCCGGTCAGGGTAAAAACAAAACCGGGCGCGCGTTTCGTAGAAGTTATCAAAGAGTTACAACAAAAAAACCTCGAATCAACTCGCTTCGAATACGTTTCATTGGCAGAAATTCAATCTCAGAGTCAGCTCAAAACCGATTTGCTCGATCACATTGTAATTCTCGAGAATTACCCGGTACAAAAAGAATTGCGGAACATGTCCGCTGAAGAGAGTCATCGCATCAAAGTTACGGACATGAAAATTTTTGAGCAACCCAACTACAATCTCGCGTTGATGGTTCACCCCGGCGAGCAGCTCAGTCTAAATTTCATATTCAATGCAAATATCTACTCAGAGGGTACCATTGCCAGAATCACCGAGCACTTGTCAAACATGGTTCGTCAAATCATCGAAGATCCGGGCGCAAGAATTAGTGACCTGCAAATTCTTTCACGGTCTGAAAAGCAACAACTAATTTTTGATTTCAACGACACCAAGGCGAATTACTCGCGAACCAAGACCATCCACCAGTTATTTGAGGAACAAGTGGTCAGGACGCCCGGACATAACGTGGTCGCTTTCGATGGTATGGAATGGAGTTATCGCGATCTGAATGAACGCGCGAATCAGTTGGCTCACCTGCTGCAGGGCAGAGGCGTTTCAGTTGGAGATATCGTCGGCGTGCACGTCGAACGCTCGTTTGAAATGATCGTTGCCGTGATCGGAATTTTGAAAGCTGGCGGCATTTATGTCCCTATCGATGCGAACCTGCCCTGCGCCCGTGTAACTCAAATCATGGCTTCGTTAAACGTGCGCTATTTGCTGTTCAATAAAGTGTTGTTGCACAAGGTCTTTGAGATTTCCCGCGATTTGCCGGGATTAAGACACATCGTCTGTCTCGATGAGTTTGAAGATTCGGAAATGTCGGAACAAGAATCTGGGGTGGAGCTGATAGTTAGGAAGGAAATAGACCAACAGCCCTTAGAGAATTTAGCCCCGACATCAAACGAGGGAGATATCGCATACATAATTCACACCTCAGGTTCATCGGGCGCCCCGAAAGGGGTGATCTTAAAACACCGTCCAGTCATCAATATTATTGAGTGGGTAAACCAGCGATTCAATGTGGGGGCTTCTGACAAATTGTTGTTTATCACTTCTCTTGGATTCGATCTTTCTGTTTATGATATCTTCGGTATCCTCGCTGCCGGGGCTACCATCCGTTTGGTATCGAGTCAGGATTTACGGGAACCGAGCCGTCTGTTAGAAATCATTTTCAACGAAGGCATTACGTTTTGGGATTCGGCGCCGGCGGCGCTGCAACAACTTGTGCCCTTTTTTGATGATGTAAAAAGCTTCGCCCGTCAGAACCCATTGCGGCTGGTTTTTCTAAGTGGCGATTGGATACCGGTGCCACTACCAGATCTGCTTAGACAGGCATTTGCGGGTGTGCAAGTGATCGCACTGGGAGGCGCAACTGAGGCTGCTATCTGGTCAAATTTTTACATTACCGGAAAGGTCAACCCGCGTTGGCGCAGCATTCCTTATGGCAAGCCAATTCAAAATGCTAAATACTTCATACTTGATCGCCAACTGAGCCCCTGTCCCCTCGGGGTTCCCGGGGATCTGTATATCAGCGGTGAATGTCTCTCTTCCGGTTACGCCAATGAGGTGTCATTAACAGCCGATAAATTCATCAACAGTCCTTTCACGCCGGGCGAGACTCTGTACAAAACCGGAGACCGGGCCAGATGGTTTGAAGACGGAAACATAGAATTTTTGGGGCGAAAAGATTTTCAGGTAAAGATTCGCGGTTTTCGCATAGAGCTCGGTGAGATCGAAAACCATTTGCTGAAACTGGATTGGATTAATGACGCAATAGTCATTGCCAGAGAGGGTTTAGAAAAAGAAAAATATTTATGTGCCTATATCGTTGCTGATCAGGAGTTCGAACCTTCCTTAATAAGGCAGCATCTCTCCAAAACTTTACCGGAGTATATGATACCGGCGTTTTTCATGAGAATCGCCAAAATTCCGTTGAATCAAAACGGCAAGATTGACAAAAAACAGTTGCCGGATCCGCGGGAAGGGACCAATGGCAGCCATACGTCTCCGCGGAATCAGTTTGAGTCCAAGCTGGCGGAAATCTGGTCGGACTTGCTGCGGATGGAGAAGGATAAAATCGGCATCGATGCCAATTTTTTGGAACTGGGAGGGCATTCCCTAACGGTCACGATCCTGGCGTCACGAATTCACCAGGAATTCAATATCAAAATCCCTTTGGTTGAAATATTCAGGAGGCCAACCATTCGGGAGCTGGCAGATTTTTCTCGAACCGTGGAACGGGAAGTTTTTGTCTCCATCAAGCCGGCCGATAAAAAGCAGTCATACCGTTTATCCTCGGCGCAAAAGAGGCTTTACATTCTTCAGCAGATGGAAAAAGAAAGTATCGCCTATAATATTCCATCTGCCATGCTGGTAGAAGGTAAGATCGATCCAAAAGCGCTTGAGGATATTTTCAAGAAATTGATTTTACGCCACGAAAGTCTGCGGACGTCATTTATCATGGCGGCCGATGAGCCCATGCAAATTATTCATGAGCGTGTGCCATTTGAAATTGAGCGCAACAGAATGGATGAGCCTCGAAACTTGGACCAGCTTGTCCGTGCCTTTGTCAGACCGTTCGATCTCAGTATAGCGCCTTTGGTGCGCGTGGGATTGTTTAGAATTTCGAAAGATCAGCACCTGCTCATAGTTGACATGCACCACATCATTTCCGACGGCATGTCGATGGATATTTTTGTCCGTGACTTTTTCGAGTTTTACGCCGGCCAGGAATTGCCACCCCTGAAGTTCCAGTACAAGGACTATTCGGAGTGGCAGAACAGCATTGAGTATCGAGAATTGATTGATAGGCAGAAAGCCTTCTGGTTTGGCGAATTTGCTGGAGAAATCCCGGTGCTAAATCTTCCGTACGATTATCCGCGGCCAGCGGTAATGAGTTTTGCAGGAGACGCCGTGAGCTTTGAGATCGACGGCGAAAAAAGGGATCAGCTCGGCAAACTCGCGTTAGAGTCTGGCGCAACCTTCTTTATGTTATTGCTCGCTTCTTTCAGCGTTCTTCTGTCAAAAGTGACCAATCAGGAAGAAGTAATCATCGGCAGTCCTATCGCCGGGCGCAACCATGCCGATTTACAAAATATCCTCGGGATGTTTGTAAACACGCTTTCGTTCAGAAACTCTCCTTCTGGCAACAAGTCTTTTCTGGAGTTTCTTGGTGAGGTAAAAGAACGCGCTCTGAAAGCGTTCGAGAATCAGATTTTTCCTTTTGAGGACTTGGTTGAGCAGGTTGCGGTAAACCGAGACATCAGCCGAAATCCGGTTTTTGACGTCATGTTTGTGCTGGATGAAGTCGCTCAGCCAATTGAGGAAATCTCTGGACTTAAAATCAAGAAGTATGCATTTCAGAATACCGCTTCTAAATTTGATTTATCATTGGATGTTCGAGTCCAGGAGAAATTACATTTTACTTTTACCTACTGCACAAAGTTATTTGCACGAGATACTATTGAGCGCTTCATTGTTTATTTGCAAAACATTCTGTCAGCGATTGTAGCTAATCCCAATATCCTGCTTGCGGAAATCGACATCCTTCCTCAGTCCGAAAGGAAACGGATTCTGTATGATTTTAACGACTCGACGGCAGCCTATCCCCAAAACCTCACCATCCATGCACTATTTGTAGAACAGGCAGAAAAGTCCCCGGATAATATCGCAGTTGTCATGGAAGATACCCAGCTATCCTACCGGGAGTTGAATCGTCGCGCGAATCAGTTGGCACACCGATTACATGAACTTGGAGTCCAGTCAAATACAATTGTCGCGATTTTAGCCGAGCGCTCAATTGAAATGATGGTGGGTATTCTGGGGATTTTGAAAGCGGGTGGGGTGTATTTGCCGCTAAACTCGCACTACCCGGAAAATCGCATTCGGTATTTGCTGCAAGAGAGCGGCGCAGAGCTGTTGCTCGCTCAGCAACCATGCAGTTTTGATTTCGAAAAATTTTGCAAGATCATGGTCATAGCGGAAGTTCTGGCAGGCACCGAGGACGATGGCAATCCCCGGAATCAAACCGCCGCCGGTGAACTGGCATACGTGCTTTTCACATCGGGTTCGACGGGAAAGCCGAAGGGGGTGCTGGTCGAGCATCGGGCGATTTTGAATACGCTTTATTGCCTGGACGAGTGGTATCCTTTTACTGAGCGCGACACCTATTTGCTGAAGACGTCCTTTCTATTCGATGTATCGCTGACGGAGCTGTTTGGTTGGTTTTTGCATGGCGGCAGATTGGCGATACTGAATCCAAATGAGGAAAAAGATCCGGCAAGGATGAACGGGGCGATCGCCAAGCAGCACGTGACTCACCTCAATTTTGTGCCCTCGATGTTTGAGGCCTTCACCCAGGAATTAAATTCGGACAATGTTCACCAGCTTAAGAGCGTTAAGTATATTTTTCTTGCCGGTGAGGCCTTACCTCCAAAGCTGGTGAAGAAATTTCGGGCGTTGAATGTCGGAATCCGGCTGGAAAACATTTATGGTCCGACCGAGGCGGCCATCTACGCCAGCAAGTACTCCCTGCAAGAGTGGCAAGATTTAGAGGCGATGCCAATAGGCAAACCCTTGCGAAATGTCAGGCTATACATTTTAAATCGGCATAGCGGCCCGCAACCGGTTGGAGTGAATGGCGAATTGGGGATTGCGGGTGCCGGCTTGGCGCGGGGGTATCTAAACAGTCCGGCGTTAACGAGCGAGAAGTTTGTTAATAACCTTCTGGTTGCGGGTGAGCGACTCTACCGCACTGGCGATTTAGCGCGCTGGCAGGTGGATGGGAATATCGAATATTTGGGAAGGCTGGACCACCAGGTGAAACTGCGTGGCTTTCGCATAGAGCTCGGTGAGATAGAAAACAGGTTGTTGGAGCATCCTGACATTCAAGATGCCGTTGTTATTGCAAAAGATGGTAATTCCGCCAACGAACGCCATCTCCGTGCTTTTGTAGTATCTGAAAAAGTTCTCGAAACTGTCGAACTGCGAAACTATTTGTCGCGAGAATTGCCCGGCTACATGATTCCTTCTTATTTTGCTCAGGTGGATAAAATGCCCGTCACTGAAAATGGCAAAGTCGATAGGAGAGCTTTGACCGCCCTGGGCACTAAGCTGGATTTAGGGGTTAGGTTTGTTGCCCCCAGTAGGAAGCTGGAAAAAATCGTTGCAGAGGTCTGGAAAGAAGTTCTTAATATACCACAAGTAGGCATTCACGATAACTTTTTTGATCTCGGGGGTAACTCGTTAAGGATAATTCAATTGAGCAACAAGCTGCAAACGGTCTTGCATCAAAATATTGATGTGATGAGCCTATTCGCTTTTTCCACCATCTATTCCTTTGTTGAACATTTAAAGCGCGAAAAGAATGGTGGTACGGCTTCAGAAAAAAGCCGTCTCGATGCTCAGCAAAAGGGCAAGAGCCGGCTGCAGAATCTTAAAACCAAGAGTAAACTTGTACCCTCAAATCTCTGATGGGTATCCGCAAGCTCAAGTTCTAACCCATGGAAGAAAGAAAACGCACCCAGGTGTCGGTTTACACTAAGATCGCAGAACATTTGAGCAAATCAGCGAACCTTTATGGCTTCGCCCAAGCATATTGTTATTTGAATTTTGGTTATGAACCCAACGAGAATAAACAATATGCCCAGGTTACCTTGCCGAAATACCTTCTTAACAAACAATCGGTACATTTGACGCTCGAAGTGATTGGCGATACTGCTTTATCAGGAAAGCGCGTGCTCGAGATCGGCAGCGGCAGAGGTGGAAACATCCTCACCATGAAAGAATATTTCAACCCGCAGTTGGTTGTTGGCTTGGATCTTTGTGAGGCCTCGGTGCGTTTCTGCAAGAAGACTCACAATCTTTCTAACCTCTTTTTTAGCGTAGGGGACGCGGAGAATGTGCCTTTTGAAGACGAATTTTTTGATGTCGTTTTTAACCTCGAATCCTCACATGCCTATCCCAATCGGAATAAGTTTTATCACGCGGTATTTCGAATTTTAAAGCCAAGGGGATGCTTTTTGTATTCGGATATTTTAGCGGTAGAGGAGTTTATCATCGCGCAGCAGTATTGTGAGGATTTGGGCTTTCAACTAACCAGAAATCAAGATATTTCTTCGAATGTTATTATGTCTTGCGACAAAATCGCCGAAGGTCGCAGGGATGCCTTTCATACAATCGAAAGCAAGAAGTTTGTTGATTACATTTTGGCGGTGCCGGGTTCCTATCACTATGAATGTCTGAAGAAAAGAATCGCTGAATATAGAATACTAAAATTTGTAAAATAAAAAAAAGTAAGCATGGAGAGCAAGACGTGAGTGAAATTTATCAAGGCACCGGCTTTGAGGTGGCGGTGATCGGTATGGCCGGCCAATTTCCCGGAGCAAGAAATATTCATCAATTCTGGGAGAATCTAAAGAATGGCGTGGAGTCGTTGTCGTTTTTCTCGGACCAGGAATTGACTGACCTCGGAGTAAATCCGGAATTGCTCAGAGCGCCCAATTTTGTGAAGGCAAAGGGTGGAGTTTTAGAAGAAAAAGAATACTTCGACGCCGCCTATTTCGGCTATACCCCCAGTGAAGCCGAGCTGATGGACCCGCAAATGCGACTCTTGCATGAAAATACTGCCGCGGCCCTGAATGACGCCGGATACGACTCGTTTTCATACAACGGATTGATCGGTCTGTATGTTGGGGCATCCTCCAACTTTTATTGGGAAGCCTTATCTACTCTATCGGGGAAAATTGAGACGGTAGGACAGATTCCGGCATCACAATTAATCCATCGCGATTACCTGAGCACCAGAATTTCCTACAAACTCAATTTAAAGGGACAGAGCATTTCCGTCAATACGGCGTGTTCAACGTCTTTGGTGGCTATTCACATGGCCTGCCGAGGATTATTGAGCGGCGAGTGTGACATGGCGATAGCCGGTGGCGTAACCTTGCAAGGCAACAACACCGGATACATTTATCAGGAGGGGTTGATTTTGTCGCCGGATGGCCATTGCCGGGCGTTCGATGCCAAAGCCCAGGGCTCGGTTGTAGGTGAGGGAGTTGGTATGGTGGTGTTGAAACCTCTGGAGAATGCGCTTGCCGACGGCGATCATATTTATGCAATTGTCAAAGGCTCTGCCGCCAATAACGATGGCTTTCGAAAAGTCGGGTATGCTGCGCCCAGCATTCGTGGTCAGGCCGAGGTGATTCAGGCAGCCTTGAATATGGCCGAAGCCGACGCTGAGAGCATTACTTATGTCGAGACACACGGAAGCGGCACGGCTTTGGGGGATCCAACTGAAATCGAAGCCTTAAAACAGGCATTTGATACGGAAAAGAAAGCCTTTTGTAACATCGGGTCAGTTAAGACCAACATCGGACATTTGGATGTAGCAGCAGGGGTCGCCAGTTTTATCAAGACCGTCCTTGCCCTAAAACATCGCCAAATCCCCCCCAGCCTTAATTTTGAAATTCCCAACCCCAAGATCGATTTTGATAACAGTCCCTTCCAGGTTAGCACCCAGCTAACGGAATGGAAAAATGGCGCCCACCCGTTGCGAGCTGGAGTCAGCTCCTTTGGCATCGGCGGCACCAACGCTCACGTTGTTCTCGAAGAGGCTCCGGAACAGACGTCGTCAGCGTCAACCCGTTCCCAGCATATTCTGACTCTTTCTGCCAAATCCCTGCCGGCGCTAGATCGCGCCTCAAAGGATTTGGCAGAATATCTACAACTGAACCCCGGTATCAATCTGGCAGACGTGGCCTATACTCTTCAGGTTGGGAGACGAGTGTTTCCGTACCGTAGATTTTTGGTTTGTTCGAACACAGCGGATGCCGCACAGGCTTTTTCAGCACCTGATTCCAAAACGCTCAAGACCTTTTACTGCAAGCACGAGAATCCTGCGGTCATTTTCATGTTTTCTGGCCTGGGGTCACAATATGTCAACATGGGGTTGGAATTATACCGAGTCGATCCTGACTTTCGCCAAGAACTGGATGGGTGTTTTGAGCTATTGCAGGCATTGGTAGATTACGATGTCAAAAGTGTGCTCTATCCTTCTGGCGCCGGCGCCGCGAAACGGAATCTTGACGAACCGGAAGTTGCCCAACCCATCATGTTTATTTTTGAATATGCCCTGGCGCAGTTGCTCATAAAATGGGGCATCGCGCCCGATATGATGATCGGCTATAGTTTTGGTGAGTACGTTGCAGCCTGTCTTGCCGGGGTATTTTCACTGAAAGACGCCCTGCAGCTCATTCTAACCCGAGGCCAATTAATTCAGACCCTGCCCGCTGGCAAAATGTTAAGCGTACCGCTGCCAAAGGAAAAAATTCTTCCCTTACTTGAGAGCTTAGAGATCGCCATTGACAATGGACCTTCTTGCATCGTTTGTGGTCCCGCAAAGGACGTTGCTGTTTTCGAAGAAAAGATGAAAGAAATGAGACTCCTCTGCATGTATGTGGAGAATTCTCATGCCTTGCATTCGCGAATGATGACGCCGATACTGCGGGCGTTTGAACAAAAGGTCAGCCAAATCTCTCTAATACCACCAGTAATTCCTTATATTTCTAATGTGACCGGCAACTGGATTCAAGCCAATGAAGCCACTGACCCGCATTATTGGTCTAAACACCTGTCCCAAACGGTGCGATTCGCGGATGGAGTTCGAGAGTTATTGAAAGAAGATCATAGCATCTTTGTTGAAGTGGGGCCGGGCCGGGCATTGAGCAACTTCGTCAGGCAAAATCCCAACCGGAATCTGATCCAATTGGTTGTGAATTTGATTAGAAACCAGCAAGAAGATATTTCCGATCACAACCACTTCCTCTCGAAGATCGCTCAGCTATGGCTTTATGGAAAGAACGTTGACTGGAACCGATGTTACTGGGGAGAAAACCGCCACCGGGTGGCGCTGCCAACCTACCCATTAGAGCGGCAGAGGTTCTGGATCGATGGCAATCACCTCAGCAAAAAAGCTTTTTCCGAAACGGATCCATTGCAAAAGAAAGCGGATATCGCCGACTGGTTTTATGTGCCGTCGTGGAAACGGACACTGCAACCGCTGTCTACAAATGGTTCACTGAAGAGCCTGGTATATCTACTGTTTATCGATGATTGCGAAGTAGGCTCAGCTTTAGCGCGGGCGTTGCGAGATCGCGGCCATCAGGTTTTTAATGTCGGGGCAGGGGAGGCCTTTGAACGCCGTGCAGAGTTTGACTATTCCATTCAACCAGAACACCCAGAAAGTTATGACAGGCTATGGAATGACCTGCTCCAGTCGGGCAAAATTCCTGGTCAAATCATTCACCTATGGAGCTTGACACCGGACGGCGATGAAGAGACTGATTTCGAGTCGGTGCTAAATAAGGGGTTCTACAGTCTCCTTTATTTGGCGAAGGCGATAACGAAGCAAAAGGTTATCTCGGAAATTCAGATCGATGTTGTGACAAATCAATTGTATGAGGTGACCGGTAAGGAGGACCTTTCTCCGGCTAAGTCAACCGTCATCGGTGCTGTCAGAGTAATCCCGCAGGAGTATCCTTTTCTTGTTTGCCGCACTATCGACGTGGCGTTGCCGGCTTCTGACAATGGGGAAAAAACAAGACTCATCCATCACCTCGTCCAGGAAACCAGCACTGTGCCTTCTGATCGAGTTATCGCTTATCGCAACCAATATCGTTGGGTCCAGATTTATGATCCGGTTCGCCTTGATTCGCCCGCAAGGCGGCCGGCCAGATTGCGAGACCATGGTGTGTACTTAATCACTGGTGGGCTGGGAAATATTGGGTTTAGTTTGGCGCGGCATCTGATCAAAAACGTGAACGCCAGGTTGATTTTGCTGGGGCGAGCGGCGATGCCTGCCCGAGAAGAGAGGCAGGCTTGGCTTGACAACCACGGGCAGGAAGACAAAATCTCCAAGAAAATCCAGAGAATTCAAGAGCTGGAGGCCCTTGGCGGCGAGGTTTTGGTTTTGGACGTCAACGTGGCCAACGAGGAGCAGATGCGCTCGGTGATTCATCAGGCCGAAGGGCGGTTTGGCAGTATCAATGGCGTCATCCATGCGGCTGGCAATACCAATAGCAAATCGTTTTTGTGCCCCGTGGACCAAATCAACAAAACAACTTGCAATGAACATTTTCAACCGAAAATTCATGCTCTGCTGGTTTTGGAAAAAGTTTTTAGAAATCATGAACTGGACTTTTGCATTCTTACTTCTTCATTAGCGCCAATCCTGGGTGGGTTAGGTTTTGCTCCCTATTCCGCGGCGAACAGTTTTATGGATGCCTTTGCGTATCAATTGAACCGCGCCCATTCACGCCATTGGATAAGCGTAAACTGGGGTGATTGGACATTTTCAGAAACTCCGGGACAGACTCCCACAACTGGCTTAAATGAAGCAAAATTAGCGATGTCTCCGGAAGAAGGAATGGAGACTTTTGATAGAATTTTGAGTCAGAGCGTCGCCAATCAAATCATCGTCTCAGCAGGAAGTTTGCAGCACAGGATATCAAAATGGGTCCAGCTTGAATCTTTACGAAGTAACGAAGATACCGCGAAGACACAAACGACATACTCTCGACCTAACTTGCTAAATCCCTATGTCGCTCCCCAAACACCCTTGGAAGAAAAAATTGCTCGTATCTGGGAAACGTTTTTCGGATTTGAGAAGCTGGGTGTGCAGGATGACTTCTTTGAGTTAGGCGGGGATTCTTTAAAGGCCATGATCGTTTTGTCTAAGATTCAAAAAGAGCTCAGCGTTGCGGTGCCAATTACAGAATTCTTTCGCAATCCACAAGTTGAGGGGCTGGCTCAATTCATCAATAACGCTGAGAAGAGCACGGCGACAGTTCTGCAACGAGCGGAAGTAAAGGAATACTACCCACTTTCATCTCCACAAAAACGGCTGTATTTCTTTCAACAGGTGGAGCCGGACAACACCGCTTATAACGAGTTCCGCATTCTGAAACTCGACGGTGTTCTCGACAGAGCACGGCTCACTGACACATTCAAAAAACTCATTCAGAGACATGAAAGCCTGCGTACCGCCTTTGAGTTGGTGGATAACCAACCGATGCAGAAGATTTATCAAGCAGTTGACTTTGAGATCGAGTTTTTTGATCTGCAAGCGCTGCGGTTACTAAAGCATACGGATGAGGAGCGTGCGAGAAGGTTTAAAGAGATTTTCGTGAAGGCATTTGATCTTGCGAGGGCACCTTTGCTTCGGGTGGCATTGGTCGAGGTCGATAAGCAAAAGTCATTGTTGTTGATCGACATTCATCACATCGTCGCAGATGGAGTCTCGCATGATCTTTTGTGGAGAGACCTCATTTCGCTTTATATGGGTAAAGAACTGCCCGAGGTCAAGTTTCAGTACAGAGATTTCTCAGAATGGCAAAATAGTCCGGATAGGAAGGAAGCGATCAAAAAGCAAGAGAGGTATTGGCTCGAGGAATTTGAGAACGGGATACCACTCCTGAACTTGCCAACAGATCGTCCACGCACTTCAGTTCAACGCTATAAAGGGAGTAGTTCTGGGTTTGAACTGGGCGAGGAAGAGACCGAGTTTTTTCAGCAGCTGGCTTTGGAACACGGCGCGACCACTTTTATGGTATTGCTCGCCATTGTGAATGTCTTGCTATCTAAACTATGTGGGCAGCAGGATATCGTAATCGGCACTCCGGTCGCCGGGCGCACCGATGAATGCTTTGAGAATACCATCGGTATGTTTGCAAACACACTGGCTTTGTGGAATTACCCCGATGGCAACAAGAGCTTCATCGAGTTTTTGCAAGAAGTCAAAGCGCGGACCCTCGCGGCATTTGAAAATCAGGATTATCCGTTTGAGGATTTGGTTGCGAACCTTTTATCCGGTAGAGATTTGAGCCGTCATCCGATTTTTGATGTCATGTTCACTTTAAATCCCACAACCGAAGCTTTGCACAGAAGCCATCAGCAAGGAACATCAGAGCTCAAGTTGACTCGTTTTGGCACAGAGATGGTACGGTTAGACTTGACTCTTCTGGGCATGGTGTCTGATAAAAAAATCACCCTAAATATTGAATACAGCACGCAATTATTTAATAAAAAGACCATTGAAAAGCTCATCGCCTATACTAAACGAATTATAGCGGCTGTTATGGCCAATCCGTTGCAGAAACTATCAGATATTGAAATCATGAGTAGTAGCGAAAGAACACGTTTGCTCAGGGCCATTGGGAACCACAAAAACAAGTTAAGCCCAGACACCCCAATCTCAGAACCCAAAGAAGCCGAATTCAACTTTTGAGAGCATGATAAAAAGTAAAATTGTCCTGGCCACGATGGGGTCGCTGGGCGATCTCTATCCATACTTAGCCATTGGCCGGGAATTAAAAGCGCGGGGGCACAAACCAATAATTGGTACCTATGGTCACTTTCACCAGAAAGTAGCAGCAGCCGGCCTGGGTTTCCAAGCGATTCGTCCGGACCCGGCAGAATTTCGGGTTCAGCACGAATTGACAAAACGCGCCAGTAATCCGCGCAACGGAACGGAGTACCTCATAAGAAAAATGTTTTTGAGTAATCTGCGGGATAGTTATCAGGACTTGTCGCAAGCTGTGAAAGGAGTTGACCTTTTGCTAACCAACCCGCTAACCTACGCCGGTCCTCTGGTGGCGCAGAAAAGCGGCGTGAAATGGGTGTCAAGCGTCGTGCAACCGATGACATTTTATTCGGCGTATGATCCGCCGGTGCTTAGCTCTGCGCCGGTGTTGACAAAATTGCGCCATCTTGGTCCTGGCGTGTATAGCGCGCTTTTCCGTTTGGTGCGTTGGCGAGCGCAGTCGTTGGCAATGCCGATCACGCGGCTGCGTGGTGAAATTGGGCTGCTGCCTTCGAAAGCCCATCCCATGTTTGAGGGTCAGTTTTCGCCGGCCATGACCCTGGCGTTATTCTCAAAAATGTTTGCCGCCCCCCAACCTGATTGGCCCCCCAATACAGTGGTGACCGGGTTCCCATTTTATGATCAAGGGTCTGCTGAAATTCAAGTGCTGTCGTATTTGAAAAGCTTTATAAAAGATGGGGAGCCACCCATCATATTTTGCTTAGGTTCATCCGAGTATGACAACGCCAGAGACTTCTTCCGGCATAGTTTAGATGCTGTCAGGCAATTGCGTAAACGGGCGGTGTTTGTGCTGGGCAATCATCCGCAGAGTATGTTACCGAGGCCATATCCGGAGGGCGTGGTCGCATTCAACTACATCCCCTTTTCACAACTTTTTTGCCATGCATCCGCGATTGTTCATCATGGCGGCATCGGAACGATAGCATCGGCGCTACGCGCTGGCCGCCAGATGCTGATTGTGCCATTTACCCACGATATGCCGGATAACGCAGAACGGGCGTGGCGCCTCGGAGTGGCGGAAATCATCCCGCGCAGCCGCTATAACGCCCACAACGTTGTGGAGGCATTGCAACTTCTTCTTCGAAATAACTCTTATGCAGCCAAGGCTGTCGAGCTTAGCCGCACAATGCAAGCAGAAGACGGTATTAAGACAGCCTGCGATGCGCTCGAGTCTTGTCTCAACTGAAATCTCCGGTCCCATTTCAATTTTAAAATCGAAAGGTAACACGTGCTGACCGACTTTGAGCTTAAGGTCTTGCTCAATAGCTCCAGGTTTTCCAAACAACAACAATACTGGTCAAACAAGTTGGCCGGAAGTGTTGTCGATACCGATTTGCCATTTCTTAGAAAAATCAATGAACTGTCCCACAACGGCTTATCCAGTCGCAGCGTAGAAATCAGCATACCCGAAGAAGTATCACATCGGGTGGTGGCTCTGGGAAAGAATTCCGGACTCTCTCTTTACATCATCCTACTTAGTGTCTTGAAATCTTTGGTCTATCGCTATACTGCAAATGAAGACATCATAGTAATCTCGCCCCTGATTAAATCGCACACTACAGAAGAGACCATCAATGATAGGGTCTTCATTCGCAACCAGCTCAATGGTGAGCTGTCGTTCATGGATCTGCTGTTGATGACTCGCAAGTCGGTGCAGGATGCTTACGAACATCAGGATTATCCTAGTGAACAGTTAATCGAAAACTTGTTCCAATTCCGGACAATCTCCCATCTTGTTTGTTCATTGGTCAATCTCCATGAATTTGATCCTGACAGCTTTCACGATAAGTTACGCTTCTCGTTCATGAAGAGTGACGAGCGAATAACAGGAACGGTCACCTTCAGTCCGGAACTGTATGACCCCCAATCTCTTGAGTGCGCGGCAAATCATTTCAGCAGACTGTTGGAATCACTGACAGGGGATGTTCATCACAGGATTTCAGAAATTTCATTGCTGCCACCAGAAGAAGAAAGACAGCTAATTCATAGGTTGACTGGCCCGGAAATCGCTTATACCAACTCGAAGACTCTGCATGGTATATTTGAAGAACAGGCACTGCGCACCCCCCATGCTTGTGCGTTGGTGTGCGGCAACGTTCAACTGACCTACAGCCAGTTAAATTCCCGCGCCAATCAACTGGCACGCGTATTAAGAAGCAAAGGAATCGGCCCAGAGCAAATTGTTGGCATGGCAACCAGACGTTCCCCGGAAATGATCATCGGTATTCTGGCGATCTTGAAGGCCGGGGCAGCGTATCTGCCCATCGACTGCGAGTACCCCACGGAGCGCATCAAATATATGTTGTCAACCAGTGGTATTACGCTCCTACTCAACCATGCAGATTTGCCCGGCGACATCCAGCCGGTTGTGGAGATATTGGATATGACGAATCCGGACCTATATAGCGGCGATGATTCGGATTTGGATAACAACAACCAACCGGAAGGTCTGGCATACATAATTTTCACCTCCGGGACAATGGGCCAGCCGAAAGGCGTGATGATTGAACACCAGGGGATAACCAATACTATTCAATGGCGAAAAGATGAATATAGATTAAATGAAAGCGATAGCGTGCTGCAGCTTTTTAGCTACGCTTTTGATGGATTTCTAACCAGTCTGTTTACACCACTGGTTTCAGGCGCACGAGTAGTGCTATTGAGTGATGAGGATTCAAAAGATCCGGTTTCTATTAAAAATTCCATCGTGTCGCAGGGCATAACCCATTTTATCTGTGTGCCAACGTTGTTTATGGCTCTCCTAGAGCAATGCTCTTCATCGGATTTAAAATCCCTGCGAGTAGTAACCCTTGCCGGCGAGAAAGTGACTGACCATTTACTTTCGAAATGCCAAGCTCTAAAGACCGAGCTTGAGTTGGCCAATGAGTACGGGCCCACCGAGGCCAGCGTGCTGGCGACTTTCTATCGAAACCTGCAAAAAAGTGAGATGCTCTCCATCGGTCGTCCCATACCCAACGTTCAAACTTACATCATGGATCAAAACTTGTTTTTGCAGCCCGTGGGAGTTCCCGGTGAAATCTGCATCGGCGGGCGTGGGTTAGCCAGAGGCTATCTGAATAATCCAGAGTTAACTTTCCAAAAGTTTACTTCCAACCCATTGGATCGGGGTAAAAAGATGTACCGCACCGGCGACCTGTCACGCTGCTTGCCCGACGGTAATATCGACTTTTTGGGCAGAATCGACAATCAAGTTAAGATCCGCGGCTTCCGAATTGAACTAAATGAAATCGAATCTCACCTCTTGAGTTATGACGGCATCAGGGAGGCGGTGGTTTTATCGAAAAATCAGGATAACGGCGGGTCGCCATACCTGTGCGCGTACCTTGCTTCACCGTCCAACATGGATGATTCTCGCCTACGCGAATATCTCTCTCAAAAATTGCCGGTATATATGATTCCGTCATTTTTTGTTCGGTTCAAGGAATTGCCGCGAACCCCGCTTGGTAAGGTCGATTTTAAGAAACTGCCTGAACCGCAAAAAGATTCTTCGACTTCCTATGTTGCTCCAAGTACTGCCATTGAGAACGAATTGGTGGAAGTTTGGAAAAAAGTTTTGAATCGCGAGCGCATTAGCATAAACGAAAATTTTTTCATGATTGGTGGAGATTCGATCAAAGCCATTCAGATTGCTGCGCGCATGAATAAAGCAGGATACAAGTTGCGCATCCGCGATATTTTCCTTCATCCCGTCTTGTCAGAATTAGCCGCAGGAGTGAAAAAATCAGCTCAAGTGGTCGCTCAGTCGCTGGTTACTGGCGAGGTTCCCTTAACCCCGATCCAGCGATGGTTTTTTGAACAAAACATCGTACATCAACATCACTTCAACCATGCTGTGATGCTGCGTTCAGAAGAGAAACTGCAGGTGGAGGCGTTAGAAACCACTTTCAGAAAAATACTTGAGCACCACGATGCTTTGCGAATGACCTTTAATAGAGAGGGAAATGGCAAAATTTCACAGACAGTGCTTGGAATGGAGTACCCATTGTCTATTGATTGCTATGATTTCCGCAACCAGGAAATTGTACAGGTCGAGATCGAAGAAACGGCAAACAGGATCCAGAAAAGTATCAGTCTTGAAAATGGTCCGTTGATGAAAGTGGCGGTATTTCATTTGAACGATTGCGACCGCTTGCTGATCGTAGTCCATCACCTGGTAATCGATGGGATTTCATGGCGAATACTGCTCGAGGATTTCGGTACGCTGTACCAGCAATACAAAAACGGCCAACCCCTGATGCTGCCGCCAAAGACAGATTCATTTAAGAGTTGGTCTGCGCATATAGTTGAATACGCTAACAGCGAATCCTTTCTAAAGGAGAAACCCTACTGGCAGAGTTTGACCTCACAGGCGACACAGCCTTTGAAACCGGATTTCTCCGATGGCGACGATTTTGTCCAAAATTCAACAACCCTATCCTTTTGCCTCGATGAAAAAGAAACCGAGCTTCTTTTGACGCACGCCAACTTCGCTTTTGGCACCGAGATCAACGACGTTTTATTAATTGCGCTTGGATTAAGCATTCGTGAAATTTGGGGCATGGAAAGCGTGCCAGTCGCATTAGAAGGGCACGGACGGGAAAATATTTTAGAGGACATAGACGTTACGCGTACATTGGGATGGTTCACCACCATTTTCCCTGTTGTGCTGGATGTCAGCGGCAACGAGCTATCGCGCCAGATCAAAACCATCAAAGAGCATCTTCATCAAATGCCTAATAAGGGGATCGGCTACCTGATTCTGAGGTATCTGACAACTGATGATAAAAAACCAGGAATCGATTTTACATTAGCTCCACAGATCAGTTTTAATTATCTCGGACAATTTGATTCTCACAGTGAGCGCTCCTTTCACATCGCCAAGGAATCCCCGGGAAGATTTAGAAGTCCCGAAGCAGTCCGAGAGTACGCCCTTGAAGTGGTTGGGATGATTTCGGGGGATCGATTATCGATGTCCATCACGTATGGAGCAAAGCGGTACCGGGCGGAAACGATCGCATCTCTTATAAACAGCTATCACTCAAACCTGACAAAGGTTATTGCGTATTGCGCCCAGCGCCGCCGTCGCGAATGCACGCCGAGCGACTTCACCTTCAAAGACCTAACACTCGAGCAGCTCGATGTCCTCACAGCGACCCATGCCATCGACGACATTTACACGTTGACGCCGATGCAAGAAGGAATGTTGTTTCACGCGCTCGTTGAGAAAAACTCGGCCACCTATTTTGAGCAGATTTCTTATAGCTTAGTAGGCGACCTCGATAGGAATCTTGTTCAAGATAGTTTGAACGAGTTGCTCAAACGTCATGACATTCTGCGATCGGCTTTTGTTTATGAAGGATTTGAGCGGCCATTGCAAATAGTTTTGCGAGATAGGCAAGTAGATTTTCTTTATGAAGACTTAAGAAGGAAATCACCCGATCAGAAAGACGCTTATTTGAAGCACTTCAAATTGCAGGACAGAAATCGCTCCTTTGATTTAAGCGCCGATGTGCTCATGCGGGTTTCAATGCTGCAGTCAGAGGAAAATCAGTATGAGTTCATTTGGAGCTTTCATCATATCCTCATGGATGCCTGGTGTTCCGGAATCCTCATTTCAGAGTTTAAAGAAATCTATAACAGCTTGTTTGAAAATCGCGCTCACCATTTACCTGCCGTCGTTCCGTACAAGAATTATATCCGATGGTTGCAGCAGCGCGACGGCGAATTGTCCAGCCGATACTGGCGAGAGTATTTGTCGGGTTACGACGAATTGGCCCATATTCCGCCACTGAAAACCGGTCAACCTGACCACAACGAGATTTTTGCCCTGAAGTTCTCACCGGAACAAAGCAAGAGGCTCAACCGATGGAGCGGCCGGCAAAACGTCACTTTGAATACCGTTATGCAGAGCCTTTGGGGAATTGTGCTAAGCAGGTATTGTGGAAAACGTGATGTAGTATTCGGCGTGGTGGTAGCGGGCCGGCCAGCCGAAATTTCAGGCGTGGAATCAATGGTTGGTCTATTCATTAATACCATACCCGTTCGAATTTGCTATGAACGCAATATTAGATTCCATGAGTTAGTGAAACTAGTTCAGAACAAAGCCATCGATAGCGAGCCGCACCACTATTTTCCACTAGCCCAAATTCAAGCTCAAAGCGAGTTAAGGCAAAACCTGTTAGATCATATTTATGTTTTCGAGAACCTGCCGCTATCAGAGCAAATCGATGGTCTGTTAGACAATCGCCCCGGTGTAGAGTTGGAGATCCGCAGTCTTGAAGTTTTTGAGCAGACAAACTACAGCTTCAGCCTGACCGTGATTCCCGGTGATGTACTGACCGTGCATTTCACTTTTAATGCGGCGATCTATGCAAAGCCATTTGTGGAGCAGGTCGCCGGGCATTTGTTGCACGTCGCCGATCAGGTTATGGACGACGATGAAATAACCATCGATGCCATATCGCTGTTATCGCCGCGGGAAACGCAGTGGTTAATCCATGAATTCAATAATACGGCGGCGGATTACCAGCTTGCGACGCCAATTCCGGTCATGATTGAACAAACGGTTAATGAGCATCGGGATTCGATAGCGGTGGCCTTTGATGAGCAAAAGATGGGTTATGGCGAATTGAACGGCAAGGCGAATAGCCTAGCGGCGGCATTGCAGCAAAGAGGGATTGGTTCTGGCAGCTATGTGCCGGTGCTCATGACCAGAGGGTTTGAATTGCCCATTTCTTTGCTTGCGGTGATGAAAACCGGCGCCGCGTTTGTTCCTCTTGACATCAATTGGCCGGTTGAGCGTTTGTTGGAAGTAATAAAAAACATTGGATGCCGGACCGTTCTAATCAATCAGAATTTTGACCAGCAACCATTCGCGACCGGCGATTGCGAGGCGCTCACTATTGATCACACTTCGTTTGCGCCCGATGCCGAAAACCTGTCTATAAACGTGACGATGGACGATCCCATGTACGTCATATTCACCTCCGGCTCGACCGGCAAACCAAAGGGAGCAGTCAATCATCATCGCGGCATTGCCAACAGATTTTTATATATGAACAAAAGGTACCGCTGTACATCCGATGATGTGGTCCTTTTAAACAGCAACCATGCGTTCGATGCCGCGGTCTGGCAATTGTTTTGGCCCATGATCAACGGCATCAAAACCGTTATTCCACCGCAATCCGTAAGTCTTGACTTGGGAAAACTGGCAGACCTCATTGAGAGGGAAAGAGTCACCATTACCGATTTTGTGCCGTCCGTTTTCAACACCCTGGTTGACTTTATCACAACCCAGCCCGCGATCAATGAGAAGCTCAGAAGCTTGCGCCAACTACTGATCGGCGGGGAAGCCATGATGGCTCAACATATCTATGATTTCAAATCACGGTTGAAAAATGTCAGCATTACCAATACTTACGGTCCGGCGGAAGCATCCATTGGGACGGTTTTCTTCGAAATACCTAATCAATATAGAGATCCCATTCCTATCGGCAAACCCATCGATAATGTAAAAACCCTCGTGCTCGACAAAGAGTTGAATCTTGTGCCGCTCGGAGCGACTGGTGAACTTTATCTTGGCGGAGTGTGTGTCGGTTTAGGATATTTGAATGAGCCCGAGCGAACGCGGGAAGTTTTTCTCAACCTTCCAGTAAAAGATCTCGAAAATGACGTTTTTTATAAAACCGGCGACAAAGTGCGAATTAATTTTGATGGCAACATAGAGTTTCTGGGCCGTACCGATCTGCAGGTGAAAATTCGCGGCGTCCGCGTGGAGTTATCCGAAATTGAGCGCCATTTGTTGAAACATGACGCCATTAAAGAAGCTGTGGTTCTGGCTAAATCACGAGATGGCGGAGAGTCTCTTGACCTATACGCTTACATCGTGCCCCAGAAGGAGGTGTTCGTCACCCGTTTGCGAGAGCATTTGAGCTCGACGTTGCCTCACTACATGATCCCTTCCTATTTTATATCCATTGAGAAAATCCCGCTCACATCCAACGGCAAGGTGGACACCAAAGCCCTGGATCAGTACGGTAAAAAATTAGGAATGGAGACCGATTATCTTGCCCCTAATACCGAAGTTGAAAAAAGGGTGGCGGCAGTCTGGAAAGAAGTACTTCGCCTGGACAGTGTAGGGGTAGACGATAATTTTTTTGATTTGGGCGGTACTTCACTGGATATTATCCGCCTTAATGGCCGGATCAAAGAGGCGTTTGATATGGAAAACGCGATTGTGAGACTTATTCAATTTCCGACGATCAGATCCTTTGCACAGTTTATAATCGAAGGTCAAAATGATCGTGAAACGAACCGCAGCGGAAAAGTGGACCTGGCCAGAACCAATCGCGCCAGACAACGGGCAAAACGCAAGGGGATAAGCACATTTCAAAAAGACAATTTTGAAAAGCACAGCCGGCATTACGGCGAGCGCGTTCGCAATCGCGAAAAATATCGCAATTTGGATTTGGAAGACAGCATCATCGTGGAATTCTTGAATAAGCACCAAATGGACGACCAGTCCGTTTTGATCGATGCCGGCTGTGGAACCGGCGACCGGTTGGCCCTGCTGTTTGGGGAAAAGGGACTACGGCGGTCGAGGTTCGCCCAAATTATTGGTCTCGATTACGCTCAAGCTATGTTGAATTATGCCCGCAATCAGCAAATTGACGGCGAGAAACTCTACGCTGAACTCCATCTTGCCGACCTGCTCAATCTGCATGATTTCCCACAAGGCGATGTCACGTTATGTCTCTGGGGGATTGTGAACGGTTCCTGTCTCGAGGTTACCAAACTCTTGGCCGACGTTGCCAAGATGGTGAAAAAAGATGGTATTTTGATTTATGATGTTGCAACCATGAAGGCTGAAAGCGATTACCGCTTACGGCAGGAAATTTTGCTGAATATTCATCCCGAATTGACCCCGCATCAAGATCAACAGACTTTCTGGTATCAAAGAGAAGATCGGACGGTGGGATATTTCAGGCTTTTCTCTCCACAGGAACTAAATGTACTATCTCACGCGACTGGCTTGACCCTTGTCGACGCGTGGGGCTATTCTCATGATGGAGTTGCTCGGCACAAGCTCAAAGTAGCCAAAGGCAAAATCAACGAGAAAGAGGCCGCTGCGTATCCTGGCGTGCTTTTCTTCCACAAAAGAATCTAAGAAGTGAACCCCTCATGTCCACCATTCAAACTCCGGTGAGCGCCACCGGTTTGGAAATTGCTGTCATTGGCATAGCCGGCCGATTTCCCGGGGCGGAAAATCTCACTGCATTTTGGAATAACTTGTCCGCCGGCGTTGAATCAATTTCTTTTCTTTTAGATGAGGACCTAAAAAAGCTTGGAGTAGATGAGACCCTGCTAAAGGACCCGAACTATGTAAAAGCCGCCGGCGGTATTCTGAAAGACAAGGAATTTTTTGACGCCGCTTTTTTTGAATACACCCCGCGTGAAGCCGAGTTGATGGATCCCCAGGTACGCATTTTTCTTGAGTGTGTGTTTGAAGCCTTGAACGATGCTGGCTATGATCCCGCATCATACCAAGGGCTCATCGGTCTTTATGCCGGGGCATCGTCGAGTTTTTACTGGCAGGCAAAAACACTTCTGTCCGGCAAAATGGCAGAACTGGGTGAATTTGCTGCAAGCAACTTAGCTAACAAAGATTTGCTGAGCACGCACGTATCGTATAAACTTGATTTGAAAGGCCCAAGTGTGACGGTTCAAACCACCTGTTCTACTTCACTGGTCGCCATTCACCTGGCGTGTCAAGCGATTCTGAATGGCGAATGCGACATTGCCTTGGCCGGGGGCGTTTCAGTTAACCCCATGCCACCCTCCGGCTATATCTATGAAGATGGCATGATTAGATCCCCGGATGGCCATTGTCGCGCGTTTGATGCGCAAGCCAGAGGAACCATCGGTGGCGAAGGAGCGGGAGTCGTGGTTTTAAAATCCCTCCAAGAGGCCCTTGTCGATCGGGATAATATTCATGCAGTGATCCGGGGTTGCGCCGTCAACAACGATGGACGACGCAAGTTGGGTTATACCGCGCCCAGCATCGAAGGGCAGCGCGAAGTGATCAGGACGGCGCAGCGGGTAGCCGATGTTAAACCCGAAAGCATCACTTACATTGAAGCTCACGGAACCGGCACCGATTTAGGCGATCCCATTGAAATCGAAGCCTTGAAGCAGGCTTTCCACCTTGACGCGCGACAGTCTTGTGCCATTGGTTCCGTTAAAACCAATATTGGTCACCTTGATGCAGCAGCTGGCGTTGCCGGGTTTATAAAAACAGTTCTCGCTTTAAAGCACAAGCAGATTCCGCCCAGCCTTCATTTTGAACGTCCGAATCAAAAGACTGGCATCGAAGAGAGTCCATTTTTTGTTAGCAACAAACTTGTCGAGTGGAAAAACGGCACCTATCCGCTGCGGGCCGGGGTGAGTTCCTTCGGCATAGGTGGAACCAACGCTCACGTGGTGCTCGAGGAATCTCCGGCTCGTGCACCATCTTCTCCCGGTAGAAAATGGCAGATGATCTGTTTTTCTGCGAGGGACGAATCGGCGCTGACTCAAACATCCCGGGAGCTGGCAGATTATTTGCGCAGGCATCCCGTTACAAATCTCGCTGATGTTGCTTATACCTTGCAGACCGGCAGAAAAGCCTTCGAATATCGAAAAATGTTGGTCTGTTCCGATGTCGATGAAGCAATCACAATTTTGAGTTCGCGAGAATCTGAGCGGCTTCGATCCTTTTTTACCAAGGAATCCAAACGGCCGGTAATTCTCATGTTCCCGGGTCAAGGCTCGCAATATGAAAATATGGGACGCGGGTTGTACCTGACGGAATCGGTGTTTCGGGAGACTATGAATGAAGGGTTCGAGATCCTGCATGCTTCATTTGGCCTTGATGCAAAAAGCCTGCTCTATCCTGAACCAGAAAAGATCGCACCGGCGAAGTCGCTGCCAGCGAAGAATAAAAGCGCCTCTGCGCGAATAGACCAAACCGAAATCACCCAACCCTTGCTATTCATGATTGAATACGCCCTCGCAAAGCAGCTGATAAGTTGGGGCATTCAGCCTTCCGCCATGATCGGCCACAGCATCGGAGAATATGTGGCTGCCTGTCTCGCCGGGGTCTTTACTTTTAGTGATGCTCTAAAGCTGGTTGCCCTGCGGGGCAGGCTGATGCAGAAGCTACCGTCCGGTTCAATGATCGGTGTCCCGTTATCTCGTGAGCAATTGACTCATTTATTAACGGACAACATTTCTCTGGCTGCAGTCAACGGCCTGGACAGTTGTGTGCTTTCCGGCCCGGCGCAGGCTATCGAGAGTCTAAAAAATGATCTCCGGCAGACCGGCTGCCAGTTTACTGACCTCCATACCTCTCACGCCTTTCATTCCGGAATGATGGAGCCGGTTTTGCAGGAATTTGAAAAAGCGGTCAAGGACACTCCTCGAAAGAAGCCGGCGCTACCGTTTATCTCAAATGTCACTGGTAGTTGGATAACTGGCGAGCAGGCAACGGATCCCGCCTATTGGGCATCCCATTTGCGCAGGACTGTCAGATTCTATGATGGACTACAAGAACTTGCAAAAACACCCAGTGCAGTCTTTGTTGAGGCCGGTCCCGGTAGTGTTTTGACGACTTTTGCGCGGCGAACTTTAGACAAAGCCAACGGTTATCAAGCTATAAACCTGCTACGGCACCCGCAAGAAACTGAAGACGATGAGAAGTTTCTATTGGACAAATTGGGGCAGCTGTGGCTTTACGGAGTGAAAATCGACTGGCGCGGATTTTATGCAGACGAGCAACGTAATCGGCTACCGTTGCCACCGTACCCTTTCCAACGCCAGCGCTTTTGGATCGACGAAAAGCCATTGCGCGTGCAGGAGGCAAAGAACAGCAAGCATATACTCGCGAAGAAACCCGAGATCGCCGAGTGGTTTTATGTTCCTTCATGGACGCGCTCCGTGCTAGCCGTCAACCCTACAAATGCTTCGGCTTATAGCAAGGATGTGCTGGTATTCATGCACCAAAATTCTTTTTGCGAACGCTTTGTACAACTACTCGAGCAGAAGGGATACCGACCCATTGTAGTTAAATCGGGATCCGAGTTTAAACAGGAAGGCGACCGAATCTTTCAAATCCATCCTAACGAAGCGAATGATTACCAGTTATTATTTGCTCAACTGAGCGCTTTGAAATTCCAGCCTAATGCTTCGATACATTTATGGAGTATAATCGGCGAAGAGCAACCGGCGCTTGACCATCTCGGGTTTTTCAGTCTGATATATCTCGCCAAAGCCGTAAGTAAACAGAATTTCGATGGCAAGTTTTACCTGACCGTGCTTACAAATAATTTATGCGAAGTCATTCGAGGAGATAGTTTAAAACCCGAATCCGCGACTGTGCTCGGGCCCATCAAGGTCATTCCGCAGGAGTTCCCGTACATCGAGTGTCGGAGTATCGATATTTCTTTATCAGAGTTTTCTGGTGGCGACAGTGCAAAGCTAACGGACAAAGTAGTCACTGAGGTTTTATTTGGATCATCCAGAGTATCAGTGGCCTATCATGGCGGTCATCGCTGGGTTCAGAATTTTTTGCCAGTTCGTTTGGATGAAAGTTTTGATCAACCCGTCCGGCTACGCAAAGGAGGAGTCTATCTGATCATTGGCGGTGTAGGGGATATCGGGTTAACTGTGGCGGAGCATTTGGCCCGGGAAACCTCCGCGAAACTGGTTCTTATACGCCGACGCCCATTTCCGCAGCAATGCGATTGGCAGGCGTGGTTGACTGGCCATAGCGAAGATGATGACACAAGCACGAAAATCCGCATTTTGCAAGCTCTTGAAAAGTCCGGCGCTGAGGTTATGATTATGAGCGCGGACGTGGCAAACTTCGATCAGATGCAAATGGTCATGGCGGCCATTGACCATCGGTTTGGCCGGCTGGACGGTGTGATCCATGCCGCTGGTGAAGTCAGCAATTCTTCGGCGCGCTGCCCGATTGACAAAATTACGGAAACTCATTGTCGCGCGCAATTCTCGGCCAAAGTCGATGGACTTTTGAACTTGGAAAAGTTACTCGCAGGACGCAGGCCAGATTTTTGTCTGTTGATTTCTTCGTTATCTGCTGTCTTGGGTGGATTTGGGTTCGCCACTTATTCGGCCGCAAATATTTTCATGGATTCGTATATCCAAAAACTGAATCGTAATAGTACCACCCGTTGGATCAGCGTCAATCTTGATGGCTGGCGGCCACGCACCCTCAAAGATGGAACTCGAAGGGAAGGCCTTGTACAAGACTTCGGCATAGAATCCCATGAGGGTCCGAAGGTGTTCCAGCGCATTCTCTCGTGGGACGGGGCGGCTCAGGTGATCGTCTCTACTGGAGATCTTGAGGAGAGAGTCGCGCGCTGGGTAGAGCTAAAATCTGAAAATGACGCGCCGGCGAAGACTATCTCCCATCCGCGGCCCAATTTGTCCAACTCCTATGTCGCGCCACGCAATAAATTAGAGGCGAGCATCGCCGAGATCTGGAGCAACCTTTTTGGATTTCAACAGATTGGCGTCAACGATGATTTTTTTGAGTTGGGCGGCGATTCGTTAAAAGTCATAACGGCGATATCCAAAATCCATAAGGCTTTGAATGTCAACATTTCCATCGCAGACTTTTTTAAGAGTCCCACAATCAAGAGGCTGGTGGAATCTATCGCTGTCTCAGAGCCAAGTGAATTCTGCCCCATTAAACCGGTGGAAAAGAAGGAATATTATCCGTTGTCTTCGGTTCAAAAAGGATTGTATTTCATCCAGCAATTGAAGCCAGAAAACATCAGTCATAATCTGAACAAAGTAGTGATCCTCAAGGGTCAACTTGACGCAGAGAAATTAAGCACCAGCTTTAAGCGATTAATTGAGCGGCATGAGAGTTTCAGGACGTCCTTTCTGATCGCACACAATGAGCTGGTGCAGCGGGTGCATGATCTTGTCGACTTTGAGGTAGAGTTTTTTGCGGCGAAGCCGGAATCGGCAGCCAAAATTGTGGAAGACTTCATTCGGCCTTTTGATTTGTCCGTGGTGCCTTTGCTTCGAGTCGGTTGCGTTGAGTTGAATGAGACCGAGCACCTGCTGATGTTGGACATGCATCACATCGTTTCCGACGCGATATCTGATAGCATTTTAGTCAATGATATTGTGGCCATTTATAATGGCGCCGCGTTGCCGGAGTTGCGGCTGCAATACAAAGATTATTCCGAATGGCAAAACAGCCCATCTGTGCAGGAGATGCTAAAAAAACAGGAGAGCTACTGGCTTACAAAATTTGCCAGTAATATTCCAGTTCTCAATCTGCCGCTAGATTTTTCGAGGCCAGCAGTCCAAGATTTTGAAGGCGAAACCATCAACTTCATGGTTGGAAAAGATTTGAATGATCAAATCAACGGCCTTCTGAAGGACACCGAAACGACCCTGTACATGTTCTTTGCCGCGGTCACTAACATTTTACTGGCGCGATACAGTGGCCAGGAAGACATCATCATAGGCACTGAGGTGGTAGGGCGGCGACACGCGGATCTGGAAAATATCATCGGCGTTTTTGTCAACCAACTGGCAATTCGAAATCAGCCTAACGGCAGCAAAACTTTCCGAGAGTTTTTGATGGAAGTCAAAACTACCGCCATTGAAGCCTTCGAGAACCAGGACTATCAATTTGAACAATTGGTGGCCAAGTTGGGATTACAGGGTAATTACAGCAAAAATCCCCTATTCACCGTAGTTGTCGGCGTAGAGCAAAAATACGCTTCCCGTGAAACTGATGATCCTGCAACCCGAAATGGCTTGAAAATCAAACCCTATGCTTACGAAAGGAAAATTGCCCTGCGAGATCTGCGGTTTGGTGCGATGCAGTTGGACGATGGCATTGCCATGTCGCTTACTTTTGCAACCTCTTTGTTCAAAATTACCACGTGCGAAAAAATGTGCCAGAGACTTCTGGAGATTATTGAGCAGGTTATAAAAAATCCGGACATGGAAATTCAAGACATCGCCTTTTCCTACAACTTGATCGATACCAAAGTCATCAGCCCACGCGAGTACGAAGGTGATTTTGCTTTTTAAAATCATTCGTTAGTTCCCCAACGCAAGAACAGCATTCCGAAATTTCAAACCGAAGTAGCATAAGGAGGATATATCATGCCACCACAGGCGACCGGCTTTAAGGGAGACAGTCAGCCACCACAAAAAATCTTGCTTTTGTTCTTACCCTTTTGGACCCCGCTGATTCCGCCAATGGGCATCGCCAGCCTAAAGAGTTTTCTGCAGAGCAACGGTTTTGAAGTGAAAACCGCCGATGCCAACATCGATAAAGAGTATAAAGAGATTTTTGACCACTATTTCAATACCATTAAGAAGTTCGTGCCGGAGAATAAGCGTGGAAATTTTCTCAGCATCGGAACGGATGTTTTAAGAAACCATTTGTCGGCTCACATACACCAAACCACTAAGAATGAATACATTGAACTGATTAAAACTCTGGTGGCCAAAACTTACTTTGTCGATTGCTCCGGCGAACAGGCTGCGGAATTGGATGGCATAATCAAAGACTTTTACGATTGGGAGCGACGCTATCTGGATAAACTGTTTGATAGTGAGAAGCCAGAGGTGTTAGGCATAACGGCAACCAAAGATACCCTGCCGGCCACTATGTTTGCGTTCAAATACGCCAAACAAATGCTTCCGGAAATTAAAACCATTATGGGAGGGCCAGTATTTTCTGAGCAATTAGCAATAGGGTGCCCCGACCTGGAGTATTTTGCTGAAAGAACCGAGTCTTATATCGACAAATTTGTAATTGGTGAAGGAGAATTTTTGTTCTTGAAATATTTGTTGGGTGAGTTGGCAGAGGATAAAAGAATCTACACTCGCGAGGACGCTCATAACGGCAACGGCGAGACGTTCGACTATTTTAAGCTCGGCGTTCCGGATTATTCTGATTTCAGTCTCGATCACTATCCTTACCTTGGCGCCGAAGGCTCCACCGGCTGCCATTTTGATTGCAGCTTTTGTAATGTGCCGGTCTTCTTCGGAAAATTTAAGCTTAAAGATGTAAGCAAAACGGCGGAAGAGATGATGCAATTACATCGGCAATATGGACTGCAATTGTTCTACATGGCAGATCATATGATTAATACTTTCATAAATGACCTGGCCGAGGAATTCGTCCGGCGGGACGCTTCGATTTATTTTTCGGCCTACATGCGAGTGGACAATCAAGGCTGTAACAAAGAGACCGCCGGGTTTTGGCGCCGCGGCGGTTTGTACCGGGCCCGGTTAGGCGTTGATAGCGGCTCTCAAAGGGTTTTGGATTTGATGGATAAATGCAACACTCCGGATCGCAGTAAGGCGATGCTATCAAGCCTCGCTTATGCCGGAATTCAAACTACTACCTACTGGCTGATTGGCCACCCCGGCGAAACCGAGGAGGACTTTCAGCAAACCCTGCAGTTGCTCGAAGAATGTAAGAATGATATTTGGGAAGCCGAATGCGAATACTTTAATTACTACTACACGGGCCAATCCCATTCCGATAAATGGGCCAGCAAAAGAGAGCTGGTCTATCCTCAGTCGGCTAAGAAGATGCTAATCATTGATAAGTGGGGGGTGAGTGGAGAACCCTCCCGCGAGGAAATCTTCCGTCGCGTCAGCCGGTTCGTGCAAAGATGTAATGAGTTGGGGATACCCAACCCCTATTCGATCAATGAGATTCACCAGGCAGACGCCCGCTGGCAAAGGCTGCACAAAAACGCGGTCCCGCCGCTTATGGCGTTCCTCAACCGGCCGGCGATGATTACCGAGAACAAACAGTTTGAAAATTTTGTCACCGCAAAAAATAAGCGCCGGGATGAAGGGGAATTTGGCTTCAAAAGCAAGTACTATGCCGTTGACGACGGTTCCTACTACAGCTAACGAATCAAAGTGGATTTAACTATAGAGGACGATCGCAAATGAAAAAAAGCTTTGCCGGTAAAAATATTGTGCTGGGGTTGCTGCCATATTGGACTCCAGCGATTCCGCCATTGGGAATATCGTGCCTCAAAAGCCATCTTAAAAAATATGGCTTTGATGTTTTGACGTTTGATGCCAACATGGACGCAAGTTTCCGAAAAGTGTACGATGACTATTTTTCAGTGGTTAAAAAGAACATTCCAGAATTTAATCGCGGTAACTTCTTTAACCAGGGTATGGACGCAATGCGCAACCATATGATGGCCCACATCAATCATACTAACGAGCGCAAATATATAGATCTGGTAAAAATCATCTTTGCCAAAAACTTTTACACCGATCTGTCTGATGAAACCGTCTTAACGCTCAATAGACTTTTGGACAGGTTTTACGAAACGTTGAAAAATTACATAAGCGATCTGGTAAACACCGTGCGGCCAGCGGTTTTGGGATTATCGGCATTCAGTGGAAGCTTCCCGGCGTCGGTTTTTGCGTTCAAGCTGGTAAAGGAAATTCATCCGGAGATTACAACCGTCATGGGTGGGGGCGTATTTGCAGACCAACTAGCCCAGGGAAGTCCCAACTTCGACTTTTTTTTACACTATGCTCCTTACATAGATAAGTTGATCATTGGTGAGGGCGAAAACATCTTTTTGCAATTCTTGCTGGGAGAATTAGACGCGTCCCAGAGAGTTTATAGCAAGCAAGATGTAGCCAACCACACGTTAAATATTTCCGAGGCCGGCATTCCAGATTTTTCTGATTTCGATTTGGCTAACTACCCACAGTTGGGATCTTATACCTCCAGAAGCTGTCCATTCCAGTGTAGCTTTTGCGCCGAGACCGTTCATTGGGGAAACTACCGCAAGAAAAGTCCAGCGCAAATCGTCCATGAGTTGAAGGTCATGCATCAAATGTATGGCCGCCAGGTATTTATGATGGGAGATTCGCTTCTGAACCCTGTCATTGTAGGTTTGGCGCAAGAATCTGCCAACGAGGATGTCTGCTTATATTGGGACGGCTATCTCCGCGCCGATCCGCCGGTCTGCAAACCGGAAAACGCCTTGAATTGGCGCCGCGGTGGATTTTATCGAGCCCGATTAGGTGTTGAAAGTGGCTCGCAGTACGTCTTGGATTTAATGAACAAAAAGATCTCGCCGGATCAAATTCGGGCGGCGGTGCGCTCTTTGGCGGAGGCCGGCATTAAGACCACTACCTACTGGATTTGCGGCCATCCGGGCGAAACTGAAGAAGACTTTCAGGCCACACTGAATCTCATCGAAGAATTGCAGGATTATTTGTGGGAAGCTGAATGCAATCCTTTTAATTATTACCTGAAAGGCCAGGTGGACTCGGATAAGTGGATGGCACAATATAAGCGCGTTACCCTGTATCCTGAAGATGCGACGGAAACATTAGTCTCACAAACATGGAGCATGAAAGATTGTCATCCTCTACACGAGGAAATATATCACCGCGTCAATCGATTTGTTGAACACTGTAAAAAGCTCGGCATCCCTAATCCCTATACCCTGGAAGAAATCTATTATGCAGATGAACGCTGGAAATCGTTGCATAAAAACGCCGTCCCCGCGCTGGTTGAACTAAATGACGGCAGCGTCTATATCGACGACCGCAAGAATATCAAGAAATTGAATACTGTGCAGGTACCAAAATCTGACGTTGAGGATTTTGCTTTTTAAATAAAGGGCCGGCCATGAACGTGACGAAATACTCTGCTGCTGAAAAGAAAATATTCGCCAGACAGGCGCTTAAGGAAAAAGAATATTGGCAGAAAAAACTGTCCGGGGAGCTGTTAAAATGTAGCTTCCCCGCGGATTACTCCGGCTTCAGAAATAGGTCTGAGTTTAAAAACTATGATTTCAAAATCGCCGGCGATATCCACTTACCATTGATGGAGTTGAGCAACGGCTCCGATGCCCGACTGCACATGATACTGGTGGCAGTGATAACAGTTTTGCTCAGTAAGTATTGCGACCATAAGGACATCATCATCGGAACGAGCATCGACAAGCTCGAACACGAAGGGGAATTTGTCAATACTGTCTTGGCGCTAAGGAATTGTATCACCGATGGGATTTCTTTCAAAGAATTGCTGTTGCAAGTGCGGACAACGATCAATGAAGCGATTGAAAACCAAAACTATCCCATCGAATCCATACTCAACGATTTGGATATGCCGTTGAACGACGAAGATTTCCCTTTGTTTGATGTCGCCGTTCTTCTGGAAAATATTCAGGACCGAAAGTATCTGAGTCAACTCAAGCTTAATCTCATATTCTCCTTTTTAAGAAGCGACGAAGGACTGACCGGACAAGTCGAGTATAATGCCCTGTGCTATAAATCTGAAACCATTGAATCTATCGTCTCTCATCTTGATCGGCTGTTTCGAAGAGTTCTGCTCGACGTCGATCTCAAAATCTCTGAGCTCACCACACTCTCGGAGCACGAGCGAAAACAAGTATTGTTCGAATTTAACCGGCCTGCATTGGATTTCCCACTCCAGGTTACGATTCCGCAGGAATTTGAGGCGCAGGTTCATAAGACTCCGGATCAGGTGGCGGTCGTTTTTGAAGATCAGAGCATGACCTATTCTGAGTTGAGTCAACAGGCGAGCCGGTTGGCCCACCTCCTTCAAACACGAGGAGTAACCTCCAATTGCATAGTTGCTATTATGGTCGAGCGTTCAATCGAGATGATTGTCGCTATGCTGGCAGTGTTAAAGGCTGGGGCAGCATATTTGCCCTTGGATTATCGCACCCCTCTGTCGCGCAACTTGTTCATCATGGAAGATAGCCAGGCTGAAATTGTGATCACCCAACCCCATCTCATCGATCCGGCTCAGGAAGAGTTGGCTCGTGAATTCTGGGACAAAGTGGTTCTAATGGACGCGCAGACTAACGGGACGAATCATCATCTAACCCCGAGCAATAATGCGGGCGATATCGCCTATGTTATTTTCACTTCTGGAACCACCGGTAAGCCTAAGGGTGTGATGATCGAGCATCGCAATGTGATCAATTTCGTCCACGATCTAAATGAATCCGTTTACAAAAAGTATGGCGGACCTCTCAATCTTGGTCTGGTATCGTCGTTCATCTTTGATGCGTCTGTTCAGCTTACTTTTAGCGCGCTGTTATTCGGCCACGTCTTATACATCGTCAATGAGCGCGATCGTGCTGACGGCTTCAAGTTGATGGAGCTGTGCGATAAAAACAACATTGATATTTTAGACGGCACACCTACTCATCTTAATCTGCTGCTGCAGGCGTTGGCTGAGAGTAACGGACTCAGGAGGGCAAAACATATCATTATCGGGGGTGACGTTTTATCCCAACCCAAAGTGAAAAACTTTTTGAATCAGGTAGATAATGAGATCATCACAATCAGCAATGTTTATGGACCGACTGAATGCACCGTGAATACTACTTCCTTTGAAATCAATAAGCAGAGTATTGACGCGTTGGATGATCTACCCATAGGCAGGTCCATCTCAAACTGCCGGGTTTTTGTCATCGACCGCGATCGCAATTTGGCGCCGATTGGAGCGCCGGGAGAGTTATGTGTTTCAGGCGCCGGAGTCGCGCGGGGATACTTAAACCGCGTTGAATTGACCGCGGAAAAATTTGTCCTCCATCCTTTTGTCGATGATGAAAAAGTGTATCGAACTGGCGATATCGTGAAATGGCGGACTGATGGCAACCTGATGTTTTTGGGTAGGAATGACAATCAAATCAAACTACGCGGGTATCGAATCGAGCTTGGGGAGATCGAGAATTTATTGCACCAGCATGAGCAAATTCACGAAGCCGTAGTGGTGGCGCGCGAGGATGCCGATGGCCATAAGTATATCTGCGCCTATGTTGTTGCCGGCAACAAGATTCTGGTATCGGAATTGCGAGAGTATCTGCTACGAGAGCTTCCAGAGCATGCCGTGCCATCGTACTTCGTGAGCATGGAAAAACTCCCAATGACCCCCACCGGCAAGATAGACAGGAAAAGTTTGCCAGAGCCCATCGGAATTATGTCCAGGGAGGTTGAATATGTCCCGCCGCGCGACGGCCTCGAGGCTATGCTGGCAGATATCTGGAAAACGGAATTGAGATTGGAGAAGGTTGGGATTAAAGATAACTATTTCAATATCGGCGGTGATTCCATCAAATCCATCAGCTTGATCAATGTCATGTCTCAGCAATTCAACCGCAAATTTAAAATTGTAGAATTGTATCAAAATGCCACCATTGAAAAGTTTGCGAAAATCGTCAACAAGATCGAAAGCGACGCGTCGCAAGATTACCAGAAAGCTGCCGCCGAAGTTGAGGCAATCAAGCATAAATTCTTAAACATGGATCAAACCTATGAACAGCCAATCGTTCGCTCATAATCAAAACATAGAAGATGTCTTTCCAATGAGCGACATCGAAAAGGGAATGGTGTATCATACCCTTAAGGATCCCTCATCGTTTGTTTACCACGACCAGACGATTTTTCAGATAAAATTTGAAGGGTTTGATCAAGATATTTTTGAAAGAGCATTCGATCTGATGGTGGAAAAACATCCCAATTTGCGATCTTATTTTGACTTGTTCGATTTTGATGAGCCAGTGCAAATCGTTTGTCGTCATTTGCTTTTGGATATTGAATACCACGATTACTCCCGCTTTGAACCTGCCAAACAACGGGAAGCGATCAAATCCTTTTCTCTGCGGGACCGGCAACAACCGTTCGATTTTTCAAAAGCCCAACCCCTGTGGCGCATGCGAACGTTTGCCCTTGGAGATGACAATTACTGTTTTATGTGGGTCAATCATCATGCCATAGCAGATGGTTGGAGCACCGCTTCACTAATGACTGAGTTGTACAACACCTATCACGCGTTAAAAAACAATCCCCAGTTTGTTCCCAAAAAACTCAAAAGCTCCTATAAGGATTTTGTTATCGAGCAGGTAATCGAAAAGAAAAATAAGCAACACGATGAATTTTGGAAAAAAGAACTCGCAGGATACAAGCGCTTTGAATTCCCCAGACCAATCCAGCCGATCGTTCGCGAGGGAAATAAGACCTATGCCAGAAATTTCGGCGACCGCCTTTTGCGGGAGTTATCACGGGCTGCAAAACAATACGACAGTTCTCTAAAGAACCTATGCTTTGCGGCTTACGTCTATATGCTGAACATGCTTTCTTTTGAGAATGATCTAGTGGTAGGACTCGTTACTAACAACCGTCCACAGTGCGAGGATGGGGACAAGATATTCGGATGTTTCTTGAATACCGTTCCAGTCAGAGTCAACATTCCCGACACCATCACCTGGCGTGAGTACATCCGGCTAATCGATAATAAGCTGCTCGAACTGGCAAACCACAATCGGCTGCCGCTGCATGATATCGTAAAAATTATTGGGGAAGAAACCCAGGACCGCAATCCCATATTCGATACGTTTTTCAACTATGTCGATTTTCATGTGTACGGCCAGGCTGGCGCGCCTGCAGAGAATGGCCATAATTCGGACCATCAAACTTCTGTGGAAGGGATCGAGAAAACGAATACCCTCTTTGATTTTCATGTGAATACAACCGCAGCGAATTTTTACATCTCCTTTTCATATTCCACGGCCATTATCAGCGATGAGCTTGCTGCAAATATGGGCGATTATTTTGAAAATGTACTGCGCAAGTTTTTTGCTGATCCACATAGCTCAGTCAACAAATTGGATCTTCTGACCGAGGCCGAAAAAAAGAAGCTGTTGCATACCTTCAATCACACTGCAGAAGAGTATCCAAAGAATAAGCTCATTCATAAATTCTTTGAGGAGCAAGCCAAAAAGAACTCAGATCACGTCGCTGTGATCTTTAAAGATTGCCGCGTCTCTTTTAAAGAATTGAATTCGCGGGCAAATCAGTTGGCCTGGGTTCTGAAAACAAAAGGGGTTGGCGCTGATTCGATAGTGGCCATTATGATCGAGCCTTCAATTGAGAGAATGCTGGCCATTTTAGCTATTGTCAAAGCTGGCGGCGCGTACTTGCCCATCGAGCCTGATTTTCCGGAAAGTCGCATTCAGTATCTTTTGAAGGATAGTGGAACCAGCTTCTTACTCACCCGTCGGAGATTTATTACCTTCAGCATCAACAATTGTGAAATTCTCGATGTGGAAGATCCGGTTCATTATCAAGGTAACACCGCTGATCCAAAAGCAGTCGCTACTTCCAGAAATCTGATTTATGTGATGTACACCTCCGGTTCCACTGGCAATCCCAAAGGGGTGCTCACGGAGCATCAAGCGCTCGTCAACAGGCTGCTTTGGATGCAGAAGCAATATCCGCTTGACGGACAGGATGTAGTTTTACAGAAGACCTTCTACACTTTTGATGTTTCGGTGTGGGAACTTTTTTGGTGGTCGATCGCCGGCGCGACCCTGTGTTTTCTGCCGGATGTCGGCAAACGCGATCCCAGGATCGTCGTGGAAACAATTGAAAGGAACGGTGTCACTACCCTCCACTATGTTCCATCCATGCTTAATATCTTCATGGACTTCATCGACAAGTTTAGTGATGCCAGACGGCTTTCAAGCCTGCGGCAGGTTTTTGCCAGCGGCGAAGCCCTCGCGCCGGCTCACGTGCAGAAATTCAACCGCGTATTGCGTCGCGCGAACGACACACGTTTGACAAATCTATACGGCCCCACTGAGGCTGCCATCGACGTCTCCTACTTTGATCTCCCGGATGCAGAAGAGGTTGACACGATCCCCATAGGCAAACCTATCGCCAACACGCGGTTCTTTGTCGTGAATAAGAGTCAGCAACTGCAGCCGCTGGGTGTGCCGGGAGAATTATGCATTGCCGGCGATGGTCTGGCTCGCGACTACTTGGGGCGCGGCGAATTGAGCCGTGAAAAGTTCACTCCCAACCCGTTTTTTCCGGGAGAACGCGTTTACAAGACCGGCGATTTAGTGCGGTGGCGCGCGGATGGCAATTTGGAGTTTTTGGGTAGAATAGACACGCAGGTCAAGATCAGGGGAATCCGCATTGAGCTGGGAGAAATTGAGAGTCAGTTGCTCAGATATCCCAAAATAAAAGAAGCCGTCGTCATCCTCAAAGAAGACCAGCACCGGGAAAAATACCTTTGCGCTTACGTTGTTTCTGATTTTCAGCCAATGGTATCCGAACTCCGTGACCATTTGCTGACTCAGTTGCCGGAGTTTATGCTGCCTTCGCACTTTGTGCAGGTGCGCAATATCCCGCTGACCTCAAATGACAAAGTTGATCGCAAGGCTCTGTTGAAACTTGATGATCCCATGAAGAGCGGCGCGGAGTTTGTCGCCCCGCAGACGGGCGTCGAAAAAATCGTTGCAGATATTTGGAAACAAGTTCTCAAAGTCGATAAGGTCGGGATACACGATAACTTTTTTCACGTTGGCGGCGATTCCTTAAGCATCATCAAAGTCAATAATAGTTTGAAACAAACATTTCACAAAGATATCCCTGTTGCGTTGATGTTCAAGTATCACACCATAAATGCTCTTGCCAAGTTTTTGAGTGCGCAAGAATCCGACCCGATTAGATCCGATGACGACATCGATGCCTCTCTGAAAGCCATGATTGAGGCTACTGAGTTATTGGTGGAAGAACAGTTGTGACCACCCACAGTTGAAAATGCCGCTTTAATGCCTAAGAACTGCTTCAAAATCCCACTTTGAAAAACTGCTGTAGTTGCAGTT
>Ga0247727_10000392_pt1 | contig 106684 bp, 74 predicted proteins | sample WisWelCaveWW1625_FD_202498 | JGI IMG/M metagenome (GOLD analysis project Ga0247727, IMG submission 202498) | Biofilm microbial communities from Wishing Well Cave, Virginia, United States - WW16-25 | ecosystem: Environmental > Aquatic > Deep subsurface > Groundwater > Cave microbial mat... | reverse complement strand
GACCGGCGTCACCTGGACCCAGCAGGCGTACCTGAAACCCGCCAGCGTCGGGACCACCCAGTCCGGCGACCAGTTCGGCATTTCTGTGGGCGCGTCGGGCGACACGATAGTTGTGGGAGCGCCCACTGAGGACAGCTCCACCACAGGCGTCAATAGCACCGCGATCGAAGGCAGCCTCAACTCCGGTGCGGCGTATGTATTTACCCGCAGCGGGGTCACCTGGACCCAGCAAGCGTATCTGAAACCCGCCAGCGTCGGGACTACCCAGGCAAGCGATCTTTTCGGTTGGGCTGTGGCGGTGTCGGGCGACACGGTGGTGGTAGGGGCGAGAGGGGAGGACAGCTCCACCACAGGGGTCAATAGCGCACCGAACGAAAGCGCCCTTGATTCCGGCGCAGCGTATGTGTTTGTGCGGAGCGGCATCACCTGGACACAGCAGGCATACCTGAAACCCGCCAGCGTGGGGGCCACCCAGGCAGGCGATAATTTCGGTTTTTCTGTGGCGGTGTCCGGCAACACCGCGGTGGTGGGGGCGCGCCTTGAGGACAGCTCCACTACGGGAATCAATAGCACCCCGATCGAAGGCAGCATCAACTCCGGTGCGGCGTATGTATTTACCCGCAGCGGCGTCACCTGGACCCAGCAGGCGTATCTGAAACCCGCCAGCGTCGGGACTACCCAGGCAAGCGATCTGTTCGGTACTTCGGTGGCGGTGTCGGGCGACACGGTGGTGGTGGGAGCGCTCGGGGAGGACAGCTCCACCACAGGCGTCAATAGCGCACCGAACGAAACCGATGCAGAATCCGGCGCGGCGTATGTATTTACCCGGAGCGGCGTCACCTGGACCCAGCAGGCGTACCTGAAACCCGCCAGCGTCGGGCTCACCCAGGCAGGCGATTTCTTCGGTAGTTCGGTGGCGGTGTTGGGCGACACCGTGGTAGTGGGGGCTTACTTTGAGGACAGCTCCACCACAGGGATCAACAGCATCCCGAACGAGCTCGCCGGCGATTCCGGCGCGGCCTATGTATTTACCCGGAGTGGCGTCACCTGGACCCAGCAGGCCTACCTGAAACCCGCCAGCGTCGGGACCACCCAGGTGTCTGATCGGTTCGGTTTTGCTGTGGGGGTGTCGGGCGACACGGTGGTCGTGGGGGCGATCTGGGAGGACAGCTCAACAACCGTGGTGAACAGCACTCCTGACGAGTCTGCATCGGATGCGGGTGCCGCGTATGTTTTCACACTCGCGTCGAACACGGCGCCAACCATCACCCCCGCGGCAGTGTCCCGGCAAGCGGGGACATCGGGGACCGTACAGATCGCCGCGGTGAACGACGCTGAGGATCTGGAGACCGCGCTCGCGGTCACCGTGCAGAGCGCAAACCCATCGAATGACGTGACCCTTTCCCTCATCAGCGTGGATGGGAGCGGCAACGTGACGGCCGACGTGGCGGCCTCGGCCGGCGCTACCAACGCCAGCTTTACGCTGCGGGTGACCGATAGCGGCGGGATGTTTGCCGAGGGCACGTTGAACGTCACCGTGACCCAACCCATATCGATCACACCCAACATCACTCCTCCTGCCAACGGCAACGGCTGGCACATGGGTCCGGTGACGGTAAGCTGGATCGTCACGAATGCCGACACCCAGACCGGCTGTGGCACAATGATGCTCTCGGCGGAAACCGCGGCGGCGGGGACAACCTTCACTTGCTCGGCTTCCAACTCGGGCGGTACAACCATACTGTCAGTGACAGTATGGATTGACCTGACGGCGCCCCTCGCCGGCGGGTCCCGCACTCCCCTGGCCAACGCCAACGGCTGGAACAACACCGATGTCACGGCGAACTTCACCTGCGCCGATTCGTTGTCGGGGGTGGTGGCGGCAGCCTCGTCGTCGACGGTGATGACGGAAGGCGCCGGCCAATCACGCAGCTTCCTCTGTCAGGATCAGGCGGGCAACACCGCCACCGCCATGGTCAGCGGGATCAACGTTGACAAGACCGCGCCTACCGGGACCGCGTCCCGCACTCCGCCCAACGGCAACGGCTGGAACAACACCGATGTGACGGCCAGCTTCACTTGCGATGATACGGGCGGCTCGGGAGTCGTGGCGGCTGCCTCCTTGCAGACTATTAGTATCGAGGGACCCGGTCAATCCAGCAGTTTCCTCTGCCAGGACCTGGCCGGCAACTCGCTCGGCCTGCTGGTGTCGGGCGTCAACATCGACAAAACGCAGCCGGCCGTGACGCCGGCATCGGTCGCTGCCACGCCCAACCCGGCCATGGTGAACGCGGCCATTGCGCTCGCCGCGAATCTGACCGACGCCGGCACGAGCGGCCTGGCCATGGCGGAATACCGCATCGACGCGGGCGCCTACATGTCGTTCGGATCCCCGTCCGGCGCCGCCGCCAGCGTCAGCGGTTCCATCGGCTCTTTCGCCGCCCCGGCGGTTGTCAACGCCTGCGTCCGCGCCACCGACCTCGCGGGCAACCAGAGCCTCCAGGAATGCACCATGATCGCGCTGTACGATCCCGGCGCCGGGTTCGTAACGGGCGCCGGAATTTTCGAGTCGCCGCCGGGCGCGCTGACCGGGAGCCCGGCGACGGGCAAGGCGCACTTCGCGTTCCAGTCGCGGTACTCGCCGGGCGCCCCGGTGCCCACCGGGAACACGCACTTCAAGTTTAAGACCGGAAACTTCGAATTCAACAGCACGGGTTACGATTGGCTGGTCGTGGCGGGCGCCCGCGCGCAATTCAAAGGCGGCGGCGTCATCGCGAACCAGGCTGGCGCCTTCAACTTCATGGTGACGGCCATCGACGGCGCGCTGCCTGGCGGCGGCGGCCAGGACAAGTTCCGGATCAAGATCATGGGTCCGGGTGGAGTCGTCTACGACAATCAGATGGGAGCCGATGACAGCGGCGATCCGAGCACGGCGATCGACGGCGGCAACATCGTGATTCACAAATAGATTCCGGGTTCCCGAGATCGGAACGCTGGTGTTGATCGCGGCCGACTTGGGTCTGGCGGCTGGGAAGGGCGCACCACCATGGCGACAGGACAAAAGAAGCGAATGCTGATCGTCGACGACGATGATGTGCTGCGGCGGGCGCTGGTCCGTTGCTTTTCCAGCAGCGAAGTGGAAGTCGTCGATTTCTCCGACGGGCGCCGGGCCCTTGACGACATTGCGGCCAACCGCCCCCATCTGGTCGTGTGCGACTTGCGTCTCCCTGGCGCCGACGGGCTTTCCGTGCTGACCTGGCTCCGCCGGCATTCGCCGCTTACACCGTTCATCCTGATCACCGCCTATAGCTCCCCACAGGTAGCCCACAGAGCCGTGCAGGCCGGGGCCGCGGCAGTGTTCGAGAAGCCTTTCGATTTGGCCCGCCTAAAGAGCTGCTGCGAGCATTGGCTGCGACCTCGAACCGCGACGGCGGACTCAGGGTCCGCTCAAGAATAGGTTCACATTTCGGAGGGGGCACCCCCGGGTACGCTATAATCCCGCCCCAGGAGCTTATCCAATGGACTGGGCGCGCCCTAGCGGCTATGTGGTGTTCACACATGATTTGGATTTCGGCGCGCTACTGGCAGCCAGCCATGCTGGCGGCCCGAGCGTGATCCAGGTCCGCGCTCAGGACGTTTTGCCGGACCATCTGCTATGCGTCGTTCCTGGATGCCGGTGCGCTGATCTCGATGGATGAAGACCGGGCAAGGGTGCGAATTCTTCCGATCACTCGTTGAGCTGGCGCTCGATCTCGGCGACGCCGGGGCACCGCGGTAGCCGGTGGTCTCGATGATGGCTTTGGCCCGGACGAGGCTTTCGCGGGCCTGGCCCTTTTCCCCCCAGGGCGAGCCCGGTGAACGGCGGGAAAGGGCGGAGGAGCTGCTGGCAGTGGGTCCGTTGATGGCGGTGGCGGGCAGCAGTCCCCGGAAGGGTTCGGCAATAAGGTCAGCAGATCGGCGCCCAGACGCAATTGAGGGCCGCCACCTCGTTGATCCCCTTGCCGGGCTGCAAGGCCAGAGTGGGCTGCCGGCGTAGGAGGCCTCCACCAGCACGTGGTTGCGAAAGTAATGGTAGACGGCGCCGTGGAGGCGGTTGGCGCCGCTCTTCAAGCCGACGTTGATGATGCCGCCGCGGTTGCGCCCGTACGGGGCGTCGTAGTTGTTGGTCTGGACCTTGAATTCCTCGACCGAGTCCGGCGAGGGCACGAAGCGGAGGTTGGATGGCCCGGTGGTCTCGGTGTTGGTTGGACCTCGTTCACGGACCTTTGCCAGGGAATTGGTCGCACATTTGCGACCAATTTCGGGCGCCGGCCCAGGCGCTTCTTCCTTCGGCCTCCATCAACTCGGTCGCATGGTGATTTGACCGACATGGCGCGGCCACGACTAACTCCCGGACTACTACTAGAGACTTGCAATCCAAACATCTGTCGCAGGTGAGTCAAGTTTTCGGGCCAGCGATTGCGCCGTCGAAGCCACCTCCTGTCATCCCGAGCGAAGCGAGGGATCTGATTGCGCCTCCAGCCTCGCGGCATGCCGGAACCACCAGCGGATCCCTCGCTTCGCTCGGGATGACAGCTTCGCTCAGGATGACAGCGGGATGACGGCTTCGCTCGAAATGACAGCGGCGCTGACACGGGGCGGTCTGAGGCGCCGCCTCGCCAGTACTACAGAACGCGAAGGGCCCCCTCCGCCGCCCGCACCCCGCGGTATTGCGCCTCTTCAAACAAGGACAGCCCGCTGAGGTCGGAGTTCGCAAAGATCACGTTGCCGGCGGCCTCCGTGAGGCGCCGGCGTTGTTCGGAAAAAACGAACCCCACCCCGGGCCGGATCATGGCATGCCCCAGGCGCAGGATGTCGATGCGTGACACGCAGGCGCGGATGTCCGGGTGGGCCCGCTCCAGGTCCGACAGGATGGCCTCTTTCCAGTAGTTCCAGTCCTTTTCGAGGAGCAGCCGGCGGTTGTCGGCCGGGGATCCCCGCGCCAGAGCCCAGTAATAGGTCCACACCGTCCGGTCCACCCGCGAGCGCAGCGACTGGTGGGTGGCCACCACGTAGCCCAGCGCCGGCGAATCGTAGATGACGTTGTCCCAGGCCGGCTCCAGGCCCCGCTCCCGGGGCAGCCGGTCCAGGGTCAGGTTGGCTGTCAGCCAGGGGGAATACTGGAAGCTGCCGGTGGGGGGGGCGCCCTCCATCAGGTAGGGGGCCAGGTATGACGGCGCCGCGAAGATCACTACCTCGGTGCTGTACTCGACCCCGTCCCCCAGCACCCGCAGCCGCCGGCCCTGCCGCTCGATCCGCCTCACCACCACCCCGGTCCGGAGGTAGCGGCCCAGCTTCTGCATCAGACGCCGCACGATCCAGCCGTTGCCTTCCGGCCAGGTCAGCGGCCCTTTGTCCTCCGGGTCCCGCGAGGCGAAGTAGTGGAGGCCGGCCCAGGCCGAGACGTCCCCAGCCAGGGCTCCGTAGTCGTCGCGGCAGGCGTAGTTCACGTACCAGTTGAGATATGGGGAGTCAAAGCCTTGCTGTTGCAGCCACTCGCCCATCGAGACCCGGTCGAGCGGCGAGGGCCTGGCACCGCGCTCCATCGGGATGGTGAACTGGCCGGAGGCCCGCAGCTCCCCGATCCGCTCCTCGAAGCGCCGGTACTGATCCCGATCCTTCGCCGTGGCGGCGATGGCCGGCTGGAGGCCCTCCTGCCAGCGGCCGTGCAGGTACAAGCGCTCCTGCGGGGAGAAGCAGAGGTGGCGCTCCTCCCATTGGCCGTCGCGCAGCACGCCCAATTCCTCGAACAGCTCCCGCACCAGCGTCGCCCGCTGGTCGGGCACCGGCACATAGTGGGCGGCCCAGGGATAGGGGGTAATCTCGTTCTCGCCCCAGCGCGAGTTGCCGCCCGGCTGTTGCCCCATCTCGAGCAGCAGGAAATCCCGGAAGCCCTTCTTGTCCAGCCGCCAGGCGGCTGACAAACCCGCGACACCGCCGCCCACAATCACCAGCGGGATCTTCACGACCTGAGCCGGCGGCCGGAACCGAGCGCGGTCCCTGAGTTGGTGCCCCAGGGTGTGGCTGTCATCGACGAACGATCCTGCGATGGGCCGGGCAGCCTTGGGAACTAACCCCACCAGGGCGGTCCCCAGAAACCGCCGCCGGGTTGGCGTCTTCTCTACCAGGTCAACTGCACCGTGATGTTCATCAGGGGCTGGCCCCCGAGCGAGGCCGTCCGCGGATCGCTGGTCACCTTGGCGAAGGTCCGCGGGTTCCGCAGGTCCACCGTGGTGGTCGGGGTGTTGAAGTTGTAGGTCTTAAAAGTATTCTGGAAGTCGTAGCGCAGTTGCAGGTTGAAGCGCTCCAGAAACTGGAAGTTCTTCTGGATGGAAGTCTGCTCCCAGATCACCGGCATGCCGGTGACGATGTTTCGCCCGGCGTTGCCGGCTTGGAACGCCTCGGGGTACGCGAAGTGGTCGATGGGGATGAGGGGGTTGATGTTGAGCTGGTTGAAGCGGTCGCCGCCGAAGTCTCGCCAGTTGTCGCGCAGCGCGGGCGGGGAGAGGAGGTTCGGGCGCCGGGACCCGACATAGCCCGGGTAGTATAAATAGGGGCTGTTGGCGAAGTCGAAGGTCAGGGGGTTGCCGCTCTCGATGGTCTGGACGTGGGCCAGCTCCCAGCCGCCCAGCACGGCGTGGAGCGCCCCGCCCCGGTTGAGCCACCGCCGTCCCTTCCCGAACGGCAGCTCCCAGGTCACCGTGGCTATGTAGCGGTGGTTGCGGTCATATCCGGCCCGCGCCTTGCTCTGGCTGCGGTCGAACACCGGCGACACGCCGCCGCCGGAGCTGTCCCCGTCCTGGCTGTCGATGGTCTTGGCGAAGGTGTAGAAGGTGAGGAACGTCAGGCCCCGCGAGTAGCGCTTCTCCAGCTTGACCGTCCCGGAGTGGTGGGTGTAGTGGCCGAAGTTACTCCGCAGGTTGATGGCTCCGAAATGGGGGTAGGGGCGGTAGTTCTGGCTGGCCTGGAAGATCTGGTTTTGCAGCGCCGGGTTGCCGCGCCCCAGGTCGGGATGGAAAGTGTTGACGTCGTAGCGCTCCAGCATCCCAACGCCCGCCCCCGCCTGATACATCACTTCCACGAGGTATTTGGAAGTCAGCTCGTACTGGACGCTGGAGTGCCAGTTCATGGCGTAGGGGTTCCGCAGGTTGGGGTCCCAATACTCGACCGATCGGCCTCCGAAGTTGGTCCCCACGAACGGCGCGGTGTTGTTGGACCGGACGGTGAACGCCACCGCCCCTGGGCCGTCGCTGATGCGAAAGGCCATGCGCGGGTCGCCCGGTGGCAGCGCCAGGTTGGCGATGGCCCGGTACTCGTCGAACTGGGAGCGCTCCCCCGGCGTCGTCACATCCAGGGTGTTCACCGCAAAGCCCGCCCGGAATACCCACCGCTTTCTGGGATGCCAGGCCACCCCGATGCGGGGCTGGAGGTTGTTGTTGTCGCGCCGGCTCAATCCCCCGCTGGGATGCGCGATGGCGCCTTGACGGCCGGTCAGAGTGTCGATCGCCAGCGGGTCAAAGTTGCTCAAGGCGTCGTACTTGGCGTGGTAGGGGCTTTCGTTGGAATACCGCAGTCCCAGGTTCAGCGTCAGGGCCGGCGTCATCTTCCAGTCGTCCTGGAAGTAGAGGCTGTGGACGGAAAACCGCGGCAGCCAGGAGGTCAGTTCGGTGTCGAAGCTCGCCGAACCCACCGCTCCCAACAGGAAGCCGGCCCAGTTGTTGCCGGTGTTGGGCCGGAACGGGAACGAGGTCTGCCCGCCGAAGTTGAAGCTTCCCGACGGGGTGTTGACGATCGTAATGTTGTAGCGCCCCCGCAGGATCTCGTAGCCGGTCTTGAAGGAGTGGGTCCCGTGGATGAAGGTGAAGTCGTTGCGGAAGGTCAGGTTTTCCCCGATGCGCAGCTCCGGCCCGCTCCCCCCGATCCCATAGGTGTTGAGGTTCGGCAGCAGCGCCGGCGCAATCCCGGGTATTCCCAGGATCTTCCCGTAATCCTTGTTGTACGACGGCACGAACTTGTCCCGCCGCCGGCGGTAGTATCCCACCCGAATGTCGTTGATCTTGGTGGGGCTGAGGACCCAGGTATTCCCGATGGTGTAGTTCTGCGCCGTGGAGGGGGTCAGGTTGCCCTGGGCCCCGTCGAAGTCCCGGAGCCGCACGATGGTGGGCCGCCCGTGCCCGCTCTGGTGGTTGTAGGTCCAGCCCCCGAAAATCTTGAAGCTCGGTCCGAACTGGTGGTCGATCCGGGCGTTGAAGTCCTCGAAAAACACCCTGGCCTTCTCCTCGTACTCGAAGTTGCTGACCGGCCCGCCGGTGGTGAAGGAACCGGGCCGGTTGGGCGGGTTCCAGGGGTCGATTTCGAGGATCTTGCGGGCCACCGGGTCGAAGCGGTTCTGCGGCACCCGCAGGTTCGGAAACAGGTCCCGCGTCCAGGTTCCGTCAGGCGCCTGCCGGGTGGTGAACGGATCGTAAATGGGATTGCCGATGCCGCCGAACGAGAGGTCCCCGGCCTTCATGGCCGGCGTGGGCGTGGCCGTAATCGGAAAGGCGCTTTTCTTCTCGATCAGCTTCTGGTAACCGAAAAAGAAGAAGGTTCGGTCCCGGCCGTTGTAGAGTTTCGGCAGCAGCACCGGGCCGCCCACGTTGGCCTCCGGCATCATGAACCAGCTCGGGTAGGTGGTGTTCTTCTCGCGGTCGAAGAACAGCCGGTGCTGCATCGACCGGGTGCGTCCCAGGTTGGCGGCCATCCCGTGGAGAGTATTGGTGCCGGTTTTCCGCACCACCGAAATGGCCCCGCCGCCGCTGTGGCCGTATTCGGCGGGAAGCGTCGTGGTCAGGACCTTGACCTCGGCCACCGAGTTCTGCACCGGCTTGATGGTGCTGGCGCCGTTGACGGGATCGTTGCCCATGGTGCCGTCCTCGAGGATGCCGATGTCGGTGCTGCGGCCGCCGGCCAGGTGATAGGACCCCAGGTCGCCACCGTAGGCATAGCCGCCGGTGGTCATGCCCGGCACCAGGTTGAGGGTGCTGTTGATGTATCGCTGGTAGAGAGGCAGCTTGTGCAGGAAGTCGCCCTCCACCACCTGCCCGGTCGAGGAGGTCTGGGTTTCGAGCAGTGGGACCTCCGCCGTGACGCTGACGGCTTCGGCGACGCTCCCGACCGTCAGGGCGGCATCGATGGGGATGACGTCGTCGACCCGCAGCTGAATCCCGTCACGCACCAGGCCCCGGAATCCCTGGGCCTCGAAGATCACCCGGTACGGGCCGGGGCTCAGCGACTGCACCCGGTAGAGACCCTCCTGGTTGGTCGTGGATCCATATTGGAAGTTCGTCTCAACGTTGAGGACCGTGACCTTCACCGCGGGGATCACCGCCCCGCTGGGATCGGTCACTCGCCCGTTGATCACCCCGGTCCCGACCTGGCCCCACAGCGTCACGCCCGCCAGGGCCAGCCCAGTTGCCCATCGCGCGCTCCTCGCCATAGGCGCCTCCTTGCACTTGGCTGGTATTCTACCGCCTTTTCCGGGCCAGCGGGAGGATCTATGCCGGCCCCCGCCCCTTGTGCTAGGATGCCATTATGGTTCCATTCTGGAGTCTTCCATGCCAAACGTGACTCTGAAGAAAGTCCCGGCCCAGCTCTACACCCAGCTGAAGAAGAGCGCCCTGCGACATCGCCGCAGCATCAATGGCGAGGCCATTGTGTGCCTGGAAAAGGGGCTGTTCGGCGAACCAGTGGATCCGGAGTCCTTCCTGAGAGAAGTCCGCGCCTTGCGGAAGAGAATCAAACGGGTCTACGCCACTGAGCGGGAGTTGAGGGCCGCCAAGAACCAGGGGCGCATCTGATCGTCGCCGACACCAACCTGTTAGTGTATTTGCTGGTCCCGGGCGAGCGCACGCGCCAGGCGGAGTTGGCTCTGGAACGCGACCCGCACTGGGTGGCGCCGGCGTTTTGGAGAGCGGAGTTCCGGAATGCTCTGGCGCTGTACTTGCGGCGGGCGCTGCTGACCCTGGACGATGCAGTGGAAATCGCTGAGAAGGCCGAGACCTTGATGGGACAGAGAGATCTCCGCGTACCGGCGGGCCGGGTCCTGACGCTGGTGGCCGGCTCGCGCTGTGCGGCCTACGACTGCGAATTTGTCGCCCTGGCCCAGGATCTCGGGGTGCCGTTGGTCACGTCTGATCAGACAATCCTGACAGAGTTTCCGTCGACCGCCGTGGCCCTGGAAGCGTTCGTTGCCTAATCAAGCAGACCGCTCCTGGACAGGCAGGAATGCCTGTGTTACCGGGCAATAGCGCTCCACTCCCGCTCGTAGTACCGGACCAGCACCTGGTTGTTGAGACGGTTGGGCTCGGCCGGAACCGGCTGCATGTCGGCAGGGAACTCGAATAGCGCCGGCAGGTTCCGCGCCGCCAGAAATCTCAGGCCGTCGGGCAGCTGGGCGGGCGGCTCCCAGGGGGCCAGCGAAGCCACGACGAAGCCCCATTCCCCGAACGACGGCACGTAGACGTGATAGGGGTGGACGCGGAAGCCGGCCTGCTTCAGGGTCTCGACAATGCACCAGTAAGACTGCCGGGCGAACAGCGGTGAGGTGGCCTGCACCGCCGCCACGCCGTGCCGGCTGAGCCGCTTCGCCAGCAAGCGGTAAAAAGCGGTGGTGTAGAGCTTGGCCAGAGAGAAGTTGGTGGGGTCGGGAAAGTCGAGGACCGCGAAATCGAAGGTCTCCTCGTGAGCTTCGAGCCACGGAAAAGCATCCTGATTGATGATACGCAGGCGCGGCGACCGAAGCGAGCCGCCGTTCAACTCCACCAGCAGGGGGTTCTGGGAAAACAAGCGGGTCATCTCCGGGTCCAGGTCCACTAGCGTGATCTGCTCGACCCCGGGGTAACGAAGCGCCTCGCGGGCCGCCAGGCCGTCGCCTCCGCCCAGAACCAGCACCCGCCGCGCCCCGCGAATGCTGGCCAGCCCGGGGTGGACCAGGGCCTCGTGATACCGGTACTCGTCCCGCGAGCTGAATTGCAGGTGAGCATTCAGGAACAGCCGCACATCCTCCTTCCACCTCGTCAATACGATGCGCTGGTAAGGAGTCTGGCGCGCCAGGATCACCTCGTCGGCGTAGAGGCTGTCGTCAGCGGCCTGGGTGATGCGCTCGGCGCCCGCCATCCCGGCGCCCAGCGCCGCCAGCACCACCAGGCAGCCGGCCCGCAGCCCTCCGCCGCCCGGGAGTTGATCCCGGAACAAAAACGTCGACCACAGCGCCACCCCGGCGTTGATCATGCCGAACAGCAGCGCCGAGCGCACCAGCCCCAGTCGCGGCGCCAACAGGATCGGAAACAGCACCGACGCCCCCAGCGCCCCCAGGTAGTCGAAGGTCAGGACGTTCGCCACCAGTTCGCGGAACTGGAAGCGGTCCTTCAGGATGCGCATCAGCAGCGGGATCTCCAGGCCCACCAGGATCCCGATCACCAGCACCAGCCCGTAGAGCAGCAGCCGGAACGCCTGAGTGTAGGCGAAGGCCAGGAACAGCAGGGCCGAGGAAAACCCGCCGATCAGGCCCACCATCAGCTCGATGGTGACGAAGCGCGCCACCAGCCCCCGGGCCAGGAACCGGGACAGCCAGCTCCCCACCCCCATGGCGAACAGGTAGCTGCCGATGACGGTCGAGAATTGCAGCACGCTGTCGCCGAGCAGGTAGCTGGCCAGGGCGCCGGCGATCAGCTCGTAGATCAGCCCGCAGGCGGCGATCAGGAAGACGGAGAGGAACAGGACCAGGGGCATGCGGTCAATGAACCGCCGCCGCAATGATGATACACACCCCCAGCGACACCGCCCCCACCAGAATCGCCAGGGCGGTATTCTGCTCCTCGACGATCTCTTTCCACAACTGGTAGGGCGTGATCTTGTCGAGAATGGTGAAGGCGATCACGAAGATCACGACGCCCAGCAGCGCGAACACCAGGGCGTTCAGCACGGCCACCGGCTGGAACTCGGTCATCTCACTTTCCTCCAAAGAAGCGCGGCGAGCCGCGGTAGTGGGAGCGGTAAGCGCCCGGATTGTCGCGCACGGTCTTGGGAACGTTCTTCACTTCCTCGACGCTCTGCAAGCTCCAGCCACGGTATTGAGTCACCCCCAACAGGCTGAACAGCAGCAATCCGTAGCCAAGATAGATTTTCATTCCTCGTCTCCGGCGTCGGCATCGCTGTCGCTGTCGTCAGAGCTGCTAGAGGCATAATCGCTCTCCTGCCAGCGCCGGCGCTCGAAAGCGGCGGCCTGCAGGCTTACCAGCACGGGCGGCAGCAACAGCAGCCCCAGGGCGATCCCGAAGAAGCTGTAGGCCGGCACGTCGCGCCGCACCTGCAACTCGTAGGTCATGCCGCCGCGACGCTGGGAATCCATCTCGGGCTCGACGCGCAGGTAGTAGCGGCCCGCCGGCACCGTGGGTATCAGCGCCGAGTCGCCCGGCCGGCCTTCTCGCCAGCTGCTGCCGCCTTCCCGCCCGAAATAGTAGCTGACCTCGCGGCCGAAGTCATGGGCTTGCCCGGTGGCTTCGTTGATGAGGGCAAATTGGAAGTAGGCCCAGTTGTTCTGGAGGTCGGTGCGGATCGCCAGCTCAACATTGGAAGGCCGCCCCTTCAGCTCGAACACCGGCGTCACGAAGGCGGTGTCGACCCGCGGCGGCGTCAGGTAGGTATAGCTCTGGCGGAAGACCTCCTCCCGCCCGGTCAGCGCCGCCACCAGGAAGGCCGCCGTCGCCAGCATCATCAGCAGGATCCCGCACAGGGCCCACATCTGGCCGGGCTTCCCCTTGTAGGGCGAGGGCTGGTTGGCGAACGGCCCCACCGGCCGCGACGGCGCGCCGGGCAGCTGGAACGCTTCCCAAACCCGCGCCCCGGGCGTGTATTCCCCCAGGGACCACACCGTCTCGCCGGCGGTGGTCTCCCCTGACAGCATCAGCGGCGGCGCCACGTAGTCCTCCACCTTGGCCTTCTCCCCCACCCGGACCTGCCAGGGAAACTCTCCCATCACGAAGAGGGTCTCGGCCTCCGCGGTCTGAAAGTGCACATAGGTCCGGCCCAGCAGCGCGCGGGCCGGCTTGCCACCTTTGCTGGCCGCCGCCGGGACGGCCTTCACGGTCTTGACGTCGTTCCAGTGCCCTTCGTACTGGGTCAGGTAGCGGAAGCCTTGGAAGGGGTTGTAGAGAAGGTATTCGTGCCAGCTATAGGGCATGCCGTCGACCAGGATGCCCCGCACCTGTAGCCCGATCACCTCGTAGGCGTCCCCGTGCAGCTTGCCGCGCGTCCCCAGCGGGATCAGGGGTCTGACCCGCTCCTTCTCGGCGAAGGTCTGGAGCACCTGGAAGTTGGGATCCTTGGCATCGAGCACCGCCAGGCATTGCACGCAGACCACGCTCAGGGCATGCTCGCCCGACCGTATGGTGAGCGCCGCGCCGCAGTTGGGGCAGTTGAGTCCCTTAGCCTGGATCACGACCAGCCCTCGATTTCCCGCAGGTTCTTCAGCCTCAGCTGGTCGAACTCCACGGCCTCGCCCAGGAACAATAGCGGCTCGGCCTCGCTGTAGTCAAGGGTCGCGAAACGGGCGTCGTTGGCCCGCAGGTCCGCGAACAGCATCTTGTCTTTGTCCCAATACTCGAACGGCAGCTCCCCTTCGACGCCTCGGTACTGGGCCGAGGTGAGCGCCGTCACCTCGTAGTCGAGATCGCCGAACCGGAACCGCTGGCCGCGCTGAATGGCCCCGGCCCCCGGCAGCGGATCCGTCGCCTGGCCAAGAAACGATACCGCATACTCCAGATGGGCGTCCGACAGCCAGCCGCTGGTCGAGTCGCTGAACATCAGGTGCCACTCGTTCCAACCGCCCTGCTCGTACTCGTAGAGGATCCGCCCGATGACCACGAAGGGCTTATTTCGCCACACCCCCTCGGTGGCGATCTGAATGGGCGAGGGCGACACTGGCAAATCCGCCACCTGACCGACCCGCTCCAGATCCACGTCGTGGCGCACCAGGATCGAGCGGCAGTACTGGCAGGTGGTTTGGACGGCGCTCGACCATAGGAAGCGGATCTGGGCGGCGCAGTTGGGGCAGTTGGCGGTTCTCATGGGGATCCCCCATACGGCCGGTCCAGCCGGCGCACCTCCACCCGCGCCGCCCCGAACTCCCGCTTTAAGTAGCCCTCGAAGTCCCAGTCCTGCCGGGGACGGCAGCAGAACAGATTCAGGCAAAGGGAACCATGCTCCGGAAAGGTATGGCAAGCCAGGTGAGACTCGGCCAGCAGGTAGAGCCCTGTAATGCCGCCGGCGCCTGGGAACTGATGCCAGGCGGGGTCAGCCACCGGGTGCAGGTCCAAGCCCTCCACCAGGCGTCCGAACAAGTCGCGGAGTTTCTCGAGGTCGGCCAATGCCCGCGGCTCGCACCCGTGGGCGTCGACCACCCATTCAAAGCCGCTCATCGGGTCGGTTCTCCCCCAGACCATCATACCGGTCGCAAACCCGTACAGCAACACGCTGGACCTTACATTTGTCATCCCGAGCGTAGCGAGGCATCTGCTGTTGCGCCAGGGCGAAAGCAGATCCCTCGCTACGCTCGGGATGACACAGGCTGCGCTCGGGAGTCGCACTCCTTACCGCCCGGGAGGCCGTCATCGGAGGTCCGTTGTAGTATAAGTAAGGATGTGACTTTGGGGCACGCATGCTGACGTTCAGACAGTTCCTAACCGAGTTGGCCTCGGAAGAGGTGGCCTTGAATCCCGACGAAGTTCGGAACATGACAGAGCGATTCGGCAGGCTGGATAGCGAACAGATGGTATCGATGCTCCAGTCCTTGGAAACACTGGTGGACCGGGTGAGCGAAGCCCGCAAGCGCAAGCTGGCGCTGTTGGTGGGGAAGTTTCAGTCCGAGCCGAACGATGCCGCAGCGCATCAACGGTGGAGCGAAATCGAGAAGATGGTTTTCGGTGTGGAATTCCGTGATTGACCCGTGCCGCACGCTTCAGGGTCCCTACTGGGCCCCGCCGCACTCCGGGCAGAACCTGGCTGGACGCGGAATGGGCTTCCCACAGTTCATGCAGAACTTGGTTTCCGTTCCGCTGGCTCCGGCGACGCCGGCAGCCGCCTCGGGCGCGGTCCCGCCCCCGCTGGCCGGAGGCTTGATGGCGCTCATCATGGTCTGGGCCATGGCCAGCCCGGCGCCCAGGCCGGCGCCGATGCCGGCGGCGCCGCCGCCTTCATTGGCCGAGGCGATCGGCACCGACTGCGCCACCTGGAACTGCGTGTAGCGTCCCATATCGCCCACCATCTGCATGCCGATCCGCTCGTCCAGCCGCTTTTGCAGCTCCTCCGGCAGCGACAGGTTCTCCACCACGAAGCTGTCCAAGGTCAATCCCATCTCGGCGAATCTGGGTCCCAACTGCGCCGCCACCTTGGTTCCCAGTTCCACCTGGTTGGCAGCCATGTCCAGGAACGGGATGGTGCTCTCGCCCAGCACGTCGCTCATCTGGCCGACGATGGTGTTGCGCAGCTGGCCCTCCAGGTCGGCCACGCGGTAGATCTCCCGAGTGCCGCTGACCTTGCTGTGGAAGGCGCGCGGCTCGTTCACCCGCCAGGAGTAAATCCCGAAGGCCCGCAGCCGAACCGCCCCGAACTCCTTATCCCGGATGGAGATGGGGTTGGTCGTCCCCCAGCGCTGGTTGACTTGCAGCCGCGTCGAGAAGAAATACACGTCGCTTTTGAACGGGGACTCGAACAGCTTGTCCCAGTTCATCAGGTTGGTGAGCAACGGCAGGTTCTGGGTGCCGAGCTTGTGGCGCCCCGGCGCGAACACGTCGGCCACCTGGCCTTCGTTGACAAACGCCGCCATCTGCGACTCCCGCACCGTCAACTGCGCGCCGTTCTGTATCTCCATGTCCTGCATCGGGAACCGGTACGCCAGAATGCCCTCCTCCGGCTCGGTCCACTGAATGACATCGATGAATTGCTTCTTGATGAATTCCTTCAGGCCCATGGCATTCGGTCTCCTGGTAGAGTATAACGCGAAAGGAGGCTGGCTTGTTCCCAATGGTACGGGCATTCCTGCCTGTCGGCCTGGTCGCCGGCCTGCTCGGTGGCCCCGCCCTGGCTCAAACAGCCAAGAAGCCGGACGCCGACACCATAACCATCACCGGAACCCTGATCGACAAGAACGGATCTCCGGTCGAGGGCAAGAAGGCCTGCCTGATCGCTACGCAGAATGGAAAACTGTTTGTCCCGATGCGAGTGAACAAAGCGGGCCAGATTGAGCTGACCTCGAGCCTGTCCGATGCCAAGGGTCGCTTCTCGATTGTCGCCGGCCGGCAAACCGAGTTGGGCCTTGGGATCTGCGAAGGCGACGTGCTCAAGGGCGGCGGGCTGCGCTTGAAGAAGCTGGTCGAGAGGGTGCCGGTTGCCGGCAAGTCGACCGTCGACCTGGGCAAGATCGTGGCGCCGTGAGGGCCGCGCCGCGGTAGACAGCAAAGAGGATAGTGATTACAATATAATTACATGACAACCCGCCTCACACGAATCGGCAATTCCCTCGGCGTCCGGGTCCCCAAGGTCGTCATCCAGTTGGCCGGCCTGGAGGGGCAGGAGCTGGAAATGAAGGTTGTCGACGAGGGTGTTCTGCTCGCACCGGTCCGGCGCGTTAGGCAAGGCTGGAAGGAGGCGTTCCAGGCCATGCACGCAGCCGGAGACGACCGGTTGCTGCTCGACGATGCCCCCCCAAACCGATTCGACCAGGAAGAGTGGGAGTGGTGAAGCGATTGGAGGTCTACTCGGTCGCCCTCGATCCCACCCAGGGCGCCGAAATGCGCAAGCGGCGGCCCGGCGTGGTCCTCTCGCCGCACGAAATGCACGGGCTGGATACCGTGCTGATCGCGCCCATGACGACTCGCGGCCGCCTGTACCCATCTCGGGTACCGGTGGGCTTCGGGAGGCGCGATGGGCGGATGGCGCTCGATCAGATACGAGCCGTCGACAAGTCGCGGCTGACCAAACGACTCGGTGAAATCGATGTCAAAACCGGGGCCAGGGCCCTGGCTGTGCTCCGCGAAATGTTCGCAGAGTAGCTGTTCTCCTGGTCTGTGACTCCGCCGCAACTCGTTGATTCTGCGACTGCATGGCCGCGCGGAGTCGCATCCAGTTCAATCCGGCACCGCCGGCGGCCCGGCTGTCTCCTGTCTCCTACCAAGGCATCTCGCGCTTGGTGAACTGGCGGCCCTTCTCGGCCGCCGCCTGGCCGCCCGAGCCGATCAGGACGCCCTCGCGGATCATGGCCTCGACGTCGTTCTCGCGCACCTGGTTGAGGAAAGCGATCTTGGCGGCTTTGCAGGCAGCGAGCACCCGGGCCCGGGCCTTGGTCATGGCCGGCGGATAAGGCGGATCGTGGGCATCCAGTAACCCCAGCGACCAGCCCATATCGCCCGGTCCCCACTCGGCGAAGCCGATGCCCGGGACCCTGGCGACGGCCTCGGCGTTCTCCAGCGCGTATTTGTCCTCGATCTTGAGGCCCAGCAGAATCTCGCCTTTGGGGTTGAGCGGCCAGGGGTCGGCCACTTGTATATATTGCTGAGCCGGTATTCCCCAGATCTGGGCCGCAAAACCCTGGCTGCCGGAGCCGCGCAGGCCTTCGGCCAGCTTGTCGGGCATGCCCTGGCGGTGGAAGGGATAGCGGGTGGCCTCGACGAAGACCTTGATAGCCTTGGGATCCCGGGCGTGGCACAGCAGGATGCCGTGCACCCCGCACGCCAGCACCTGCTGGACCACCCAGGAGTTGGCCCGCATGTAGGCCTCCTCCAGGCCGATCACCGGCAGCGTCACGATCACAGCCGGCGTGCGATGACCGCTCTTGGTCGGCCCACCCTTCGCCAGCCCCCGCATGAACTCCCGCAGCCTGGTCATGTCGAAGGCCCCATGCTCCATCTCGTAGTTCAGGTAGTCGGCCCAGGTCTGCGCCGCCTGGACACCTTCCTCGAAACCGCCGCGGGCGCCGGAGTAGTAGATGGGCTGGCCCTGCTCCAACAACTCGATGGCCTTGTTGATGCGCTTGGGTTTGTAGGTCTGGGCCAGCAGGCTCCAGGGGAGAACCAGCAGGCACAGCAAAACTGTTAGTTTCTTCATGGACATTACAGATAGCGCGTACGAGGCCTGATGTCAACTGTAAGGCGGCAATTGTCATCCCGAGCGAAGCGAGCGATGACACAGGCTTCGCCCTCAGGGCCCTGCCTCCCCAGGCCCCGGCGCCCGCACCGCCAGATTCACCGGGTTGCTAGCCACAGCATTCTCCAATCCCCCCGCCACCACCCGCAGCGGATGGACCCCGTCGGCGAGGTTCTCCGGCAGCCGCAGGTTCACCTGGTAGAGACCCACAAACCCGGGCGCCAGACCGGCGTACAAAGGCGTCACCGAGTGGGTCCCGATCTGCACGTTGACACTGGCCCGCGCCGCCATCGCAGAGGCCGGCGCCTGGCCTGCCGTAATCGTTCCCGTCACGCGCCCCAACCCGGTCAGAAACACCAGGATCACCTCTCCAGGCACAGCCGGCGAGGAAGGTGTGATCACCGATCCGTCGCCGTGCACCAGGCTGGCTGGACTGAACAGCGCCGGAGCCGTCTCGGCAATCGTGATGCTGGTTTCGGCCGAGCCGTTCGGGGTGGTTACCCGCAGCGTCGCCTGGCCGGTAACGTCAAAAGGCAGCTGGGCGTTCACCTGGCTCGGCGACACAAACAGCAGCGGAATCCGCCGGCCGTTCAGGGTCACGTTCAGCCGGCCGATGGTGTCGGGCAGCGGAACCGCGGTTGCCGAGCCGTCGTCGGCGGCCATCTGGCGGCCGAAGATGCTGATCAGCGACCCCGGCGCCAGGCTTCGAGTGAAGGAGGCGGCGTTCACCACCGCCCCGGCATTGATCCCCGGCGGCGGCGCCAGCACCAGGCGGTCGATCTCCTGCCCGTCCAGCCGGATCACCCGCATGAGCAGGCGGTAGCCATCCACGTCCACGCGGATGTAATGGTGTGCCGACTCCGAATAGGCAATCCTGGGCCTCGGCAGCACCGGATAGAGAAACGCTCCCCCGCCCCCGCTGGTGATGTAGACGGTGCCCTGGCCGGCTCCCACGACGTTGCCGCCACGCAGGGGGTGGCTTTCCTGGTAGCTGTGCTCGTGACCTCCGAAGACCAGCTGGACCCCGCGGCGCTCCAGGATCGGCACGAGGTGGGCGCGAGCCAGGGCTGACTGCGGGTCATTCTCGTTGGGGCCGGAGGCGAACGGGGGATGGTGGAAGTAGGCGATCTTCCAGAAGTGGCGGGTTCTCTGGAGATCGGCGTCGAGCCACTCCAGCATCTTGCCGGTTCCGCGGGCGGCCGCCGTCAGCGATTCGTTGGAATCGAGCGATAGGAAGTGGGCGTTGCCCCAATCAAACGAGTAATAGCGTCCGCGCTCGGTGGAGGGGACCTCCTCGGAAGGCACCGCGTGGACCGCCAGGTAGGGGCGGCACCCGGAGGTCTCGTACTCGTGATTGCCGGGGCAGGGGAACAGCGGGACCCGCTTCATCAGGTGCAAGTATTGCTTGAAGTATTCGTTCTCAAGCTGCTCAAAAGTCCCGGAATAATAAGCGATGTCGCCGGTGTGCAGCACCAGCGCCGGCCGCTCCCGGATCATCATCTGGGCCAGGCGCAACTGCTCGGGGGTGCCCATGCCGCTGTCGCCGAAGACCACAAACTGAAATCCGCCGCTCGGCACCGCGGTGCGCAGGCGCAGGTCGTCGGCGCCGATCAGTTCCTCGCCGTCCACCAGTACCCGGTAGTGGTATTCGGTGCCGGGGTTGAGCCCGGTCAGGTCCGCCTGGTACTGAAAGTAGGGCTGGCGCAACCGCGTTTCCGCAGTCGGAAACTCCCGCACCGACGCCGGCGCGGCGCTGGAAAACGCGCGGTCAGTGGAAAACTCCACCGCGCCCGAGCCGCGCTCGCGGGTGGTCCATAGAATGCTCATGCGGTCCCGCCGGCCATTTTGCAGGTAGGGATGCCGGATCAGGACGGCGGCCTTGGCAGTCCTTTGGGAGAGGGGAACAGCCACCAGCGGGGCGGAGGCGATTCGCAGGGCCGCCTTCAACACCTCTCGACGTGACCGAGCCATAGCCCTCAGCGCGTGGCAATACTCACCGCCGGCGCCGTTTGCCCTCCAATGCTCACCACCAAGGGCGTGGCCGCCCCGGCGGGAATGCCGGACGCTAACCGGATGTTTATTTGATAGAGCCCCACAAAGCCGGGTGTCAAGCCCGCGAACAAGATTTCTGCCGGCGTCCCCCCCACAGTCACCCGAGGCGGTTCCCGGGTGCTGGCCAGGGGGCTGGAGGGGGCCGCCTGCCCGGTCACCTGGAGCTGGTCCACGGGACCCAGGCCGTTGGCGTATACGATCAGCACTTCTCCCCCGGTCACCGGGCGGGCGGCCGTGATGGGGCTGCCGTCGGGCCTCACCGCCACGAAGACCCCCGGCGAGGCATCGCCGATGCTGGCTGTTATGGCGTTTCCAAGCAGGCCGTTGGCAAGGGCCGTAACGCTGGCCGATCCGGTCGCCACCTCCCACGGGATTTGCAGGTTGATCTGAGCCGGCGAGACAAACAACAGCGGCGCCGCCCGGCCGTTGATGTGCACCGAGACGGCCCCCAATTCGGCCGGCAGCGGCAGCGTGGTGGCGGCGGCCGTGCCGCTGGACAGGCGTTCGCCGAACAAACTCACCAGCGAGCCCGGCGCCAACGCCGCCCCCTGGAAACTGGCGGCGTTCACCAGCCCGCCGTCGGCCAGCCGGGGCGCGCCGGCGGCGGGAGCCAGCCCGGCGGCCGCCACCTCGCTCAGCACGTACGCCGCCCGTTCCCGCACGAATCGCCGGATGTTGACCACATCGGCCTCGAACTCGGCGTTCGTGCAAGGCCGTGGCAAACCGTCCGACCCCGGGCATTGCTTGTTGGTATCCGCCAGCGCCGGCTCCCGGATCTGCTGGTAGAGCCGAAGCACTTCCTGGTCCAGAAATCCCCCGGGGCCGCCGGCCATCGAAGCCGCCCGGACCAGCTCCTGCAAATAATGCGTCCGCAGCTCCGGAAAGCCCAGCGCCCGGCGCGCCATCACGTTGCTTTCCAGGTTCCAGAAGATGGGATGCGTCGCCGGCTGCTTCAGCGTCTCGCTCTTGTCCCAGGCGATCATCTGGTGCAGGTTCCGCCGCTCAAAACGGTAGATGAAGAAATTGTTCGTCCCGGCGTAGCCCGTGATGCCGTCGTTCTCGCCCAGGTAGTTCTCTGTCGCCAGGTAGCTGAGGAACAGCCGCGGGTCCAGGTAGGCCGACACCGCCCGGATCCAATCCCCGTCCGCCGTCTGGTTGATGGTCCGGATCATGCCCTCGATGGGACGCGCGTCGGGGTCGTTTTCGTGGGTCTCGGGCTTGAACGGCGACGGCGAGTAACGGGCCGGGTCGGACCCCCGGTATTCCCACTTGTACTCGTTCACCCACTGGTACTCGTAGAGAAACCCATCGTTTTCCCGGAAGATCCGCGTCAGGAAGTCCTTGTCTATGGACTCCACGATGGTGTAGAGGCCGAAGTACTCGCCGTTGACGAACATGCGCGCGTGGACCTCGCGGGAGGCCGGGTGACCCATGCGCTGGAACAACAGCATGCTCAGTCGTTCATGCATGTGGGAAGGGTCCTGGGTGTTGTTGCGGAGAATTACCGACTTCAAACTTAGGAACGTCTGGCCCAGCTCGTAGCGATTGAAGTCCACCCGCAGGCCCGGCTTGGCGCCGCTGCGGCTGCCCAGGCCGCGCGAGCGGATCCCCACGTTGTCGACGTAAATGCCGCGCCACTCCCAGTCGGCCGGGTAGTAGGTGTTGTCCCGAAAGTCCTGGCGCAGCCGCGCCCAGTCGTTGGGGTTGATGGTAAACCGGATATCCTGCACGACGTTGGCGTCGAACAGATCCGCGGGGGTTTGCGCCGATCCCTGGGACGCGACCAACGTCGCGAGCAGGAGCACCCCGGTCCTGGCCCGTGGGTAAGACACCTTGCTCCCACTCTACAGTAGAACGCTGAGGCCGGCAAGGCTAACGTGGCGTTGGCGGTCCCCCGCAATTGTCATCCCGAGCGAAGAGCCCGTCACCCGAGCGAAGCGCCTGTCATCCCGAGCGAAGAGCCCGTCATCCCGAGCGAAGAGCCCGTCATCCCGAGCGAAGAGCCCGTCACCCGAGCGAAGCGAGGGATCTGCTGTTGCGCCGGGCCGAAAGCAGATCCCTCGCTTCGCTCGGGATGACACAGGCTTCGCTCGGGATGACACAGGCTTCGCTCGGGATGACACAGGTCCTGGCCGTGTTCCAGCCTGCTGTCAAAGCACTGTCGGCCCCGCTGCTATAATCCACCGCATGCCCCAGAACCCGGCCCGGGTGGTGGTGGTTTCCCCGATGCCTCCCGAGAAGGCCGCCTACGCCCTGGCCCGCTACAGCCGCTCGCCCGATTCCATCCGCCAGAGCCTGGACTGGGTCCGGACGCACGACGAAAAGGCGTTTCTGGAAAGCTACTACTTCCAATACGGCCACGCCTCCATCGCCGACCTCGGCCACGCCACCTTCTGCTTCGAGGGCGTCTCGGAGCTGGCCGCCATCGAGATCGAGGACGAGCCGCTGTGGGACGGCCAGGCCCGCTCCAGCCGCTACCAGGATTTCTCCAAAGCCGGTGTTATCGCGCCACCCGAGCTAAGTAGCATTCCTGCCTGTCTGGCTGCGTACCAGTCGGCCACCGAGACCCTCCTGAGCGCCTACCATCAACTGCACACCAAGACCCTCGACTACCTGCTCGACCGCCACCCGCGGCCCGAGTCCATGAAGCCGGAGCCCTACCGCCGGGCGCTGGCCGCCCGCGCCTACGACGTCGCCCGCTACGTCCTGTTCTTAGGTATTCCCACCGGTGTCGGCCAGGTTTCGAGCCTCCGGACCCTCGAAAAACAGGTGCGCCGGCTCGGCGCCAGCCCCTACGCCGAGGTTCGCGACATCGCTGCCGAAATGGCTCAGGCTTGCGCGGCCCCGCCAGGCTGCTTGTGGGACGCCGCCGCGCCCCAGGAGCCTCTCGCCCCCACCCTGGCACGCCACGCCGATCCCGACCCGTTCCCGCAGAAGTCTCGCGCCAGCCTGGCCGCCTGGGCCGCCCAGAACTTCCCCACCACCGTGACGCCCAGCCCGGCCTCCGTCGATCTGGTCATGCCCGCCGATCCCCTCGACGAGATCGTCGCCACGCTGCTCTATCCGGTCACCCACCAGCCCTTCCGCTGCCTCTACGATCACATCACCGGTTGGAGCCTGGGCCGCAAGCGCGAGGTCGTGGATGTGGCGGTGGAGGGCCGCGCCCGCCGCGATGAACTCCTCCGCGAGTTCCGCAGCGGCTACGCCTTCCTTTTCGATGTCGTCGTCGACATCGGCGCTTTTCGCGACCTCCACCGCCATCGCCGCTGTCAGCAGATCTGCCAGCCCTACACGGAGGCGCTGGGCCACGAGACCCCCGCCCTCCTCATCGAGGCCGGCCTGGAAGACTTTTACCACCAGGCTCTCGACCGGGCAAGCGCCGCCCGCCGGCGCATCGGGGAGGCCTCCCCCGAGGCGGCCCACTACCTGCTGCCCTTCGCCACCCGAATGCGCTGCCTCTTCAAGATGGACTTCGCCGAGGCCGAATACATCTCGCGCCTGCGCTCCGGCGTCAAGGGCCACTTCGCCTATCGCGACATCGCCTGGAAGATGCGTGAAAAGATGATGGCAGCGGCCCCCGAGCTGGGCCGGCTCATCGACGCCACGCCTCCGTGGATCGAGGACGCTCTGACGCGGTAACCCAGGTATTTACTTGACTCAGGTTGGGGCACTTGGGGGCAGTTTGTGGGGCGGTCCCCCTGGACTGCGGCGGACGCCCTCGTCCGCCTCTCCGACACGGCAATTCTACCGCACCCCGACTCGCGCCACCCCCAGAGTGTTCGCGGCCGTCAGCGGCTTGCCGTCGGTGACATCCTGCAGATAAAACGTCATTCCGTCGTGAACCCAGCGACCGGTTTGCGCGGAGCCGGCGCCGAGGCCCAACCCTAAGTTGACGCCGTTGGGCGCGTCGATCCGGATTTCCACGTTCCTGACGCCGGGCGCGCTCCAGGCCAGCGTGGTGCGGCCGTAGCCGAAACGGTCGCTGATGACGATGGGGTTGGGGTTGGCCCACAAAGTCACGCCGCGCTGTCGCGAGCTGCCGGCCGGCTCGGGCGGCGCAAACACGAAGCACACCGGAGCGCCCTCCGCCATGTTCAGCCCGGTCGGCGTGAGCGCGCCGGTGGATTGGTTGATGCGGTAGCTGACAAAGTTGTTGGTGTCCTGGTTGCCTACGAACAGGAAGTTGCCGGAGGGGTCGATGTTGAAATTTCGCGGAGTGCGGCCCTGGGTGGACTCGTGGCCGAGCAGCGTCAGGCGGCCGCTGTCGGGATCGACGGCGAAAATGGCGATGCTGTTGTGGCCGCGATTGGAGCCGTAGACGAACCGCCCGCTGGGGTGCACCAGCACGTGGGCGGTCGAGTTGGCTGCGGTAAAAGCGGCCGGCAGCGTGGTCTGTGTCTGCAAGTGGTAGATCACGCCGCTTTCCGAGTCATAGGCGTAGGCCGACAAAGTGGAGTTGAGCTCGTTGATGACGTAGACGTTGCGGCCGCCGGGATGGTAGGCGAGATGCCGCGGCCCCGCGCCGGGCGCCGAGTGCACATGCGGCGGATCGTTGGTCCCGAATCTGCCGGTGCTTCCGTCGAGGACGTAGACGAAGACTTGATCGAGTCCCAGGTCCGGAACCAGGGCGCGGAATCCGGAGGCATCCGGCAGGATCATGTGGGCGCGGGCCTGCGTCTGCGGCCCGCGATTGGGTCCCGGCTGGCCCGTGTGCGTGACGACATCGCTCGGCTGGCCGATCTGCCCGTCGGGCAGGATGGGATAGCACACCGCAGTGCCGCCTGTGTAAGTCGCGACTAAGAGGTACCGCCCGGTGGCTTCCACGGCCAGATGCGCCGGGGTGCGGCCCTCCGACGACAGGCGATTCAGGAAGGTCAGATTGCCGCTGGTCTGGTCGATGGCGAAGGCGCTGACGGCGCCCGTGGTCGCCGGCCCCAGAAAATCGCTGCTTTCGTTGACCGCGTAGAGGACGCGGCGGTGCGGATCGACGGTCAGAAACGACGGATTGTCCACATCGGCGTGGAAGGCTTCCAGGTAGGTATTGACACAGCGATCGAGATCTTCCGGATGCACGCCTTCGGCCCAGCCGTTGCCCAGCTCCTGCTCCAGGGTGCGGCCCGTAAATTCCAGCCAGGGCTTGTTGAAGTAGTCGCACAAGGCGTCCGTGCCGGAGCCCCAAATCATCACCGGGGCGCTGTCGGCGGTCAGCCGGAACCTCTCTTCACTCTCGCAGAGAGTTTGTTCGACGCCTTTGCGCGCGGTGATGTCGGCGGTGACATCCAGCCAGGAGCCGGCAATCTCGGCCGGTGGGCCGGCCTCCTGGGGCGCCAGCCGCATCTGGTCGCGCAGCCATCGCCAGGAGCCGTCCCGGTGGCGAAAACGGTACTCGAGAACGGCGCTACCGGTCTGCGGCAGGCGGGCCCTTTGCTCCAGCACCCGCGGCGCGTCGTCCGGGTGCAGGCGGTTCACCCAAAAGGCCGGGTCCTCGAGAAACTCCCGGGCCTGGTAGCCGAGGTGCTCCGTCACGTTGTCGGTCAGAAACGTGAGGGCGTATTCGCCGCCGGCCTCGCAGGTGTAGAGGACGGCCGGTCCGGCGTTCAACAGGCATTGCAGCCGTTCCGCGTGGAGGGGTCCCGCCATCTAGCGCCCCACCGCCAGCCGGGCGGCCAGGTGCGGCGGCAGGCCGGCGCTGCGGATCTTTTCCTGGGCGGTCGCCAGGTCGTACTCGATGCGGTAAAAGACCACGTGGCGCTGCTCGGTGTCGTAGACCACGAAGGCGGACCGCCAGTCGCCGTCCCGCGGCTGCCCCACCGAGCCGGGATTCAGCAGGTACTTCTCATCCTCCTGGATCTCCAGGTACTGCGGCCCAAGGCTCGGCTGCGGCCGGATGATCTGAAGCTTGTCCTGCGAAAGCGCAAATCCGCCCTGCAAATGGGTATGGCCGAACAGGGTGATCTTGCTGTCCAGGTAGGGAAACACCTGGGCGGCATCGCGCGGCGAGACCACGTATTCGTCCTCATCGAGGATCGAGCCATGCACCAGGATCATGCCGTTCACGTAGGCCGGTCCCTTGACCAGACGCATCAGGTAGGCGAGGTTTTCCTGGCTCAGGCCGTCGTGAGTCCAGGTGGCGGCCAGGCGGGCGATCTCGTTGAACCACTCCAGGCTGTCGATCCCGGAGCAGGCCTTGTCGTGGTTGCCGCGAATCACCACCTTCACATGGTCGCGGACCCACTCGACCACCGGATTGGGATCGGCCCCGTAGCCGACCAGGTCCCCCAGGCAGAGGATTTCTTCGTAGAGCCCCTCGGCGGCCGCCAGAACCGCCTGCAAGGCCTCCCAGTTCGCGTGGATGTCGCTGAGGATGAGATAGCGCACGCTGGCATCAGGCCCGGCGAAGGGTCAACAGCGAAACCTCCGGCCTCGCCCCTAGTCGCATCGGAAGGTTGATGGTTCCGATCCCACGGCTGACATAGAGGGAGGAGCGGCCCCGGCGATACAACCCTGCGACAAAAGGCGTGAAGAACCGCCCCGGGTTGAGGGTTTGCTCCAGGATCTCCACCGTCACCTGCCCGCCGTGGGTGTGCCCCCCCACCACCAGATCATAGCCTAAATCGGCCGCCACTGGAAAAACATCGGGGTTGTGGGAAAGCAGAAGATTGACGGCCCCCGGCTGGATCAAGCGTTCGGCGCCCACCAGGTAGCGTCTCTGCTGGCGCTGATAGTCGACCCCGGCCAGGTTCAACCGCGCCCCGCGCCACTGGACCAGGTGATTGCGCCGGCGCAGGAATTCGATCCCCATCGAGCGGGCCCGTTGCTCGGCGTAGTCCTGACAGCGGGCGTAGATCTCGTGGTTGCCCAGGCAGCCGAACACGCCGACTTGGGCCCGCAGGGGCGCCAGGCGGCTCAGACACCCCTCCAGGGGATCGTCCACCCGGGTGATCAGATCGCCGGCCACGACGGTCAGGTGCGGCCGGGTTTCGTTGGCCATCGCCACCACGTGATCCAGCTCCGGCCCACTCAGGTAGGGACCAAAGTGGATGTCCGTGAGGACGGCGATACGGAAGCCCTCCAGCGGCGGCGGCAGATCAGAGGTCGGAAAGGCCACCTCCCGGAGCTCGAACTGCCTGCGAGCGCGAAGCGTGGCGTAGGCGGCGACACCGAAGGGGCTGGCCAGGGCGGCGGCGCGGGCCGCCTGACCGAGCACCGAACGCCGACCCAGGTCGGTGGGCCGCCTGCGGCGCCACAAGGCCTCGCCGAGCAACAGCAGCGTGCCGACAGCCGAGCCTGCCACCCAGATGCCGGCCGTGAAGGACAGGGCCCGGGCCACCGACGGCCCCGGCGTGCCGAGGCGTCTCCAGGTCTCCCAGGAGTGGCCGAGCCAGGCGTTATCGAGCCACAACACCGCCAGCAGCGCCGCCAGCAGGGCCGCCAGGGCGACGGTGGCCCGCCGCGCCCAGACGGTTCCCAAGGGCCGTCGAAGCCGGGCGTGGCTCCACCGGCAGACATAGAACTGGCCGGTTACCACGATCGCTATGGCGATGAGATCCGTCATGCAACCAGCCGTCAGCAACGCTATCAGCGGTCAGCTCTTTACCCGGCGCCGAGCACCGCCCAAGCCACTCTGGCTGAACCGTTCGGTCCCGGCTGATGACTGAATGCTGCCAGCTAACTTTATTCTACCTGCTAGACCACCGATAGTCTTCGCACCAGCCACCAGCCCAGAGCGGCGTTACCGGGAAGCCGGAGCTTTCTCCCTGGAAAGGACCTTAGCGAGGCGGGGTCCCACAATGGGGTCCGCCAGGATCTCCGCCCACTGTCTCCAGCGCGCCTCATTTTAGCCGAGTATGCAGCAACACTGCCAGGGCGGCGATGGCGGCGGTTTCCGACCGCAGAATCAAAGGACCCAAACAAACCGGGCGAAAGCCGCCGCCGCCGGCCAGCTCGCGCTCCTGGTCGGTCCAACCACCTTCCGGGCCGGCCAGCAGGCACGCCCCGGACGAATCGACAGGCGCCGGACTGGGGCCGGAGCAGGCTTCATCCAGAATCCAGCGGGCGCCGGCGGCGGGTTCCAGCAGCGCCTGTTCCAGCGGCCGCGGATCGGTCACTTCCGGCGGCGCCAGCCTGCGCGACTGCTCGGCAGCCTCCCGGACGATCCGCCGCCAGCGCTCCACCCGCCGGGTCGCGGCGTACGCCAGGTGCCTCTCGGTTCGAGCTGCCTGAACCGGAACCACCCGCGCCACTCCCAGCTCGGTGGCCTTCTCGAGCATCCACTCGAAGCGATCAAACTTGAAGACGGCGGCGTACAGGGTTACCTCCGGCAGCGACGGGCCGGGGTCCAGCTCCTGCTGAATCTCAAAGACCACCCTCGAGGTCCGCGACTCGGCGACGCGAGCCAGGTAGAGTCGCCGCCTGTCGCTCAACTCGAAGATCTGCCCAGGTTCGACGCGGAGCACGCGGCTGAGGTGATGCGCCTGGTCGCCGTCGGCGACCGCCCGTCCCTGGCGAACCTCCGGTACGAATAAGCGGCGGCGGGCCATGGCGCTCGATTCATGGTATCTGAAAGCCGGTGCAGCCCGCAGACCGGACCTGTCATCCCGAGCGCAGCGAGGGATCTGCTGTTCTCCCTGCCCAGACCCCTCGCTGCGCTCGGGGTGACACCGGCGTCGCGCCGGCAGCACGGGGACCGAGAGAGTCATGCCCGGTCCAGCACCTCGCGCAGCTTGCCCGCCAGTATCCCCGGCGTAAATGGCTTCTGCAAGAAGGCGGCGCCGGGGAGCGGACCCTGCTGGTCATAACCGGAGATGTAGAGAACCTTCAGAGCCGGCTTGGCAGCCGCCAGCCTGTCAGCCAACTGCTGTCCGCCGAGGCCCGGCATCACCAGGTCGGTCAGCAGTAAGTCAACCGCCCCGGCGTGCTGCGGGAACAATTGCAGAGCCTCCTCGGCCGAGGGCGCTTCGATGACCCGGTAGCCAGAGGCCTCAAGCGTCCGGGTGATGAGCCGGCGAACGGCGGCTTCGTCCTCGACCACCAGGATGGTTTCCGCGCCCCGGGGCGTTGCGGCTTGGCCTTGGGCCGAAGCTTCGGCCGGGGCCGCCTGGGCCAGGCTGGGCAGATAGATTCGGAAGGTGGTCCCGGCCCCTGGCCGGCTCGAAACCTCGATGTCGCCTTCGTGCTGCTTGACAATCCCATAGACGGTTGCCAGACCCAGCCCGGTCCCTTTGCCCAGTTCCTTGGTCGTGAAGAACGGCTCGAAGACCCGCGCCAGCGTCTCGGCCTCCATGCCGTGGCCGGTGTCGCTGACCGCCAGCATCGCATGGGCGCCGGGCCGCTCGCCCAGCGGCGCCAGCGCCGTCTCGAGGATCAGGCGGCCGCCCTGCGGCATAGCGTCGCGGGCGTTCGCCGCCAGGTTCAGGATCACTTGCTGGAGGCATGCCGGATCGCCTCGTACGGATCCGGCATCGGAACCGGCACGGATCTCCAGCTCGATGGTCTCGCCCACCAGGGGACGCAGCATCTCGACTGTTTCCTCCAGCAGTCCGTTCAAGCTCACCATCCGGGGCCGGAAAACCTGGCGGCGGCTGAAGGCCAGAAGCTGGCCGATGAGCGCCGCGGCGCGTTCGGCCGCCCGGGCGACGTGTTCCAGGCCCGGCCGCGCCGGATGCTCCGGGGCCATCTCATCGATGGACATCTGGGTGTAGCCCGTAATCACCGTCAGCAGGTTGTTGAAGTCATGGGCCACGCCGCCGGCCAGCCGCCCGATGGCGTCCATCTTCTGCGATTCGCGGAGCTGTTCTTCCAGGGATTTCCGCTCGGTGATGTCGCGGGCGATGCCTTCGGTTCCCCCCGGCGTGTCGTTCTGGACGATAGGCCGGCAACTGACCTCCAGGCTGAGGCGGCGGCCGTCCTTGGCCAGGACGGCCAGGTCGCAGCGGGCTTCGGAAGCTTCACCGCGGCCGATCCGGCGGGCCAGCTCGCCGTGCTCTGGCGCCGCCAGCTGCTCCAGGCTCAACCGCAGGGCTTCCTCCCGCGTGTAGCCGAGGATCTGCTCGCCGGCGCGGTTGAGCGCCGTAAAGGCGCCGACTCTATCGGTGGCGAAAATGATGTCGTTGGCGTTCTCGACCAGGCCGCTATAACGGCGCTCCCCGGCGCGGGCCCGTCCCTCGGAAGCCTCGGCCTGCTCCAGCACAATCAGCGCCACCCCCAGCACCAGGCCTAGCTCGCAAACCAGATTTAGAAGGACCACCGGCGACCCTAGGCGCGTGTAGATTGGTCCCCTTGCGGAAGCCAGGAAGCTGTAAACGATGTTGCCGGCATTGAGCAGGTATGCGGCTCCGTACAGGCCCAGCGAGGCAGTCACAATGAAGGCCCCTGGCGAGCCGCTTCTGCGCCATTGGCGCCATAGCGCCGCCGCGCAATAGAAGCAGGCCAGAGCGAGCAGGCTCATGCGCGGCGCATGGCGGACCGTAAACCGCAGCTGGGGATCAGACTGGAGAGCCGAAACGAGGAACACCAGGGAGCCAACCGTGAGAGCCAGCGCCAGCGTCGCCAGCCAACGGCTTCTGGTTGGCCGAAAGCCCTCCATTGCGAGCGCGCCAAACACCAGCAATGGGATCACGGTGAAGGCGGCCAGCGTCGAGACCAGAACCACCGTCACGCCCAGTGGGTCCCACCGCCGGTCAAGCTGAAGAAACAGCACATTCGTGGCCAGCGCCACCCCATGAGCGGAAAACGCCCACTGCCACCAGCGCAGGAGCTCCTCCGGCCGCAGACGGGCGTACAGGAGCCGAAGCAACAGCGCCAGAGCTACGATCACCAACGCTTGCAGCGCGGCCAGCGTTAGCCAAGGGTCCGAGCCTGCCATGCCTGTCGCCCGTCAGGATACCAGCCGCGAGCGCGCCGGACCTGGGTCCGGCGCCGGTGTCATCCGAGCGCAGCCGGTGTCATCCCGAGCGCAGCTGCTGTCATCCCGAGCGCAGCCGCTGTCATCCCGAGCGCAGCCTTTGTCATCCCGAACGCAGCGAGGGATCTGCTTTCGCCCCGGCAGCAGACCCTCGCTGCGCTCGGGATGACAGTTGCGGGGGCCGCCAACGCCACGACTCTTATGTCGCGAACCGCCCGGCAGTACCGGAGGCGAAGTGCTACAATGGTTTCGGGCCAAGCCACTGACCCCCAATCCACGGTGGGTATAGCTCAGTTTGGTAGAGCGCCGGATTGTGGTTCCGGAAGTCGAGGGTTCGAATCCCTCTACCCACCCCATTTCATACCCGGCTGCGCACCCTGACCGCCCCGGCCCATGCCCGTCCGGGGGACCATCTTCCCGCCGCAGTACCCGCAGAGGACCAAGCCCTGAAGCACGTAGTCGTATTGCTTCGCCTTGCTCCTCCCGTTGCGTAAAACTCGTCGCCTGCAATCTCGTCCAGGCTGAGGGCTACACCCAACCTGAGAGCCAGCCGACGATCCGAGGCGCGGCGCATGAGTTGCCCAGCGACTGAAGCTGCGGCTTCGGCTAGACAGTCAAGCGGGCAGTGATCGCACCTGCGGTTGTCCGGCGCGTCCGGACAGAGCTTTGGATCGCACAGTCGGTCGCGCCGGAGGCTCCAGTAGACCAGAAATCGGAGGGCGGACCGCTCGGGCCACTCCCCGCTGGTCAGTTTCCCAGGTTGTAACTTGTCAGCGTACCCGGGCTAAGTTGCAAGCTCAGCAGTTCTCGCCGCCCGGCATTGGCCTTCGTAGCTGACAAACTTGCCGCCTGAACAGCACGCGGATTTTCCGCAATCGCCTGAACGGCCTCGCCGCGCAGCAAGGCAGTTGTGGCTGGCCCGTCGAGCTTGATCACGATGGGCCCTGCGTTCTGCATCGCGCCAGCACCGATCCGATCCAGCCCGATGGTTGACAGCCCGGCAAACGCCGGACTGCCGTTCGAGAATGGCCCTTGCTGGAAGAGCGCGCCGCCTGATTGCGCAACCTTGATCTTTTCTCGCGCCTTCTGCTCGGCGCTGTTCACGAACAAACGAACGATGCCGGCAACCGCGCCTGCACCCGCTCCGATGGCCGCGCCCAGTGGTCCGCCATACTTGAAGCCGATCAAAGCACCGCCTGCCGTGGTCATCGCGAGGCCGGACAGGCCGCCGCGCCGCAAGCCGGCCAAGGCCAGCAGTCCGCCGCCAAGAGCTGCGGCGGGCGAATGCAAGATGGAAGAGAGTCGTTGGGCGAGTGTGGCAGCCTGCCACGTCGTGGCAACGCCAGGGCCCAACTGGACGCTGCCGCCGATCCCGAAGAACTCCTTCCGACCAGGGAGAAAACCGGCAAAGCCAGCCGGTGAAAAGATGCCGGTCCTGACCTACGACACCAATAACAAACTGACCGTCACATTTCACCGCATCAGCTTCTCGATGGTCGAGATCGGCGAGACCGACGGCCTGGTGACGGTGTCGGTTGAGTGCCAACCACAGTACGACTCCGTGAACGGAGTCATTTCCGCAGTGGCCCAGTGCAACACCGATGGGATCGCGCAGTAAGGAGGAACAAGTGGAAAACGAGAAGAAAGTCGTGTTTGATGCAGGCCGTCAGATCGAGATTCGCCTCCAGTCGGCCGACGGCGCGAAGACCGTCAAGGTTCGCTTCCCGACCGATCCTTACGAGGCCAGCCAGATTATTGAGCGCCTGAGACAAGCCGATGTCGATGACGTGGCCAGCGAAGGCAGCGGGTTTCGTGCCTGCGCGTACCTGGCGGCATCACGGCCCACGTGTTGCGCATGCCCAGCGCCAAAGACGTGATCGAGTACCGCCGTGGCTTCGCGACGCCCTCGATCAATCCTTCCAGGACGACGGCAGGCCTATTTCAGCGATTCGACCAGATCGATATCGCGGCGGAGTAGCTCGTTCACGAGCTCGGAAACGGACACCCCCTTCTTCTCGGCCCTTTGGGAGAGATAGCCAGTCACGTCCTGTTCCAGATACACAGGGACGCGGAACACGGCGTCCGGCACATAGTGCTTGCCTCGCTCGGCACGGCTGAAGTCGTATTCGGGCTTCATGTCGTTTTCGTCCGTCATAAGTTTTCCCCGTAGCTTTGGCGCTCGGTGGTCGTGGCTTTGCGAGCCGAGATTATCCGCACCTTGAAGGTGTTGATGGTCAGCTCAGTCCAAGTATAAACCACAACGAGCAGAACTTCGTTAGCTGCCCTCCCGATGGAGATCCACCGCTCCTCGGTTTCGCTGTGGTCGACATCGAACATGGTCAGCAGTCCTGGATCGCGGAAGACGGTGAGGGCCAACCCGAAAGAGACACCGTGCTTTCGGATGTTGGCGCTCTCCTTGTCGGGGTCCCAGTCGAATTGAAGTTCCGGCCGATGGTCTGTTTGCAAACCACGATTATCTCCTGAACCAGCGTGCCTGGGAATGTCCAAACCGCCACTCCGGCCACGGTCCTGCCGCGGAGTCTGTGCCGCGCGTTCGCCCATGCGCGTGAGTACGCCCTGCTGGAGAACGAGTACCGCAATGGCGAGTCACAGCGCAGCCTACTGGTCTCGACCAGCCGGAAGCGGTGGCGCCGGCCAGGCGCGCATCCTCGCTCCGAATGGCCTCCTCGGCCGCGCCGATCGCCTTGCCCAGGCGGTTGGTCACGGACGGCCATCTTCGACAGGGCCCGGTAGTAGATGCGTTGCTCGGCCAAGGCCGTGGTGCGGATCGACGAGGTGCGCCTGTGCCGTTAACGGGCAAAAACCCGCTTTCCATCGCAAGTCCGCCGCCGGTGCTGCGCATTTCCAGGCTGACGAGCCTGAGCGGAGGTGAGGCGATACCGTTTCGGAAGGCGGATTCGGCGAGCCCTGATCTGCCGTCTCAGGTTTACGCCCGCGCCAATCCGGCGGATTCACAGTCGCCGAGACTCTGTTTCTGAAGGCAGAAAGTCCTGTCTGGTTGCGCACGATGCGGTAGCCGTTCTCCTGCATCATCCGTCGGTAGCGCTCAGCACGCTCCCAGGCAGGCTCGTCGTTCATACGGTTCTGGCAGGCCCGCCACTCGCGCGCCTGCATGGGTCGGTCGCCATCGACCCCTTTGGGGGCCCCGCCGCTGACGAGCCGCCGGCGGCGGTGCTGGTAGACCGTGAAGTACTCGTTTGTCATGAGCATGTATGGGGGCGAATCGGTCGACTCGTCCATTTCAGGATCCCAGGCGAGGGGCGCTTTGGTGGACGCCTGGTTTGACAAGGGACCCCACCATGCGCTTGCCGCTTTCATTCTCCCGCTAGCGCCGGCAGGATATCTGTGTGCCCGAACGGGTGGTGGCCCCGGCCGAAGTCGCGGTACGCCTGGCGGGCGATCTGCGCCTGCTCGAATGTCACCGCCTCGATCTGAATCCCTGCCCGCCGCAGAAAGGCGTCACTCACGTTGCCACGGCGTCCCCTCGGTTGTCGATCACGACCGCAGCCTCCAGGAAGCTCGCCGCCGACATCCGGGACGCCTCTGCCGTTTCTATCGCGCGGGCGTATCGCTCGGCGTCCTCTTCGGCCAGCAGGACCGCCAGCACGGCCGAAGTGTCGATCACCATGTCATTTCGGCAGCCCGTAGTCGTCGTACAGGATCTGGGCGTGATCGGCCCAACTGACCGGTTGCCTGAGGTGCGCGGCACAACGTCGCCCTATCTCTAATAAGTGTCCGGCCAGGCCTTGCCTGCGGCGTCGCCGTTTCGTGACCGCCTGGGTGATCGAGACACCGCGGAGGCCCGATAACTCTCCCGCGAGACGGTGCGCTTCCGCACCACCCGAACGCTCGCTAGGCCTCCCGTCTTCGCAGCCGGAGTGGCGAGCTCACATCCCCCAGGGCTGCGCCAGGGTCGGCTGGTTGGCATAGCGTTTCATCCGGAATACCAGCCGCGCCCCGCAGCCCGGTTCCAGCCGCACCGTGACGAAGCGGTGATCGATCCCGGAGGAGCGTCCTTCCTGGCTGACCGACAGGAGTTGGTGCTCCCCGTAAGCGCCCCCTTGCACCACCATTGCGCGGGCCTCCACCGGATTCACGTTCACCAGCGTGACGGTGGCGGAGTCGGCCTCCAGCTTCTCGACCAGCGCGGCCACCTCCGGCGGAGGGCCGGACCGGCGCCCCTCCGGATCGAAATAGCGGAAGCGGCTGTGCAGGCTCCAGATGTTGCCGCTCAGGTAGCCGCCCAGCATCAGCTCCGTCAAGGTATCGGTAGTAGCCGGGTTGAAGCTCATCAGGTAATCGGCCAGGCGGGTGTCGGGCGTGGTGGCGTCGTTGTGCATGGCGGCCACCCGTCCGCGCAGCCGGCCGAAGTCGGCCTGAAGCGCCTGCTCGGGGTAGCTGGGGTTCTGCCCCTCCAGGAACCCGATCCAGCCGGTCTTGGGAATCCGCTCCAGGTCCTTGCGGTCCATGGACCATACGTAGATCTCCGTCAGCCGGTTGATGAGGAGATTCGGTGTCCACTGGTACCACTCCTCGCGGCCGGTTTGCTTGTAGCCGCGCGGGTCGCCGAACATCTGAGGGAGCATCTCGCGACCGTTGACAGTCTTCTTCTGGGCGTAGAGGTTGTCCATCTGGCGCCGCAGGGTGGCGATGAAAGAGGGGTCGCCGGTGAGCAGGTAGGCGTTGGCGAAACCGGGCCAGGACCCGGCCGAAAACGTGTTGCGGTGGGCGATCTGTTCGATCTCCCCGTCGTAGATGGTGAAGTTCCAGCCGTAGGTGCCCTTGTACCACTTGCCGCCGTACTCGCCCCCGGTGACGCCGTTCAGGCCGATGTTAGTGGGGATGTTGCCGCCGTTGGCGGCGGTGCGGTCCCGCCAGGCCCCCACGTACTCCAGGACCCAGTCCCGATACTTGCGCTCACCGGTGAGCATGTAAGCGTTCAGGGCCAGGCCCGTCGAGGCCAGGTTCAACGGATGGTCTCCGACGCTGTCGAGGTACTCGGCGCAGTGGGCCAGCATCTTGTCGTAAACCTTGGCCATGTCGATCAGCCGCCCGCGTCCCTGGGGCCCGTGCAGCAGGTGGAAGCTGCCGGGCACGTCGTCTCCGACCCAGTCGTAGGTAGTGGCCTTACGCAACATGGGTCCCTTGCTGCCGGTCCAGAGGCTGCGGATGATCTTGTGCTTGGGGTCGTAGTTGGGGGCCTCGGGGTCCTCGTTCAGGTAGAGGCCGGCGAAGCGCCGCATCCGCTGGCGATAGCTCTGGTCGTTGGGGTCCCCCAGGCCCTGGAACATGAACCCTCGCATGCCTTCGCCGGTGTGGAACCAGTCTGACTGGGTGATGAACTCCTTGAAGTAGGCGCCGTCCTTGGCCAGCTCGGTCTTGGTGGTGCGCAGCTCCTTGTACTGCTGAAGGTGGCCCTCGTGGGCGCGCTTGAAGTGGCGCAGGACGGAGTCGGATCCGCCCAAGGCGTGGAGCAGGGTCCAGTTGTAGAAGGTCTCGATGGCGTCGTCGGGGCCATCCAGCGTCCCCCAGCGCGGGGTGTGCAGCAGGTAGCCGCGGTTGTCGAGGTAGCGGGCGGCGAAGCGCTCGCAAGCCTGGGAGTTGGCCCGGAGCAGCTCGCGCTCCAGCAGCGCCCAGGCCGGCGGGGCCATGGGGGTGTCGACGACCAGGGTGGCGCCGGCGGCCAGCGCAGGAACCAGGAGCAGGCTCATGATCTTCATGGGCACACGGTAACACAGCCATTCCTGGCTGTCGCGCGCCACATGGCGCTATACTGGAGGTGAAATGGCAGGAGGCGCGCCCAGTGACCACAACCCCAGTACTCGAAATGCTCGGCGGCGAGAAGACCTTGAGACGCAAGGTCACTTCCTCCCTCACACTAGTGGAAGCGCTGCGCGAAGGCCTGCCCTATTCTTCTCTGCGAGCGGTAATGCGGGCTCTAGGTCTTTCCCGGCAGGAAGCTTCTCGGATCCTCTCGCTTCCGCTCCGGACCATGGACCGCCGCAAGAGACAGCGGCGCCTGGAGGCCACCGAGTCGGATCGGCTTTACCGGCTGGCAAACATCGCCGCCCGGGCTATCGAGGTGCTGGGCACAGCCGAACAGGCAGCCCGCTGGCTGCGGCATCCCAACCGCGCTTTGGGGGGAGTCGTCCCGCTGGAGCTGCTGGACACCGGGCCGGGATCCCGGCAGGTGGAACAGATCCTGGGGCGAATTGAACACGGCGTCTACAGCTAGTGTTAATCTGGCGCATCTGCTCGCAGAGGTTTGCCGAGAGCGCCTTCACCGGCAAGGGCGCCTACGACAACGGCGGGCGCTGGAACCCGCCGGGATACTACGTGGTCTACACCTCCGGGTCGCTCTCCCTGGCGGCGCTCGAATTCTGTGTCAACCTGGAGCACGATGCTGGCGTCCTTCCGCTGGCGGCAGTATCGGCCGAGGTCTCCGACTTGGTGAAGGTCCTGTCGGTGCGTCTGGAAGATCTTGCTTCCGATTGGCGCACCTACCCCGCGCCGCCTTCGGCTCAGCAGATCGGGGCACGCTGGATCGCCGCCGCCGAATCGGCGGTGCTGTCGGCGCCTTCGGTGGTGATTCCCGGCGAGCGAAACTACCTGCTGAACCCGGCCCATCCACAGTTCCGGAAGATCGTCATCTACAAGCCGGAACCGTTCGGATTCGACCCTCGGATGTGGAAGCCGGGGCCGTGATAGACTGCCAGGCAGCATGGTCGGTCGGGAGCTGGGCCACTACCGGGTGCTCGAGAAGCTGGGTGCGGGCGGCATGGGCGAGGTCTACCGCGCCCAAGACACCCGGCTCGGCCGCGACGTCGCCATCAAGGTCCTGCCGCCGGAGTTTAGCCGCGATCCGGAGCGGCTGGCGCGGTTCGAGCGCGAGGCCCGCGTGCTGGCGTCGCTCAACCATCCCAATATTGCTGCGATCTACGGGTTCGAACAGCACGATGGCGTGCCGTTCCTGGTGCTGGAGCTGGTCCCGGGCGAAACGCTGAAGGGACCCTTGCCGGTCGAAGAAGCCCTGGCGCTGGCCCGGCAGATGGCCGTGGCTCTGGATGCCGCCCACGAGAAAGGCGTCGTCCATCGCGACCTGAAGCCCGCCAACATCAAGATCACGCCGGAGCGCCAGGTCAAGGTGCTGGACTTCGGCCTGGCCAAAGCCCTCTCGGATGAGCCGCCGGCGCCGGACTCCTCGCGCTCGCCGACCATGAGCCTGGCGGCGACCCGAGCGGGGGTCATCCTCGGCACCGCGGCGTATATGAGCCCCGAGCAGGCGCGGGCACAGCCGGTGGATCGGCGCACCGACATCTGGGCCTTCGGCTGCGTGCTCTACGAGATGCTGGCCGGCAAGCAGGCGTTTCCTGCCGAGACCATCTCGGACGCCATCGCCGGGGTGCTGGCGCGGGAGCCGGACTGGAAGGCGCTGCCGGCAATGACTCCGGAGCGGCTCCGCGAGTTGCTGCGCTGGTGCCTGGAAAAGGATCCTCGCCAGCGCCTGCGCGACATCGGGGATGCCCGGCTGGACCTCCACGCCCCCCTTCCTGCATCCCCTCCCCGGACCCCCTCCTCCGGCCGCTTGGCCTGGTCGCTCCTGGCGGCGGCCACCGCCCTGGTGGCTGGCCTGGTGGCTGGCGTGACCATCTGGGCCCTGGTGCGGGGCAAGGTCCCCCGGCCGGTGGTCCGGACGGCCGTGACGCTTCCGCCGGGTGACCGGCTGACGGTGAGCCGGCTTCAACCGTCGCTGGCCCTCTCCCCCGACGGCAGCCGGCTCGTCTATGTAGCAGTTCGTGGCGGCACCTCCCAGCTCTTTCTGCGCCGCCTGGATCAACTGGAGGCTGTTCCCATTCCGGGAACGGAGCACGCCGCCCTCCCTTTTTTCTCGCCCGACGGCTCTGGGATCGGATTCTTTGCCGGAGGCAAGCTGAGAAAGGTATCGCTGAGTGGCGGGGCGCCCCTGACGCTTTGCGAGGCCCAATCCGGTCGCGGGGCTTCCTGGGGTCCGGACGACTCCATCATCTTCACGCCCATGAACGCCCCCGGCACGGGTCTGTCGCGGGCGCCCGCCAGCGGAGGAACACCGCAGGTGCTGACCACCCCGGACCCCAAGGCGCGCGAGCACTCCCATCGCTGGCCCCAGGTGCTGCCCGGGGGCCAAGCGGTGTTGTTCACCACCTACACCGGCGAGAACCCCGATGAGAACCGGGTTTCCGTGCTGCGGCTCGATACCGGAGAACGCCGGACGCTGGTAGAGGGCGCCACCTATGGCCAGTATGCCTCAACCGGACACCTGGTCTATGCGCGCTCCGGAGGCTTGCAGGCCGTGCCCTTCGATCTCTCCCGGCTCCGGGTGAGCGGGAAACCGTTCCCGGTTCTGGAAGGGGTTCACACCCAGGAGGCCGCCGGCTTTGCCCACTTCAGTTTCTCCGGCTCCGGCTCGCTGCTGTACGCCGCGGTTGGCCTGACGCCGGGGGGGCACAGCCTGGTCTGGGTGGACCGCCAGGGAAACGCCGCTCCGGTGACCCAACTGCGGCGGATGTTCTATGCTCCCCGCCTCTCCCCGGACGGGCGCCGGATCACCCTGGGCGTTATGGAGGCGGGGAATCACGAGGTTTACCTGTATGAACCGGGGCGCGACACCCTCACCCGCCTGACCTTTGACCCGGCGGCGGACATCACTCCGGTGTGGACGCCCGATGGAAAACGAGTGGCCTTTGGCTCGAACCGGATCGAGGCGCCTGGCCTCTACTGGAAGGCCGCCGACGGCAGCGGCGCCGACCAGCGCCTGATCGGCGTCGGGAGCCTGCCGCGCCCAACCTCCTTTTCGCCGGACGGTAAATGGCTGGCCTTTCAGCAACACACTCCGGCCACGGGCGGCGATATCTGGCTGCTCCACCTGGAAGGGGAGCGCAAAGCGAAGCCGTTTTTGCAAAATCCGACCTGGGAAGGGGAGGCCGTCTTCGCTCCGAACGGCCGCTGGCTGGCCTATACGTCCCACTTTGACGTGTACGTGGAGCCCTTCCCCGGGCCGGGGGGCAAATGGCAGATCTCAACCGGTGGCGGCCAGGAGCCGGTCTGGGCCCGCAACGGCCGAGAACTCTTCTACCGCAACGGCGACCGGATGATGGCCGTGGAGGTCTCGACGGGGAGCTCCTTCACGGCCGGCAAGCCGCGCCTGCTGTTCGAAGGCCAGTACGTGTCGGTTTCGAGCTACGTCAGCTACGATGTCACTCCCGACGGCCGCCGATTCCTGATGCTGAAGGACATGGTCGCGGACAAAGCGCCGGGGCACCTGAACCTGGTCGAGAACTGGTTCGAGGAACTCAAGAGACGGTAGGCAGTAGACGGTAGGCGGTAGACGGTAGACGGCCAGGTCCCCTCATTGCACGATAGGCGCAGTTGGTGAAGCGGAGGCAGGCAGTGCTGGCGAGCAACTCCCAGGTCCCTGCCGACGCATCCGTGGATCCATCACCGTCTACCGTCTACCGTCTGGCGGTCCACGTCGTAGACCGGCGTCGAGGGGGTCAGGATGACGCCGGCCGCCAGCACCGCCCGGCGCCGCACCATCGTTCCCTCGTAGACCCCGCAGTTGCCGCCCGCCAGCACGTCGTCTTCGATGATGACCGGCCGGGAAGCCGCCAGCGTACTGTAGTCCTCCCAGTAGCCGGTGTACTCGCACCGGCTATCGGACTCCTCGATGCGCGGTGCGGCGCCACCGACCTTGAGGGCGCAATTCGCCGGTGACCGTGACGTTCGAGATTGTGGCGCCCCACTCAGCGTCGGAGGCGAAGCCGCGCATGGGCGAGAGCTTCTTGAGCCGGGTCCCGGCTGCCGATGTACCGGGCGTCGAGTGTGAAATCCGCCCAGCCCTGAACGCTGCGCGGACTGCACGCCCAGTCAGGGCCTGGACCCAGCCCCGTATTTTGTTGAGGAGGGGATTTGTCGGCAGCCATGGGGACTGGTGCCTTTGCCCTCCGCTGAAGCCAGGGGGGCTACCGAAGCGCTGCGGGCGACGGCCTAAACCGGGGCGCCTGAGCCGTTAGCCGTTGGACAGGCGGCGCAAGAGATCAAAGAGCCAGACTCCTTCCTGGTACAATACGAGGTGGAGCCAAGGAGCGATGAGTCAGAGCTTGACCGTGGAACTGAGCGACGAGGTCTATGCTGCTCTTCACCGCGAAGCGGCGGCTACCGGAACGTCGCTCGCGCACGTGGCTGCTGCCTCTCTCGATCGACAATTCAAAGGAACTCGTACGCTCCGCACCGACGCGGTGGAGCAAGCTGCCAGGGAGCGCTTCGAGCGGCGCTTCGGTGAGGTGAACCTGGGGCACCCGACTGGCGCCGACAACGAGAGCATTGATGCTGATCTCGCCCAGGAATACAGCGCGACTCACGAGGAGACCTAAATTTCCTTGATACGTCTGGCCTGCTCTGCCTACACCCAAGGGTGCTTAACGGTTTTGGCGGAACCCAGGCTCCGGCAACCGCTCCCTTCGGTCGCGGCTCGGTAACCATCTGCAAATACGCACATTCGTAACAGAGCCGCGACCGTAGGGAGCGGTGCTTCGAGGCTGAACAGGCGAAATCCCCAAAACGGTTAAGCACCCTACACCAAAGAAACGCCGCTTCGGCGCCTCGGGTAGAATCAGGTTGTGAAGCCCCGTGTCTACGCCGACACGTCGGTCCTCGGAGGCTGCGAAGACGATGAGTTCCGCGACCCCTCAGTTCGGTTGTTTGAGGCATTCCTGCGGGGAGAAATGACTCTGGTGCTCTCCGAGCTCACGCTCCGCGAACTGGAGGCCGCCCCCGAGGCCGTTCGGAGGCTCGTCCCCAATGTGCCGCAGGCGCACATTGAGCCCCTTGGGCTGTCACCTGAAGCGGAGGAACTCGCCGAAGCCTACATCCAGGAAGGCGCCATCGGGGTGGGCATGCGGGTCGACGCTCTCACATCGCCCTGGCCACCGTGGCTCGGGTCGATGTCCTAGTCAGTTGGAACTTCAGGCACATTGTAAACCTGAGGCGCATCCACGCCTACAATGCTGTTAACCTCAAGAAGGGTTACCCCCTTCTGGAGATTCGAAGCCCTTGGGAGGTGCTGGGTGATGACTAGAACGACGTCCAAGACCTTCGATTGTGTGCAGGGCATGCGGCAGACACGGGACCGTCTGAGCGCGGAGATCGCAGACAAGACCTACGAGGACCTGGTTCGCTGGCTTCGCTCGCACCGGTATGCAGACCCGTCCCTCCAGCGGCTGGCGGAGGAGGCTGCCCAACGAGGCGCCGCAGCCGACGCCCGCAAAAGGTGCGGCTGAAACGCTAGATCGTTAGTCCTCGGCGCTGGCCCAGAATGACCATTGGCGCTCGGCAAGAGTGACCCACACGAACGATTTGCCCACCGGCAAGGCAAGGGCAAGCCCCAGGGACGCGCATCCGCATTCTCGTAAGCTGAAGCCTGGCTAACGCCCGCGCCAGCAAGGCGAAGCCCCGGCGCGGCACGCACGAGTGCCTGCGTCAGATCATCATGTCCAAACTCCGGGACAGGCAGGAATGCCTGTGCTACCGGAGCAGCTCCTCCAGCTGAATCCGCGCGTCGGTCTTGGCATCGCGATACTTGATGATCACCGGGGTGTAGACCGATAGGTTCCAGTCCTTGCCGGGGCCGGCGGCGAAGGCCCGGCTGCCGGGGACCACCACGGCGTCTTCGGGTATCACCAGGGGAGAGTCGTCGCTGGCGCGGTGGATGGCGCGGCGGGCCACGTCGTAGACCGGCGTCGAGCGTGTCAGAATGGTGCCGGCCGCCAGCACCGCCCGGCGCCGCACCATGGTTCCCTCGTAGACCCCGCAGTTGCCGCCCACCAGCACGTCGTCCTCGATGATGACCGGCAGGGCCCCCACCGGCTCCAGCACCCCGCCGATCTGGGCGGCGGCGCTCAGGTGCACCCGCTTGCCGATCTGGGCGCAGCTCCCCACCAGGGCGTGCGAATCCACCATGGTCCCGTCGTCTACGTACGCCCCCACGTTGATGAACATCGGCGGCATGCAGGTGACACCGTTCCCCAGGTAGCAGCCGTCGCGGATGGAGCTGCCTCCGGGGACGATGCGGACGCCGCTCGAGACCTCGAACTTCCGCAACGGATAGGTGGCCTTGTCAAAAAACGGCAGCCGCCCGTGGTCCGCCGACATGTCGACCACCGCCCCCATTCGGAACCCGAGCAGGATGCCCCGCTTGACCCAGCCGTTGACCCGCCAGCCCAAGGGGGCAGCCGGATCGGGCTGGGCTGCCCGCGCCTCGCCGCGGTTGAGCGCCTGCTTGAACTCCGCAAAGGTCTCCTGGTATTCCGGTCCGTACGGCTCGGCGGCGCTTTCAAAAAGGCGATCGATGGTGGCGGCAAGCATGAGGATGGGATTGTAACATGGGCCTATCGTGAACCCCGGCGAGACCCTGACACGCTGGACCGTCCGGATCGCCCTGGCCTGCTACACCGTGGCGATGGCGTGCTGGTGGCGGCGGCGCGACCGCCTCGCCGGCCTGGCTTGGACCACCGGTTGTCTGGGTTACCTGGCGCACGTCGCGGCGGCGTTCCATTTCTATCACGGCTGGAGCCACCAGGCCGCATGGCAAGAGACCGCCCGGCGAACCGCCGATCTGATGGGGTGGAGCTGGGGCGGGGGATTGTATTGGAACTACGCGTTCACCCTGGTCTGGGTGGCCGACGCTGTCTGGTGGTGGCGCGACGCCGCCCGCTACCACCAGCGGCGGCGGTGGGTCACGGCCGTGGTTCACGCTTTCCTGGGGTTCATGATCTTCCAGGGGGCGGTGGTGTTCGCCTCCGGCGCGGTGCGCTGGCTCGGGCTGATCGCCACCCTGGCGGCGGGACTTAAGACTTTTCACGCCGCCGGCGCGCGACAGAAAAGTGGTGGCGTGGGCGGTCCCCCGCAATTGTCATCCCGAGCATAGCCGGTGTCATCCCGAGCGCAGCGAGGGATCTGCTGTTGAGCCGGGGCGAAAGCAGATCCCTCGCTGCGCTCGGGATGACACCGCCGCCGGCGCCTGGCGTTCCGATGGGGTAAGATAGCGTCGTGGCACTGGCCTCCGGAACCCAACTGGGTCCCTATCAGATCCTCGCCCCCCTCGGGGCGGGCGGTATGGGGGAGGTGTATCGAGCCCGAGACACGCGCCTCGAAAGAGAGGTCGCCGTTAAGGTTCTGCCGGAATCGCTGGCCGGCAACCAGGAGGCCCTGGCGAGGTTTGAGCGAGAGGCCAAGGCGGTGGCAGCCTTGTCCCATCCCAATATCCTGGCCCTATACGACGTGGGGACCCATCAGGGCGTCTCCTACGCGGTCACGGAGCTGCTGGAGGGGGAGACGCTGCGCAGCCGGCTGGTTCCTGCGGCTCTGCCCTGGCGCAAGGCCGCGGAAGTCGCGGCCGCCATCGCCGATGGGCTCTCGGCCGCGCATGCCAAAGGAATCGTCCACCGGGACCTGAAGCCGGAGAACATCTTTCTGACCACCGAGGGGCGGGTGAAGATCCTGGATTTCGGCCTGGCCCGATTGACACAACCGGAAGCGGGCGCTGATTCCGCCACCAAGGCTGCCGCGGCCCCAACACGGACCAGGGAAGGCACCGTGATGGGCACGGCGGGCTACATGTCCCCCGAGCAGGTCCGGGGCCAGCGGGCCGAGGCTCCCAGCGACATTTTTTCGCTTGGCTGCATGCTCTACGAAATGGTCAGCGGGCAGCGCGCCTTCGCCCGAGAGACGGCCGTGCAAACCATGACCGCCGTCCTGGAAAGCCAGCCGCCGGAGCTGGCCGGCTCGGGCAAGCCGGCGCCTCTGGAACTGGACCGCCTGGTCACACACTGCCTGGAGAAGAACCCCGGGGAACGATTCCAGTCGGCCCGCGACTTGGCCTTCGCCCTCCGAGCCGTCCCGGGGACCGAACCGGCGGCTCCGGTGGCCGCTGGGCCGGGCCGCCGGTGGCGGCCGGCCCCGGTTTGGATCGCGGGTCTGGCGGTTTTTCTGGCGGCCGTGGCTGGCGTGTTCCTCTGGTTCGGCCAAGGCCGGGCCATCGATTCTCTGGCGGTTCTGCCCTTCGTCAACGCCGGCGGCGATCCCCAGGCGGAATACCTGAGCGACGGCATCGCCGAGAATCTGATCAACAGCTTCTCCCGGCTGGCCGGGCTGCGAGTGGTGCCGCGCAGCCGGGTGTTCCGGTACAAGGGCCGCGACGTGGACCCCTTGAAGGCCGGGCGGGAGCTGAATGTGCGGGCCGTCCTGACCGGACGCCTGGTGCAGCGCGAACAGGCCCTGGACATCCAGGCGGAGCTGGTGGATGTGGCCGCCGACTCGCAGCTCTGGGGGGGCCGCTACAACCGGCCGCTGGCGGACCTGATCGCGGTGCAGGAAGAAATCGCCAGGGAGGTCTCGGCCAAGCTGGGAGTGAAGCAGACCGGCGAGCAGCAGAAGCAGCTCGCCCGGCGCTCCACCGGGAACCCAGAGGCATATCAGTTATATCTGAAGGGACGCTACTACTGGAACCGGCGGACCGAGGCCACTCTCAAGCGGGCGGCCGAATACTTCCAGCAGGCCATTGAAAGCGACCCGGGCTACGGCCTGGCTTACGCCGGCCTGGCTGACTGCTACGCCATGTACGGCAACTACGCCGTGCTCAGCCCCACCGAGACCGTGCCGCGGGCCAAGGCGGCGGCCCGGAAGGCTCTGGAGATCGACGAGACGCTGGCGGAGGCGCACGCCTCCCTGGCTGCCGTCATCACGAGCCACGAATGGGACTGGGCCCAGGGGGACAGGGAGTTTCGGCGGGCCATCGAGCTCGACGCCCGATACGCCACCGCGCACCAGTGGTTCGCCTTCGGACTGTGGGCCACCGGGCGGTTTGAGGAGGCCGTGGCCTCGGCCAAACGCGCCCAGGAGCTGGAGCCGCTCTCGCCGGTGATCAGCGGCGGCGTGGGCTGGGCGCTGCACTATGCGCGCCGCTACGACGAAGCTATCGACTACCTTCGCAAAACCCTGGAGATGGATCCGAACTTCGCCCGGGTCCACTGGTACCTGGGCATGCCATACGAGCAGAAAGGCATGTATAAGGAAGCCATCGCCGAGTTCGAGAAAGCACTGAGCCTTTCCGGAGGCAGCCCCTCCATGATGGCCGCCCTGGGACACGCCTATGCCCTGGCCGGCCGGGGACCCGAGGCTCGCAAGATCCTGGCGCAGTTGCAGGAGCTCTCCCGCGCCCGCTACATCTCGCCGTTTGACATCGCCACCGTCCATGCCGGTCTGGGAGACCAGGAGCGGGCTTTCGAGTGGCTGGAAAAGTCTTATGCCGACCGGTCCTGGGGGCTGTTTCGCCTCAAGGTCGATCCGTGGTTTGACCGGCTCCGCCCTGACCCGCGGTTCGCCAACCTGCTGCGACGGATGAATCTGGCGCCCTGAGCTGCGCGCCCTCTCGCTCCCGTCGCCGTATGCTATACTGCCCCAGCGGATATGCCGGAATCAGAAACTGACCAGGGACAGTTTTGGCCCGTGGTGCTGGGCGCCGGCTTGCTGGGGGCGGCCCTGATCCTGGGCAGCCTCAAGTGGCCCCAGTTATTGAGCCAGGTCCCGCTCGGTGAGCAGGTTCCGTTCCGGGGAACCGACCCTGGGATCTTGCCGGTCCACCCCCTGATGGAGATCGTCAAGCTTCTGGTGGCCACCATGATCGGCATCGTAGTCACGGTGGTGCACAAACGATACCACCGCGACAAGCCTCTGCCCCGCTCGTTGCAGCAGGCCCAGGTGCTGTTATGCCTGGCTGGGGCCTTGGTGATGGTCATCATCGGCAGTTCCGTGGCGCGGGCATTCGGGGTGGCCGGGGCGGCCGGGGTGGTACGGTTCCGCACCCCGGTGGAAGACCCCAAGGACACCACCCTGCTGTTCCTGCTGATCGGTCTGGGCATGGCCTGCGGCTCGGGCCTCCTGGAAGTAGCCGGAATGGGGGCGGTTTTCCTGTGCCTGGTGTTGGCCTTGCTGGACCGCTTCGGCGAATCCAAGATGCGTTCCATGATGCTGTCCCTGGTAGCCACCAGCAAGGAGTTCCCCACCGAGGCCGTCAACCGCATCCTGGCCCAGTCGGTCGAGTTCTTCGAGGCCCGCGAGGTGGTGCAGGCCAACGAAGCCATCGTGAGATATCACGTGACCATGGAGCCGCACATCTCGGTTTCCTGGCTCAGCCAGCAGCTCATGGCCGCCGGCCTGAAATCCGTCGCCTGGGGAGAGCCGGGCAAGAAAGACAAGGACAAGTAGCGGGATGGCCACGACGATCGACGTGAGCGCCGCTGCCGAAGTGCACCCGCCGCCGCCCGAGCACCTGGTGCTGGAGCCGGAGCGGCGCCGGGACACCGTGATCGAGGTGATCCGCGCGGCCCGCCAGCGCCTCATCCTGTCGGTCTTCCGCTGCACCGACTACCTGGTGGTCGACGAGTTGGCCGAAGCCGCCAGCCGTAAGATCCGGGTGGAAGCCCTGCTGACCCCCCGGGCCAAGGGCCAGGAAGCCAAGAAGCTCGAGGAACTTGGGACTGTCCTGGAGAGCGCCGGCGTCGAGGTTTTCCGCTATCACGATCCCATCGTGAAGTATCATGCCAAGTACATGGTGGCCGACGACGGTCCTGCCCTGGTCTCCTCTCTCAATTTCACAGCCAAGTGTTTCACCAACACCTGCGATTTCCAGCTGGTGACGCATGACCCGGCGGTGATCGGCAGCCTGAAGATGCTGTTCGAAAACGACTGCGTGGACTCCGATGCCCCGCTCCCTCAGCAGCTCAGCGAGCGGCTGATCATCGGCCCCGACCGGGCTCGGGCCCAGTACACCGCCCTGGTCGAGCAGGCCCAGCAGAGCATTCGCCTGATCGATCACAAGCTGGCGGATCCGCAGATCATCAACCTGATCAAGCAGAAGAAGGAAGCCGGCGTGGCCATCGAGGTGCTCGGCAGCGGCCAGCTCGGCGGCTTGCGCTCCCACGGCAAGATGCTGCTGATCGACGAAACCATTGCGGCCATCGGCAGCATCGCTCTGGCGCCCCTGACCCTGGACTTCCGCCGGGAGGTGGCCGTCATCATTCACGATCCCGTCTGTGTCAGCCAGCTGAACGGGTTTTTCCAGGCCGTGGCCGCCGTCAATAAGACTCGGCCCGAACCCGCCGAAGACTCCGAGGAGGACGACGATTGATGAGAGCGATGGGGGCCAGCCTGGCGGGCCTGCTTCTGGTCCTGACCCTGCCGGCGGCGGCCCTGGATCAAGACTGCCTCGATCTGGAGGAACTGGAACAAGCGGCCGCCCAGAGCGAAGCCCAGCAGGCGGCTGAAATCCAGAAGGTAGAGGAAAAAAAGAAGGCTCGCCGCCGGCCGTCAGGGTGGTTCCAGTTCCGGAGCCGGCCGTCCCTGCGGTTCGGCAACTGGCTGCGGGTGGATTTCCGCGTCAAGGTCCAGAACGACCACCGCACCTACGACCCCAAGATTGCCACTGACGAGGGCGACTACGAGCTCAACCGCCTCCGCGTAGGCGTCGAGGGACGCTTCCTCAACCACTTCGAGTTCGAGGTCGAGCGCGAAATCAAGGAACAGTTCACCCAGGTCTTCGACCTCCAGCGGGAGCAGACACCCAACGTCTGGCGTGATGTCTTCATCAATTTCCGCTATCTTCGAGATTTCCAGATCAAGGGGGGCAAGTTCAAGATCCCCTTCGGCATGGAGCAGCTCACCGGGCCGACCAACCTCGACTTCATCAACCGGGCCCGCATCTCGAACGAGCTGACCCCGGGCCGCGACCTTGGCATCATGGCCCATGGGCGTTTCTTTCAGCGAGGCCTGAGTTACGAGGCAGGCATCTTTCGACACGACGGCGAGAACGCCCAGATCCGGGAGGTTGTCAACGAGCTGGGCGACGAAGAACGCTTCTACACCGGGGTGCGGTCCTTTGCCGGGCGGGTGACGGGCATGCCGCTGCGACTGATCAAGATGCCTGGCCCGCTCCGCACGGTGGAGTTGGGCGGAGCTTTCGTTCTCACCAAGGTCCCTCCGGGGCTGAAGGGACTCCGGGGCCGCGGCCTGGCCGGGGAAACGTACTACCGGCATATCTTTGTGCACGGCCAGCGACTTCGGCTGGGCGCCGAGCTCAACTGGGCCTCCGGACCCTTCTCGGTCAAAAGCGAGTTTATCCACGTTTCCGAAGAGCGGCAGGGCCAGGGCATCCGCGGCGAGGATCTCCCCAACGCCATCAGCCGGGGCTGGTACGTGACCGGCACCTGGGTGGTTACGGGGCAGCGGAACGAAACCCGCGACGAACCCTCCCGGCGGGCCTTCGTGCTGCTGGGGCGGGGTCTGGGCGCCGTCGAGATCGCAGCCCGCTACGAGTCCCTCCGCCACGGCAGCGCCGAACACCCGGGCCGCCCGAGCCGGGCCTCCCGCGCCGCCAATATCCTCGGCAACAGTGAGCGCCTGTGGACTTTCGGGGCCAACTGGTACATGCACCGCTGGACCAAGGTGCAGTTCAACGCCGTCCGAGAGCGTTTTGAGGATGCCCAGCGAGTCCCCCTGCTGGGCGTGACCGACCCGTACTGGACCCGGATGGTGCGCGTCCAGTTCGTGTTTTAACAGCCGGGGCCAGGGACAGCCCTACCGGTTTTGGTTTACACTAGAGTCAGCGAGGTGGGGATATGAGCACTGTCGCGAGACGGGGAGCCTTGGCCGCCATCCTCTTCTCTGTGGCCGGTCTGCCTCAGACCGTCAACGACTTCTTTGACGACCGCACTCTGCACGAGCTTCGTTTCGTGTGTGCTCCCGCGGACTGGCAGAGGCTGAAAGCCACTTTCGGGGACAACACTTACTACCCGTGCGACATGACCTGGCGGAACGTGACGGTGGAGAACCTCGGCATCCGCTCCAGCGGCCTCGGCAGCCGCAACCCCATCAAGCCCGCACTGCGGGTCGATCTGGACCGCTTTGAACCCGGCCAGCGTTTCCTGGGCTTGAAGTCGATCAAGCTCGACAACCTGGCCCAGGACGCCTCCGGCGTCAAAGAACGGGCCACCGCGGCGCTGGCCCGGCGCATGGGGCTACCGGCATCGCTCCAAACCCATGCCAAGGTCTACATGAATGGCGAGTTCATCGGCCTTTACGGGGTCATCGAGTCGGTCGATAAGGCCTTCTTGAAGCGCAACTTCAACGAGGACGATGGCTACCTTTACGAATACAAGTGGTCGTTCTCTTGGCACCTTGAATACCTGGGGTCGGACCCGGGCAAGTACTCCCCGGCGCCGCTGGACCCGCACACCCACGAGAAGGACCCCGACCCGAGACCGCTGGAAGAACTGGTTCGGGCCGTCAACCAGTGCCCGGAAAGCGATTTTGTGCGCTGTATCGGGAGCCTCCTGGACCCCCGCAAGTTCCTGACGCACCTGGCGTTAGAAACCTACATGGCCGAGGTTGACGGGATCCTGGGCGATCTCGGGATGGCCAACTTCTACCTATACCGCTTCGAAAAGAAGAAGCTGCACCAGTTCATCCTGTGGGACAAGGACAACACCTTCAGCAACTGGAGCCGCCCGATCCTGCAAAACGCCTCGGAAAACGTCCTGACGAGGAAGCTGCTGGCGGCGCCGGAGATGCGGGACTTCTTCCTGGGCGAGCTGTTCCGCGCCGCCACCCTGGCCGGCGGGCCGGGCGGATTCCTGGAACAGGAGGTCACGCGCGATTATGCCCAGATCCGCGACGGCCTGGCCCAGGATCCCAACAAACAGTGCCCCGACCAGGAGTTCAAGCCCGGCACCAGGGTGAAGCCCTGCACCATGGCCCAGGTGCAGGCCTCCTACGACAACGTGCTGAACTTCTCGCAGCTACGTTCGGATTTCGTGCTCCAGGAGGTTTTCTTTGCCGGCTATCAGCCCTCCGGCGCCGGTCCCAGGCTGAGCGAGGGGGGCGCGGTCAATGCCGCCAGCAGCGCCCCCGGCCTGGTGGCGGGGTCGCTGGCCAGCATCTACGGCGAGGGGCTGGCTAATGCCACCGCGGCGGCCAGTTCCCTGCCCCTGCCGACTTCGATGGGCGGAGTGACGATCCTCATCAACGGAGCGGCAGCTCCCCTGCTATTCGTTTCCCCGGGGCAAGTGAACTTGCAGGTTCCCTGGACCACCCCGTCAGGCACCGCGGCGCTGGTCGCTGTGATGGATGGAGTACCCGGCAACACAATTACCGCGCCGGTGCGATCCGCGTTGCCGGGGGTTTTCGTAGTAGTAAACGCAGCTGGACAGCTGGTGAACGCCGACCGCCCGGCCCGCGCCGGGGACGTGTTGATCGTGTACGCGACCGGGTTGGGGGCGGTAACCGAGAGCCAGACCACCGGGCGGCCGGCGCCGGCCAGCCCGTTGGCCTCCACCCGCGAGACCCCCGTCGTCCGGATCGGCAATGTCCAGGGTGAGATCCTGTTTGCAGGCCTGACGCCTGGTTTCGTCGGCCTCTATCAACTGAACACCCGGCTGGGCGCCGGAACCCCGGCCGGGGCCCAGACGGGGCTGACCGTCAGCGTGGGCAGCCAGACGTCGCCGGCGGTTAACATCGTCACGCGCTAGCCTATGGTCCGACTCTGGAGGCGCCCTGCGACTTGGTTGGTGGTTGCGGCGGCGGCGTTGGCGCCGGCGCTCTGGAGGGCCTCCGGCCAAGCCACCTTTACCCTGGTCCGCTGGCCGTATGTTCAGAATATGCGCACCGACCGGGCGTCGATCCTGTGGGCCACCCGCGAGGAAGGCTTTGGGGTGGTGGAGTATTCCTCCGACCGGAGCTATTCGCGGCGGGCTGTCGCCACCGGGCGTCTGATCCCCTCGTCGATCACCGGCTCCGGCCAGCCATATTATCAGTATCAAGCAGACCTGACGGGGCTGACCCCCAACAGCGAGTACTTCTACCGGGTGCTGGTGGACGACGAGGTCCTGACTTTCGAGGAGTTGCGGTGCCGCACCGCGGGGACGGGACCCAACTTCCAGTTCCTGGCTTTCGGCGACAGCGGCGAAGGTTCGCCGGCTCAGCGGGGGGTGGCCCGCCTGATGTCGCAGGAGAACCCGGCGCTGGTGCTGCACACCGGCGACATCGCCTACCCGGTGGGCAGCTTCGACCAGTTCCAGCGTCGCCATTTCGATATCTACCAGACTCTGATGCAGCGCTTGTCTTTTTTCCCCTCGCCCGGGAATCACGACTACGATACGCAGAACGCCTTGCCGTACGTCACGCTGCACTCCTTGCCCACCGAGGAGGTGCCCCCGCCGGACCACAACCGCTATTACTCCTTCGACTGGGGCGAGGTGCACTTTGTGGCCATAGACACCAACCGGCCCCTGCAACAGGCGGTGCAAGCCAACGGCCCCATGCTGCGCTGGCTCGATGAGGACCTGCGACGCACCCGGAAGCTCTGGCGGGTGGCCTATTTCCATCACCCAGCGTATCCGACCTCCAACCACGAGAACGACTCCACGTCCGTCAACCTGGTCCGCCCGCACCTGTTGCCGATCCTGGAGCGTCACGAGGTGCAGTTGGTGCTGAGCGGGCACGAGCACAACTACCAGCAAAGCGTGCCAATGAGGGGCGGGCGGCGGGTGGAACCAGGGCTCGGCACTGTTCACGTGATTACCGGTGCCGGCGGGGCGCCACTCTATCCCGCAATTCCCCGGGACGTAGTGGCCTACGCCGAGTCGGCCCATCACTATGTGAGAGGCGAAGTGGAGGCTCAGCGCATCACCCTGCGCGCCATTCGCGTGGACGGCCAGGAGATCGATACTGTCCGGCTGACGACGCTCCCCATTCTGGCCGCCGAAGCGGCCGTCAACGCCGCCTCCTTCACCACCTCCTTAGCGCCTGGAGCGCTGATCAGCATTTTCGGCCGGCGGCTGGCGCTGGAGGAAGCCTCCGCCACCAGCTTGCCGCTGCCCAACGAGCTCGCCGGCACCATTGTCCGGATCAACGGCCGCCGGCTGCCCCTGCTCTACGTTTCGCGAAACCAGATCAACGCCCAGGTGCTGTTTGACGTGATGGGACCGGCGACGCTGCGGGTCGAGTATCCCGGCGGATTCGCCGAAGTGCCGGTGACTATTTCCGAGCCCGCGCCGGCCATCTTTTCGACCACCCCCGAGCTGGGCCAGCGTCCCGCCGCGATTCACTTGAACGGCCAGCTGGTGACCCCCAACAACCCCGTCCAGGCCGGGGAGACCATCTCGATCTTCCTCACCGGCCTGGGACGGCCCAGCGCCGGCGAGATCACCGCCGGCCAGCCAGCGCCGGCCCAGCCCCTGCTCAGCATCAGCGGCCCGGTGGTAGCCACCTTCGGGGCCGTGAACGCTACGCCGAGCTTTGCGGGTTTGGCCCCGGGCTTTGCGGGTCTCTATCAGGTCAACGTCCAGGTGCCCCTGAGCTTGGCCACCAGTACCTATCCGTTGCGCATCGTGGCGCGCGGGATCTCCAGCAACACCGTGAATCTGGCCGTCCGGGGGCGGTAGGACCAGGACCTGTCATCCCGAGCGAAGCGAGGGATCTGTTTTTTGCCAAAACCTGCTGGCCAGCCAATCCGTGAAAAACAGCAGATCCCTCGCTTCGCTCGGGATGACGGGCTTTGGTCCGGAGCGGCCGCAGGCCGCTCCAGGGCCGCTGGGCTGCCCTGACAGGCAGGAATGCCTGGGTTAGAACCTCACCTTCAGGGCCATCTGGACCACCCGCGGCGGGTTGTACTGGGTCCGCGGCCCGCCCGGCCGCTGCGCCGCGCCGAAGTTGCTCGAGGCGAAGTCCGTCACGATGGAACTGGCGCCGTCCCGGTGGCCGAAAATCGGGGTGTTGAAGGCATTCAGAAACTCCGCCCGGTACTCCAGCTTCCAGCGCTCCGTAATGTCAAAGTTCTTGAACAGCGAAAGGTCCCAGCTCGGCTCCCAGTTGGCCCGCAGGTCGGGGAAGCGGGCCGGGGTGTTCCGAAGGGTGAAGGCCGGCCGCTGGAGCCATACGGGCTGCTCGCTGCCCACGCAGCGCTGGTTGCGGCCCAGCAGGTCCCGGTAGCAGGTGTTGAACCAGCGGTCTAGCGTCTCCTGCCCTCTCGGCAGGCGGGCGTTGCCGATGGGCTCGAGACCTCCCGGAATGTTCAAGGGGAAGCCCGATTGAAACAGGATCAGCCAATTGATCTGCCAGCCTCCGACCAGGTGATTCAAGGCAGGGCCGGCGTCGCGGGCGAGGGCTTTGCCCTTGCCGAACGGCAGATCGTAGATGCCCGCCATGGTCCAGCGGTGGGTGGCGTCGATCTCACTCAGTTGCCGCACCGGCTGAAGCGCCCGCGGGTAGTCGTTGTTGAAGTTGGTGCCGTCGAGGTTCTTGGACAGCGTGTAGGAGCTCGTCAAGTTGAGCCCCAAGCCGTAACGCTTCTCGACCCGCACCTGAAGGGAGTTGTAGGAGCTCTCGCCGATCGACCAGCCGTCGCGCCGGATGCTGGTGAATTGCGGGTAGGGCCGTAGCAGGGTCTCGCGCGTCACCGTGGCCCCGTTGATGCCCGAGCCGGCCGTCATCAGGCCCCGGAAGGGGTTCGGGACCGGGTCCTGAAAATAAGCTCCGTTGGTCCCGAAGGCGCGCTGCAAGTCGGCCACCGAGGAGGCGTTGATGTTCACCCCGGTGGTGCTGGTCTCGCCCTCGTTGTTGCCCAGAGCATAAAGCTTCCGGCTGCGGCTCGCGACGTAAGAAGCCTCCACCAGCACGTCGCCGCGCAGCTCTCGCTGGATCCCGAACGAAAACTGGTGGGTGTAGGGCACCACCCGCGCGGGGTCCTGGAACGTGATGCCCAGCCCGACATTCTGCAACAGGCCCAGGCTGTTGCCGGGGGGAACGATGAGGCCCAGCGGGAAGGGGCGGCTCAGGATGTTGTCGCTGATGGCCGGCGTCAGCCCGCCGTCGGTCGAGGAGATGTAGTTGGTCCGCTGGCTGAAGCCGGGCTGGGCGCCGCCCAGAGTTTGGAAAGCGTGGAACAGTCCCCACCCGCCGCGCAGCACGGTCTTCTTGCCGAGCTGGTAGGCGGCGCCAGCGCGCGGCTGCCAGTTATTCAGGTCGTTGTCGGAGATGCGGCGAGGCTGGCCCCCAACGCCGGCGTACACGAAGCCGCCCTTCGGCGAAAGGCCCGCCGCCCGCACCTGGGGGTTCTGCGCCAGCGGGTTCTGGGCTTCAAAGTCAAAGCCGCGGGCGAAGCGGTCGTAGCGCTCCACGGCGGGCGCATCAAAATCCCACCGCATCCCCAGGTTGACGGTCAGCCTGGGGGTCAGGCGGATGTCATCCTGCACGAAGCCGCCCAGGCTCCAGGCCCGCCACGTCGAGCTGCCGTTGACATCGACCCCGCCGCCCGAGGGGTAGCCGAGCAGGGCGCTGGCCACCGAGCTGCCCGAGGCGGCATCGGCGGTGTTCGGGTCGCGCCGCGTGAAGTTCCGGCTGAAACTGAAGGTCCCGCTGGACTGACCGGCGCTATTGGTCCCTCCACGCAGCTCCCGAAACGAGCCCCCCAGCTTCATGGTGTGGCGCGAGAAGACCTTGGTGAGGTTCCCTTGCCCGCTGCCGCTCGAATCGGAGGGATTCTTCAGGCTGATGCCTCCCGGACCGATGTCGCTGAATTGGTCCATCGTCACGCGCGGGAAGGTCGGTTCCGGGGTGGCGTACGGGAAGTTGCGGAAGCCCAGATCCGAAGGGCTAAATCCTTTCCGCTGCTGCTGCACGTCGGTCTCGTCGAAGTGGGCCGCCGCCAGCCGGACGTTGAATACCGTGGTGGGGCCTATGGTCCGGACCCAGTCGACGATGCCCCCCTCGTTGTCGCGCGTCTGCGGGTAGTTGCCCACGATCGACACCAGCGGCGAGTGCGGCGGCCCGAAGCCGGTGTTGTTGCGCAGCTCGTCGCGGTGGTTGCGGTAATAGGAGACAAAGATCTTGTTGGCGTCGTTGAAGTGGTGGTCGATGCGCACCAGGTGGGCCCAGTAGTCGTACTTGCCCGGGTTGGGGCTGGCCGCGAAATTCGTGATGCGGCCCGGCAGGTTGGGCAGCGGATAGAAGCTCAGCAGCTTGGCCCCCACCGCGTCGATGCGGCTCTGCGGGATGCGGTTGTTCTCAAACGGCGTCCGCACCAACACTCCGGCGGCGTTCCGCTGGGTGGTCAGCGGGTCATACACCGTAAGCCCGCTGTCGGCGAAGATCCCGGCCCGCTCGCTGGCCGTGGGCGTCGAGCTGACGATCGGGAACGGCACCCGCTCGCTGATGGCGTCGTAGGTGTACATGAAGAAGGTTCGGTTGCGGATCACCGGCCCGGTGACGGTGGCGCCGTAACTGTTGATCCGCAGCGGGTCCTTCCGGAGGCCTTGAGCGTTGGACAGGCTGCTGTTGGCGTTCAGCTTGTCGTTCTTGATGAACTCCCAGAGCTGCCCGTGCAGCTCGTTGGTGCCGCTCTTGGTGGTCATGCTGATGGTGCCGCCGCCCCCGTGGCCGAACTCGGCGTCGTAGTTGGCGGAGTGAATCTTGTATTCCTGGATGGCGTCGACCGGGGGGCCGAACGCGAAACGGCCGCGGAAGGTGTTGGAGGCGCCGTCGAGCAGGAACTCGTTGGACCGCAGGCGCGCTCCATTGATCGACCAATCCGAGCCGGCGTTGTTGTCGAACACCCGAAGGCCCGAAGAGCCGCCGGCCCCCAACTGCGGCTGCCGCCATTGCACCGCCGCCGAGATGCGGTTCAGCATGAAGATCATGCGCCCGTTCAGAGGCATGGCGTCGAGCTTGCGCTGGTCCACCACCTGGCCCATGGCGGCAGAGCTCGACTCCAGCAGGGGGGCCTCCGACCTGACGGTCACGGCCTCCGCCAGGCTCCCCAGCTCCAGCCCCACGTTTTGCGTGGCGCGCTGGCCTACCTCCAGCGTGATGCCCGACTGGGAGTATTTCTTGAACCCGGAGGCCTCCATTTCGAGCCGGTAGCGCCCGGGGTTGAGGAACCCCACGTTGTAGGCCCCATCGCCGGCCGAAACCGTCGTCGAGGAGACACCGGTCAGCTCGTTGGTGACCGAGACGGTGGCCCCGGGCACACCGGCTCCGGAAGGATCCGTAATCCGACCAAGCAGGGTGGCCCGAAACTCCTGGGCGAACCCGATGGACCCGCAGACCAGCAGCATGGACAAGTAGCGCATAAAACCCCTTTCTGATTCCAGCCTAATCCGGGCCGGCCTGGCTGTCAAGGCGGCCGGCGTCGACGCCCTGCAACCAGGACCCGACGGAGCCTGCGTCGCCTGCGCCGTCTGCCCCGGAAGAGCCGCCGATTGGGACGGGGCGTTGGTAACGTCATTGGTGCAACGAAACGCGACTCGCCCAAGACGGCCACTCCGTCGAAGCTGCCGCATGGTCTAATGGTGGGAGGGCAGGTGAACAAAAATGGAGGAACGTGCGCTGAAGCCATTCAAGAATTTCCGCTGGATCGTGGCCGATCCGGACCTTCTGGGCGGTAAGCTCGCGATTCGGGGAACCCGATTCTCTGTCTCTTTCATTTTGTCGTGCCTGGCCGAAGGGATGAGCGTCGAGGAAATGGAGGAAACGTACGGCCAGTTCCCTCACGAGGCGATCCCTGAGGTGATGCGAGTCGCGTCGGAGATCCTGGACGCGCCGAATGTGGCTGCTTGACGTTAACCTGCCGAAGAAGATCGGCGGGCTTCTCGGCGAGTTTGGAATTGAGGCTCACAGCGCCGACGACCGAGGGTGGGGAGGTTTCACTAACGGTGCGCTGGTGGAAGCGGCTCAACGAGCCGGTTTTCGATGCATCATTACGCGTGACCGTCTGTTCAGCGAGTCTGCCACCCGGGCGCTGAAACGCTTTCCTGAATTCTGCGTCGTACTGGTAACGATTCCGCAACTTCGCGGTCCCGAATTCCTGGAGCAATTCCGAAGCGCATGGGCCCGCAGCCCGATCCAACCCGTCGCTGGGCAGCTCTTGCGCTGGCCCGCGGACTGATGTGCAGCTCGTATCCTGACGGTCACCCCGATTCGAGGCCGCTCCGGGCCCGGGGTCCAGCTTATCACGGGGCTGCCAGGGCGCGGCAGTCACCAAATGTGACGAATTGTCACCGCGGCCTTGTGCCCCATACTAAACTGAGTATTGCATGGCCGAGACGGGTGGCGCCGATTTAGAGGAACCACTGAGCCGGATTCGCTCCCAGGCGGATTAGCGTTCATGCCCACCAGGAGATGGTCGAGGAAGAGATTACTACGGACGAACTGCTCCAGGCCATTGCCTGCAGCGAGATCCTGGAGGACTACCCGCAGCACCGGCGAGGACCCTGCTGTCTTCTGTGCGGATACACCGTCGCGAGAGCGGCCACTGCACGTCGTATGCACAACCGCGCAAGAGGTTCTCATTGTGATTACGGTTTGCGAACCTAAGCCGCCGAAGTGGAGTACTCCGACGCGAAGGGGAGAGAACAGATGAAGTGCAGCATCGACGGATGTCCGGGCTCCTACGAACAGCGAAAAATCGTGCACACGGTTCAGCGGCGCGGTCAAGTGACAGTGATCGACAACGTGCCGGCCGAAGGGTGCTCTGTCTGCGGGGACGCCCTGCTCCGGCCCGAAACCACTCGACGGATCGAAGAACTGCTGAGGTCGGCCCCTGAGCCTGCCAAGATGGTTCCCCTGTACGAATACGTGTGAATGGCCTGAAGGCGATCTGCACCAAGGGCGGTCGGGGGATACCGTAGCCTTACGGTGTTCTCTTCAGCCTCCGGAAGGCTTCTTCCTCTTGCCTGGCCTTCTGCGGATTGCCCAACCTCCAATAAAGCTGCGCCAGGCGGAAGCGGATCCGGGGGTTGTCAGGGGCCAGGTCTCGGGCGTGGTTCAATTCCCCGAGGGCGGCCTCGAGCTGGCCGCCGGACGCCAGAGCGCGGCTGAGGCCGAGGCGGGATTCCACGTCGTCCGGGTCCTGCTCCAGAACAGCGCGAAAAAGGGTCACGGCCTGGTCGGGCTTGCCTTCCAGCTCCAGCACCTCCGCCAGCAGCGCCCGCGCCGGCAGGTAGGAGGAGTCCAGACCGAGAGACTGTTCGAGGAGCTGGCGGGCCTCCTCGACCCGGCCGTTGTGGCGGGCGACCGAAGCTTTGGAGGCCAGCACCGGCGCCGAGTGCGGGAACCGGGCGAGGGCCTGGTCGGCGAGATGGAGCGCCGCCTCCAGGTCATCGGCCTCGCCGCGATTCTGGTGGGCCTGTATCAGCAGCAAGAAGGTCTCTTGGTCGGCGCCCGCCACGGTCACGAGCGGGCGCAGGACCCGGATGGCCTCGGCGGACCGCTTCGCCGCCAGGTACTCGGCGGCCAGCAGCTTGGCGGCTTCCCCATGCCGGGGGTTGAGCCGGTTGGCGGTTTCGAGCTCCCGGATGGCTTCGGCGTTCCGGTGGAGCCGCAGCAGGGTGGCGCCGAACAGGAACCGCGCCGTAACCGAGCGAGGCTGCTTCCTCACCACCTGCCGCAGCAGGTCGGCGGCCGGCTCGAATTGGTCTTGCGAATACAGTAGCAGGGCCTGCTGGTAGGCGCGGCCGGCCTGGAGCATCACCAGGACCAGGACAGGCAGGAGTGCCTGTGCTACCACTGCCTTCAAAACAGGACCTTCAGGGCCAGCTGCATGGTTCGTGGCCCGTTGCCCTGGCTTCGCACCTGCCCGAGCTGCGGCGAGGTGACCGTGGAGTTGGGGCCGCCCCAGCGCACCCGGTTGAACACGTTGAAGGCTTCGAAACGCAGCGCCAGGCGCACCTGTTCGGTCACCGAAATGTTCTTCGCCAGGTTGAAGTTCTCGTTCAGCCGCCACGGCGTCCGCTGCTTGGGATTCAGGCGCGTGGCGTTGCCGAATTCCGAGTTCAGCCGCTCGGTCGAGATCCCCTGGTTGAAAGCGCTGCGGTCCCACCAGAGGTCCCGGAAGGGATCGAACTTCTCCCCCGCCACCGGCGCTCGCCAGTTGGTGTAGGAGGTGATGAACGGCCGGCTCCCGGTCCCGATGGGGCTGAAGCCGGAGCCGATGCCGACCGGGGTGCCGGATTCGTAGGAGAGAAACCCGGCCAGGCTCCAGTCGCCCAAAACCCGGTGAGCGATCCCGGCGAGCCCCACCGGCCGGCCCCTGCCAACGGGCACGTCATAGGTGAAGGCGACGCGGGTGACGTGGGTCTGGTCGTCGCCGCTCAGGCCCTTCTCCAGGCGCCGGTTGAAGTGATCGATGCTGCCGAGCGAGCCGATGATGGCGGTCTCGGCGTCCGAGAACATCTTCGATAGTACATAAGACGCCAGCATGGTCAGGCCGGAGCCGTAGCGCTTGTCATACTTGATGACCAGGGCGTGGTAGGAGGAGTTGCCGGCTCGCTCCCCGACGGAGGCCGGCTGGCCGCCGTTGGCGATGATGTTCTGGTACTGCGGGAAAGGCTGCAAGGCCCGCTGCACCGTGGAGTTGAAGCCGGCATAGGGAATCGGGATCCCGGCCGCCCGCGCCGCCGGCGAGTTGATGTTGCTGCGCAGCAGGTTGATCCCGTACTGCCCGATGTAGCGGGGGTCGACCTGGTTGATGCGCGTGACGCCGGAGGCCAGGCGCGTCCCCTTGCTCCCGGAGTACCCCGCCGTGAACACGCCCTGGGAGGGCAGCTCCTGCTGGAGGTCGAGGTTCCAGGTGTAGTACTCCGACGGCCGGCCGGCGTCGCTGCGCTGCCAGAAGTGGGCATCGAGGTTGTTGGAAAACGACGAATCGATGAAGGGCGGCTGCGGCCAGGGGGGCAGACCGCGATCGAGCAAGGTCGGAAAATCGTTGATGCTGTTGTCGTTGGAGCTGTAGTTGATGTTGAGGATGAAGCCCTCGAAGTGGGTGCTGCCGCCCGTGGTCTTGACTGCGGTGAAGGAACGGCCCCCGTGCAGCCGCAACACCGTGCCGGGCCGCGCCTGCCAGGCCAGGCCGATCCGAGGCCCCAGCGCCCAGGGATAGCCGTCGAACAGGGTGCTGGTTCCGGTTCGGCCGGCGCCGGGTCCGGAGAACTCCAGCGCTCCGAGCCGGCCGCCCGCCCCGGGGTTCGGCGCCGTGGGGTTGAAGTTGGAGAAACCATCCACCTTGCCGGCGCTGATGTCTTCCCAGGATTTCAGGCCGGTGATGGCCCCGCCGGTGGCCGGCTGGGTGTACTCGTAGCGCAGCCCGAGATTCAAGGTGAGGCGCGAGGTGAGGCGCCAGTCGTCCTGTAAGAATCCGCCCCAATAGCGCCACTGCTGCCGCACGAACCGGGGCGTTTCCAGGCCCGTGGTCGAGACGTAACCCAGCAGGAACGACGCGAAGGCGTTGCCGCTGTTCAGCGACTGATCGCCCGGCGCCGACGTCGCCAGCTGGCTGAAGGCAAAACTCCCGTTGGGGCGATGCTGCCCGGAGCCGTCCCAGCGGTCATAGGCGTGGAAGAAACCGGCCTTGAAGGTGTGCTTGCCGCGGACCACCGACAGATCGTTGGTGACGTTGAGGTCGCCGCCTCCATCGGCCCCCCAGCCTGATCCGCTCCATCCTGTGTACTGGTTGAAGGTGAGCGGGGGAAGGCCCCGGTCGGGACCCGGTGTGTTGGGGATTCTGAGCTTCTCGTTCCAGCGGTCCTCGGGGTTCACCGAATTCAGAACCGTGATCAGGCCTTTCTCATGCTGGTAGCTGACGCGCAGGCTGTTGAGGATGCGGGCGCTGATGGTGCGGTCCCAGGAGACCCGAAGGGAGGTGTTTTTTCTGGCCCACACCGAGCCGCCGTTGAAGGGTACTGGCAGACCCGGGGGGCCGTCTGCGCCGAACAGGTCCTGCCACTTGCCATGCAGGAACAGCCCTGACAGCCGGTCCCTGGCGCTGAGCTGGTGGTCCAGGCGCGCGCTGCCCTTGTTCCAGGGATTCACCGCCGAGCCCCGGTCGCGGAAGTAGTTGGTCAGCGGCCCGGCAATGTTGGGGACCATCTCGGCCGGCCGCAGCGCCATATATCGGGTCGCGACCTGGCTGAAGCGGCTCCGAGGGACCTGGTTGCCAGCGAAGGCTTGCCGCACGAAACCCGACCCGCCCGGGTTGAGAGCCGTGGTGCCGGGATCATAGATGGGAACCACGCGACCGTCGCGCGTCCAGCCGCGGAAGTCGCCCTCGTACATCTCGGGCAGCGGAATAGTCAGGAAGGACGGGTTGTTGCCGGCGCGGTTGCGGAAGCCCTGGTAGCTGAAGAAAAAGAAGGTGCGGTTGCGGCCGTCGTAGAGCTTGGGTATGACCACGGGCCCGCCGAGAGTGGCGCCGAAATCGTGCTGCTTGAGGGTCTGCTTGCGCTGAGCGAAGAAGCCGCGGGCGTCCAGGGCGTCGTTGCGAAGGAACTCGAAGACGTTGCCGTGAAGATGGTTGGCGCCGGACTTGGTCTCGAAGCTGATGGCGCCCATGGCGCGGCCGAACTCCGCCTTCATGCCGCTGGTCTCGACGGTGAACTCGGCGATGGCGTCGATGGGAACGGAGCTGACCGGAGCGCGCTGTTCCTGGTACTGGGCGGAGGCGCTGGTCAGCGGCATGCCGTCCATGAGCATGTCCCAGCTGGCCCCCTGGCCGCCCCCGATGCGAAACCCATTGGCGGTCTTGGTCTCGGGGGCGATGATGGCCAGGTTGAACACGTTGCGGATCTGCCCGCCGACCACCAGCGGGATATTCTCGACGAGCTTGTTGGTGATGCTGGTCGCCACCCGGGTGGTCTCGGTCTCAATGGCCGAGGCCTGGGCCACTACCTGCACCGACTCGCCGACCGAGCCTAGCTCCATGGTGATGTCCAGCCGGACGGTGGCGCCGGCGCCGATGGTGACGTTCTCCCGCACCGCCCGCTTGAATCCGGCCGCCTCGAAGTCTACCCGGTAGGCGCCGATCGACAGCGCCGGCAGGGTGTAGTTTCCGGCCTCGGTGGCGATGGTCGACGAGGCCGTGCCGGTTTCGGCGTGGATGGCCGCCACCTTGACGGCCGGCAGGACCGCTCCGGAGGGGTCGGTCACAATCCCGGTCAGGGAGCCGCGGTTGACTTGGGCGGCCGCCCAGGTCCAGGATACCAGGAGTAATACACAGGCACGTTTCATGTCCGGTCTCCTTTCGCTGCTCTCACCGCACCCCGGCCTTTCGCATCACCGCCTGGGTGGTCTCAAGTCCCAGCCGGGCGCCGTCTTCCGCCGACATGTCCTGCGGGATGCGCCCCAGGGGCTCGGGGCTTACGGCGTCCTGGTAGCCGATCTTCTGGAGGGCCTGGAAGAACGTCACCAGGTCGATCACGCCTTCGCCCGGCATCAGGCGCTGGTTGTCACGCACCTGCTCGGCCGGCATCTTGGCGGCGTCGGAGACATGCACGTGGACGATGCGGGACCTACCCGCCGCCAGGATGTCGGCAGCGCTGGCGCCGGCGTGGTGCCAGTGCCAGGCGTCGAGCGTCAGCCCGATACTGGCGCCGCACTCCTTGGAGAAATCCAGAAGCTCGTCCATGCGCCAGATGAACTCGTGGGGCTGCCGCGTGCGAAATTGCAAGGGGCCCAGGAACTCCAGGCCCAGGCGAACCTTGGAGCGGAGCAGAATCTCCGAGATGGCGCTTAAACGGTCCCGAAAAATCTTCCGCAACTCGGCCTTTGGAGTCTGGCTGGAGGGGGGCATTACCGCCATCATGCGCGGGCATCCAATGGCGGCTGCGAACTTCGCCGCCTCCTCCAGCAGTTTCAAGCCCTCCTGAAACGCCGCCTCGTCCCTGCTGAACGCCACCGGCAGCCCCAGGATCCCAGGCTTGATTTTCAGCTCGTCAAAGAGGGCGCGGGTGGCTTCCTGCCCCTGTTTCATGGCCGCGCCCAGGTTCACGTCCGCGCCGCCATAACCCACGCGGGCCGCCAGGCGGGCGAATTCAGGCCATGCCGCCTGCCCGCGGGTCAGCGACCCGTTCAATGATACGAACATGCTGGGCTCTGCGCCGGGCGCCAGACCGGCCATCCCCGCGCCCGCCGCGCCCTTCAGGAAGACTCTCCGCTGGAAGGGTTTTTGCATACCTACGTCCCCCGCTTGTAGTTTACTCCCAACGTGAGGTCTCTGGCGGGAGACATGGCAAGAGCTTCTCAAGAGCCCGCTCGACCTCTGGGTGCTCCAGGAAATCATCTACGAAACCCGGCTCGACGTGATCGTCGAAGGCGGCACCTAGTAGCGAGGCTCCCGCCTCAGACCGCCCAGGCATGTCCTGGCGCCCTTGTCATCCCGAGCGTAGCCCTTGTCATCCCGAGCGTAGCCCTTGTCATCCCGAGCGTAGCGAGGGATCTGCTGGTCGTTCGTGTTGTGTAGCGAGGTTCCTCCGCCCCCCGTTGCCCGAATTGGTCCTGGCGCGCTTCTTCATGCCCTCTATGGTAGTAATGCCAATGTGGACGCACGGGCTCTCATGGGTCCGCCGTATGGCAAATCATAACATGCTCGCTTGCTGACGCGCGCGGCTCGGTAAGTGCCGTTGAATCAGCGGGCTGTTTCCGAGCCGCGACTGTTAGGGAGCGGTTGTGTAAGCGACTATTTGCGCGCCGGAGAACCCAAATCGAGCGCCATGATGGACTGCCGGTCCCGCAAATATAACCGGGCGCCGACCAGGGTCGGCGGGGTCCAGGAGATGCTCGCCAGCAGGGGCCATTTCGCGATGGCCTGGAAGTTTTCCGGAGAGGCGATTCCGAGGCCAAGATTGCCGTCCTCGTCAAGAATGAGCAGCTTACCGTCCGCATCCAGCAACTGCGCTTTTGCGAAATCCCGCACCTGCCAGAGAATGCGGCCGGTGCGGAGATCTACGGCCATGATAAATGCGGGACCGTTGTGGCCGCTCGAAAGATAGACGTGCTCTCCCCGCCGGATCACGGTTCCGAAGTGAGACTGAATGCGGCGGTTATGCCAGAGGTCGCGCACCTGGGTCGTGCTGCCGGAGCGGGTCAGTTGCAGGACGCGGGAGCCTCCTTCATACGCGCTGGAAATAAAAAGCAGATTGCCAGGAGCCCATACCGGCGTACTGACCGCCAGCCCGTTTTGGGTGGGGTGCTTGAAGCGCCAAAGGGTGTCGCCGGATTCCGGGTCGAACCCGATCACCTCCTGGGCGAGCAAGCTGACGACTTGCGCCTGGCCGTCTACCTGGATCAGTAATGGTGAGGAATGGGCGTTTTGGAGGCTGTGTTTCTTCCAGATGACTCCACCATCGTTCTGGCGCAGTTTCAGAACGGCGTTTTGTCCGCCCCCAGCCAGCAGAATGAGCGAGTCTTTATAAGGGAGGGCATGGGAAGAATAGCCGAAATCGAGACGGTTCCCTCCGAATTCCTGATAGAGATCATGGGACCAGACCGGCTTGCCGCTGCTCTTGTCGAGCGAGTGTATCTGTCCGACTGCGCTGGCCGTGACGAGGCGGGAACCGATGACCTGCGGCATGGCGTAGGGGCCTGGACCGGCCCCATCGGAGTAGGCGTTGCGAAACGCTGCCGCATATTCAAATTCCCAAACGGTCTTACCCGTGAGAGCTTCGAGCGCAATGACGACATCATTCGAGCCACGATGGTAGGCGGTGTAGAGGACCCCATTCTCCTCGGCAATGGCGGAGTACCCTTCCCCGAGCGGTCGTTTCCAGAGCGTTGGCGGCGGACTGGAGATCCAGCCGGCAGTTGGACCGCCAAGGATCCCTGTGCTGGTCGTGATGAAATCCCGCCCTGGTCCGCCCCAAACCGGCCAACTCGCCGCTGGCTGGGGGTTAGCCACAGAGGCACAGAGGCACAGAGGAACCAACCAAATGGCTCTTCTCTGTGTGCTCTGTGCCTCTGTGGCTAACCTATTCAAAAGTGCACCTTCACCCCCAGCTGCACGATCCGCGCCGCCTCGGCGTCGGTGATGGTCCCGAACTGCGGCCGGCCGAACTCGGTGGCAGCGTCCATGGGGGCCACGAAGTTCACGTTGTTGAAGAGGTTGAAAAACTCCCCGCGCAGCTCCACCCGCCGCGATTCGCCGATGGCGATGTTCTTCACCAGCGACAGCACCGTGCCCTGGATGTAGGGGGCGCGGTTGTCGGGCAGGAAGCGGCCCACCGCGCCAAAAGAATAGCGGGGCGGATTGGTGAAGCTGCTGCGGTCGAAGTGGTTGTCGATCCGCGCCGAGACTCCGCCAGGGGTGCGGCTCGACTTGCCGGTGCTGTTGGGCCGCTGAGTCCCGCCGAACGAATTGGTGGTGTTGGCCTGGGAGCTCACCGAGATCGGCAGGCCGCTTTGGATCGAGTAGCTCCCGTTGAGCCCCCAGCCGGCGGCCACGGCGCTCGCCAGGCGGTGAGCCGGGCGAAACGGCAGGTCGTATTGGAAGCTGGCCGCCAGCCGGTGGGCGACGTCCACCGCCGAAAGCGACCGGTCCAGCCGCCGCTGGTTGTTGTTGGTGAACCCCGGGTTCTGCTGGCCAAGGAACCCCGCCACCGAGGAGAAGTCGTCGATCATCTTCGACCAGGTATAGGCCCCCAGCATCTGCAAGCCCCGTCCGTAGCGCTTGCGGAACTTCATCTGTAACGAGTGGTAGGTGGAGTGAGCGAACGCTCCCCAGGTGTGTTGCAGGCCCGTCAACTGCGAGTAAGGACGCAGCAACTGGCCGGCGGTGGTGGTTCGCTGGCCGAGGCTGGTGGTCGCCGGGATGATGCCGAAGAAGGGGTTGGCCACCGAGCGCGTCAGTTCGTCACCCAGCGCCAGGAAGTTGTCGGGCAACTGGTTGAGCTGCGCCTGGGCCAGCAGCTTGACTCCCGAATTGCCGGCGTAGGCGGTGTCCAGCAGCATTTCGCCCGGCAGCTCGTACTGAACGTTGAAGTTCCACTGCATCGAGTACGGAACGCGGTCGCTGCGCACCTGGGCGTTGATGCCCTGGCCGATGAAGGTCAGCAGGCCCTCCGAGCCGTTGCTGGGGCGGTTGAAGCCGTCCGGGAAGGGGTTCGACAGCGTGGTGTAGGGCGTGCGGCCGGCGTCGAGGGTAGTAGTGATATTGGTGACGGCGTTGAAGCTGATAGCGCCGACGCTGCCGGTGCCCGGGCCGATGCCGGTGGTGGGGTTGAAGAAGACCCCGAAGCCGGATCGCAGCACGATCTTCTCGGTGAGCTTGTAAGCCAGGCCCACGCGCGGGGCGAAGTCGTTGTTGTCGGGATCCTTGTTGCCTCGCGGGGCGCCGTTGCGCCCGGCGAACACCAGGCCGCCGCGCAGGGGACCCAGCCCCGGCGCCTGGACCGGCAAGGTGGCCCCAAAGTCGAACCACGAGGTACGGTCGAAGCGCTCCGTCAACGGCCGGTCCGAATCCCAGCGCAGCCCGAGGTTGAGCGTCAGCCGATCGGTGACCCGCCAGTCGTCCTGGATAAAGGCGCCGCCGTAGCGGACCTGGAGGGCCAGCCGGGGCTCCTCCTGGATGCGGCCTCCCGACATCAAGCCCAGCAGCATCGACGCGATGGTGTGGCCGCCACGGTTGCCGTTGAAGACCTCGCGCGTGAAGCCTTCGTTGAAGGAGAAGAGGCCCGCCGGGGAGTTGGGCCGGAAGTTGGAGACGCGGTTCAGGCGGAAGACGCCGCCCAGCTTGAGGGTGTGGTGGCCCACCAGGCGGGTGGCGTCGCCGCTCCAGGTGTGGGTCTCGAACCGATTGCCGATCACCCAGCCGGCATTACCCCCCAGCGACGCCTGGCCGGCCGGCTCGATGCGCGGGAAGATGGGAAACTGCGAGGCCGACCGCAACGAGGCTGGAAAGCCGAGCGACCCGAGATCGAAGCCCTGCGAGTTGCTGTCCCGCGGGTTGGCGTGATAGACATAGCCGTAATTGCCGTGCCAGACCCAGCCGGCCGCCGTGTAGCTGTCGTCCAGCGTGATGCTGCGGTTGCGGGCTCCCGACGATCCAGCGTCCGGTGACGCCAGGTTCCCGAAATGGTTGGCCAGATCGGTGTCGACATCGTTCCACGAGAAGCGGCCGTAAAGGTTCTGGCGGTCGGAGATCCGGCGGTCGACCTTGACGGTGAAATTGTTGCTCCCGGAACGGCTCCCCTGCTGGGAAAAGAAGTTGTTGGCCACCCCGCCGCCGGTGGGGTTGGGATAGAAGCTCAGCAACTTTACGGCGACGGAATCGAAGCGGGCGCTCGGGATGCGGTTCTCGGGAAACGGCTGCCGGCGGCCGGCGGGGTCGATGGTCCTGGGATCGTAGACCAGGTCGCTGATCTCGCTGAAATCCCCGGCTTTCATCTTGGTGGTTGGCGTCGTGAAGGTCGCCGAACCGGGGTTCACCTGCCGGATGCCCTCGTAGTTGAGGAAGAAGAAGGTGGACTTGCGCGACGGCGCCAGCGGCCCGCCCAGCGTGAAGCCGAACTGGTTGAACCGGAAAGCCCGGCGCGGCCGCCGGTTGCGGTTCTCGAAGAAGCCGTTGGCGTCCAGCTTGTCGTTTCGCAGGAACTCGTAGACCACCCCATGAAACTGCTGGGTGCCGGAGCGGTGCACCAGGTTGATGACAGCGCCGCCGGTGCGGCCGTATTCGGCCGACAGGGCGTTGGTCTGGACCTTGAACTCCTGCACGGCGTCGGGCGAGGGGATGTAGGCCGGCTGGTTGTAGCCCATGACGATCTGGGAGGAGCCGTCGAGCATCACCTCGTTGGAGACATTGCGCCCGCCGTTGGCCGAGAAGCCCACCGCCCCAATCGAGCCGCTGCCCGTCATGGAATCGCGAAAGGCGCGTGTGGTGTTGATGCCCGGCGTGAGCGCCACCAGTTGCAGCACGTTGCGGCCGTTGAGCGGCAGGGCCTCCACGGCCCGGCCGGCCACCACCTCCCCGAGGGTCGAGCTGGCGGTTTCGAGCAGCAAAGCCTGGCCGGTGACCTCGACGGTCTCGGCGACGGCGCCCACCTCCAGCGTGATGTTGAGCTCGGCAATCTGGGCGACCTCCAGCGTCAGGCCGCCCTGCTGGTGGCGCTTGAATCCCTGGGCCTCCACGCCGAGCGAGTAGGGACCGGGCGGGATCTGGACAAAGACATACTCGCCGACGGCGTTGGTCGTGGCCGGCCAGGGCCGGTTCTGTGCGGTGTTGGTGAGGGTGACGGCGGCGCCCGGCACCACCGCTCCGGAACGATCGCTGACCACCCCCCGCACCGTCGCGGTTTGTGTTTGGCCCAGTAACACAGGCATTCCTGCCTGTACGAGTAACAACAGGACCCCCAGGTAGTTTTTCCTCATGCCGATAGTCTACGATAATCTCCATGCGGCATCGCCTGATTCTTTCCCTGGCTCTGCTCCTCGCCGCCATGGCCCTCTGGCCCCGGCGTTCCTCCTTCACCTCCGTGGCCCTGCCGCCGGCTGATTCCTTCGCCTTCCGGGTCACCATGGGCCTGGGCGACAAAACCGCCACCAACTGGAGCGGCGCGGTGACCTTCGAAAACGCTTCTCAGATCCACGTGGAGGGATGGCGGTTCCTGGAGCCGGATCGCCTCTCAGGCGACGAAAGCACCTGGCGGTGGAAGATGACCTCGGAAGCCACGGCGCTCCGCGCCTACCAGACCCAGCTCCTGCCGGCGGATCCACCTACCTCGTATAAAGGCCTGATTGTCCGCGGCCGCGGGGAGCAGGCGCGGCTGCGCTTTGAGACTGCCCAGGGGGCCTTGGCCTTCAGCGCCGCCGAGGCGCCCTTCGGGGAGCGCCGCAGCTTTCTCGGCGGCCGCGTCACGGTGGAGCGCCTGCCAGCCTCGGTGCTGCTGAGCGCCCGCCCCCGCCAGGACGACTACCCGTCGATGGCCGTGGCGCCGGACGGGGCGGTGTGGGCGGCCTGGATGAGTTACCACGACGGCCGCGACGGCATCCTGCTGGCTCGCATGAAGGACGGCCAGTGGCGCGGCCCGGTGGAGGTTCCCGAAACCTCCGGGGATATCTGGGCCCCCCAGGTCGGCGTCGATGCCGCCGGACGCACCTGGGTAGTCTGGTCCCAGCAGGTGGAGGGCAACTTCGATCTTTACGCCCGCAGCTTCCACCAGGACCGCTGGGGCGAGGTCGCGCGTCTTACTGATGACCCCCTGCCCGACATCAACCCGCACATGATCCGCGACGGCTCGGGCGCCCTGTGGGTCGCCTGGCAAGGCTTTCGCGGCCGGCACTCGAATATCTTCCTGCGGGCCTATCGGGATGGCAAATGGGACCCGCCGGTCCGGGTCACCGAAACCGCCGCCAACGACTGGTTTCCGCAGCTGGCCGCCGACCCCTGTGGCGCCGGCATTCCGGCTTGTCCCGAGGACACCCGCATTTGGATCGTCTGGGACAGCTACCGCAACGGCAACTACGATGTCTATGCCCGCAGCTACGACGGCAAGCTTGGCCAAGAGCTGCCGGTGGCCGCCTCGGCGCTCTACGAGGGCGACGCCTCCATCGCCGCGGCGCGCGATGGGTCGGTCTGGGTGGCTTACAACACCTCCAGCCCCAACTGGGGTAAGGATCAGGGATACCTGATCCGCCAGAGACCCGTGGGCGTGCCCCTGGGGGCCAACCGCGAGGTGAAGGTCCGGGTGTGGCGCCAGGGCAAGTGGATGGAGCCGGCCACTCAGCCGGCCGAGTCGTTGCCGGCCTCGGACCGCAGCCTGAACTTCATCCCGCGCCTGCTGGCCGATCGGGCTGGCGCGGTGTGGCTGGCCTTCCGGCATCGCTATCCGAAGCCGCCCACGGCCGGCGTTGACACCCACGCCGGCTTCTACTGGGAGACCTACCTGACACGCTACGAGGGAAAGCGCTGGGTTGACGCCACGCCCGTTCCTTCGAGTTGGGACCGGCTGAGCGCCCGGTACTCGCTGGCCCTTTCGCCCGCCAACGAGCTGTGGCTGGCCTGGTCGACCGACAATCGCGACTTCCGCTCGCCGAACGAGCCGGTGTGGAACGCCATCCACGCTGCCCGGCTCCCTGCGGCCACGGCCGTGGCGCCGGAGCTGGTGGCGGCTTCGGATCCGCCCGCCGAGGTCCGGCCAGGACACCAGGACGAAGCTGGCGACGTCCAGCGGCTGCGCTCCTACCGCGCCCAGGCCGGCGGCCGCAGCATGCAGATCCTCCGCGGCGACATGCACCGCCACACGGAGCTTTCCGTTGACGTCAGCGCCCCCGACGGCTCCGTCTTCGACTTCTTCCGCTACATGCTCGACGTGGCCCAGATGGATTTCTCGGGCCCGGCCGATCACCAGGGCGGCGGCAGCTACGATTACTGGTGGTGGTTCACCCAGAAGCTCGATGATCTCTACCACGTCCCCGGCGCCTACGTGCCGGTGTTCACCTATGAGCGCTCGCTGGCCTATCCCTTCGGCCACAAGAACATCGTTCACGCGTACCGGGGAGCCCGGATAGTCCCGTTCTTCTACAAGTACGAGGTCCGGCCCTGGGTGAAGGACGCTCCGGGGAACGACCGCTACGGCGTGGAGGGCCGCTCGGTGGTCGAGAACGAGAGCGAGCTGCTCTTCGAGCAGCTGCGCCAGTCGAAGGGCATCGCCATGGCCCATACCTCAGCCACCTACATGGGCACCGACTGGCACACCTGGGGCAAGGAGGTCGAGCCGGCCGTCGAGATCTACCAGGGGGCGCGAACGGTCTATGAGGAGCCCAAGGGCCCCGGCGCGGCCCAGAAGGGGGTCGACGATCAGCACATGCGAACCCAAGGCTACGAGCCGGCCGGCTTCGTCTGGAATGCCTGGGCCAAGGGGTATCGCCTCGGCGTGCAGGCCAGCTCCGACCACGGCTCCACCCACCTCTCCTACAGCATGATCTATGTGGAGCGGCCCACCCGCGAGGGCCTCCTCGACGCCATCCGCCAGCGCCACATGTACGGCGCCACCGACAACATCCTGCTCGATTTCCGCATGGGGCGAGCCTTCATGGGCGACGAGATCACGGCCGCCGCGGTTCCGCCGCTCGAGATCACGGTCCGCGGCACGGCGCCGGTGGCCAAGGTCGTGGTGGTGCGGAACAACCGGTATATTTACACGGCCGAGCCCCGCCAGCCGGAGGTCAAGCTCAGCTACCGCGACCCCGGGGCGGGAAAGGGAACTCACTACTACTACGTCCGGGTGGAGCAGGCCGACGGCCAACTGGCCTGGTCCTCGCCCATCTGGATCCAGGTGCGCCCATGAAGGCATGAGTTTGTGGGGCGGTCCCCTGGACTGCAGCGGACGCCCTCGTCCGCCCCTCAGGGTGTATACTATCCCGGCTTGGTTTTTCGGCCCGTGACGGGCAACGGATTCGCTCGACCCTCGGTTGCCGGAGCAGAGGAGGGAAGATGGGAAGGGTGCTTGCGCTGGGATATGGTGTCGTCTGTTACGTGGTGTTCTTCGCCACGTTTCTCTACGCCATCGGGTTCGTGGGAAACCTGGTGGCGCCGAAGTCCATCGACTCCGGCGCGCCAGGGCCGCTCGAGTCCTCGCTACTGATCAACGTGTTGCTCCTCAGTGTCTTCGCCATCCAGCACAGCGGCATGGCGCGGCACAGTTTCAAAACTTGGTGGACCCGGCTAGTCCCCAAGCAGGTGGAGCGGAGCACGTACGTACTCCTGGCCAGCCTGTCGCTCCTGCTACTGTACTGGCAATGGCGTCCGATGCCCGGTGTGGCCTGGAACGTGGAAAACCCGGTCGGTTACGCGCTGCTCCAAGGGCTTTTCTGGCTGGGGTGGGGGATCGTCCTGCTGTCCACGTTTCTGGTCAGCCACTTCGACCTGTTCGGGCTTCGGCAGGTTTGGCTCTACTGGTCGCAGAAGGAATACAAGCCGGTGGGATTCCAGACCCCCTTGCTATATAAGGTGGTGCGTCACCCCATTTACCTGGGGTTCCTTCTGGCGTTCTGGTCGGCGCCGGTGATGACGTACGGCCACCTGCTGTTCTCGATTGTGACCACCGGCTACATCTTCGTCGGGATCACGCTGGAGGAGCGCGACATGGTGCGGTTCCACGGAGAGGCCTACGAGCACTACCGGCGGCAGGTTTCGATGATTGTGCCAGCGCCAGTCCGCAAGGCCGGAGGGAGCGGGAAGGCGGCCCAGAAGGGCGCCGGCCGGTAAGCAGGGTCTTGGCGGCGACTTGCACGTCCAGGGCCTTGTAGACGACGTCCATGCCGCCTTGGCCCAGCTTGGACTCAATCCGGTATTGACCCAGCGTTTGGCCGATCATGAAAGGATCTGAGGCCTGCGGTCGGACCGTTTTCAAAAGCTCAGCTTTAATCCGAACTGGATGATCCTGGGATCGGAGGCGGAATTGACGACGCCCAAGCTGGCGGTTCCCAGGTCCTGCCCGGGCATCCCCCAGTCGGGATGATTGAAGGCGTTGAAAAACTCGCCGCGGAACTGCATCCGTATCTGCTCTCGAACCTGGAAATTCTTGAAGACCGCCAGGTTCCAGGAGTTGACGCCCGGCCCGATCACCACCGCGCGCCCCGCATTGCCGAAGCGGTCCGCCGGGGCGACAAAACAGCCGGTGTTGAAGAACCGGTCCACGGTCCGCTCGTTGCGCGACAGGTTGGGATTGCAGACCAGGTCGGGACGCACCGCGCCGTCGGTCGCTATGGCCAGCGGATCGCCTGACCTCCGCACGGTGATCGGGTAGCCTGTCTGGAAGGTGGCAATGCCGGCCAGTTGCCAGTCGCCGATGAGATGGTTGAGCGCTCCGGGCAGGTTGTCTCCGAGGCGCCGCCCGCGCCCGAACGGCAGGTCATACAGGAAACTGGAAACGAAGCGGAACTTGTGGTGGTGCGGCGCCAGCCCCTTATCCGCCTTCTTGTTGAAGACGTCCTGAATGCGGTTGCCGGTATCGTTGGAGCCGCCGCTGAACGGCTGCGCGTCGCTCATCGTCTTGGAGTACGTGAACGAGTTCAGAAAACTGAACCCCCGCGAAAACCGCTTTTCGAAGCGCGCCAGCAGGGCGTGGTAGTTGGAGAAGGCGTCGCTGGTGGTGCTGTACCAGTCGCTCACCGTGATCAATTGGTTGTCGAACACCATGAAGGGAATCAGCAGGCGCATCTGGGGATGCAGAGTCGCCGGCAGGATGGCGTTGGCGGACCGCGGCTCGGCCGGGATCAGTCCTCCGCGCCGGTTCAGCCGCGTCCCCTTGCTGGCGGCGTAAGTCACCTCCGCCACCCAGTTGTTGCCGAACTGCCGCTGCAGGCCGAAGTTCCACTGCTGCATGTAGGCGTTGCGGAAGTCCACCGAGTAGCTGTTGGGCCCCGGCGTGATCTCGGTGACTTTGGGATTGGGGTTGCGGTAGCCCAGGATGGCCTCCGCCGGCGGCAGCCCGAACTGGAACGGCGACAGCGATTGCAGGTCTTCGCGCGTCCAGGGGAGGTTCTCGACGGAGTCTTCGAAGTAGCTGATGGGAACGGTGTCGAAGAAAATCCCGTAGCCGGTGCGTATCAGCGTCCGGGAATCGAGCTGGTAGGCTATGCCCACGCGCGGGGTGAGGTCGAACTTTTCCACGTCCACCAGGGAGCGGGGAACCTGCTTGCCGGCCACGACAATCTCCGGCAGCCGGTCGGCGTGCACGTCGTTGAGCGTCAGGCCGAGCCCCACGGTTGGCAGGTTGCGGTCCAGCGCCGCGCAGCGGGCCGGGTTCCGGCACAGATAGATTCCGCCTTCGGCGTAGCTGCCGGGCCCCCGCAGCAGGCGGACCGAAGAGACCCGGTCGCGCGTCTCCTTGGGAGGAATAAAAAGCTGGTAGCGAACGCCGAGGTTCAGGGTGAGCTTGGAGGTGACCTTGAAGTCGTCTTGCAGGTAGCCGGCATACTCGGTGGCGCGGATGAAGCTGTGCCGCTCGGCCAGCGACCGTCCCTTGCGTTGGGCCAGGCCCAGCAGGAAGCTGGCGAAGGTGTTGCCGGTGCCGGGAAAACCCTCCAGCCCCGTCCACTCCGCCTCGATGTTGTAGGTGCTGCGGGAGCGGGTGATGTTGTTCTCCACGTTCAGGTGAATGCGCCGCACCTCGAAGCCGGCCTTGAAGAAGCTGCGCCCCTTGTTGAACGAGACCTGCTCCAGGAACTGGAAGGTGCCGTTGCTGCGCGCCACGTCGGCGCCGCCGGCGATGGAGGTGAATCCGGCGATGGAGATCTCCGGGATGCCGGCCGGGGCGGTGGGCACCCCGGGGATGCCCAGCAGTTGTACGTAGTTCTTGCCGTCCAGGTACGCCTGGCTGGCGCTGCGGGGCGCTGCCCGCTGATAACCGAAGCGGAACTCATTGACTACGGTCGGGCTCACCGTCCGGACGAAGCTGGTGGAAAGCAGTTGCTGGCGGCCCACGTTCAGCCGCTCCAGCAGCGGGAAGGACCCGGGATCGAAACCTTCCGAGTCGTTGAAGTTGTAGCGGGCGAAGAACTGGTCCTTGTCGCTGAGCCGCTGGTCGATGCGCATGGAGAACTGGTCGGAGCGGTCGCGGCGGCTGCGGCTGTCGGCGTAATTCTGGCGCGGGTTGCCGGTGCGGGCGTCGCGCGCCCCGGGGATGTTCGGCGCCGGGAACAGGTTCAGCTCCAGCAGCTTGCGCGCCACCGGGTCGAAGCTGGAGGCGGGCACACGGTTGCCCAAATACGGCTCCCGCACGTAGATGGCCCGCCCGGTTCTCGGATCGGTGATCAGCCGCGAGCTGCGCGCGTCAAACAACTGGTTGGCCAGCACGGAGCGTCCCAGGGCGTCGACGCCGATCTGCTGCCGGAGGTTGGGCGCGAAGTCGCCCCGGCGCAGAGCCTCATCGGGCACCGTGCGCAACCCCGTCTGCCCCCGCACCTGCCGGAAGCCCTCGTAATCCAGGTAGAAGAAAGTTGTTCCGCGGACCACCGGGCCGCCCAGGGCGCCGCCGAACTGGTTCTGGTTGAAGGGCGGCGCGATGAACTTGCCCTGGCTGTTGCGGAAGTTCGGGTCGCGCTGGAACAGGTTGCGCGCCTGCACCGCGTCGTTGCGCAGGAATTCGTAAAGCGAGCCGTGCAGATCGTTGGTCCCGCCGCGCGTCACCACATTGATCTGCCCGCCGGCTCCCTTGCCGTACTCGGCCGAGTAGTTGTTGACCTGGATCTTGAACTCCTGGATGGAGTCGATGTTGGGGCGGAAGAACAGGTTGTTGTCCCATTGATCGGAGTTGGAGACGCCGTCGAGCTGGAAGGCGTTCTGCTCGCTGCGCGCGCCGCCAATGCTGATACCGCCGCCGCGGCCCGCGCCGGGCTGCCCGCTGTTGACGCCCGGCACCAACAGGGCCAGTTGGACAAAGCTGCGCCCGTTGAGCGGCAGCTCGACGATCTTGCGCTGATCGATCAGCGCGCCCACCGCGGCGCTCTCGGTGTGCAGCAACTGGGTCATCCCAGCGACCTCGATCTGCTGGGTGATTTCGCCGATCTGGAGCTGGATGTCCAGGCGGGCGATCTGGTCCACTTCGACGGCGAACTCTCGCTGGCTGTGCTTGCGGAAGCCGGAAGACTCCGCCGTGACGTCGTAGCGGCGGGGCCGCAGGCCGGGGAGGCTGTAAAGGCCGGCGTCGTTGGTGAGCGTCTCGCGGGTGAAGCTGGTTCCCGGGTCGCGCACCAGGATGCGGGCGCCCTGAATGGCCGCCCCGGTCTGGTCGGTGATTGTTCCGGTGATGGTGGCGCTTCCGGACTGGGCCCACAAGGGCGCCACCGCCAGGCTCAAACTCAGTAGCAGCTTCGCGTGAAACGACATGGCCGTACTCCTTTCGGGTCAGGCGATCTGGCACCGATTATACCCCAGCGTCAGGCGGCCCGAACAGGGCCGTGCGACCATCCACCGCGGCGCCGACGCCACACCGAGCGCCCCGCCGAGCTGCCGCACTCTACCCCCGCTGGCCGCATCTTCGAAGACCAGACCATCGACGGCGTCATTGTCGCCACCACCAACCACTGGCATGCGCTGTACATCGCCGGACGCCATCCCCACTGTCATCACGGGATCAGTGTACCCCCAGAACTTGGTATCGTGAAGGCGGTATGTTCAACCCTGGATTGGAGGCGCGCAAACGGCACGCCCAGGAACACGCGCGGACGCTCCGCTGGCTGGTTGTGTGGACAGCCGGTCCCTGTCTTTGCTGGGGCGCCTCCCCGTATCTGGGAGCCGCGGCGTGCGCCGAATGCCACCGGCAACAACATCAAACCCAGACGGCGAGCCGGCATGCCGGGGCGCTGCGCCCTATCCGCCAAACGCGCCTCCCAGAGCTGCTGATGGACCGCCCTTTGCGCGAGCGCAGCGGGGTCAGCTTCGAGTATCGTTTGGTGGACCACGGACTGGAGGTGACCGCCAGCAAGGACGCGCAGCGGGCCACGGCCGTCCTGGAGTGGGCTTTCGGCACGGGCGCGCAGGGCATCACCCCGGTGGGGCGCTTCCAGGGTCGATACTTCGAGCACCGGGTTTCCTACTATGCCGCGCCCGCCCGCGCCGGCCTGACGGTGGGCCATCCGTCGCCGGCATCGCCCACGGCGGAGGCGGCGCTGGGATTGATCCAGACGCCCAACGTCATCTATCGCTGTTTCAACTGCCACGCCACCGGCGTGCGCGCCGACCCCGCGGAGCCGGACCTGGCGCAGATGCGCCCCGGCGTCGAATGCGAGCGGTGCCACGGACCCGCGAGCGATCATGTTGTCGCCGTGCGCGCCGAGCGCCCGTCCGCCGAGCGGGCCCGCACCATCCTGAACCCGGGACGTTTGCCGGCCCGAGCCGTGGTCCAGGTCTGCGGCGAGTGCCATCGGACGCCGGCGCCAGGCCCCGTCTCGCCGATGCCCGAGGTCGACGATCCGGTGTCGGTGCGCTTTCAGCCCGTCGGCCTCATGGCCAGCCGCTGTTTCATCGCCAGCGAGAAACTGTCTTGCCTCACCTGTCACGACCCCCACGCCGACGCGGTTCGCGGCGACGACGCGCATTATACGGCCAAGTGCCTGCGCTGCCACTCGGGCGCGGCAGGGGTGCGGAAGGATTGCCAGCGGGCGGCGAAACAGAACTGCCTGCCGTGTCACATGCAGCAGACCGAGCCGGCGGCCGATCTACGGTTCACGGACCATCGCATCCGGGTGTACGCGGCGGCAAGCCAGCAGCCCGGGGCGCCAGGCCGGAACCCGGCGGAGCCGGACCTGGCGGCCGTCGAGAAGCTGATCGCATCAGGAGCTTTTCAGAACGCCCTGGCGGAGCTGGAGCGGGCGGCCAGGCGCGATGCGCGGTGGCACGCCCTGGCGTCGAAGATCTACGACGGACGCAACGACCCGGCGCGGGCGGTCGAGGAGGCCCAGGCGGCGCTCGATCTGGAGCCGCGCAACGAGAGCCATCATCTGCAACTGGCGCAAATTTTCCTCAACCGCAACACGCCGCTGGCGGCCTACGAGATCTTCAGCGAAGCCCAGGCCTTGTTTCCCGAGTCGCTGCTGGTCCGGCTGGGGAAGGGCCTGGCCCTCAAGGAGCTGCAGCGCTATGAGGAGGCCGAGCAGGAGCTCCACGAATGCCTGCGCCGGGACCCGAAGCTCGGCCTGGCCTTCGACGCCCTGGCCACCGTCTACCTTCACACCAAGCGCTACGAAGATGCGCAGCGCGCCGCGGAGCGCTATCTCCAGGACAACCCCAACGACTTTCGCGGGTACTATTACCAGGCGGCCGGCCGCGAGGGCCGCAAGATCGAGACCGCGGAAACCGAGCGGCTCCTGCAGCGCGCCATGGCGCTGAAGCCGGACTTCGCCGCCTCCCACGCCCTGCTGGGCAAAGTGCTGCTGGAGGCCGGCCGCCATGCCGAGGCCGCCGCCGCCCTGGAGCAAGCAGTACGCCTGCGGCCGGACTACTCGCCGGCTTATTATCATCTTGCGAATGCCTACCGGCGGCTCCGGCGCCCCGGCGATGCCGCCCGCCAGTTACAGGTCTTCAACGAGCTCAAAGAAAAGGAGCGCCAGCCGGTGCCGGCGCTCCGCTATCGCCGGGGCAGAAAATGACGGCTACCAGTGGAACTTCATCGCCATCTGGATCTGCCGGGCCTGGTTGGTCACGGCGGTGATCCGCCCCACGGTGGCCGTGCCGATGGTGGTGTTGGGGTTGGCGAAGTATGGGGTGTTGGAGGTGTTGAAGGACTCGGCGCGGAACTCCAGGTTGGCCCTTTCCCGGAGCTGTGGAAAATAGAAGCGCTTGGCCAGGCTGAGGTCGAGGTTCCGGAGCCCGGGACCGTAGAACAGCCCGCGGCCTGAATTACCGATGGTGTACAGCGGCGGCGCCGTGAAGGCTTCCGGATCGAACCAGCGATTCAGGTTTTTCTGCGAGCCGCTCAGCCGCGGGTCGCGCGCCACGTTGGGCCGGTTGATCGAGCCGCAGACACAGGTGTTGATGTTGAAGCCCGGCGTCAGAGCGAAGCCGCTCTGGAAAGTGAGAATCCCGTTGACTTCCCAGCCGCCCAGCAAGTGTGTGGCCGGCCCCTGGGTGAGCCAGCGACGGCCGCGGCCGGCGGGTAACTCCCACGTGAGGCCCGAGGTAAACCGGTGGGGAGCGTCATCCGGGCCAACCCCGCGGTCGAGATTCCGGTTGTTCAGGGGATCCCGATATCCCACCTGGCCGACATCGATCAGCTTGGCGAAGGTGTAGGAGGCCAGGAAGCCGACGCCGGCGGCCATGCGCCGCTCGGCCTTGAGTTGCAGCGAGTGATAGCTGGAGGAGCCGATCCAGCTCTGGCTCGTGACCCCGTTGGGGTAACGCGGGAAGCGGACGTAGGGAGCAATGAACCGGCCCCGCGCCTCCGGCGCCAGGTTCACCGGGATGGCGTTGAGGTTATAGGTGCCGTAGTGCAGGTGCGCTCCACGGGTGCCGGCGTAGCCGGCCTCCACCGTGATCCCCCTGACCTCCTTCTGCACGTTCAGGTTCCACTGGTGGAAATAGGACATGGCGTTGTCGTCGGGGAACACCGAGACCGCCGTGGCGTTTCGGCCGGTCTTGTCCGCCTGCTCGTAGGGGATGCGATCCAGGGTGGTTCTCCAGTTGACCTGGTCGATGGTGGCGTAGCGGCCCACATCGGCGTCGGCGAAGATGGGGTCGGAGAGCAGAAACCCGAAGGCGCCGCTCGACATGGTCCCCACCGAGAATAACCCGTAGCCACCGCGGATCACGAACCGCGAGCCGGCCAAGGGCGTGTAAGCGAAACCGAAGCGCGGCCCGAAGTTGTTCCAGTCATTCTTCCACGGCGTATCGCGGAAACCGTTCTGACCGAATACCTGGTACTCGCCCCGATCGAGGTTGAACACGCCGCTGCGGTTCACCCGCTCGTGATACCAGAGCGGGGCGTCCCAGCGCAGCCCCAGGTTCAAGGTGAGCCTGCGGCTGACGCGGATGTCATCCTGGAGGAACGCGGCATAAACCGAGCTGCGAGACTTGAAGTAGCCCGGAAAGATCCGGTACTGGAAGTTGTTGGGCAACCCCAGCAGGAAGCTGGCGTAGTCGAAGCCGGTTCCGGCGATCCCGCGCTGATCGGTGAAAATCGGCTGGAAGTTCCAGCGGGTGTTGCCGGGGTTGGGCTGGAAGTTGTCGGTTCGAATCTGCCGAACCTCGCCGCCGAACTTGAGACTGTGGCGATTCAGCACCAGGGAGGATACATTGACGAGGCTGTTGGAGTTTTGCAGCTCCAGGAGGATCGTGTCGCCGGTGGAGCCCAGGAAGTTGAAGTTCTGGAACTGAAATTCCGGCGTTCCGAGCTTTTCTTTGCCGTTGGGCAGCCCGAAGATGCCGAGGTCTTCGGTGCCGGTGACTCCGAACCCGGCGATGGTGCGCTTGGGAAACACCTGAAACCAAGCCAGGTGCAGGCTGTTGGTGGCGCGCGGCCCGAAGATGTGGACGTGGTTGACCACCGCCTGCCGGCCGGGGTTCTTGGTGAAGCCGGGCCCGAGACCGACGTAGCCTCCGGCCCGCGGATCGGGGAAGGCCGGCGGCTGGTCGTTGTTGAACTGCCGGCGGGACCAGCGGGCCATGATCTTGTCTTGGTCCGAGAAGTGGTGGTCGAATTTGAGGTCGTACTCCCAGTTGCTGGTTTTCAAGGCGCCGAAGTTGTTGTAGTTGACAAAGGGCGTGTCGGTGAGCGGCGCGGGGTACAGCTCCTGGACCTTCTGCGCCGCCGGGCTAAGTCGCGAGGCCGGAATGCGATTGTCGGCGAACGCGGTCCGCACCACGGTGTTGCCCACCATCTGCGAGTTCAACGGATCGAAGATCTGGTTGCGGAACGCCGGCCGGCCCAGGGCGTCCGTGCCGGCCTGGGCGCCCAGGATCCGCCGGAAGTCGCCCCGCCGGAAATCGGCGATCGGCACCGTGAAACCGGTGTAGGCCTGCGTCCCGCGCTGCTCGGTGAACTGCATGTCGAAAAAAAAGAACGTCTTGTTCCGCTGTACCGGCCCGCCGACGGTGCCTCCCCACTGGTTGCGGCGGATGAGCGGACGCGTGTGGGTGAAGTAGTTGCCGGCGTTCAGCTTGTCGTTGCGCAGGAACTCGAACAGCGTGAAGTGGATCTCATTGGTTCCGGCCTTGGTCGTCGACGCCATGATGGCGCCGCTGGTCTCGCCGTACTCGGCCGAGAAGCTGTTGGTCAGCACCTTGAATTCCTGGAGCACGTCGGGGTTGGGATTGACCGGGTTGCCGCTCCAGACGTGGTTGCTGGAGTGCGCGCCATCGATGTAGTAGGGGTCCTTGCGCACCAGCCCGCCCTGGGTGACGGTGTTGCCGTCCCGATTCAGCACCACGCCGGGGACCATCAGGCGCAGATCCTGCGGGTTGCGGTTGAGCGAAGGCATGCGCACCACCTGGGCGGCCTCCACCGTGGCGCTGAGGGCGCCGGTCTCGGTCTCGATCAGCGGCGTGGCCGCCGTGACGCTGACGGTTTCGGTGACCGCGCCCGTCTCCAGCGCCACGTCGACACGCAGCTCGCGGGTCATTTCCAGCGCGATGTTCTCCCGGACGAACTTCTTGAAGCCAGCGACCTCCGCTTCCACTTTGTAGGCGCCGGGTTGCAGGAACTGCACCCGGTAGTTGCCCAGCCCGTCGGTCAGCGATGCCGACTGCACCCCGGTGTTCACGTTAGTAACGACGATCCTGGCGCCGGGCACCACGGCCCCGGACGGGTCCATCACCGTGCCCACGATGTTGCCGGTGTTGCCCTGTCCCAAGACACACGCGGCCGTCAGAAGAAATGCGATCAGGATTCTCATACGGGCCTCCCTCGGTTGGGAATGTAGCACCGGGGGAGGGGGAAGGTCAAGGAAAGATTCCCGATCCGGGGAGTCTTTCACCGCAGAGGCGCCGAGGACGCCGAGGCTCGCCGAGACACTCATTTTTCAGAAACCTCTGCGGTCCTCTGCGCTCTCCGCGTCTCCGCGGTGAACCCGCCCCCCTACGGTCCCGCCGCCACCCTCACTGGAACGGCATTGCTGGGCGCCTCAGCCGGGGCTGTCGGGTCGGCCACCGTGACCAAAACCTCTCCGGCCTGGCCCAGCAGCCGCCCCGGGATCGTGGCGGTCAGGGTTTGCAGCGGGCCGTCGCGGAAGGCCACGCCGATGTCCTCGCCACCGATGCGGAGCACGCTGAGCGGCGCAAGGTTCACGCCGCGTACCGTCAACGTCAGGTCGGCGCCGCGTCGTCCGGCATTCGGCGAAATATCCAGAATGCTCGGCCCGCCGGCGGAGGTGTCATTGGAGATCGAGATCGGACTTTGGACCCGCACGATGGGGAATCGTCGCCCCAGGAAGGCCGGGGCCCGCACATTGATCTGGTAGAGGCCGGCGAACCCCGGCGCCGGCCCCGAGAACAGGATGCGACCCTCGCCGCCGTCGAAAAACACCCGCACCGGCAGAACCGTCTCCGAAAGCGGAGCCGTGGACGGCGCCGGTTGGCCGGTTCCAATGGGGGGGCTGACCGCCCCCATGCCTGTCGTGTAGATGACCAGTATCTCATCTGGCTCCATCGGCGCCTCTCGCGTCACCAACCTGCCATCGGCATGCAGGACAATGCCCGCTCCGGCTCCGCTGCTGAGTACTGTGAAGACCCCCAGGGACTGATCCGCGAGCGGCAGCGTCACCGGGGGGCTCGAGATGACGCCTCGCGTGACAATCACGGTGGCGGTCGGGCCGGTGAGACCAAACGGGGTGAGCAGATTGATCTGGGTGGGGGTTGCCACCAGCAGCGGCGCAGGGACGCCGTTGATGGTCACCCGCGTAGTTCCGAGCTGGGTCGGCAACGGGAATCCCTGGGCCCGGGGACAGGGGTTGGCCGCGCCCGGAGCCGCCGAGCAGGGCTCGGTGAGATTCTCGCCGAACAGCGAGACAATCTCGTTCACCGTCAACGGACTGTTGCGGGAGAAGCTGCTGGCATTCACAATTCCTTCGCGGGAGAGCAGCACCGGCAGGCCCACCACCAGGCTGACGTTCAGGACGGCGGGCGAGCCGCCGGCCCCTGGGGCGGTCACGGTGATGGTCCCGCTGTAGGTCCCGGCCAAACCGGAGGAGCGCACGGCCACTTGCAAGGTGGCGTTGCCGGAGCCCTGAGCGGGCGATAACACCAGCCAGTTTCCGCCTGAGGAGGTGACCGCAGCCGCGCTCCATTCCAGGGTGCTGCCGCCGGCGTTCACGATGGTGACCGACTGTGCCGGCGGGTCCTGGCCGGGAAGAGCGGTGAAGCTGAGACTGGCCGATCCCAGGCGCAGAACCGGCCGGGCCGCCAGGGTGAGGGTGACCGGCAAGGTCTGGGGGGAACCCAGCAGGCCCTGGCCGTTGACCACGATCGAGCCTCGATACGTTCCCGGCGCCAGGGCCGAGGTATCTACCGACACCGTGATGGTCGCCGTCCCGCTGCCGCTGGCCTGGCTGAGCCGCAGCCAGTCGCCTCCGGAAGTCGTCGCCGCTTGAGCCGTCCAGTTCAACGATGGGCCGGCGGTGTTGGAGATGGCCACAGTCTGGGCGGGTGGAGGCCCGCGCCCCTCCACGGCCGAAAACACCAGCTCCGCCGCGCTCACTACCAGTGTGGGAGGAATATCCAGTGAAGTCCGGAGCGTCACACCCGAGTATGAGGCAGGAGCCGACAGGTTGATGTACCAGGTCCCGGCTTGAGGCGTGTCGACGGAGACGCTTTCGGAGTTGGTGTCGAACCCCACGGACCTCAGGTCGCTGCATCCGGAGCCGGCAATGCCCTTGATCCGCGAGGTGACCCGGATAACCTGGCAGTCCGGGGGCTGCCCCCGCCGGACGAACAGGTCCACGTCGCCGAATCCGCCGCTGGTTGAGATCCGGAAGGATGACCCTCCGGGGGGCACGGCAACCTGAAAGAACGTTTCGCTGCTCAGCTCGCCGCTCAGGCCAGTGCGCGACCCGTTGGCCGGAATCGCAGTCGGAACTGGCAACAGCCCGGTCAACGAGACCCCGGCGTAGGCTTCAAATCCGACGATGAGCGCCAGCCAGACGCCCGGCTTCGGAGTCGGAATCGAGCGGGTGTCGACCGAGCCGATGCGAGCGCTTGCGCCTGCCGCCATGCCGTCCGGGTCCACCAGGACCACGTCCGGATCGCCGCTGCCGCCGCGAAGCGTCACCTGCAACACGGGCGTGCCCGGCGGAACGACGATGGTGGCGAACGCCGCCGTTCCCCGTGCCCCGGCGATCGGGACCGGCGTTCCGGGCGTCAGGGGCGTCTCGACAGCGGCCCAAAATCCGTGGATCGCCCGTCCCCCCTGGGCGTCGGTGATGGCCACTTTGGCGCGGGCCCCCACGAAGGTGGCGGTCCAGCGGATCACGCCGCTCGACCGGTCGATGATCATGCCTGGCGGGCCTTGCAGCAACTCGTAGGCCACCGCGCCGCCCTCCGGGTCGACGGCATCTATATCGTATGTGTACAGTGCAGCCTGCGAAACCGGCGCCGGAGGCCGGCTGGTGACCCCCGGCGGACGGTTTCCGGCCTGGAGATCACCCGGCACATCAAAGGCGGCTGTATGGATGACGCTTCGGATAGCCCCGAGAGGCGCGACGCCGTTTTCACCGGCGGCCGACGATCCCATCCCGCGCAAGGCGAACACCTGCCAGATCCGCAAGCGGTTGACGCCGCGATTGGTGGCCTGGTCGGCGGCCAGAATGGCGTCGCGGGCATCGATCATGGTCGGCCGGCAGGGGGTGAGCCGCAGGGCGTTGACCACCAGCCGGTCGGTCACCGCCTGCCCCAGCGCTTTGCGCAGGTCCCACAGCACCGCGGCCCAGATCTCCCCATCCAGATGAACCTCGTAGCCCTCGTTTCCCAGGTCTTCGTAAGTGAACCGGTACCCCTCGTAGCTCGCTCGCCGTATGCCGCGCTCGCGGTTCTGAGTGACGTAAGCCCCTTGCACCGGGTTGTTGAAGAAGCTGCTGGCGAAGTAGTCCGACCAGCCTTCTCCCATGGCCCCGGCCTGCGGACCCCGCAGGCAGCTTACATCGCTGCCTCCGCCTACCATCCGGATGGTGACTCCGTGCCCATACTCATGGATGACGATCTGGCCGTCGTAATCGGGATCCAGATCATCGGAGCGGCCGGAGGTGCGGCGGGTGAAGATGCCCATCACCATCCGGGGCGGCGTTCCGTCCGGAGTGGTGGCAAACCCGGCATTGTTCGCGAAGCCGTCAAACTCGCTGAGGAATTGGGCGTGCGCCAGCACCGGGTCGTTGCCCGCGCCTCCCCGGCCGAAATTGTTGCGCTGGAAATTCCCAGCCGCTTCCGTAAATCCGAGGTCGTAGAAGTAGTCGTGGGCGATGTTGACAAAGTAGAAGAGATTCGTAATCGAGGCCGCCGGGTAGGATCTCGGGTCACTTCCCTCGAAGACGTTGAAATCGAAGTTCTGGCTGGGGCTGTAGGCCCGGCCCTCTTGGGTGTTGCTTGCGAACCGGTCCGGGACCAGGTCGCCGTCGGCGTCTACAAACGCGTCGGCGTTGTTGCCGGTGGTGACCAGGCTTGCGGCGGGAATCCACGACTCCGGGAAGGGAACTACCTCGCGAGGACCCTTCAGGGGCGACTCTTTCCACACCCGTCCCTGGGCAGCCGGCCGGTAGAGGTTGTGCCGGAACAGGGTTCGGCCGTCCTCGGCGTCCACCAGGATCTCATACCAGGCGCCGGGATCCAGTTCCAGCAATACCCTCCAGGCCAAGCGGGCCGACGCAGCCGTCATCGGAAACCAGTACGGCTCCACCGAAATATCGGTGAACTGGCCGCCCTTGGGATTGCGGTACTTCACCTTGCCGTTTTCAGCGGGCAAGGCCTCCATCGACTCCGGGGGCTCCACCCCGGCGCTTTCGAAGGCGGCCTTGACCGCCTGCTCGGGGTTCAGGGTGGGCGCCGGCGTCGCCCTCAGCTCCGGGATGACGTCGCCAACCCCGGCGTGCACCACCTGGCCCGACTGGTTGACCGCGATCTTGACTTGACCGTGAAACACCGGAATCCCGGCCAGCGTCTGCTCGAGCATCAGAAAGTGAACGCCGTCGGACTGGTCGTGGCGCGCCATGCGCAAACCATCGATTTCGGAGTCGGTGAAGTGGAACAGCGCCCGGGACCCGCGCAGGAAGTTCCTGGCGATCTGCTCCGGATCTTGTTGTGACCCAGCGCTCAGGGCCCCCTGCTCGTGAAACATTGCCTTCGGCAGGCCATGGTCGTTCAGAACCATACGAACCGCCGGCCCATTGTCGGACCCCGAGGCGGCCAGGAAGGCATCGGCGGCCGCTCTTCGCTGGCGGGTGATCTCCAGGATGCTGCCGGTCTCCAGGGAGGCAGGCGCGTGGCCGGTCAACTCCCGAATATCATAGTCGGGCGCGGGCTGGCGTCGGGCAGGCTTAGCCTGCTCGGGGTCCTGTGCTCGGAGCGCTGCCAGGATCAACAAGGACAGACATGCGGAGCGGAAGTTCATAAGATGGTCCTCAATAGCAGCCGTACCAGAATCTTAGCGGGATCCGCACCGTGTTGCTGGCATTTCCGGCGGGGGCGCCCCGGCTCTAAACCTCGTGGAGCCGCCACGGGCGGCAAGTCGGTTACACTGTAGGGTGGAAGGAACTAGACCTATGCCCGAGCAGACCCAATTGGAAGCCCTTGTTACCGTCCGGACCGGCGCAGGTAAGACCTTCGACGCCGGGCTGGCACTGAAGGCGCTGGAGTCGCTTCTCGAAGGAGACGAAACCGAACAGCGCGAAACCCTCGAGGAGCTGAAGCGTGGACTGGACGAACACCGGCTGCCGGGATCCAAGCTCTTCCCATGAATCGGTACATGCTGATTGACTCCGGGCCACTCGGGATTGCCTCCAACCCCAGGGCATCTGCGGAAGCCATGGACTGTCGCAACTGGATCAGCAGCCTCCTGCGCGCCGGCGCAGCGGTAGTCGTTCCAGAGATCTGCGACTACGAAGTCCGGAGGGAGCTGCTGCGTTCCAGGAAAATGGATGGTGTCCGTCGTCTCGACCTGTTGAAATCGTCGCTGATCTACCTCCCCTTGACCACGAACACGATGCTTCGGGCTGCCCAGTTCTGGGCAGAGGCGCGCAATAGGGGAAGACCGACTGCCGGCGACGCAGCGCTGGACTGTGACATGATTCTGGCCGCGCAAGCCCACGAACTGTCTAGCGGGGGCGACGATGTACTGATCGCGACCACAAATGTGCGCCACCTGCATCTGTTTGCCACGGCGCGTCACTGGCGCGAGATCGGGCGTTGACCTGCGGATCTCCCCCCGGGCGGCCGCCAGCCCGACCAGAGCCGTCCCGAGACGTATCGCCGGAATCTTCATCGGAATCTCCAGCCGCCAAATGTTTCGGGCCTCACTGGACCCTCACACGCACCGCGTTGCTGGGCGCCTCCTCCGGGGCCGTGGGATCGGCGACCGTGACCGCCACTTCCCCGGCCTGGGTCAGCAGCCGGCCTGGGATGGTCGCGGTCAAGGTCTGCAACGGCCCCTCGCGAAGCACCGCGGCTACATCTTGCCCGGCGATCCGCAGCACGCTCTGCGGCGGGAAATTCACCCCGCGAAGCGTCACCGTCAGATCGGCGCCGGCCCGGGCGGTATTCGGGGAAATGTCCAGAATGCCCGGCCCGCCCGCGGAAACGTCATTGGCGATCGAGACAGCGCTCTGCACCCTCACGACCGGGTACCGCCGCGCCAGAAACGACGGCGCCCGGACGTTGATCTGGTAGAGTCCCGCAAAGCCCGGCGCCGGCCCCGAGAACAGAATGCGCCCCTCCCCGCCATCGAAGAACACCCGCATGGGCACGAGCGTTTCCGCCAGTGGCGAACCCGGCGTGGCCTGCCCGGTTCCGATCGCCGGGCTGACTCCGCCCATGCCGGTCCCGAAAAGGATTAGCACCTCGTCGGTCTCGATGGGCGCGTCGCGGGTGACCAGCCTCCCGTCGGCGTGCAAGATGATTCCCGCCCCGGCCCCGCTGCTGAGCACCGTGAAGATTCCCAGGGATTGCTCGGCGAGCGGAAGCGTCACCGGCGCGCCGGACACGGCCCCTCGCGTGACCACCACGGTGGCTGTGGTGCCGGTCAGTCCGAATGGCGTCAGTAGATTGATCTGGCCGGGGGTCGCCAGCAGCAGCGGCGCCGGCGTGCCGTTGAACGTCACCCGGGTTGAACCCAGTTGGGTCGGCAGGGGAAACCCCCGGGCGCTGGGGCAGGCGTTGGCGGCCCCGGGCGTCAAAGAGCAAGGATCGGTGAGATTCTCCCCAAAAAACGAGACGATCTGGTTCACCGCCAGGGGACGATTGCGGACAAAGCTGGCGGCGTTGACGATGCCTTCGCTCGAGAGCAGCACCGGCAAGCCGACCGTGAGGTTCACGGTGATCGTGGCGGGCGAGTTGGTGGCTCCTGGGGCCGTGATCGTGATAGTTCCTGTGTAAGGCCCAGCCAGGCCCAAGGTGCGCGCGGACACTTGCAGGGTGGCGTTGCCGGCGCCGGCAGCGGGCGACACCACCAGCCAGTTTCCGCCGGATGATGTGGATGCCGTGGCGGTCCACTCCATCATTCCGCCGCCGGTGTTGGAGATGGGGACGGATTGAGCGGGCGGATCCTGACCGGGAAGACCAGTGAAACTCAACGTCGAGACACCCACGGCCAGCACCGGTCTGGCGGCCACGTTAAGGGTGACGGGAACGGTCCGGGGAGAGCCGCCCAGGCCGCTTGCAGTGACCGTGATGGCGCCGCGGTAGGTTCCAATCCCGAGGCCGGTGGGGTTGGCGGTGACGTTGACCCGTGTTTCTCCGGACCCACTGGTCTGGCTGAGACTCAGCCAGCTCCCGCCGGAGGTGGTCGCTGCCGTCGCCGTCCAATTGAGAGGGCCCGCCGGGCTGCTGGAAATGGTCAGAGCCTGAGCGGGCGGGGCGGGACCTCCCTGGAACGCGGAGAAGGATAACTCTGACGCGCTCAGCGCCAGCTGTCCGGCAGTCACGGTGGCCCTGATGGTCGCGGTCGCGCTGGCTGGACCCAAAAAGGGGAAAAGCGCAAAGGCGATGAAGTACGTTCCGACCCGCAGGGGCGGGACTGACCCCGTACCGATAACGATGCGCTCTTCTTCAGTGAACACACCGTCGGACAGGTGATCGGCGACGGGCCGGCCTGCTGACAGGCCGACATCGGCGCCATAGCGAGCATACATGTCGAGATCGCCAATGCTGCGAATGTCCGTCAGATGTATGTCGAGCGAAGTGCTGCCGGCCGGTACCTCGATCCGAAAGGAAAAGTCCCCGAAAAACAAGGTGCTTCTGGACACCGTCGGGAGTGAAACCGAGGCTGCCACACCGGATGCAAGTGGTTGCGCCCACACCCGGTCATCCGCCGCCAGCCGCGGCAAGCCGTCCGCCGACGACCGCAAGGCCACGATGGTTCTCTGCTCTGGCTCTGGACTCGACTGAGCCGAGAGCGCCAATGAAACCATTAGCAGCGCCACGGGTTGATATCGCATCTCTCCTCCTCCCTGCTCGGCTTCCGCCGTCGCCCATACCTGAACGACACGGCGAAAACCTTTCACCGACGGGGCCAGGATTCTTTGGGGGTTAGAGAATACGGCCCAGGAGGCCGGCCGTCAAACCACACACCGCTTCATTCAGCCGATGACGCTTTTTGATGTGCTTTGAACTGCTTTGATGTCCCCAGGGGGGGATCCGGCGCCCACCCCTACCGGCGGCTTACCGGAAACGAAAACACCCCCGCCCGGGAAGGCGTGGAAGGAGCCCGGGCCGGAGCCGCTGGCCCCCTTAGCAAACCCAGGATGTCACCCGGCTGACTACGGTATTGCTTTCGTGGCCGGCCGCATCGATCAGTGAAACCCTTCTCGCCCGGCCCAGCCTCGAACACCCCAACGAAGTCTGGGTGCTGGACAACTGCTAAACTGAAGCCATGAATGATCTGACTTCCCGCATCACCGTCCATCCGGACCAGTGTGGGGGGCGCCCGTGCATTCGCGGGCTGCGCGTGCGGGTCTCGGACGTGCTGGATCTGTTCGCGTCCGGGCTGACCGCCGAGCAAATCCTGGAAGAGCTGCCTTACCTGGAGCGCGAGGACCTGCAAGCCTGTCTGCAATATGCAGCCCGTGAGATCAATCACCCCGTCCTCATCCACCGATGACCGTCTGGGTGGACGCGCAGCTCTCGCCGGCGCTGGCGCTGTGGCTGCCGAGTCGCTTCGCGGTTGAAGCGCTGCACGTGAGAGAACTCAAGCTGACAGGCGCTGCCGACCGTTTTATCTTTGAACAGGCCCGGGCCGCGAACGCGGTGGTTCTGACTAAGGACCGGGACTTCGTCGATCTCGTCAAGACCTTCGGGGCGCCGCCTGGGATAATCTGGGTCACCTGTGGGAACACTTCGACGCCATGCCTGAAGGGCATCCTGGAGGCCAGATTCTCGACGGCATGTGAGCTTCTTTCGGCTGGTGATCCGGTCGTAGAAATCAAGAGCTAAACTAATCCCGAGCGCCGGGCCCTGGCGCGCGCCCGCCTGATGCCGGGCCCGATGACCCAAGTGTCCGGCGGGACATCAGGGGACATGCGGCAACAACCTGCTGCCGGAGGCGTCGGCAGGCCGCTAGCTGCTAAGCTAGCACCGGACTCGACTGAGCCGAGAGCACCAGTGAAACCATCAGCAGCACCACGGGTTGATATCGCATCTTTCCTCCTCCCTACTCGGCTTCCGCCGTCGCCCATACCTGAACGACACGGTGAAAACCTTTCATCGACGAGGCCAGGATTCTTTGGGGGTTAGAGAATACGGCCTAGTCGTCTAGTCAAGCTAGGAGGCCGGCCGTCAAAACCACACACCGCTTCATACAGCCGATGACGCTTTTTGATGTGCTTTGATGTCCCCAGGGATTGACCCGGCGCCCACCCCTACCAGCGGCTTACCGAAAACGAAAACACCCCCGCCCGGGAAGGCGTGGACGGAGCCCGGTCCGGAGCCGCTGGAACCGCCTAGCAAACCCAGGATGTCACTCGGACGACTATGGTATTGCTTTCGTGGCCGGCCGCATCGATCAGTGAAACATAGATGAAGAAACTGCCGCTGAAACGATAAGATACACTGTTGCTGAAGCTGAATTGGATGGTTCCCGAAGTCTCGCCCGGCCGGTTCAGGTAGGTTCCGGTAACCGGTGAGTAACTGCAACTGAGCAAAGCAAAGAAATCGGGAATCAGCGGCCGAAGCAGCAGTTTGGCCGACGGGCCCTCCGCTTGCGTGAGGATGTCGCCATCGCTGTCAATGAAGTTGAACTTGCCTGAGTAGGAACCGGACCTGCCCGAGTTGCTGGCGCTGAGGGTGACCTCCGAGATCACTGGCGTGCCCGCCGGGGGAGCCTGAACTTGGAACATCAACGAATTGGACGCTCCTCCGGGCGAGATTGCCCGGACGGTTCGCGTGCCGAGGGGCGCACCGGCGTCTGTCGTCAGAATCCCGCCCAGCGTGGTGGATGAGGTTGTGGGAGGCGGAAGACGCAAGCCATCGGGGGGAGAGAATTCAACCGTTTGGACCCCGGCGAGGTCAGTGCCCTTGATTTCGAAGTTGCCAAGAGTCTTGGCTGAACCAAACGGGTCCCAGTAGACTCGGTCGGGATACATAGGGTTTGGGACAATGGTGGTGATTTGTGGGTTCCCTTGTCGTACTGTAAGTGGAACTGGGTTCGATCTTCCGCCGGGCCCGACAACTGCCAAGCTGCGCTCACCGATCGGCGCATTAGCGGCCACAGTCACCGCAGCGAACGCGGTGGCAGCCGACGACGTGGTCACCCTGCCAGTGACGGCTATGCCATCTGGGGGCGAGATCTCCACTCCAGTGACTCCGGTCAAGGCTTCGCCTTCGAGGCGCAGGGAAGCTTGCTGGCCCCAAACCAGATCGTTGGGGGTCACTTGAGTGAGTTTAGGCGCTGGCGGAGGGCGGCGTAGGGTTATGAACACGTTCGGCTGCGTGGCAAGGCCGCTGATTTCGGCGACGATCGCTTGGTCACCGTCAGGAACGTCCGGCACTTCCACATTGAATTGGTAGAGGCCGGCCCCGCTGATGCCCGCGAACTGCACATTCGCCGACACTCCACCTATGCGGATGGTGAGAGAGCTGGGATTTGCCAGCGGCGCTGCACTCCGAATGATTTCGTCAGCCGGCGCCGGGGGGGCGGTGGGGCCGAAGCCCGTTCCGTAGACGAGGATGATGCTTCTGGGGGCGGCAGGTACGGACCGAACGCCCCCTCCGAACACACCGTCCTTGCCAACATACACGCCGTCAGGATACACGGCGGCGACGTACTTGCGATTCTCCGGCTCGAACAGGAAAAACGCTGGCGAGTAGGTTTGGAGAGTAGTTGCCACGGGCGCGCTGGTACCGGCCGGGGTCGTGACGGTTACCTGCACGGTCCCCAGTGCTGTGTCAGCGGGGGCGAGCGCGTTGATTTGCCGCGGGCTGATGTAAGCGATCGCCGCACTCCTGCCGTTCACCTTGACGCTGACTCCGTCGAGCGAGAGGGGCAACTTATTCCCGCTGAAATCGGAGTCTCTCCACGTGCGCGTGGTGGCAGCCAGGTTGGCCCCCGAAATGCTCAGAAAGGACCCGCTGCTTATGCCGGGGCGGAAACTTGCTCCGTTAACCACCCCGTTCGCTGAAATTACCGGGGCTTGCCCGAGCAGAGGGACCGCCGCCAATAGGAACATGCACACCGCGTCGGTCTTCAAGCTACCCCCTCTTTTGTTTGCCTTACTGTCATTTTGTCTACTCCTCCGGCAGAGCCTACTACTCCGCTTCCGCCGCCGCCCATACCTGAACGACACGGCGAAAACCTTTCACCGACGAGGCAAGGGGCCATACCAGGGGCAAAACCCCTGCACCAAATGTTCAAACTCCAGGAGCCGGCACTCGTGCCGGCTCCTGGCCGCTTCGACTCTCACTGGACCCTCACCCGCACCGCATTGCTGGGCGCTTCCTCCGGGGCCGTGGGATCGGCGACCGTCACCGCCACTTCCCCGGCCTGGGTCAGCAGCCGGCCCGGGATAGTGGCGGTCAAGGTCTACAACGGCCCCTCGCGAAGCACCGCGGCTACATCTTGCCCGGCGATCCGCAGCACGCTCTGCGGCGGGAAATTCACCCCGCGAAGCGTCACCGTCAGATCGGCGCCGGCCCGGGCGGTATTCGGGGAAATGTCCAGAATGCCCGGCCCTCCCGCGGAAACGTCATTCGCGATCGAGACAGCGCTCTGCACCCTCACGACCGGGTAGCGCCGCGCCAGAAACGACGGCGCCCGGACGTTGATCTGGTAGAGTCCCGCAAAGCCCGGCGCCGGCCCCGAGAACAGAATGCGCCCCTCCCCGCCATCGAAGAGCACCCGCATAGGCACGAGCGTTTCCGACAGTGGCGAACCAGGCGCCGCCTGCCCGGTTCCAATCGCCGGGCTGACTCCGCCCATGCCGGTCCCGTAGAGGATCAACACCTCGTCGGCCTCGATGGGCGCCTCGCGGGTGACCAACCTCCCATCGGCGTGCAGGATGATGCCCGCCCCGGCCCCGCTGCTGAGCACCGTGAAGATTCCCAGGGACTGCTCGGCCAGCGGGAGCGTCACCGGCGCGCCGGACACGGCCCCTCGGGTGACCACGACGGTGGCTGTCGCGCCGGTCAGTCCGAATGGCGTCAGCAGATTGATCTGGCCGGGTGTCACCAGCAGCAGCGGCGCCGGAGTGCCGTTGAACGTCACCCGGGTTGAACCCAGTTGGGTCGGCAGGGGAAACCCCCGGGCGCTGGGACACGCGTCGGCGGCGCCGGGCGTCAACGTGCAGAGGTCGGTGAGATTCTCCCCAAACAAGGAGACGATCTCGTTCACCGTCAGGGGACGATCACGCATGAAGCTGCTAGCGTTAACAATCCCTTCCCGCGAGAGCAACACCGGCAAGCCGACCGTGAGGGTGACCGTGATCGTGGCGGGTGAGTTGGTGGCTCCTGGGGCCGTGATCGTGATGGTCCCTGTGTAAGGCCCAGCCAAGCCTGAGGTGCGCGCTGACACTTGCAGGGCGGTGTTGCCGGCGCCGCGAGTGGGGGACACCACCAGCCAGTTCCCACCGGAAGATGTGGAGGCGGTGGCGGTCCACTCCAGCGTCTCGCCGCCGGTGTTGGAGATGGCGACGGCTTGAGACGGCGGATCCTGACCGGGAAGGGCAGTGAAATTCAACGTCGAAACACCCACGGCCAGCACCGGTCTGGCGGTCACGTTGAGGGTGACGGGAACGGTCCGGGGAGGGCCGGGCAGGCCACTTGCAGTGACAGTGATGGCGCCGCGGTAGGTTCCAATCCCGAGACCGGTGGGGTTGGCGGTGACATTGACCCGTGTTTCCCCGGACCCGCTGGTCTGGCTGAGACCAAGCCAGTTCCCGCCGGAGGTTGTCGTTGCCGTCGCCGTCCAATTGAAAAGGCCCGCCGGGCTGCTGGAAATGGTCAGAGCCTGAGCGGGCGGGGCGGGACCTCCCTGAAACGCGGAGAAGGAGACCTCTGACGCGCTCAGCGCGAGCTGTCCACCACTCACAGTGGCCTTGATCGTCGCGCTTACGTCAGCGCTGCCGGGAACGCGAACCCCAATAGCGAAGAAGTACCTACCCGCCCGAAGGGGCGGCAAGGATTGAGTGTTCACTACGAGTCGCACGTCGTCGCCACGGCCAAACGAACGCTCTGACTCGTGGTCAGCGATGACTCGGCCTGCGTCCAGGGCGACATCGACCCCGTGGCGAGCGTATACCGTGACGTTGCCGACGCCGCTGATGCGGACGTTGTAAAGCAGTATTTCGAGCTCGGCGGCGCCGGCCGGGACGCCGATTGTGAAACCGTAGTCCCCGAAGAACAAAGTATTGGCGCCTCTTCCCGCGGGCAATGAAAAGTCAACGGGCTCCCCTGATGTCAGTGGCCGCACTCGCACCAGGTCATCCGCAGTTAGGCGCGGCCAATCTGCCGACGTCCGCGCGGCTGCAAAAGTCGCCCGCCCTGGCCCTGGACTCGACTGAGCCGAGAGCGCCAATGAAACCATTAGCAGCGCCACGGGTTGATATCGCATCTCTCCTCCTCCCTGCTCGGCTTCCGCCGTCGCCCATACCTGAACGACACGGCGAAAACCTTCACAAGCGGTGTGTGGTTTTGACGGCCGGCCTCCCGGACCGTATTTCTCTAACCCCCATCGAAAGCCATCGGCCTGTATTCCCAGCCGCACCTCCACTCTCGTCGCGTGCGGCATTGCTGGGCGCCTCGCCCGGCGCAACGCCCAGCGGCCTTGTTCCTCACCCATTGATGTTTCCTCCCCCCCCTATTTCTCCGGCTTGCGCTCCCAACGGCCGTAAGAGGACCCGCTCAGCTCGAGCATCACCAGCTCCTCGCTGTGTTGGGAGAGCTGCGTAAGGCCTCCCGCCGAGCTGAACGAGTCCTGCAAGAAGTAGTAGCCTTTGCCGGCTTCGAGCTTTACCTCCAACGCGCTGGCCCGCACGGACTGGGAGAAGAGCTGATAGTCGCCGGGGTCGAGATGCACGAAGCCGTAGCTACCGTTTTGATTCACCAGGATCACCCGATCGTTGGCGTGAACCTTCACCTGCAATCCTCCGGCGCTCTTGCCAGCCACCAACGGGCAGACCACGACGACCAGCGCTTTGTCCGGCCTGGGCTCCAGCACGGGCCGGTTCTTGCGATCCATCTTGAAGGTATGCTTGGAATCGATGTCCTTCAACGTCTTCTTATCGATCGGTGTGCCGATGCGGACCTCGGTCACGCCCACGCGGTCCCCGAACAGTTGCTTGGCCTTGTCCTGGACTTGAGAGGACGACTCCCGCGGGATCTCCAGCATGTGCTTTGTTCCGGATCCCCTAAGGCCGGCCGATTCGATGTACATCCAGTAGTCGCTGATCCTCTTGGAGGACATCAGCGCGCCCACGATGCCCCCGATGCCTTGTCCAAGGCCTCCCCGCATGTGCGTGCTCTCGTCAAACACAACGCGGCGCACGGTGTCGTAGGTCGCCTCGAAGGAGTGGTCGCCCGCCTGGAACAGCAGCTTCTTCCCTGCGTCGTCGAAGGTCAGCTCGCCCTTCTTCTCTATCAAGACCGGTTTGTTTTCCCCGGCGTGTATCCGCAACCTGACGCCGGGAAAGCTCACCGATTGGGCGCCGGGCGCCATCGCCGGCTGTGCCGGCGTCCGCTCTGGCCCCGGACTCGACTGAGCCGAGAGCACCACTGAAACCATTAGCAGCGCCACGAGTTGATATCGCATCTCTCCTCCTACTCGGCTTCCGCCGTCGCCCATACCTGAACGACACGGCGAAAACCTTTCACCGACGGGGCCAGGCTCTCTTTGGGGGTTAGAGAATACGGCCCGGGAGGCCGGCCGTCAAAACCACACACCGCTTCATTCAGCCGATGACGCTTTTTGATGTGCTTTGGCGTGCTTTGATGTCCCCAGGGATTGACCCGGCGCCCACCTCCACCCCTCCAGGCGCTATCTCGGGCACCGCCCTATGACTTGCGAGTGGTCCAGCCCTTATGGTATATGCTGGGCTCCCGCGAGGTATCTATTATGACTTCGGCTGGCGCCGCCCCTTCCCAGATCCCCCGCCAGGACCCGCAGGTCCGGCGGCTCGACGGCTGGAAGGAGATCGCGGCTTACTTTGGCAGGACTAAGTCCACAGTCGAGCGGTGGGAGAAGAAGGAGCGCCTCCCGCTGCACCGGCAAGAGCACTCCACAGGACATTCTGTCTATGCCTACGAGCACGAGCTGGAGGAGTGGCTCTCGCGGCGCTCCAAGAATGCCCCGCCGCAGGACGCCAAGATCCGGCCTCCCCTGGAGAACTGGCGAAGCGTTGTCTTGTGGATCGGTGTGGCGTCGTGCCTGGCCGCAGCGGGCTGGCTCGTCCTGTCGGGTAACCAGCCTGGCGACGCGATTGCCCGCAGCTTCCCCCTGGCCACCTCTCCCGGCAGCGAGTGGGAGGCGACTTTGTCTCCCGATGGCGCTCGGGTCGCTTACATCTGGAACGGAGACTCCGGCCGCGAGCGCCCCAATCTCTACGTGAAGCCGGTCAGCGGCGGAGCGCCCCGCCGGCTCACCAACGGGCCCTGGCGCGACCAGTTCCCACGGTGGTCTCCGGACGGTCGCTGGATCGCCCTAGGCCGGTTGAAAGATCAGGCAGTGGACATCCTGCTCATTTCGCCGGACGGCGCGCAACAGCGCACTGTGGCGCACCTGGAAAGCCCGGCCTACCGCCGGGCGACTTCGGTGGAATGGGCCACCTGGCTGCCGGACAGCAAGTCCGTTGCGATCATCGAGAAGCCATCCCTGGACCAGCCGTACGCGATCTTCCGCCTGGCCATCGACACTGGCGAGCGCCGGCAGCTCACCTTTCCGCCTCGGGAAACCGACGGAGATCGCCAATGCGCCTTCTCCCCCGACGGGCGGCGCCTCGCCTTCGTGCGCTACCGGCGCTCCCTTTCCGATATTTACCTGGCGTCGTCCAACGGCGGGGAAGCGACGCGCCTGACCTACGACCGAATCTACCATCATGGACTCAGTTGGACCCCGGATAGTCGCGAGATCATTTACGGAGCCCAGCGACTGTCCGCCAACTGGGGTTTGTGGCGCCTGAAGGCGTCGTCTGGCAGCGCCCAGCCGGTCCGGATTCCCGGCGTCCAAGAAGATGCCTCCTGGCCAGCGCTGGCGTTGGCGCCCGGAGGCGGAGCGCTGCGCATCGCCTACACCCACAGCCGGCAGAACGTGAACATCTTCCGGTGGGACGACCCTGGACGGCAGGGAACGGCGCCGCGACCCGTTTGCCCCTCCACGCGGTTTGACGCGGCCGTTCAGTACTCGCCCGACGGCAGCCGAATCGCCTTTGTCTCCAACCGGGAGGGCTCGCGCGAGATCTGGGTGTGCAGCAGCGACGGCGCCGGGCCCCTACGAGTCACCTCGGCATTGGGACTGTACACGGACTCCCCGCGCTGGTCGCCGGATGGCAACCGCCTGGTGTTCTCGAGCTCCATTGAGGAAAATCGGGAGGTCTGGATCGCAGATTTGAGAGCCGGAACCATCCGTCGGTTCACCCAGCAACCGTCGCAAGAGGGCCGGCCGAGCTGGTCGTCGGATGGGCGTTGGATCTACTTCTGGTCCGACCGGTCGGGCCGCGAAGAAATCTGGAAGCAGCCGGTTGACGGCGCTGGCCCCGCGATCCAGTTGACCAGGACCGGCGCCTGGGAGGCGTTTGAGGCGCTGGACGGCAGCGGTGTATATTTCGCCAGGCAGCGGGCCCGGCTTGGCCTCTGGAGCGTGCCCACCACCGGCGGCGACGAGACTTTCGTTGTGGACGGCGTCCGCGAAGGCCACTGGTCCGTGTCTCACGGCGGAATTTACTTTCTCTCGGGCAGCCAGATCCTCGTCTACCCCTTCTCGGCCCGCATAGTCGAGCCGCTCGCCGCCATCCCCGGTTTCCCCTGGACCGGCTTCTCCGCCCGGCGCGACGGCCGCTCCTTCCTCTGGTCCCAGAGCGTCAAGGACGACAACGACATCATGATGCTGGACCTGCCGTGGCCGTGGGGCCGCTGAGCCTTCCTTTTTTCCCACCCCTACCTAGCGACTCACCGAAAACGAAAACGCCCCCGCCGGCTCCAGCCGGCCCCCGGCGCCGACTGCCTGAAGCAGCAGTTGATATCGCCCTTCCGCCAGGATCTCGGGGGGAAGACTGACCGACAGCGGATGGATGGCCGGCGCCAGCCGGCTCCAAACTTCCTCTCCGGAGGCTGTCTGTAGCACCATGCGGTAGCCGCCCGGGGGGGGTGGCCCCTCTCTCTCCAGCACCAGCCGGACTCGAGTGGCCGCCGCCGGAACGCGCAGGCGAGGGGGCTGGCCCAGGCTCCGGACGTCACCCAGCAGGTCGAAGGAAACCACGCCGTGGTCCCACTGGCTCAATTGCAGTTCCAATCGCTCCCGCTGCGATCGTTCGGCCGCCAGCCGGGCCTGTTCGGCCGCCAGCCGATGGCTCACCTGGCCCCGCGATCGCCACAGGTGCACCAGGGAAACCGACCCTCCCACCAGCACGATGGCGGCTGCGGCCGCCAGCGGAAATCGCATTGGCAGCCACATCGGCGCGCGCGCGCGCTTTGCAACCTCCGGCGCTCTGGCCTCCTGTTCGGCCAGGTACTGTTGCAGCAAGCGAGCGAACCGCACCTTCTCCTGTCTTTGGGGCGAGTTCAGGTAGGATTGCTCAAAACGGCCGCGCTCCGCCCCCGACAGGTTGCCGCGCACGTAGTCGTCGACCAGGTCCTCTTCCACCGCCTCCAGGCGGGCAAACAGATCCGGGTCGCTGAAGTAGCGCTCCTCCACCTGCGTCATTTCCTCTTCCGTCATGGGCCCCAGCAGGTAGCGCCGATGAAGCTCTCGTTCCACGCCGCCGGCCTCGGACGCCGGGTCTGCTCCCCCTTTGCTGTGACCGAACTTGGGGAAATCTTTCATGGCTGCTCGGCCTCGGGTTCCAGGCGCCTCTTCAGGCAGGCCGCCAGCCGCTTCCGAATCCGGTGGGCGCGGATCATCAGGGCGTTGCTCGAGATGCCCAGCTCCTGCGCCAGTCTGGCCCGGTTGTCCTTGTTCTTGCCATACGCGTAGTAGCCCCGGATCAGGGACCACTCCCCGGCCGACAGCTCCTGGATACAGGTTTCAAAACACCCTCGGGCGCGGCTATCCTCCGGCGCACTCTGGGGCCCCGGGTGTTTCTCCATATCTGTCTCATCCATCCTAACGTAGCGTTGCTCGTGGCGCAGATGCTCCAACAGCACGTTCCTGGCTACGCCGAAGGTGAACGGGGCAAGATCCTCGATGGGCTTGTTGCGGCCGATATCGAGGATGACGCGGAAGATGGTCTCATCGGCTAGCTCGGCGGCCCACTGGCCCTGACCCCGGTGGATGAAGAACCACTCCAGCTGCGGGCGCAGTTGGAAGACCGCCAGCGCGGCCTTGCGTTTCTCGGGGTCCATCGGCTCTGGCGCCGGGTGTTGCCCGGAAGCGCTCACCTCCACTCCCCCTGGAGCTGGAACCCAGCCCAGTAATAGGGGGAGCGCCACCGCGCCTGGCGCCACAAGCCGGCCTGGGCCTCGCGGAGCGCCGCCGAGGCCGAGAGTTTCCGCGGCCCCAACATAGCCTGATAGAAACGCTTCATCAGCTCGGAGGTCGCGGCATCGTCGACCATCCACAGGCTGGCCACCACCCGGGCTGCCCCGGCGTGCATGAAGGCTCGCGCCAGACCTACCAATCCCTCCCCTCGAACTTCCCGCCCCAAAGCGGTCTGGCAGGCGCTCAGCACCACCAGCTCGACCGGCAGCTTCAGCGCCGAGATCTCGTGCAGCCGCAGGAACCCGTCCCGCGGCCGCCCTCGTTCATCCACCAGCGACAGAACCAGTCCGGAAAGATCCGGGTGCTGGCTGTGGAAAAACCCGTGGGTGGCGAAATGCACGATGCGATAGCCGGCCAGCCGGTCGCTGACGGCGAGCGCCCGGTTGGCCTCAAAGTCGAGAGCCAGCAGCCTGGCCTGCGGCGGCGCCAGCGCGGCAATGGCCCGCGCCTCCTCGCGCGACAGCAGCAGCCGGGGCAGCCACAGCGCGCTGCCCGAGACGCCGGCGGCGCGCGCCGACCGTTGCCAGCCCTCCACCGGCGGCTCGTCGCTGGAGCGCTTGGCGGTGCTCCTGGCGGCCCTCGGGACGCCCGAAACCCGGGAGTCTTCCGGATCGAAAACCGGGTCCGCCAGAACCGCCAGTTGACCCGCGGCCTGCCGGCGACCCGCAAACTGGCGGCGCAGCACCGCCAAAGTTGAAGCCGAGGGCAGGTGGACCACTTCGTGGTCGGCCACCAGCGGCCGGCTGTCGCGGCTGCCCGGCGCCGGCAGCGCGGCGAATGGAACATATTGCAGGGCGTCGCTCGCCACCACCGCCAGCCGCCTGCGACTTAGATGTGCGGCAGCGGGCCGCAGCAGCATCCGGCTTAGATCCGCCGCGGCCTGGGGAAGCTCCGCCTCGGCCCGGGCCAGCCGCGCCCGCTGCTGCTGGGAGGTCTCGCCCTCCACGCCGCGGTTACGCGCGCTCAGCAGCTCCTGAAACCTGCGCGCCGCCCGCTCGATTTCGCTCCGACGCGCCAGCTCGAAGGGCGCCACGCCCTCCGGCGTCGCAACCCACAGGAAGCTGCGCTCCTCGCCGAGCGCGTACTCCAGCAGCACCGTGTCGGAGTCTAGAGCCTCTTGGATGTCCTTCAGCCTCAGCGGCTGGGGCTGGGCCAGCGCCGCATAGCCGGGGCTGGCCGCGCGGATGGCCGCCACCGCCTCCTGGTGCTCGCCGAGAGCGGTCTCCAGCGCCCGCGCCGCCGCCGTCTCCTGCTGAGGCGTATGAGCGCTACTCAAGAGTTTTCGGTGGCTGGCCGACCGGGTCTCCACCTGCCGGCGCAGGCCCTGCTCCCGATCGAGCAACGCCGGGTCCACCCCCTGGTGGATCTCCAGCCCGGCTGCCGCCAGGGTGTCGAGCAGGCTTCTGGACCGGGCCCTCTCGGCCCACTCCAGAGCCCCCGCCGTCTCTCCCCGAGCCATCAACACCTCAACCTGGAACTCATAAATACCCTGCACCAGCGCCAGCCAGGAGGCGCGCTGCGCCGGATCCGCGATCCCGGCCCGCACCTCCTCGACAACCGCCAGGGCCTCTTCGGCATGCCCGCTAGCCGCCGCCAGGTCACCGCCCGACCTCGCCAGAGCCGCCAACTGCCGAAGCACCGCGGGCAGCAGGCTGCGCGCTCCCTGCGACCGCGCCATCTCCAGCGCCCGGGTGCAGTGCCGTAGCGCCAACTCTCTCTCGCCTGCCTGGGCGTAGGACTTGCCGAGGTTCAGAGTGCTGATGGCTTCGCCGTTGCGGTCCTCCACCGACTGCCACAGCGCAATCGCCTGCCGAAAATGATCGATCGCTTTGGGCAGGTCCCTGGCTGGGCCGTCCAGATAGACGCTGCCGATGTTGGAGACCGTCGAAGCCTCCCCCAACCGATTACGCAGTTCTTCTCGGTAGATCAGCAGCGCCTTCTGATAGAGTTCCATAGCCTTGTCGAACTGGCCGAGCGCGCGGTAGGTGGAGCCCATGTTGTTCAGCTGCACCGCTACCCCGCGGATATCTCCGATCTTCTTCCGTAACGCCAGAGACTGCTGCCGATAGTCGAGGGCCCGCTGGTGCTCTCCGATGGCTCCGTATACGTCCGCAATGTTGCTCAGCGTAGATCCCTCGGCGGCCCCCTCCTTGGCCACCTTTCTCAACTCCAGGGATTGCCGGAACTGCTCCAGGGCTTTCGCATACTCTCCTACGACAAAGTAGCGCCGCCCCAGCGCATTCCGGCCACTGGCCTCCTCGTGGATATCTCCCGAAGCGCGAAACAGGGGGATGGTCCGCTCGGTTTGCTCCAAGGCTTTCCGGTTCTCGCCGAGACGGCCGTAGACCTGGGCCATGTTGGTCAGCACCGCCGCTTCTCCCAGGAAATCGTGGCGCTGCCGGGTCAGGGCCAGAGACCGCTCCATGTATTCCAGAGCTTTCTGGTTTTCGAAAAGATCGAGGTGTAGGCGGCCCATGCGGTTCAGGGCTTGCGCCTGCACCGCCAGGTCGCCTCGCTCCGCCAGCGGCAGCAGGCGGCGAAAATACTCCAGGGCCACTGCCTTCTCCTCCAGCGATTCGTGGGCCACCCCGAGCACCAGCAGCGCCCGGTATTCCCTCCCGCTCTCCCCAAGGCTCTGGAAAGCCTCGAGCGCCGTTCGGTATTTCTCGATAGCCGCTTGCCAGGACTTTCGGGTGTTTTTGCCGTGCAGCGCCTGTCCTTCGACCAGCGCCCTTTCAGCCGCCACCCGCAGACGGTCCCGGTCGGTGGCTGGCCGCAGCGGTTCGAGCACTGCCCGGTATCGGCCAGGCTTGGATCTGCTGTCCGCCAGCTCGACTTTTACGCGGTAGGTTCCGGTGGTTGGCGCAATGGCGACCAGGAACTGGGTGCGGGCCGCCTCCGCGCCAGTGTCGAGTTCAGCCACCGGCGCCCCGTCAGGCGCCATCAGGGTGGCCGCCATCTCCGGGCCGGCCGGGCTTAGGGTGAGGTGAAAGTACTGGGCCGCGGCCATCGAGACCCGGTAGAAGTGCTGTTCCTCGGGACCGAGGTCCCCTTCGACCGGGACGCCCGCCTGGAGATCGCGGTCCGCCGCTCCCTGCTGGCCCGGAGCCTGCGCCAGCGCCAGCGCCAGCCAGATGCTGGCCAGCCAGCGGTATCCCGGCATCGACACGCCCTCCTTCCCACTGGTAATAAGGGCTTGATTATACACCAGCAGGGGAGCTGAGGTAGCGCGCCAGCAGTTGGCGGCGCGTATGCGGGCGATATTGTCATCCTCGCCCTGGCGCCCCGCGACGGCGGGCAGCCGGTTTCGGTTGCGGCGGAGCCGCGCTGGCTACTCCAGCTCAATCCGCTTAGACGCCGGGTCGATGGCGGCGATGCGGAATGACCGGATCTGGCCCACCTGGAGGGGCTCCCGGGCTGAGGAATCCGCTCCCGGCTCCTGGCGCTTCCACACCGCGGCGAGCTGCGCCGCCAGGGCGCCGCCGGCGGGCGTGGCCGTGGCGCCGGGCTGCTTGCAGACTCCCTTCACCCCCTCGCCCAGCTCGATGCGGGCTTCGTTGCCGGCAATGCTGAGCACCCGGCCCGTCACCTGGTCGCCGGCCTGGTGCTCGGCGATGTACTCGTCGCTCGAGTCCGGTTCCAGCTGCTTCAGGCCCAGCTTGAGGCGCCGGCCGGCCGGGTCGCACTCCAACACCACGGCCTTGACGCGCTGGTCCGGCTTCAGGACCTCGCTGGGATGGTTCAGGCGGCGGTCGGCCACCAGGTCCGAGATATGGATCATGCCTTCCACGCCTTCGGACAGCTCCACGAAGGCGCCAAACTTTTGAAGGTTGCGCACCACGCCCTCGACGATCTTTCCCGGCGGGAAACGCTCGGCGGCGTCGGCCCAGGGGTCCCCCAGGGCCTGCTTGAGACCCAGCGAGATCCGGCGATCAGCAGTCTTAATACCTAAGACCACCGCCTCCACGGCGTCGCCCGGCTTCACCAGGTCCCGCGGATGGCGCACCCGCTTGGCCCAGGACATCTCCGAGACGTGCACCAGCCCCTCGACGCCCGGCTCCATCTCGACGAAAGCCCCGAAGTCGGTGACGCGGGTGACCAGGCCGCGGACCCGGGCGCCGGCCTCGAGCCGCTCCGTGATGGTGTTCCAGGGATCCGGTGTCAGCTGCTTGAGACCCAGCGAGATGCGGGCCTTGGACCCTTCGGCGCCGCGCTCGACGGCCAGCACCTTCACCTCGATCTGCTGGCCCGCCGCCAGGAACGACTTGGGATCCGCCACCCGGCTCCAGGACATATCGGAGGCGTGCAGCAATCCCTCGAAGCCTCCCAGATCGACGAAGGCCCCGAAATCCGTTACGCTGCGAACCACGCCACTCAGCACCGCCTCCGGCTGGAGGCTGGCCAGCTGCGCGTCGCGGGCCGCCCGAGCGTCTTCCTCGAGCACCGCCCGGCGGTCGACGATGACGTTCTCGTCATCGGTATCGAGCTGGATGATGCGGCAGCGGATCTCCTCGCCGACTAGTTTCTCCAGGTCGGCGGTTTCCCGGCAGCCGCTGCGGGAGGCCGGCAGGAAGGCGCGAACGCCGACGTCCACGCTCAGGCCGCCCTTGATGGCGCCGGTGACCCGGCCGGCGATGGTTTCCTTGTTTTGGAAGGCGCGCTCCAGCGCCGTCCAGTCGCGAGGCCGCCCGGCCAACACCGGCGACAGCAGCAGGTAGCCCTCCGAGTCGCGGCCGGCCACCGTCACGGTGATGCGGTCTCCAGCCCGAACCGGCGAGCGAAGCTCGGCAACCGGGATTACGCCCTCGGACTTGCCCCCGATATCCACAAACACGCGGTCGCTGGCCACCGCCGCCACGATGCCCTCGCGGGGCGCATCGGGCGCCGTCCGGCCGCGGCTGGTTTCATAGGCCTTCAGAAGCTCCCCGAAGGAGACTTCCGGCGAATTCTCTGGCTGGTTCACAGATTCGACACCCTGGCTCTCCTATTCTGACACAGCCGGGGTACTGCCGGCAGGGTTGGGCTCAGCTCTCTAGTCTTCCCGCACGGCGTAAACCAGAATATTGGTGTCGACCGCGATCATCCCCCATGACCTTCGTAGATGAGGGACCGAACTGTGGCCCACCCCTGGTAGGCCTTAGGTCCACAGCTCGTTGATGGGCCCGTAGACGTCCTGGCCGGAGTAGGGTACGTACTCGAAGCCGCGGCCGAAGGGGTCGTCGTAGCGCACTTTGGTCCAGTCGATACCTAGGGCGGAGTACACCGTGGCCTCCACGTCCTCGGGGCGGATCTCGCGGTCGCGCGACCAGCCGTACTGGAGGATGACGCCGCCGGTGGAGTCGGTGGAGCCGATCACCTTGCCGCCGCGAACGCCGGCGCCGGCGAACAGCCCGAACTGCACCAGGTAGTGATCCCGTCCTTGCTGGGCCGACAAGGCCCCAACGGTGCGGCCGAACTCGCCCTGGACCACCACCAGGGTCTCGTTCAGCAGGCCGCTGGATTTCAAGTCCGTCAGCAGTGCCGACAGCCCGTCGTCGAGGAACTTCCCCAGCCGGTAGAGGCCGGTCTGCTGGTTGTAGATGTTCTGGTGCATGTCCCAGCCGCCCAGGGTGATCTGGATGTAGCGGGTCCCGGCGTTCTCCGCCAGCACCTGCTTGGCCACCAGGCAGGCGTTGCCGAAAGGGCTGTTGCCGTAGCGCTCGCTGTCGCCGGTGGGGTAGCTGAAGGCGCGGGCGATCACCGGGTTGTCGATCATGCTGCGGGCGGCGGTGTAGAAGGCGTCCAGGTCCTCGGCCCGCTTGCCCAACGGCGACCGCAGCATGATCGACAACCCGGTGAT